>WPCI01147597.1_pt1 | contig 31409 bp, 34 predicted proteins | sample 5399871 | NCBI WGS metagenome assembly WPCI01 (sample SAMN12869469, study PRJNA574797) | sludge metagenome | isolation source: wastewater treatment of pH7 | place: China:Beijing | collected 2019-05-20 | reverse complement strand
ACGCGCATGATGCCCGGTTTGATACGGCGGTACACAATGGCGGCACTTACTCCTACGATCGCAGCCACCAAAAAAACACCGGCCGAGGGTGGTGTGGGTGTGAGGTTAAACCCCGTCAGGTAGGCAAGGTGCGCGAAGAAGAAAGCACTCCCGCCGATCAGAAAATAGCGTGGGTTAAGCAGCAGCAGGATATCGCCAAGAAGCGAGAGCACCAATGCGATGCCAAACCAAACCATACCATGCTGCCAACCAGTTTGCTGATAAGACCAGAGCGCGAGAAGGATCATGAGCGCTGGTTTGGCGATATAGAGGCGTTTTTTCCAGCTTTTCCAAGTGGAAGCCCAATCGAGCAGGGCGAAGAGCATGGCGAGAATTAAGACCCAGTTGAACATAGTTTTATTCGGCAGCTGTTTTGTATCCGAGCAGCTTCAATGCTTCTGGTGAGTTTCGCCAATTACTGTTAACCTTGACCCGCAGGTCAAGAAAAATCTTACGGCCGCTCATCTCTTCGATCTCCTGACGGCTGCGCGTACCGATATTCTTAATCATCTCGCCGCCTTTACCAATGAGGATCCCTTTTTGCGATTCTCTTTCCACGAAGAGTGTGGCTTCGACATAGGCTTTTTCATCCGAGCGTTCTTCATATGCATCAACTCTCACCGCCACACAATGCGGCACTTCATCGTGCACGAAGGTGAGCACCGATTCGCGGATAAGTTCTGCGGCGATTTCCCGCTCATAAGCATCCGTCACTGTTTCATGATCATAAAAAGGCTGCCCGTTTGGCAGGTGTTCGATGAGCAGCGCCAGCAGGTGATCGAGCGTTTCTTGCTGCTTGACTGTTACTTCGAGGATATCGCGGGCGGGGAAAAGATCAAATGCCAGACGTTTGCGCTCTTCAAGCGTCTGTGAATCCACCAGATCAACTTTTGTCAACACAATCCAAACTGGCGGCAGATGCCGGACTGCGCTGAGCCTGTCAACGATCAGTTTATCCTCAGCGGTCAAGGGCACGCTGCCATCTACCAGCCATAAGATGATATCCGCATCAAGCAGGGCATCATTGGCGGTCTCATTCATAAAATCGCCTAACTTATGCTGAGGTACATGCAACCCAGGGGTATCCACAAAAATCAGCTGAGCTTCTGGCAGAGTAAGGATGCCAAGCTGACGTTTGCGTGTAGTCTGAGGTTTTGAAGAAACTGCGGCGATTTTCTGTTTGAGGAGGGCATTCATCAGCGTGGATTTGCCGGTATTCGGACGACCGATAACTGCAACGTACCCTGCACGAAATTTCAAATTTTCTTCCATTTTTTATCCTATCACTTGTTCTGTTTTATCACGTTTTAATCCGTTGTTCATCTTCTTGTTGACGATGACAATTCCCAACAAGATCAACAAACCGCCAACGATGACCCGCCAATCCACCGATTCTCGCAGCAGCAATGCGCCTAATACAACCCCAACCAGCGGAAACAGGTAAGTGGTCATACTTACCCGTGATGGACCAATTTCATTCAACAATGAATACCAGGTGTATGAAGCGAAGAAAGACCCCAGCAGCCCCAACCATGCGAATGCCAGGTAAGAAACCGGGCGTACCGGCAAGGTGAATGGAGACTCAAACATCAACATGCTCGGGATGATGAATAGAAAACCAAATGCAAACTGTCCGAAGGCTTGGTCTTCTGGTTTTACGCCTTCGTTGTTGAGGCGCGCGAACACACTGCTTGCTCCGTAACAAAACACGGCTATCACCATGGCAATGATGCCGTATGTCTGACTGATTACCTCTTTATTGAGTTTATCAGACATCAGCACCAGCACCCCGCCGAATGCGAGTACCAGTCCTGCGATGCGTTGGAAAGTTAGCTTTTCATCCTTAATAAAAAAGGCGGCAATCAGTGATGTGGTCAGCGGCTGCAACGAGTTGAGGATGGAAGCCATCCCCGAGGTAATGTGTTTTTCACTCCACGAAACCAGTACAAATGGGAGTGCGGCGTTAAACACTCCGAGGAAGAGGTATAAACGCCAGGCGGACGATAACGGCGCTCGACGGTTGATGATGTACATGACCGACATGCCGAGTAGGGCGAAGAAAATTCTGAAAAAAACAACCGTAATCGGTCCAACTTCCTGCAATCCAATCTTGATCCAGAAGAAGGAGGACCCCCAAACAATACCGAGCGCGATGAATTTAAGCCAATTTTTGATCGACAACGCGATGCCTTTCCAGTTGCAACAGCCAGGCTTTCGAGGCGATTCCGTTTGCGGTGGAAAACCCGGTGAGATGTCCCGAGGCGGCAATCACACGGTGGCATGGGATGAGAATAGGGAGGGGATTACGCGCCAAGGCACCGCCAACAGCACGCGCTGCGTTGGGCTTTCCCAATTCGAAAGCGATTTCGCCGTAGGTACGCAGGCTGCCGAAGGGTATCTGATGGGTGATGTGCAGCACATCGGCGCTAAAGCCGCTCAGTTGGCTCCAATTCAACGGCAGATCGAATACTATGCGTTGCCCGGAAAAATACTCGTCCATCTGTTCGAGGCAGGATCTGAGGAGGCTGTCTTCCGTTGACGTTTCTGAGTCGATCGTTGGGTTGGCGCTAAAGTCAACGCGCGAAATACCGTGTTCATTTCTGAACACGGTGATATTACCAATCGGGCTGTTAGAACAAAGATGAAGCAGCATGATGCACAAACTTTCAATTGACAATGCACACGATTCAAAAACACCGAAACCGACAGAAATTTTGCTGTTTTATTCGTAGGGCAGTCGTAGGGTAAGAGTCAAGTAATAAAATGAAGCCGCTGGTATTATATTCACAAGGCGACTTCTTTTCTTCTCCTCCTTAGTAAAGAGAGCCGGGGGTCGGCGTCCCCGGCTCTCGATGATTTTACCACAACCATTCACCCAACCGATTGCTGCGTTAACGAACGCAGTTTTCTTTTTTACAGAGAAATATGATAAACTCATTCCCGTGTCAAAATTGGATTCTCATCTGGAGCAAAAATGACTAAGAAAGAAACGTACCCGATAGAAATCGCTGGTTTAAAGCGCGAGTTACCCTTGTTTGAAATCAAACCGGGGCTAAAAATCGCCATCCTCAACATACTCGGAGACACTGACCTCGTTACTGCATGCGCCAATGTGCTGGCTGAAAAACTCGCCGATGTAGATTATGACCTGCTGCTCACCGCTGAAGCTAAGAGTATTCCCATCGCCCACGCGCTGGCAGTGGTGACAAAGAAACCTTATGTGGTCTTGCGCAAGGTTTATAAACCGTATATGGGCGATGCGCTGAAAACCGAAACGCTTTCCATTACCACCGGCGAACCGCAGCATCTCTTTTTGGATGAAAAAGACCGCGAATTGATGAAGGGCAAGAAGGTGGTGGTTGTGGATGACGTCATCAGCACCGGCTCAACCTTGCAGGGAATGCGCATGCTGGTGCAGAAATCAGGCGCGCAGGTAGCTGCAGAAGCTGCTATTTTCACCGAAGGAGAACGCGCCAAGTGGCACGACATTATCGCCATCGGGCATCTGCCGGTGTTTACTGACTGATCTTCATTAAAGTATACTTAATTCAAATTGAATCCAGAGAGCCGGTAGACATACTGGCTCTTTCTACGTACATAAAGAGTGTATAACCAACGATAATATAAACCACCGCCACCAGCAGCTCACCAAGCAACAAACCTGCCACGTTTTCCCAACCTGCACCAAACAATGCCAATCTTGTCGCCTGTATCCCGCGTGTCATAGGTAGATAGGCTGAAATCGTCTGCAGAGTTGGCGGCAGTTTATCGATCGGAATATTTACGCCAATCAAGATGTATAACAATTGTCCCAAGGTTGTCGTGAGCATCCAGCCATCACGACTTAACAGACTGATGGTTCCCATGATAAAACCCAGGCCAGTGGTGGTGATTGCAAGCAATGCCAGGCAGCAAATCAACAACATAAAGTTGATGCCTGAAAAATCAATCTTGAAGAGCAGCATTGCAATAGGCAGCGCAACGACGATCGTGATAAAGCCATCGAGTATATGAAAGAAGGCTCGGCCAGTGAACAGTGGTGCGCGTGGAGCGGGGCTGCCAAGCAGGTAAGACATGGCGCCAAACTGGCGCTCGTTGCCAATCGTCATCGATAGACCGTAAAGTCCGTTGGTCACTGGCATCATCAGAATATTGCCGACAACGATAAACATGGGGTCCGAAAACCCTACAAACTTTCCCATGAAAACGAAGAACAGCATCGAGAAAAATGGAAAACCGATTTTGCTGGTTAAATAAGTAAATGGCGTACTCCAGGAAAAGAGAGACCGGTAAGAAAACCATGCCTGGTAGAAATACAAACGGAAGTAGTGCAAAATTCTCTTGATCATATTGAATTCAGCTCGCCGGTGACGCGAATATGATCGTGAACCTTGTTATCAAACCAGCGCGACAAAAGGTAAAAAACCAGCGATATTCCCAAAGAAATCAACCACTTGGTGGTTAAAGCCGAGTCAATCATGCCTCCTTGCAGCGAATCCCGCAATCCTTCCAAACCCCAGCGAATGGGGAACACCGCCGAAATCTTTTGCATCCAGAGCGGTAAGACGCTGATGGGGAACATAAACCCGCATAGAAGGGCAATGGGCATTTCCAGCAGATCAACAAAGGTGCCTGAAAGGCGTGACCAGGCGAAAAGGTTAGCCAGAAAAACCCCCATGCACCATAAGCCAATGAGCAGCAACAAAAACGAAATAACAGCACCCAGCACATTAATTCCAACGAAAGAATAATTAAACAACAGCACCGCCACCGCCGAGGCGGCAATCATACTGCTTGAGCCAGCTAATATGTTCATTAAAGAACGAAAACCCACAACCCTGCGCAATGGTGTTGGGCTGCCGACGATTAATTCCAGCGTAGCCGTAGCTCGATCTGCGCGTATGTCGTACGTCGAGGTGAAGACTAAACCGCTCCACATACCCATGATGCCGGCACCGAGTACGGTATATATCAAATCGGGGTTGGCGTTACCAGCCGCGCGCGATAATAAAATGCCGACAGTGCTGAAGATGGCAGGCTGCGTAAAAAAAAGAACCAGGCTCCACAGGTTGAGCACTCGCATACGCAGCTGTACCCCCATCTGTACGAAGCCAAGCCTGAAGAAGTGGTTAATCACTTTTCCTCGTTTTGGATAATCGTCACATAAACATCTTCCATCGTTTGGTTGCGCACATCCAAATTTTGGATCAGTCCGTTATTGAGCAGAGGGGAGAGGAGTTCAATTACCGTTCCGAGCCGCGGTGTTTGGATAATAATGGATGTGTGAAAGGCATGATCGGCATAGGTGATTTTTTCTTTTGAACCAAGCTGGGAGAGGGCATTTTTAACCAGGAGCAGGTGCTCACTGCTCACGATCAGCTCAACGCGATGATCATCGGTCATCTGATTTTTAAGATTGGCAGGGCTGTCGAGCGCGACAATTTTCCCTTTATTGATGATAGCGATGCGATCACAGAGCTCATCGGCTTCAGCCATATAATGAGTGGTGAGCAGGATGGTTTTACCGTGTTCTTTGAGATTCTTTACCATTGCCCGCAATTCTCGCGCACCAACCGGGTCGATTCCAACAGTGGGCTCATCCAGAAAGATGATCTCAGGATCATGCAACAGCGCGCGTGCGATGTGCAGCCTTTGCTGCATACCGCTGGAAAAGGTCTCTACTTTGTCATTCTTGCGTTCTAAGAGGTTAACCAACTCCAATAGTTCGTCAATGCGCTTTCGCGTTGTTTTTGGCGGTAAGGCGTAGAGCTCAGCAAAGTAGCGCAGGTTTTCTTCTGCAGTCAACCGCCCGTATAAACCCCGAGCGCCGCCGAAGGTGAAGCCAATCCGTTTGCGGATTTCGTTGGTGTGCGCAATGATATCCTGTCCGAAAATGTGGATTTTTCCGCTGGTTGGGATGAGCAAAGTGGAGAGCATTTTTACGGTGGTGGTTTTACCAGCGCCATTCGGGCCGAGGATACCGAAAAGTTCTCCCTGGTTCACCCAAAATGAGATTCCGCGCACTGCCTCGGTGGTGTGGGTGGAACGCTTCCAGAACCCCTGCCTTGTATTATATGTTTTCTCCAATGAAACAGCTTCAATTGCTGAGATGGATGAGCTTGTCGGCATAAATTGACCCCTAATAGCCATTAAACATGAAGAAATGCTCCGCGGCTGGCATGTGTGGCGAATACAGCCGCTTTTAGCCCAGTTCTTTGATTATACATGTAGATTAATTTTGGAATAAACTCATTGACCTGGCTCGCCTTCACCAAACTGACTGTGCATCCGCCAAAGCCAGCGCCAGTAAGGCGGGCGCCATAACAACCTTCAATCAGCATTGCCTCCTCCACGAGGATATTTAACTCTGGTATGGACACCTCATAAAGATCGCGTAACGAGGTGTGGGCTTCCAGCATGAGCGCGCCGAACCCTACTGCGTCATTGTTCTCGAGCAGAACGAGTGCATTATCAACTCGAGCGATTTCCTCGACGATATGTCTGGCGCGTTTGGCTACCTGGTGGGGCAGCTGGTTTTCATGTCTGGCGAAGAGCTCAAAATCAAGGTCGCGCAGAGAAGTGATGCGGGGATCGATTTTATTAAAGTAAGCGAGCGCGCTTTCGCAATCTCTACGGCGTTCATTGTAAGCGGAGGTCACCAGCGTGCGGCGTATACCCGAATCAGCGATAACCACAGCGGTATCTTTTGGCAGTGGAACAGGGCGGTTTTCGAGGCTGCGTGTATCGAGCATGACCACGTGGTCGGCAACCCCGCAGGCGCAGGCGAACTGGTCCATCAAGCCGCAGTTAACCCCAACATACTCTCGTTCGGCATGCTGGCAGAGTTTGGCAATCTCCAACCGATCGAGCTGCCAACCTCCGAGGCTGTCACACACTACTGCAAAGCCCACCTCCACAGCCGCTGAGCTGCTCAAGCCGGCACCAATGGGGATGGAAGAAGTGAACTGCGCGTTAAATCCCTCTAATTGACAGCCATATTGGCGCAGGCTCCAGAGGACGCCTGCCGGGTATAACGCCCAGCCAGGCAAAGAGCTGCCGTTTGAAGTGATTTTCGCATCGAGATCTTCGATGCTGAATTGACAGTGGTCATTCAAATCCAACGCTGAAATGTTCACCAGGCTGCTACCAGCACGTTCAAAGGTGATCTTTACGCTGCGGTCTATCGCCGCAGGCAAGACGATGCCCCCGTTGTAGTCCACGTGCTCTCCGAGCAAGTTGACTCTGCCGGGAGAAGTGACGATACCCTCATTCGTTTTCATTGATATCCATGCCCCCGGAATAGGTTTTTATCAATTTTGCTTTCTGCGTGTGGTTTAAGGTTTTAATCGCTCGTTCACGGCGCATGGCGCTTGAACGATCGGGTTGTTCCTCGATAAATACCAAACGTACCGGGCGATGCTGCCTGGTGTAAGAGGCGCCCTTCCCCTGATTGTGTTGTTTTTCACGGCGAACTGGGTCAAGCGTCCAGCCTGTGTAATAACTGCCATCGGCGCATTCCACGATATAACAGAAGTAACTCATTGATCGGTTTTCTTGATGCGCGGTTTGACGCCGAAGAGGCGGCTCATCATGTTGCGCTCAAGCTCCGGTGGCGAATTTTCTTTTTTCTCCCAGTCACCGCTTGTTCTCTGTGCGAGCCAAAGTTCGAACCCTTTCCTGGCTTCCAGCAGAACCTGTTTCAATCCGTCTTCGTCATCTTGCTCAATCAAATCGCGCAGTTCCATCATGGATGAGATGTAATCGTCAATCGCGCGGATGATATTCTCTTTATTCATCAGGCTGGAAAGGCCGAAAAACTCCTCTTCATCGTATAGCGAGCTGATGGAAGCTGTACGGAAGAATGCGCGCGAGGTGAGACGGCGGGAATCATCCCAGCCTGGCTGCCCCACCAGTGTGGATAACAGAGCTGCTGCACTCAGCTTGGGCAATTGCTCGACCCTGGCAATGATCCCATCGGCTTCAAGCGGCTCGGAAAAGTAAGGTTTTGCTCCCAGAAGCTGACAAAGATCATTTGCCATTTGGAAAGCCCGGGTTTGGGTGTCGTGATCGGTTACGACAAGCATGTCGCAGTTGGTGAAGAAACCAGGCTGCGCAACTTCGAGGCTGTCTTCCCAATCTCTCAACCTGTCAGGAGGCAAAATCGGTAAAAGGATGATGAAAGGTTGCTGCGCTGAGAGAGTTTCGCGCGCCCACGCTAAAGGTGTTGTAGAAACATGGCTGATGCATACTACAACGGTATCAGGGTTGATGGCATTTGCTATCAGGCGCAGCGCATCACGCTGCAGGTCAGTAGGCAGGGTGAGAATCACCAGTTCTGCGTTGCGAACTGCTTCGGTCAGCGAGGCGATGGTTTTATCAAATGCGCTTTCATTTAGAACCTTCTTCATTCGGGAGGCGTTGGCGTCGTGCCCAACTCTGACGAGCTTGTCTTTGTAAGCACTAAGGGCGAGCCCGATTGAGGCGCCTACCTGGTTCAAGCCAATTACTGAGATTTGAGTACTCATCAGCCTACTCCCAGAATAAATTTTTGCAATTGGTTTAATGCGGGGTTCATGACCCAGCCAATCAAGTCAATTCCTGCCATTGGCAGAACGAAGAGCAGTACCATCAATAAAAGCGGGCCATATTGCTGTACTCTGGCGAACCCTTGGCGAAATCTTTCTGGGACCAGGAAAGAGGCTACCTTTTCGCCATCGAGCGGTGCAAGCGGTATCATGTTGAACAACATCAACAGCAGGTTAATCGTTAAGAATGTGTACAGAAATTCAGCCGGAGATGGTAAGAAACCACTTGAGGCAACAAATGGAAAAATACGCAGCCGCAGGAGGACCCCTGCCAAGATAGCCAGCATGAGGTTTGAAGCCGGACCAGCCAGTGAGACCCACATAAAAGCTGAATCGGAGTGTTTTCGTAATGCGTAAGGGTTCACGGGTACTGGTTTTGCCCAGCCAAAGCCAACCATCAGCAGCATCAATGAGCCAAAAACATCCAGGTGTTTTAATGGGTTCAGTGTCAACCTGCCCGCGCTGCGCGCAGTCGTATCTCCAAAGCGGTCGGCCACAAAGGCATGTGAGAATTCATGAATCGTGAGCGCGATAATCAACGTGAGGATACGTGAGATTAACAGATTTGGCGATAAATTCAACATTAGGGGAGTGGTTCCTCCTTAAACAGCAAATTGAGGTCAATTTGAGATTATAACATGGGTTATAATCGCTCTATGCTGCCTGATTTGAATCTTGGTGACAGGCTCAGATTACGAAAAGCCCATCCATGCGGCGGGTTTAATTGGAAAGTTTTCCGACTTGGCGCAGATATTGGATTGGAATGTGAAACATGCGCTCACAGAATAATGCTGACTCGTAGAGAATTGGCGCATCGCATGAAGGCGCTTTTGCCACCAATAGATGAATCTGTTAAAGCGTAGCCAAATGTTCACTTCTCTGTCAAATTCTACTGTCTCTAATCAATAAAATGCCAATCATTCCTCCTTTTAGTATTGATTTTGTCAGCCGCAGCCCAGAGCAAAGTCGGAGGTTGGGGAAGCGTCTGGGCTCCTTGCTTAAAACAGGGAATGTGCTTTTTCTTGAAGGCGACCTGGGGAGCGGGAAAACTACTTTTGTCCAGGGGTTGGCACAGGGGTGGGGGGCAATCGATGCGGTTTCAAGCCCGACTTTCGTGCTCGTAAACCAATACCGCAGGCTCGACGGAAAACTGATGTTCCATCTGGATGCCTACCGCCTTGAATCGGTGCCGGAGGCGCTGGACCTGGACTTGGAAGAAATGCTTGCCAACGGCGTTTTGGTGGTGGAATGGGCTGATCGTATTTATGATGCTCTGCCAAAAGAAAATCTCAGCATTCACTTCTCTTGGGTTAATGAAGAACAGCGCAATCTGGTTTTTATTCCTCGGGGTGAGCGCTATAAGAAGCTGCTTGACGCTTTCAAACGTCTGGCATTTGGAGGTTGATTTGTTGCTTGCATTGGATACCTCAACGCAGAACACCGGGATTGCGCTTTATGATTACCCGGTTATTGTAGGCGAATTGACGTGGCGAACTGCCAATCATCACACGGTAGAACTGGCTCCGGCAGTGATGGATCTCATGCGCCGTTGCATGGTTAAACCCGCTGAGTTGAAGGCAATCGCTGTTGCACTCGGCCCGGGTTCGTTCACCAGTCTGAGGATCGGATTGGCACTGGCCAAAGGGCTTGCACTTGCGCTCAATCTCCCCATTATCGGTATTCCAACATTTGAATATCTGGTGGCTGCGCAGCCCATCGCTGCCGAGCCCCTGCTTGCTGTGCTGCCGGCTGGCAGAACACGCATGGCGGTGCAGCAGTTTTCTGCTGAAAGCGGCAGTTGGCTTGCCGCGGATGAACCCAGTGTTATGACCCCGGAAGAGATATCAGAGCGAGTTGCCGGCCCGACAAGGATTTGTGGCGAGATGAACATTGAGGAGCGCCAAATCATTGGGCGTAAGTGGAAGAACGCCATGATTACCTCACCGGCGCTTGCCACCCGTCGGCCATCAATGCTGGCAGAGCTGGCATGGAGGCGCTGGGATGCTGGTGAAGTAGATGACCCGATCTTGCTTTCCCCAATCTACCTGCACGTTGCCGGGATGATTCAGGAGTGAGTAACACAGAGAGTTCTAACCCTGTTCACATTCGTTCAATGCAGCTTGAAGACCTGCCGCGGGTGGTTGCAATCGACCAACAATCGTTTTCATTACCCTGGCCTGAACGCTCGTTTCGCTTTGAGGTGGAAAGCAATGAGGTTTCGCGCTGTTGGGTGGCAGAGATGACTGCTGCTGACGATCAGTTGGAATTGGTTGGGATGATCGTGGTTTGGTTGATCGTGGATGAGGTGCATGTTGCCACACTGGCCGTCTCTCCCGAGCACCGCGGTCAGAAGGTGGCGCAGCGTCTGCTGGCGTATGCCCTGATCGATGCTTATCACGCCGGAGCGAACAAGTCCCTTCTCGAAGTCAGGCGCAGCAACCTGCCTGCGGTTAACCTCTATCAGCAATTTGGCTACCTGCAAGCAGCGGTGCGTAAAAATTATTACAAAGATAACGGAGAAGATGCCCTCTTGATGGACCTGGCCTCAATTGATTTGGAGAAGTTGAAAACTTTTCTGTGAGGTAAAATAGGGTTTATACTTTTTCGTGATGATGGTGAATGGAGATTTAGTACGTGGATAAGATAGCGCTTCTTGATGAGGTTGCCGCCCAGGTGAGGGTATGCCAGGCTTGTGAACTGCACAGGTCGCGCAAGAACGCTGTTCCAGGTGAAGGCAATGTCAATTCTGAAATTTTGTTCATTGGCGAAGCCCCTGGCTTTCATGAAAACGAACAAGGCCGCCCATTTGTTGGACAGGCGGGTAAATTGCTTGATGAATTACTCCGTGAAGCCGGTTTTGAGCGAGAAGCGACCTTTATTGCCAATGTAGTGAAATGCCGGCCGCCAAACAATCGTGATCCGCTGCCTGAAGAATTAGCGGCATGCAGCAAGTACCTGAACTTACAAATTGAAGCCATTCACCCGCGGATCATCGTTACACTTGGCAGGGTGTCGATGGGCAAATTCCTGCCCGATGCGCGCATCGGTATGGTTCATGGAAAAACCTTCCATGTCGAGAATCACATCGTTATTCCAATGTATCACCCCGCCGCCGCGCTTCATCAACCTTCATTAAAAAGCACCCTGCTTGCAGATTTTCGCGCTCTGCCGGCGATTATTGAAAAAACCAAACCAGCCGTAGTGAACGCTGAAAAGAACAATGACCTGCATGCAAAAACAGATCTCGAAAAGCCTGAACAATTGACCTTATTCTAAACGCATAGGTGGCACATGGATTACACACATTCACTGATCGAAAAGTTTAACAAAAAATCTGCTCGCGTAGCGGTCTTGGGCATGGGCTACGTTGGATTGCCATTTTCAACAGTCTTCGCCGAAGCCGGCTTTACCGTTATCGGCATTGACCCGCACGAAGAAAAAATGAGTCTGCTGAATCGCGGTGAGAGTTATATTCCTGACGTTCCAACCGCTCTGACCAAAAAATTGGTCGCAGAAGGCCGGCTGAGCGGTACATCCGATTACTCCATCTTGAAGGATATTGATGCAGTTGCCATTTGTGTACCAACACCGCTGCGCCATACCGGCGACCCTGATCTTTCGTTCATCGTCAGCGCGGCAGAGGGTCTTGCACCCTACGTGCACCCAGGGATGGTGGTTGTGCTGGAATCGAGCACTTACCCCGGTACCACACGCGAGCTGGTTCTGCCGATCTTAACGGAAAAGAGTGGCTTGAAGATTGGTGAAGAAATATTCCTTGCTTTTTCGCCTGAGCGGGTAGACCCGGGCCGCACGGACTGGACGACCAAGAACACGCCAAAAGTGATTGGCGGCATGACTGAAAAATGCACCGAGTTGGCATCTGCCTGGTATTCTCAGGCGCTGGACTCGATCGTGCCGGTTTCATCAACTGAAGTGGCAGAAATGGCGAAACTGCTGGAAAATACTTTTCGTATGATCAATATCGGTTTTGTCAACGAACTCACCCTCATGTGCGACCGTTTAGGCGTGGATGTTTGGGAAGTGATTGATGCCGCTGCTACCAAACCTTTTGGGTTTATGCGCTTTAACCCCGGCCCCGGGTTGGGTGGGCATTGTATCCCGATTGACCCGATGTACCTCTCGTGGAAAATGCGCTCGTTGAACTATACCGCCCGTTTTATCGAGCTGGCATCTGAGATTAATACCAACATGCCGCGTTTCGTCATCGGCCGGGTTCAAGATGCCTTAAATGAGCATGAGAAACCACTGCGCGGAAGTTCCGTGTTGGTGCTGGGAGTGGCTTATAAACCCGATATTGACGACTTGCGCGAGTCGCCGGCGATTGATGTCATTCACCTTCTCCAATCTAAGGGAGCCAAGGTTAGTTATCATGATCCTTACATCCCACACTTGAGCGAAGACGATTGGGAGTTGGACTCGGTGCCTGATTTGATGAAGAGGGTGGATGAGGCTGACTGTGTGTTGATCATCACAAATCATAAAGTGTATGACTACGGCGCCATACACGAGCGGGCAAAATTGATTGTTGATACCCGCAACGCGTTAGGTGTTTTGGGTAAACATTCTTCAAAGGTGGTACGTTTGTAATGGCGCGTTATCTGGTCACCGGCGCGGCTGGCTTTATTGCGCGCCGCGTTATCGAGAAGTTAGCGGCTGCAGGCCATGATGTGGTGGGAGTGGACAACCTCAATGACTCTTATGACCCGCGGCTGAAAAAATGGCGCCTCGAACAACTTTCACGCCTGCCTGAATTTCGCTTTTACCTGGCGGATATCTGCAACCCTGAATGCTTCCAGGCTCTTTCGAAATACCAGCGATCTTTTGATGGTGTCATCCACCTGGCTGCGAGAGCGGGAGTACGCCAGGCAGTCGATATCCCGGCTGTGTATTTACAGACGAATGCTGCGGGAAGCTTGAACCTCCTTGAATGGTGCAAAAGGGAGCAGGTGCCAAAGCTGGTATTGGCGTCAACCTCTTCGATTTATGGTGCCAATCCGCCGCTTCCAACGCCAGAAAGTGCTGATTCTAACCACCCGTTGCAAATTTATGCCGCCAGTAAAAAAGCCGCCGAGGTTATGGCTTACACTTATCATCATCTCTACGGTTTGGATACGACTGTGCTGCGCTTCTTTACAGTTTACGGCCCGGCCGGCAGACCCGACATGGTGATGTTCCGCTTTGCGCGCTGGGTGGTTGAGGGCGACCCGGTGGCGATCACGGGTGATGGCGAACAAATGCGCGGGTTTACCTATTTGGATGATATCGCCGATGGGATAATTCGTGCACTCAAGCCAGTGGGTTACGAGATCATCAATCTCGGCGGGCACGAAACCATCACGATCAATCAACTGTTGAAACATATTGAAAACCTGGTTGGTAAAAAAGCCAATGTTCATTATCTTCCGCGCAATCCCGCGGATGTAGACGCCAACTGGGCGGATGTGACCAAGGCGCGAACCCTGCTCGGATGGGAACCTGAGGTATCGCTTGATGAAGGTATTTCTCATCTGGTGAATTGGTATCTGAACGAGCGTGAGTGGGCACACAAGATTATCATCCCATGAAACCCTTGTTCGCCCGAATTAAAAAACTGTTTACCGAAGACCCTATTCTCACTAGGGTACTGAAGAACACCAGTTACCTTTTTAGCGCCACGTCTCTTAGTTTATTATTGTCTATGATCCAGAGTATTTTCGCTGCCCGTCTATTGGGTGTGGCCGCCTTTGGGCTTGTCGGGATCGTAACCTCATTTGTCAGTACCGTAAACAGGATCTTCTCCTTTCGCATGGGCGAGTTTATTGTGCGCTATCTGGGAAAGGACTTGACAGAAGATAATCAGGTAAAAGCTGGTGCAGTGGTAAAAGTAGCCCTGATAACAGAAGGGCTGACCTCATTAGTTGCTTTTCTTATTCTGTTATTGCTGGCGCCGCTTGGAGCAAAGTATATTGCCAAAGACGTTCAGGCGCTGCCACTGATTCAGCTTTTCGCTTTTTCAATTCTTGCGCAAATGTTTTATGAAACATCGCTTGGAATTCTTCAAATTACCAACCATTTCCGCTCACAGGCGGCACTCAACCTGATTCAAAGTTTGCTCACCACACTGTTGATTTTGATCGCGTTTTTTGTGAAAGGGAATATCTTATTCGTCCTTGGCGCTTATCTGGCAGGTAAAGCGCTCCTGGGGATAGGCACCACAGTACTGGCATTCTATCATCTGCCGCGCCACCTTAACCCCGGCTGGAGGAAGGTTCCGCTTTCGGTTTTACCGCCATTCAAGGAGCTGGCTCAATTTTCACTCAGCACCAATCTGAGCGGAACGGTGAAAATGGCTGCCAGCGAAAGTGAACCGTTGTGGGTTGGATTCTTTCTCGATCAACAGGCGGTTGGCTTATACAAACTTGCGCTGGCAATCGTCAATCCTCTGATGATGCCAATCACCCCATTTATCACCACCACCTTCCCGGAGATGACACGCAGTATTGTATCCAGAATGTGGGAACAATTACGGCGCCTTATCAAGCGCGTCACTTTGATTTCCGCCTCGTGGACTCTTCTTGTTCTTTTGGTGATGATTTTGTTCGGCAGGCAGTTGATTGAGCTGTTCTACGGAGTTGACTTTGTACCCGCGTACCCTGCGATGATTATCTTGTTGTTGGGTTTTGGTTTTGCCAATATCTTTTTTTGGAACCGTTCGCTTCTGCTTTCCTTCGGCAAAGCCAACATCCCGCTCTATGTATTGGCGGGGACGGCAATTCTTAAGATAGCATTATCCTTCTGGTTGATTCCTCAATGGGGAATTATCGGCGCAGCCTCTCTGCTTAGCGGGTATCTGATCCTCTCCACTGGAATTCTGGTGATGATTGGCATGCGCCACATCCGCCAGAGTGAGATGACAATTTTCACCATGGAGGAAAAATGAAAATTGCCTATCTATCTACCGCCCAGGTGCCGTCCAATAGGGCAAACAGCATCCAGGTGATGAAGGTTTGTCAGGCGCTTGTGCAAAATGGTGAAGAGGTTACGCTTTATGTGCCTGGTGATCAGCCAGCTGATAATCAGGATTTCTCATCCTACTACGGACTATCCGTACAATTCCCGCTGGTTTATCTGAAATCTCGCCGCAGCCTAAAACGGTTTGATTTTACACTGGCAGGAATTCGGCAGGCGCGTAAAAACCGCTCAGACTTGGTGTATACCAGGATGATTTGGGCGGCGTTTTTGGCGCGTTTGCGTGGTTTCGCGGTGGTACTCGAAATGCATGATCTGCCTCAAGGTCATCTGGCGCCGCTTATTTACCGTTTGTTTTTAAAACTCAGGCGGCCAAAGCTGACTGTTTACATCACCAGTGCGCTCAAACAACATACGGATGAAGCGCTTGCTGTTAAAGCACGTGAACGCGAGTTCCTCATTGCGCCGGATGGCGTTGACCTTGAGCGTTATGAGAATTTACCGCGGTCTGCTGAAGCGCGTTCTATGTTGGGCTTGGAAGAAAAAGTTACGGCTGCTTATTCTGGCGGCTTTTATGCGGGGCGCGGCCTGGAAATCATGCAGGAATTGGCGCTCTCGTTCCCCCAAGTTCAATTTCTGTGGATAGGCGGTAACTCGCAGCAGGTGAGTGAATGGCAAGCCAGGCTTGGTGCTGCCAGAGTAGAAAATGTGATTCTCACCGGTTTCGTCGAAAACGCCAAATTACCCCTTTATCAGGCGGCTGCAGATGTTTTACTGATGCCCTACAGCCTGGCATTTGGCGGCAGCGGCGGTGGAGATATTTCAGCGGTGAGCAGTCCCATGAAACTGTTTGAATATATGGCTGCCGGGCGCTGCATTCTTGCCAGTGATTTACCCGTGCTCAGAGAAGTGCTGCATCATGCGAGCGCGGCTTTTTATCAACCCGAAGATTTTTCTGATTTATGTGCTCAATTTGCAGGATTAATTTCTGATACACAGAAAAGAGAAGCATTGGCTGCCGCGGCAAAAGAAGATGTGAAAGCTTATAGCTGGCGACGGCGCATGACTGGGATTATGCGGGCAATAAGAAACCTGACCGGTAAACAAGAACCCAAATTAGATTACAACAACCTCTAAGGCTGCCAGGTGCCAATTTCACTCCAGGCGAACTCCAAGTGTGAGGCTGCCACTTTGCCAGCAGCTTTGCGCACCTTGTCGTAAGACCAACTCATCAGCGCATCTCCGCCGATTTCATGAAAGCGTTGGCCGATCTCGCGCGTTCGGATGTGCCGGCATTGGGCATTGTAACCGCGTCCCGGGAACTCAGATAAATAATCTTCTTTGATACCGATACGAACGAGTTCGTCCAGTAAGAGGTGCACCTCTCTGGTATCAGCATTGGTGAAAGGTTTGGTGGGGAAGATTTTTTGGATTATCGACATGGGTTTCTCCTTTGCCTGATGCTGAATTATATTTTTTCATAATTGTACTGCTAAAGGCAAACTCACGCTGCCACTGTATGAAAAATTGGCCTGAATCGTGCATCAAAATCGGTGGAAGGGATTGTAATCAGCGGAATGGTGAGTTTTGAGCAAGCTAACCAATTAGCAGTAACTTTAAAAAAATCGCGCTTTGCATTTTTGGCAGTCGCGATGCTCGAGGATGGCGGGGTGATTCGGCCGCTTCTCTCGCAGGGTATGCTGGCGTTTTCACCGTTATTGGGTGTGGCAGCTTCCTCCCCATGGGTTGTGTTTGCCGAGATTCTAGACGACCGAAATGCCAGCTACGCTTTAGCTGCACAAATTAAAAGGGAGCCAAATGAATCTTGAGATGGTGCTTGGCTTTCTTGTCGTTGTGTTAACCGCAACCGGCATGATATACCATTTGATAAAAAAATCGCATGCAGGTTCACCGCCGTTTTTGCGGAAATCCGCTGACATTGAGAGATTAAAAGCCGCCATTGAGCTCTCTGTGGAAGATGGCAGCCGTGTGCATGTGACGCTGGGCAGTGCCGATCTGACCGACGCAGCCAACCCTTCTGCTCTGGCAGGGTTAGATTCGCTGCATCGCATTGGGCAGTCCAGTTCAACCTCGGATCTTCCCCCAGTTTGCTCAAGCGGTAATGGCGCCTTTGCCTTGCTCAGCAAAGATACATTAGCTGCTGTTGCCAGTGACACCAACACCTGGGATATTTACGATCCCGATCAGGGCTACCTGACCGGCGTTACCCCAATGGCATACGCGGTTGGTGCAATGGATGTTATGTCTGAGCCGGGGGTTAAGAGCAACATCTTGATCGGCAATTTCGGTTCTGAATCAGGGTTCATGACCATCACCTCCGAAGAGCAAGGCGCCTTCACGGTTGCAGCGAGTGATTCCATCATCGGTCTATCCGTATTCATGGCGACTATTCGCAATGTTGTGGTTGGTGAAGGCCTGTTTGCCATTCCGGCCCGCCTGGCGCTGGCGCCAGCTCAGCTTGCCGGTTTGAAAATGCAAGACATGCTCAGGGTGATAATTGTGGCGGCGCTGGTCATCGGCGCACTCTTTAAAGCGTTAGGGCTGCTATGAAAATCCTCAGTATCTTGATTGCCATCGTTGCCGGGCTGATCGTTCTGGTGGGCTATTTCTTCCCGCAGACATGGTTGGATTATGTGACCGTACCGCTTCTGAATTGGGCGGTCACACTTAGTGGCATTGCTGGTATCGTGGCAATCCTTAATCTGATATTTGGCATCCATTGGAAGAGGGTGCGTGATGAACATCCACGGAAGGCCTATAGTGTTGTTGTGATTGTTGCCTTTCTGCTAACCTCAGCCGCCGGCATTTCTTTGGAGCCGTCAAGCGCGGGCTTCCAAAAGATTGTCACACGCATTCAGGTTCCAATAGAATCCAGCTTAATGGCGGTGCTCGCCATTCTGATGGTATATGCCAGCCTCAAGATTTTGCAGCGCCAGCGCAATTGGATGGGTTTTGTTTTCTTCCTCAGTGTGGTGGCCTTCCTGGTGTTAAACAGCGGGGTATTGGCTTTCAGCACGGAGATACCTATTCTCAGGGTGCTCCTTACGGCGGTTCATCGAGCGCCTGTAGCTGGAGCGAGAGGCTTGCTGTTGGGGATTGCGCTCGGCAGTCTCGTTACCGGCATTCGCGTGCTCATCGGATCAGAAAGACCTTATAACGGTTAACCATGGCAGATTTCCATTGCCCGAATTGCAACCACGAGAACGAGAGCAGCGCCGTACGGTGCTGGTATTGTCAGGCGCTCTTGCCGGGTGATCATACCGAGGTTGGGGAAGAAGCTTCTTCAGGCGAAAAAGGTGAAGCAGCCACCTCTGATGTCTCTTCAACTGATCACATAACTGATGAGCGAAGTTCAACAGAGAATCCACAGCAGGGGGATCAGGCAGATTGGCTGGACAAGATTCGAAACCTGATGCTGCAGGATGTTTCTGAGCATTCTACAGATGATATTGATTCTGTTGAAAACCATGCGCATAGTGAGCCATACGGGTTGCATGAAGAGGGTGAGAACACGTCTCCGCCTGCGGAAACAAGTGAGCTTTTCGAAGCGCATACAGCAGCGGATAGACCTTCACCTCATGAGCCTGCCAAATCAGATGCGCTTGGCGTTCCCCTCTGGCATGAGGGCCAGCCAGATTGGCTGCAGGCTGGTGAGAGCTCACCGGTCATACCACCGATAGGAAAGCATGCGGACAACGAGCTCACGAATCCATTTACAGTCGAATCGTCTGCTTTTGGCTCCCAACTCTATACGACTCAATTAAAAAATGCCGGCTTGTTCAGCGAAATACTGCATGAGGAGCCGCCTGATGGCGGGTCTGGCAGCCACAGCAGGATGCGTTCGGGCAGAAATCCACTTGGGCGAATTGTAATCGGGCTGATCTTGATTCTTGCCGTACTGCTGCCTCTTTTGTCGCAGCAATCTCCATGGGTGATCCCAGCCTTCTACACCCAGGAAATTGTGGATACCTTACTTGTGATCGAGGAACTGCCTCCCGATAAACCTGTGCTGATCGCAGCTCAATTTGAAGCCGGTTTGGCAGGTGAACTATCGTGGACGTTTGAGGCAATTGTAAGTCATTTGATTTCACGGGGTGTACCGTTGACTTCGGTTTCAACCAATGCCGCAGCGAATGCAATCCTCGCAGATATGCTCGATCAGGCGGTTCGACTTGCAGAAGATTATCCGCCACAAACGAAGATGGTGAATCTGGGTTACCTGCCGGGAGGCACCGTGGCATTATCTGCATTTGTTCGAGATCCGGTTACCGTAGCGCCTTATACCGCTGATCTGGCGCCTGCATGGGAACTGCCTGCTTTGGCCAACGTTCGATCATTGGCTGATTTCAGCGCCATTCTGATTGTGACCGACAACCCAGAAAACGTTCGTGCTTGGGTGGAGCAGTCTGGCAGGGTCTCCGCAGCGCCGCCCTTACTGGTGGTCAGCAGTGCCCAGGCTGCGCCGATAATTCAACCTTATTACGATAGTTTCCAGGTGGCAGGGTACCTTTCAGGTGCAGGCGGTGCAGCAACCTATCAGTTGTTGCGGCAGGTTGCGGGTAAAGCCAGCAATCATTACAACGCTTATCAGTTTGTTTTACTGGCAACAGCCCTGCTGGTAGTGCTGGGTGGGATGCTTGCGCTCATCTTACCGCAACGCGCAGACACAGACCCCAAGAGGAGCAAGTGATGGCGCTTCTTTCTGAAACTACTTGGATGATCATCAGCTTCGTGCTCACTCTTTTGGTTTTCAGCTTCCTGCTTGGCGACAACCCTTTTTTTCGTTTTGTTTCCGCCCTGTTAATCGGAATCACAGCTGGGTATTTGTTGGTGGTCATCATCTACCAAGTGGTGCTTGCCCGACTGGTGGTTCCCTTGCTGCAGGCGCCCAGGGCTGCCATCGTGCCGCTGCTGCTTTCGGGGCTGCTGTTGACCAAACTATCGCCGCGTTTGGCAAGGTTAGGCAACCTGCCGATGGCGCTGCTGGTGGGGGTGGGGGCTGCGGTTGCGGTTGGCGGTGCGGTACTCGGAACGCTGTTCCCCCAGGTGAAAGGCGCGCTGTCATTTTTTGGTTCAACGCTGGCGCAGCCCGGTACTTCTTTGGCAATGAATATTGCTGAAGGTGTGTTCTTCCTCGTCGGGACGATTGCCACGCTGCTCTACTTCACGCATTTTTCGCGCCGGAAAACTCATCATGAGGCGCAACCGCGCCTGCTGGCGCGGATAACTTCTGCCATTGGTAAAACGTTCATCGCCATAACCCTTGGGGCGGTGTTTGCCGGCGTGTTGACGGCAGCGCTCACTGCATTAGTGGAACGGACGTCATTTATCGCTTCAGCAATTGGGATGTTGGTCAGGTAGGTTAGGATGAATGCCGCGAATCAACCTCCGAAGGCAATACTGGCATTGGATATCGGCGCGCTGGTCACGCGTGGTTTCCTTTTTGATATTGTGGGCAGCAGTTATCATTTGACGGCCTCTGCAGACTCGTTCTCTTCTCACCTGGCGCCGAACTTTGATATCGGCGAAGCAATTTACCATGTTGTATCCCGCTTGCAGGAAGTGACTGGCCGTGTGCTAATGGATCCAAGATCACTGCTCATTATGCCGGTCAATGACAATAGCGAAGGAGTAGATCAGTTTTTCATCACCACTTCATGCGCACCGGAGTTGAAAATCGTTGCAGTGGGGCTGTTGAACGAAGTTTCGCTTGAATCAGCAAAGAAACTGGCTTATTCAGTTACCGGTCAGCTGGTTGACGTTCTCAGTATCAACGACCGCCGCTCGAGCGCACTTCAAATGGATGCGATACTCGCCGCCAAACCTGACCTGATAATATTTGCTGGCGGAACTGAGAATGGAGCAAACCGCTCGCTTATCCGCACTGCAGATCTGTTGTGCGGTGCGCTGGGCTCACTACCGCGCGGCGGGCGCCCGCAGGTGTTGTTCTGCGGCAACCAGGCGCTGGCTGCTGACCTCGAATATGCTTTCAGTCGCTATACCACCATCCAAAGCGCACCCAACATCAGGCCTACGCTGGAGAAAGAAGTATTGGAGCCTGCGATGATGGCGATTGATGCCATCATGATGGAAAAGGTCAATCATCAAGTAGGCGGGCTGGAGCGTATCTCCACTTTGTGCAGCACACCGCCGCAGCTTGCTGGCAGCTCGTTTCATCAAGTGGTTAAATTCCTTGGGCGGCAGTACGACCCTGAAAAAGGTGTATTGGCACTGGATATTGGCACAGATACCTCGTTGGCAGCTTATGCCAACCATAAAAACTCAAGCTTAAATGTGTTTGATTTCGGCTTGGGCAGCGGCATCGAAAAGTTGTTGGCTCGCGCGGAGATTCAAGATATTACCCGTTGGCTCACTCATGATTGGCAGATGGATGATGTCAGTGATTACCTTTGGAATTGCTCGTTATTCCCGCAGAGAGTGGCTACTACGGAGGTGGAGCTCGAGATTGAAATGGCGGCTGCCCGTCAGCTTCTGCGTGTGATGATGCATGACCTTGGTTTGCGCGGCTCCGTACAAAGTTCTTATTTCGAACCGATTCTCATCAGCGGGTCCATATTTGGTCAGACAACTTCGGCAGCACAAGCGCTGCGCGTCATTCTCGATGGCATACAACCGCTCGGCATCACTCCATTGATTTTGGATAAGCACGGGCTGTTGCCTACTCTGGGAACAGTTGGCGCAATCAACCCGCTTCTCAGTGTGCAGTTATTGGATTCACCTGCCTTCACCAACCTTGCAACTGTGGTGAATGTAGTAAGCCGAGCGCGCAGGGGCAGCCAGGTCATGTTCGCTCGTCTGACATACCAAGATGGCCGCGTGAAAGAGACTGCAATTAAGCAAGGTTCGCTCATCTCGCTGCCTTTGCCGGAGGGTGCCCAAGGTGAGCTTGTACTGCGGCCAACGCGGCGGGTGGAGGTGGAGGAGACAGTGTTCAGTGCTGAGCCGATGAAAGTTAGAGGCGGCGTCTGTGGGCTCGTGATCGATGCCCGTGGACGACCGTTAAGGCTGCCTGATTCAAAAGACAAGCGCATCGAACGGCTTAAGGAGTGGGATTTAATACCTGTCGATTAATGGTGGCATATATATTGCAACATAGGAGGCAGGTGCCAATATGACTTCCACTCTGACACAAATCAAACCCTACACAGTTATTCAGCGGAATCGGCTGCTGCCGCTGCCTGGAACGCTTAACGTCAGATTGGGGCAGCAGGTGAGCCCAGTCGATATTGTGGCCGAAGCTTCCATCCCGCTGAAACACTATCTGGTGGACGTTACCAGGCTGCTGGATAATCGCAACACGGCAGCAGCAGAAAAACTTATTACGCGCCGCCCCGGAGAATTCCTCGAAAAGAATGACATCCTCGCTGAAACCAGCGGCATGTTCCCGCGCGTAATCCGCACTCCGGGCGAAGGAAAAATCATTTCCATCATTAATGGCAAGGTGATGATTGAATCTGAGCGCAGCACAATCAGCCTCAAGGCTGGGCTGGCGGGCAAGGTAAGCCAAATTATCCCGACTCGTGGCGTAACCATTGAATGTTACGGGGCGCTCGTACAAGGTGTGTGGGGCAATGGGCTTTTGGGAAGTGGAACATTATTGATCGATCCGCAAAGCTTGGATGGGGAGATGAAATTCTCTGCCTTCGGTGCAAATGCTGCTGGTGCAATACTGCTTGCAGGAACGATCAATGCGGAAATGATGCGTGAAGCTGAAAACGAGAAAATCAGCGGGTTGATCCTGGGCTCGCTGCCTTCCGCGCTCATTCCGCTTGCACAGGCACAGCCTTATGCCGTGGTCGTACTCAATGGGTTTGGTAAGCATGGTTTGGATGTGCTCTCGCGCAGAGTTTTACTTGCCAACCAGCGGCATGAAGTTTCGATCAACGCGGTAAAGTGGAACCGCCTGACCGGTGATCGCCCTGAAGTATATATTCCTTCTCCTGCAGAAGTGCCTGACCATGGCGACTTCAATTCCGGGCAATTAGTCCGCTTGCACAGCGGCGCCTACGCAGGCAGGGTAGGAAAAATCGAAAGCCTGTTACCAGGGCTGACGCTTCTTCCGGGTGGGTTGCGTACCAATACTGCCAGGGTACTCTTTGGTGAAGACTCGAGGGAGATCATCCCTCTTTCAAATCTGGATGTGATTTTAGTAAGTGAATGAAGCGCGGACACAATCAGCGCGGGAGGCTTAACATGGCATTAATCAATTATCACAACGAGCAATATGATCAAGATTATTATGATGACGAAATCCCCGAAAATCCCAGGAGAAAACGCGGGAACCGGACATTTCTGCGTGTCATCCTGGTTCTTGGTTTCTTTCTGGTGATTGCATTACTTGGGCTGTTGTGGCTTGCGCCTAAGGTGCTTGCCAATCAGCAAGATGCCAACCTTGATCAGGCAGCTTTGATAAACGCAGCCAACACCGCCACCGCGCTCGCCCTTACTGAGGGCATGAACCTGCAGCAAACGCAGCTGGCGAGCACAATGCAGGCGCTGAACCTCACGCCGATGCCTACCAGCACGCCGGTCATCGAGGTGATCATCAATGAGCAGCCCAGAGATGTGGCAGGTCTTTCTGTTTCAGATATCGCAGTGGTGCCGGCGGTACAAGCCCAGGCAGAAGAAAGCAGCGCTCCGATGCCAGCGGAATTACCTAAAGCAGGCTTCGCGGACGGGTTCAACCTGCCGCTGATGGCAGCGGCTGCCTTCATATTGGTCGCCATCATCGCGTTAAGTCGTAAATTCAGGATATCTTCCCGTTAACGCTTTCTGTAAACAAAAAAACCAGAGCCTTCGTAACAGGCTCTGGTTTTTATTATTATCAATCTGCGTAATTAAGACATGTTGTCGGCGACTGAACTGCCAAAGCTGAGCAGTTCTTTTACCATCTCGGGGGTTCTGCCTTCCGCATAAACCCGCAAAACGGGTTCGGTTCCCGATGGGCGTATGAGCAGCCATGAATCATCGCTGAAAATGTATTTCACGCCATCGGTTGTGCAGACTTCGATAAGGCTTTCGCCGCCAATGGAGGCGGGGGGATTATTCACCAGGCGCGCAACCATTTTTTCTTTGGCAACCGGGTATTTCAAACGTTGGTCTATGCGTTCATAAAACACAGGTCCTACTTCACGCTGCAGGTCCTCCACCATTTCATGCAAGGTGGTTTTGGCTTCGGCAATCATCTCCACCAAGAGCAAACCCATCAAAATGCCATCGCCTTCGGGGATGTGCCCGCTGAAACTGATACCGCCGGATTCTTCACCGCCGATCAGCACCGGTTCCTTCATCATGTAATCGGCAATGTAGTTGAAGCCGACCGGAGTTTCGTGCACAGTTAAGCCGTATTTTTTTGCGAGTCGGTCAATCATGCGGGTGGTTGAAACTGTACGCACCACCGAACCGCTAAGCCCGCGTTTTTCTACCAGGTAACGCAGTGCCAGTGCCATTATCTTGTGCGGGTCAACGAAAAGGCTGTATTCATCCATCGCGCCAATGCGGTCTGCGTCACCATCTGTGGCAAGGCCAAAACTTCCCATGCCTGCGCCGATTGCCCCAGCCAAAATGCCAAGGTTTTGACGAATTGGTTCAGGATGCACGCCGCCGAAACCTGGGTTCATTTCTCCGCGGATTTCGCTGATTTCACAGCCGGTTCCCTGCAAAAAGCCGCGGATGACGCCGCGCCCGGAACCGTACATGGAATCGACTACAAAGCGCTGCGGGTTTTCGGCGATAAGGTCAGAATGTATCAGGGTGCGAAGATGATCATAATATGATGGGATGGGATTAAAGCGAGAAATTAAATTAAGCGAACGTGCCTGTTCCAAATCCATCAAATTTGGACCGCGCCCAAGTGTTTCATTATCCACCAGATAAACTTCAACGCGGCGGCATTGCTCGGGCAGCGCAGATGCCCCTGAAGCGGATTTCATCTTGACGCCGTTATAACGCGGCGCGTTGTGCGAAGCGGTAATCATCACACCACCAGCCGCGTTTAGATTCCGCACCGCGTATGAAATGACAGGAGTTGGCGCATCAGACTGGGCAAGGTACACGGTAAATCCGTTGGCAGCCAGAACCCGCGCCACTTCAGTGGCATAACGGTCTGAAAGGAAGCGGGTATCAAAGCCGACCACCATTTTTTTGGTGTCTGTCTCGGTGTTGCTTGTGTACCCGTTACCCCATGTCGGCGAAGCGACCGCGTCTGCAATTGCCTGGGCGACCTGCCGCAGGTTGGTAAATGTAAAAGTATCAGAAATAACCGCCCGCCAACCGTCAGTACCAAAATGAATTGTCATCGAAGATCTCCAATAATGAGAATGTATTGCTGTTAATTTGCTGCCGGGGTTGCCGTTAGCAGCAGGCTTCTAACCATCCAGCCTTCACGGCCGTCTTCAAGCATGATGTTGACCCAATAAGTGTTATCCACCAGTTCAACAGAGGGCAGCACCATTACCAGCGACTCGTTATAAAGGCTGGTCAGGTAAGCGCCGCTGAAGCCGGGTGTTTGTCTGATGATGACTCCGTTGTTTCCGGGGTTGTATATTTTCCCCCAGATGGGTGTGGGTTTGGGGGTGATGGTGTTTGTAGCCACGTGTGTAGCCTCAAGCGTGTTGGTGGGTGCGAGTGTAGCGGTGGCTGTAATCTCAGCCGGGGTTGGAATTTCACTTGCAGCCGGATCGAAAGTTGGCGTGGCTGCGTTGTAGGTAGGTGTGGCAAATGGTTCCATCTGCTTGCGCATGGCGGAACCAAGCCCGCTCGAAGCGACCAACCCGTAAAGCCCTGCGCTGATTACCACCGCCGCCAGTGCATAGCCGAAAATGGTGTAGGGTCGCAGCTTGAGGATAGCCAGCGTTAACGTGCCCATCAGTATGACCCCTGCCAGATGCACGGCAGCGATCAGCAGTGCCTGCGGGAATAATCCCGTGTTCCAACTGGTCAGTCCATAGCCAGCTGTTGCGACAGGGATATAAAGAGCGTATGCCAGCGGGATGCTGGCAAAAAGCGAGCGTTGTTTGGGAGAGCGAATTGTCATGTATACGGCAACGCACACACCGATGGCGAGTAAAACGAAATCAAAGATCGAGAACCTGGCGAATCGCTGCGCCAGGCTAATAGGAAGATCAACAAACAATCGTGAAAACCAGCCACCCAAAACACCGCTGATGAAGACAAGCAACATTCCAACGAGCAACGCTCCCAAAGAACGCAGGAAAAATGAAGCAGAACCTACGCTTGCGGAAAACCCGAGCCCGATCGCTGGCGTCATCACTGGCGCCAGCAGCAGCCCGAGGATGAGGATGGCGGGACTATCAAGTAAAAGGGCAAGCGTAATTACCACACCGGCGGCGAGCGAGAAGATAAAGTATTCCACGTCAGGGACGAGGCGTTTCTCAATTTCCGCCAGGAAGATGGCGCGTTCGGTTTTCTCTTGCGGGATCAGCAGTTGCCGCCTGCGTTTACGGCGCGATTGGTCAATGCGGCTATGCGGAGGCTGCGCTGCGGGTTCTGTTGGATATCCGCTCATCGGTTTTGGCCACTCAGGCTGGTGAAAATCATGACATTATTATAATACACTCGGTTTTTTTACATCTAAGGTAAAATTGCCCTATGAAACTTCTCCGCTCATCTTATTATGTGACCTTCGCTGCACTTATGATTGTTGCCTCACTTTTATTGGCAAGCTGCAACCGCGGCACCGCCCAGTCAACAGCCGCGACTGCGGCACTCGAAACGACTGAGCCAACTGCGGAAGCAACGGCTACCCCGGCTGCACCTCCAGAACGAATTCTGCTGGTTGACCCATTAGGTGTGGCAACACCTGAATTAACAGCCTATCTGACTTCCTTCGCTGAAGAAAACTCCCTGCTGCTTGAAACAATAAATTCCAATGAACTTTCACCCCAGACTGCAGAGACCAGGGTCGTCATCGTTTTGGCAGACGCAGCGGATATGAGCGAGCTTGCATCCGCATCGCCGGCGACACAGTTCATTGTGACTGGGAATATCGAACCCGTGGGGCTGGCTAATCTGTCTGTCATTACCACGCGCGCTGAAGATCTGGCGTTTATGGGCGGCTACCTTACCCAGCTCATCGCCTGGGATTGGCGCTCGGCCGGCTTAGTTGCCACGGATACTGAGATGGCAGCCGAGAAAGCCGATGCTTTCTTGAATGGAGCACGCTACCTTTGCGGTCGCTGCACGCCTTTTTATGCACCCATCGTTTCCTTCCCTTTGCTCGCGCAGGAATCTGCACAGGCGGATGCGCTTGCCTGGGGTGTACCGATTTTCACGCTAAGGGAGCATTACGTCAACGCTTTCTATATCGACCCTGACGCGGCTTCATCAGATACCCTCGATAGTGTCATGGCGATTGAAGAAGCGATTTTCAACGATGTCGAAATGATAGGGCTGAACGGAACCCCCAATGCGGAGCGGTTTACCGCCTTGCTGGGTTACGATACCTTGCCAGCCATCCAGCAGTTGCTGCCACAGGCACTGGCAGGCAGCGGTGGACAGATGATCGGCGCGCAGGTGGAGATTTTAACCAATAACGATCCGGCAGTGATTACACCGGCGCGCATTGACATCTTCAATTCTGTTGCGGCTGAACTCGCTTCGGGTTTTATCTCTCCCCTGAGCATCCCATAAGGCAGATATTGGAATATACCAATTAACCAGCACCGTAGAAAAGGTGCTGGTTTTTTATTTCAGCCTGTCAGATCCCATGAACTCCGGCGCGGTTGCGCTGCCCTGTGCGCTGATTCCATCCCGTCTGAGCGCTTTCCATAACGTCAGCCAAAGAATTTTGATATCCAGCCAAAAGGATTGGTGATCCACGTACCATACGTCCAATTTGAATTTATCTTCCCATGCGAGGGTGTTACGCCCATTAACCTGCGCCCAACCGGTGATGCCAGGCAGAACGTCGTGGCGGCGGGCTTGCTCGGGGGTATAGCGCTCGAGGTAGGCGGTTAATAACGGTCGTGGGCCTACCAGGCTCATTTCGCCCTTGAGCACGTTGATGAGCTCAGGCAGTTCATCGAGGCTGGTGGCGCGTAATTTGAGCCCAAAGGGTGTCAGTCGCGCTTCATCGGGCAGGGGGGCGCCGTTATTATCTGTAAGGCTGCGCATCGTGCGGAATTTGATAAGGCGGAACAATTTACCGTGCAGCCCGGGGCGCTGTTGAGAAAAAATGACCGGCGCGCCGAGTTTGAGGCGCACCATCACTGCCAGCACCAGCAGTACCGGAGAAAGGAGGACGAGCAACAAGGCGCTGACAACGAGATCAAAAAGGCGTTTGATAAATTTGGTCATCCATTCGATTGTACCAAAATTCTTAAGTAGAACGTGGGCGGCATCTTCGCCTTTACGATATAATAACCTCACTCTACACTGGGAGAAGCGCTATGATTATCACGATCGAATACTGCGTTGCCTGACACTACACCCCGCGTGCCGTCAGTTTGGCGGCCGAATTGCTTGAGGGGTACGAACCAGGGATAAAATCGCTCAGCCTCATTCCCTCACGCGGCGGTGCCTTCGAAGTGATCGTGAATGGGAGGGTTATTTTCTCCAAACTTCAGCTTAAGCGGCACGCTGAACCTGGCGAGGTAAAAGCGTTATTAAGAAAACAAATAGAGGAAGGGTTCTAATGGCTACAAAAAAAGGGCGTGTTTTCTCCGGAGCAAGGCCAACCGGGCGTCAGCATATTGGCAACTACTTTGGCGCAATCAGCAACTATATCAAGCTGCAAGACAACTACGATTGTGTGTATTGTATCGTTGACTTGCACGCTCTCACCACACTTGAAACCACGCAAGACCTGCATCAGAATACGCTTGAAATGGCGTGGGACTGGCTGGCCGCCGGTATGGATCCGGAAAAATCCATCATCTTTGTGCAATCCATGGTACGCCAGGTGACCGAGCTGCACACTTTACTCTCGATGGTTACGCCGCTCGGTAAGCTTACTGACCTCCCCACGTTTAAGGAAAAGGTGCGCGAAAACCCGAAGAACATTAATTATGGTTTAGTGGGCTACCCGGTATTGATGACCGCAGATATTGCGCTCTACCGCGCGGATACGGTGCCGGTAGGCATTGACCAGGCGCCGCATGTTGAGTTTGCTCGTGAGACAGTCCGTTCATTCAATTTCCGCTACAACACGAAAGCGCTTATCGAACCAAAAGAAAAATTTACCGAGTTCCCGAAAATCATAGGCATTGATGGCGTCAATAAAATGAGCAAGAGCCTGCACAATGATATCGAAATCGCGGCTAGCGATAAAGAAACCACCGCCCGGGTGATGCGCATGGTCACTGATCCGGCGCGAATCTTGCGAACCGACCCGGGCAACCCGGATGTGTGTAATGTCTTTTCTCTGCACAAAATATTCACCCCGCCGGAGAAGGTTGCTGAAATTGACACCGAATGCCGCCGTGCAGGGATTGGATGTGTGGAATGCAAGCAAATTTTGGCAGCGAACATGAACGCATATTTCGCGCCGCTGCGTGAAAAACGACGCTCCTTGGAACAAGACCCTGACGGCACCTGGGAGATACTCCAGGCTGGTGCTGCGCGCGCCAGCGTGCTGGCTGAGGAAACCATGGAAGAAGTTCGCGCGGCAGTGGGGTTGCCCGCCTTGAAAGCCGGCTGACAGCAATGCGTGCAGTAGTGCAGCGGGTTAACTATGGCCGGGTGACCATTGAAGGCAGGGTGACTGCCGATATTGGCAGCGGTTTGGTTATCCTATTGGGGGTAGGGCCGGCAGATGACGAAACGGTTTCGGCTGCCCTGGCAAAAAAGATCGCCAACCTGCGCATCATGGAAGATGACCAGGGCAAGATGAACCTCTCTCTGCTGGATACCGGCGGATCGGCCGTTGTGGTTTCTCAATTCACCCTTTTTGCCGACACGCGCAAAGGCAACCGCCCATCGTTTATCAACGCTGCCGCTCCTGAAGCCGCCAGCCCGTTGGTAGATCATTTTGTCGCCCAATTGCGTTCTTTCGGTATCGATGTGCAGACGGGGGAGTTTGGCGCAAATATGCGTGTTGCGCTTGAAAACGATGGTCCGGTGACGATCTGGTTGGAAATGTAACTTCTATAAGGCTCTGCTGTTCAGTTAAAACTTTTGTTCTTATACAGCAAATCTCAACGCTCTGAATGGTGCAAGCCTCATAACCTATGTATAATACAACATATGGACAATCCTTCCCTTAAGCCGTCTGGAAAAATGATCCGTCTTACCAGCCTCTCGAATTGCGCTGGCTGAGCATCCAAGCTTAGCGCGGAAGCGCTGGCGCAGGTGCTGCGCCCTATGCAATCGATGTTTAACGCTGCAGATTCGCCTGACCTGCTTGCAGGGCTGGAATCACCTGACGATGCGGCAGTGTGGCGTTTGGATAACTATCGCGCCTTGGTGCTGACGACGGATTTCTTTACACCGGTGGTGGATGACCCATTTGATTATGGGCGTATTGCGGCCGCCAACAGCATTTCAGATGTCTACGCCATGGGTGGGCAGCCTTTTCTGGCGCTGAATATTGCCGCCTTACCGCCGGATCTTGACGCTGAGGTAAGCCGTGAGATTTTTCGCGGCGGTGCGCTGATTGCCAAAGAAGCTGGTGCTGTGATTGCCGGTGGTCATACGATTCAAGATAAGGAACCCAAATTTGGCATGGTGGTGGCTGGTTTTGTAAACCCGCGTGCCATGTTCACCAAAGCCGGCGCCAAGCCTGGCGACCGCTTATACCTTACCAAGCCGCTCGGG
>WPCI01250138.1_pt1 | contig 31532 bp, 24 predicted proteins | sample 5399871 | NCBI WGS metagenome assembly WPCI01 (sample SAMN12869469, study PRJNA574797) | sludge metagenome | isolation source: wastewater treatment of pH7 | place: China:Beijing | collected 2019-05-20 | reverse complement strand
GTTGCGCACGTGGTACTGGTTGCCGCGACGCACCGCCAGCGTGTCCTTGCCATCGCCGTCCCAATCGCCAACGAGGATGGCATCCTCTGCCCTGCCGTAGGCGAAGACGGCATCCGCTTCCCCGCCGGAGATGGAGTTCTTGATGTAGAACATGTTGCCGCGGCGCACGGCCAGTGTGTCCTGGCCATCGCCGTCCCAATCTCCAACGAAAACCTCGTCTCCGGGCCGCCCATAGGCGGTGGTGAAGGACGGAGCATCATCTGGTGGACTCTGCGTCGCAAAGGCAAAGGAAACGCCGCGGCGCAACGCCACGTTGTCCTTGCCGTCACCGTTCCAGTCACCCACCAGGATCTCGTCGCTCGCATCGCCCCAGCTGAAAACCGTGTTGGCCTGTCCAGTCCATGCATCATTCAGGTAGAAGGTGGGCCCCTCCGGATCTGGCGTCGGCGTCGGTGTCGGCGTCGGTGTCGGTGTCGGCTCAGGAACCTTCGTCAACGAATCGTATGACGCCGCCGTCGTATTCCGGATCTGGGTCATGAAGGTGTAGATGGAGCCGGGGCAGGCGGTGTTGGAAACATCACGATGACCCGCGATTCTGGGCAACGGCGATCCGGGTGTCAGTGACGAGTTGGTGGGCTTTTCCGAGGGTAGTGGAACCCTCAGCGGGCTCGTGGAACGAGGATCGACACCGGCGACGGCGAACTTCCACGCAGCCACGTCCGAGATTGCTCGCTGCACGGTGTCCGAAGGAACGCGCAGCTTTCCGGTGGCCGGATCCAACTCACTGTAGTTACCGAGTACCGAGACACCCATCGTTCCGGTATTGCGCGGGGCGGCGTGCCCTCCAATGGCCATCGTATTCGCTGCCGAAGCAAGCGTTCCGGTGCGACCTTCCCAGCGCCCACCATACTTGTCCACGAGTACGTTGTAGCCGATGTCGCCCCACCCCAAGCTGACGGCATGGTAATGATAAATGCCCTGAATCACCGTCGGGACCTCGGCCTGCGAGTAATTGCTCGAGCCGGCGGTGTGGTGGACGATGACGCTCTGGAAGGTTGCGTACTCAACTGGCCACGTCATGATCGATTCGGAGGCTCCCCACGCCGAACGCGGCTTGACGTCTGCCAAGGCGTTCGCCGCAGAGGTATCCGAGAGGAGGGAGACCGCGGGCCTCGCGGTACCGGTGTCGGGCTGCGCCGCGATCTCGCTCTGCGCGGCAATTGGTGCATCCGCCGCTTCGGGCCACGCGCTGTCCACGAGCGTGGAGACCGCAGTGGCAGGATTCACCACCTCGTCCGTCAAGGACTCCGGCGTGGGAACAACCTCGGTGACCTCGGTTTCCTCCTCGACACGTACCTCGCCGTCGCCGCTGTAGGCGATATCGATTCGCAGATCGGAGGGGAGCTCGCCGTCGCCCTTGGTGATCCTCACCTGAATGCCGGTGGACGAACCTGAAATGTTGTATTCAGTTCCCTCGCGAGAACCGCCGGATTCCTCGGTCTCCAGTGCGAACCACTGCGACCATGATTCACCATCCAGAGTCCGAATCTCGACGCTCGCTCCCACGGGAAGCGATTCTCCAGCCGCCCACGTCACCCCGGCAACCGCGAAGGGATCGTCAATCGCAATGGGCTCTGTCAATAGGAAATAGTCCTCCGACAGCTCGTCGTGCGCGACGGCTGTGTTCGGTTCATCGTTCAGCATCCCCTGCGTGGCGTCGCCGGAATCGACCACTATTCCCTGAGAATCGGTGGCCACTCTGTCCGATTCAGCTGACGATTCGTCAGCTGAATCGCGGTCGGCATTCGTCGAAGCCTCAGGAGTATCGGTCCCGGAGGCGCTGGGGTCGATGGTTTCCTCCGCGAAGGTGGAAACATCTGGGGCCGGAGCCTCCAAGGGTTCCTCATCCGAATCTCCAGAATCGAACCCCGCTTCGGCCGCAGCCGTCATGGCTCCGCTCGTATCGGTCAAGGGTATGACAATGCTGCCGGTCTCGCTCGTATCGGCTTGCGCCAAGCCCGTCATTGGCACTGTCAAACCGAGTACCGTGAGCAGGGCCATCGCAGACCTCTTCCGATGCGGCATGGAGTGTCCTCTCATTTGGGCTCCCCACCACCACAGGATCAACGTCCGACGGCACGGGGGACCAACCATTTGCATCTACGATTGCGACCCCAGGAACCTCCGGAGAGAAACCGCAGGTGAATGGGGTTGTCAAATAGAAACTTTGTCAGATCCAAGGTGTACAAGCAAGCAACCTGTCCTCGACGGACAGTTCTGCGAGCCAGACACACCCGTACTATCTATCGTCCAGAAGACGAAGTTCCTGAGGACTTCACCCGCGAGAGCAGTACCTGAAGCTCACCTCGTACCCACAGTCCAACGCGCAGGAAGAGGCGCAGCGGGGCGAGGTGAGGGGCCGAATAGACTCCGTTGAGATAATGAACAGCGCTACGGTGGTGCGCCCGGAGCATTGCCGCGGGCTTGTCCTTCCAGCTTGAACCCTGTTCGTGACGGATCTGAGCTCTGGGAAGGAACACGCTTTGCCAGCCCGCAGCCTTGAGCTGCTCGCCCAGCTGGGTGTCCTCGAAGAACATGAAGTAGGACTCGTCGAAGCCACCGGCCTGCGCGAATGCTTTCAGGCGCAACAGCAGACAGGACCCGGACAGCCAATCAACCGGATGCTCCGCCTCGATCGAGCTGTTGCGCTGGTAGGCGCGAGTAAAGGGGTTGCCGGGCCATACGTGGGACAACATGGCGTGCCCGGTACCCACCGCGAGACGCGGAAAGTGCCGAGCGGAGGGATAGACCTCATTCTCCTCGGTCAGGATGAGTGGACCAAAGGCACCGCCGCGCGGCCACTTGCCGGTGCTTTCCAACATGGAATCTATCGAACCCCTGCTGAAGACCACATCCGGATTGACAACCATTCCCCACTCGCCGGGTGCATCACTGAGCCCTACGTTGGCGGCCGAACCATAGCCAAGATTCTTGCCGCTGCGCACGACACGCGCACCGTGGGCGTGAGCGACACGGTCGACGACGGCGTGTTCGGTTCCATTGTCGACAATCACCAATTCGTAGGCGGCTGTTGTAGCCCCGGGCAGAGAAGCTGCCAGATCAGCTAGCTCCTGCCCGGGATTGAACGCCACTGTAACGATACGCAGGGGTTGGCCTTTTTCCACAGGCCAAGCGTATCCGTTCGTTTCGTGGAGTGCTGCGAATGAGCACCGCCTCACGGCAAAGTCGAGGCGAGAACCACAGCGAGCAGGCAACTAACAGATGTATCTGGAAAAACTTTGGGATACACAAACCACTGAGAATCACACCATAGGTCCACCAATGACATGACGACTCACCCGTATCATATGGAACGTGAGCACAACGGGCCGCGCCGAAGCGCATCTCCTTTCGGGACCACGCAACCGACATTTCGGGCGCGTGGCCACTCTCGTGCTGCTGGCAGTTCTATTGACGCTCGGTTCTGCGGTCGCCTCGGTTTACCACAACCTACAGAGCAACATTCGCCAAACCGATGTCAACGACCTGCTGGGCCGAAATCCCGATGATCAGATTCCCATCGACAAAGCCGCGGGCCGCCCATTGAACATTCTGGTCCTGGGGTCGGACATCCGCGAAGGAGATTCCGACGTGGATGGATCGGGAGCCGCGGGTATCACCGAGGGCATGCGGGCCGATACCACGATGCTCTTCCACGTCAGCGAGGATCGCTCTCGTGTGGAGGTCGTCTCGATTCCCCGTGATCTCCTTGTTGACGTCCCCTCCTGCACGGTCCGTACCGGCGAGAACCTCGATGAGACCTTCGAGACGTCACCGGCGTACGATGCCATGTTCAATGCGGCGTTTGCCTACGGTGGACAAACGGGAGACGTGGCCTCGGCCGCCGCCTGCTCGATGAAGACCGTCGAGTCCATGACGGGGATTCATCTTGACGGCTATGTCGTGGTGAATTTCGCATCGTTCAAGGACGTGGTGCAAGCACTGGGTGGAATCCCGATGTACTTCGAAGAGCCCCTCTTTGACGAATTTGCCGGACTGGACGTGCCAGCGGGATGCCGCCTCCTTGATGGGGATCAGTCGTTGGCGCTGGCGCGCGCTCGCAAGATGATTGGCGACGGCTCCGACATCAGCCGTATCGGTCGCCAACAGGAACTGGTCTTCGCCATACTCGAAGAGGCGAAGAGCATGAATCTGTTCACTGACATGACCACTCTTTACCGTGTCCTTCAAGCAGCCACGGCAAACTTGGACACCAGTGAGGGACTGGGTGACATCCCGACCCTCGTCGGATTGGCCGGTTCTCTTCGCAATATTGATCTGGCCAACGTTCAATTCATCACCACTCCGTGGGAACCCGCTGGCAATCGCGTGGCTCTTGCATCCGATGCACCAGTGCTGTGGAACGCCATTGCCAACGACCATCCCGTCAGCGTCGGCACCGACGAATGGGGCAACATATCCATTCGAGATCTGATCCTCGATCCACCCACCGATCCGGTGCCCGCCGATCCCACCCAGGAGACTCCGGCGGAAGATACTCCACCCGCCGAAGAAACACCCGCTGAGACAGCACCTGCCCCCACCGAGGAAGCACCCTCAGCCCCCGTCTGCACGCGCGAAAACGCACAAGGCTAAAGGTTTGGCACATGTCCTCTCAACCCCCTTCTTTTGAACCTCGCCGCCCCAGGCAACGTCCTTCAGCGCACGGAGCGCAACAGGTTGGCCGAGGCCGCTCTTCCGACAATCAACAGCAGAAAGAAGCGCGTCCGGCACACGAGCAGAGTATCCGGCAGCCCTCCCCCACTGCGCAGCGCGGCGCAACTCAGGGTTCAACTCCACCTCGCCATGCCCCATTGTCTCCATCTGCCTCGCGGCAGAATCCTTCCGCCGGAAGGCAGGACCCACGTCAGGCCCAGCAGTTTCAGCAGCATCGACCCGGGGAGAACGGGGACACTGCGCCGAGCTATCCACCACGAAATTCGTCCCGCTCCGCGACTTCCCCAGCTGACACACGCCATGCCGGTTCCTCCCGTCCCACGGATTCAAGCCCCGGACGAGCGTCTTCGAGTCCACCACGTTCCGGATCTTCCAACCTGACAGCCACTCGCCCTCGCAAACGCCGCCGTGTTCGACGCTGGGTTCTCGGTATTCTCGCCCTGTTGCTGGTGGCGGTGGTCGGTTGGCCCGTCTTCCTCATCCAGTACGGCAACTCGAAGATGGAACACGTGGCGGCCCTCAGCGGACGGGCCGACACGCCGGGGACCACCTATCTCATCGTGGGCTCGGACAAACGTCAGGAGGAAGCCATCAACGATGGCACCGAGGGCGAACGGGCAGACACCATCATGCTTCTACAGGTGCCTGAGTCGGGCAGTCCGGCGCTCGTATCACTGCCGCGGGACAGTTACGTCGAGATTCCCGGCTACGGCTATTCCAAGATCAACTCCTCCTACGCCATCGGCGGCCCGCAGCTACTGGTGCAGACAGTCGAGAACCTTTCGGGCATGACCGTGGACCACTATCTCGAGGTCTCCATGTTCGGAGTGCAGGATCTCGTGGAAGCCGTCGACGGCGTCAACCTCTGCCTCGATTACGACGTGCAGGACGAATTTTCAGGCTTGAACTGGCAGGCTGGCTGCCACGACGTCGATGGCGCCACCGCTCTCGCATTCTCCCGTATGCGCTATTCGGATCCATTGGGAGACATCGGCCGCACGGAGCGGCAGCGGCAAGTCGTTGGCAAGGTCATCGACAAGGCAGCCTCGCCCACCACCCTGATCAATCCCATGCGCCAGTATTCACTGGTTGGCAAGGCGGCCTCGAACCTGACAACGGACAACGACACGTCCGTCATGAATCTCGCGAGGGCGGGGCTTGGTCTGCGCAAGGTCATGGCCCCGGGAGGCCTCATGGGCACGCCACCGATCGCCACGCTGAATTACCGCACCGACTCCGGGGAATCTGCCGTGCTGCTGGACCCGGATCTAGTGGACGACTTCTTCGCCCGCATGATGAACGGTCAGCTGACCAGCGAAGATTTCCAACAGCTGGGATAGATGTGTCGGGGGTGAGAGCGAACCAACCGGAAGGACTTGCAATGCCGGTTGAGGGAACATGGCGAGCCGAAACCCGCTGGATCCCTTGGTTTCGACTCCATCTGCTTCGCAGACTCCGCTCAACCGACACAACAAAGGCCGCTCAACCTGCGAAGGAAGCACAGTCCCCTTATTTCGACAGGGCTCAACCAGCGGGTTGGTGATCCTCAAGCCTTGCGGCGAGATTGGTTCCCTTGTCCAGTGCCACCTGACGAAGTTCGCGCTGAAAATTTTCCATGGCTCCCAATAATGCCTCGTCACTGGCACCGAGGATCCGGGCGGCCAGGAGCCCGGCATTGCGCGCTCCGCCGATGGACACGGTGGCGACGGGCACCCCCGCGGGCATCTGCACGATGGAGAGCAGAGAATCCATGCCGTCCAGATACTTCAGAGGGACCGGAACACCGATGACCGGCAGCGGGGTGAGCGCCGCAAGCATGCCGGGCAGATGTGCGGCACCGCCTGCGCCGGCAATGACCACCTTGAGACCACGGCCAACTGCATCGCGACCATAACGGACCATGTCCTCTGGCATTCGGTGGGCGGAGACCACACTCGCCTCGTAGGGAATCCCGAACTCGTCCAACACTTTCGCTGCCTCGTTCATGACCGGCCAGTCCGAGTCCGACCCCATGACGATTCCGACAAGCGTCATTGCTTCTCCCCTCGCAGCATGGCTGCCGCTCCATGCGCCTGCTGGCGCGCTTCCTCAAGGTCCGTGCCGATGACGGTCACGTGGCCAATTTTACGGCGTCGCGCCACTGCCTTGCCATACATATGAATCTTGGCTCGAGGGTAGGCTGCCATGGTCTGCGGGTAGGCGTCCCTTGGATCGGCGAGTTCGCTGCCGAGCACATTGACCATCACGGCCCATGTCGCCAGTGGCTCCACATCCCCGAGCGGCAAATCCAGCACCGCACGCAAATGCTGTTCGAACTGACTCGTCCGTGCGCCCTCGATTGTCCAGTGTCCCGAGTTGTGGGGGCGCATGGCCAATTCGTTGACGTAGGGAACCAGCTGTCCACCGGCATCCGGCGCAAGGAACAATTCGACGGCAAGAATTCCCACGACATCCAGTGCTCCGGCAACCGTTTCTCCGATGTCGTGTATGCGGGCCGCCAGTGCCTCGTCCACATCCGGGGCGGGTGCGACAACTTCGAAACAGGTCCCCATCTCCTGGACCGTCTGGACCACCGGCCACGACCTCACTTCGCCCGAGGGACGGCGCGCCACCAGCTGCGCAGCCTCGCTGACGAATGGAATCCTCTCCTCAATGAGCAGCCCCTCCGGTCCGGCATTCTCAAGCCAGTCCGTCACGTCCTCGGCAGCCCGGATGGCGCGTACTCCCTTACCGTCGTAGCCGTCGCGTGGCGTCTTGACCATCGCCTCGCCTCCCAGCTCCCGCAACGCGTTGGCAACGTCAGCGCCGGTATGGGCGGCAAACCAGCGCGGACCGGGGATACCCAGTTCATCCATCTTCGCGCGCATGGCGAGCTTGTCCTGGGCATAGCGCAAGGCATGGGCGCCCGGGCGCACCGGGATATGATGGGACACCCTCTCCAAAATGGTGTCGGGAACGTGCTCGTGTTCAACCGTCAGGACATCCACACCTTCGGCGAGGCGATAGATGAGTTCGGCGTCCTCCGCTCCCCCGACCTGAGAATGCGGAATGACCTGTCCGGACGAGCCGTCGGCGGCTTCCACGAGGACGTGCAGTTGAATTCCAAGGGCGACGGCAGATTCTTGCATCATGCGGGCAAGCTGCCCGCCTCCGATGACGCCCACTTTGGGAGCTGCTTGCTCTGCTCCGGTTCCCACAACGTGTTGGATGCTCACGAACACAGCCTACCCACCGCTAGACTGATCGGGTGCCTGCATCTCGCAATCTCATCCAACGTTTGCTCAAGGGACAGTCCTTTGGCGAGTGGTTCACCGAGTTTCTTCGCTTCTGCGTTGTCGGGTTGGGCGCTTATTTTGTCGACGTCGGACTGTTCAACGTGCTGGCTCACTCCGATGTTGTCAGTCTGCCCGGCGACCAGTCCATGGTGGCGAAGGTTATTTCCGTATCGGTCGCTGTTGTCTTCTCGTGGGTGGTCAACCGTCTCTGGACCTTCCGGGACAAGCGCAGCACCGCCAAGAGGCGAGAATTCACCATGTTCGTTCTGGTCAATCTTGGTGGAATGCTCATAGCTCTGGTGTGCCTGTGGATCTCTCGCTATGGGCTCGGCCTGCGCAGCCAGTTCGCCGACAACATCTCAGCGAATGTCGTGGGTCTGGCCTTGGGCACTGCTTTCCGGTATGTCATGTACCGATACGTGGTGTTCAGTGACGACAAGGACCGGGCAGACGTCCCGGAAGGCGCCGACGAAGCTACCGGCGCCGACGTCGTGATCCAACCGCAATAATCGAACCTGCCGGAAGTATCCGGTGCGGATTCAGCGACTGCGGAACCGCGTTGAGTGCCAACGAGAAGATGGGGGGGCGTGCCTGTGAGAGCTCGAGACGGCCACCATCGGCCTCCGCAAGACTCTTGGCAAGGGCCAAACCGATGCCCGTCGAGCCGCCTGTGGAAAACCCTTTCGTAAAGATGGCTTCGCTCAGATCCTTGTCCACACCCTCGCCTTCGTCGGAAACCTGAATGATGACACCGCGGCCGGACTTGCGCGCCCGCACCGAGGTGGATCCCTTGCCATACTTGAGGGAGTTCTCGATGAGCGTGGCGATGATCTGGGCCAGTGAACCCGGGTTGATGAGCACCGCGAGCTCGGCATCGTCCGTGAACGTGAGTGTGCGTCCGGCTTGCTCGAAGCTCCTCTCCCATTCATCCTTTTGTTGCTCGAACACCGGGCCTATGAGCACCGCCTCGGTGTTGCCCGCCGCATCCGAGCGCGAGACCGCCAGAAGGTCCTGCACCACCCCGGCAAGGCGCTCCACCTGTTCGAGACAGCTCGCGGCCTCCTCTGCGATCTCCGGGTTGTCGGTGAGAAACTGGATCTCCTCCAAACGCATGGAGAGCGCCGTCAACGGTGTGCGCAATTGGTGGGAGGCATCGGCACTGAACTGGCGCTCGGCGGAGATACGACCAGCCATGCGATCAGCCGTACGAACCAGTTCCTCGTAGACGAGATCGATTTCCTCGATCCCGGACTTCTCCATCTGGGGACGGGTCTGGCCCGCACCGAGTTGCTCGGCGGCGGCAGCCAGATAGATGAGCGGGGCAGACAGTCGCCGCGATTGTCTCAGGGCCACCACCACACCCGCGCCGAAGGAGAACAGAATGATGGCTACACCGACCGCGGCAGCGTAGCCCATGCGCAGCAGCACGGTATCGCGGGAAATCTCCACCACGATGCGGGTCTCCCCCGCGAACACCACATGCCGAATGGTGTCTTGTCCCTCCAGGGATTCTCCGACCTCCAGTCGGCTATCCGGAGAAGCCAGAACAACATGGGCCGGATACTCATTTCTGGCATAGGCGTATCGTTCCAGCAGCGCCGGGGATACAGTCTGTCCCGCCTCGAAACGCTGTTCCACTATGGAGGCCAACTCGACGGCGCGGCCTTCCACGGAAGCGTTGGCGCCGCGCCAAATCAGTGTCACCCCCAGCAGAATACCGGGGATGCCCAGAAAAAGAACCGCCACCGCCACGGCGGCGGTCGTCATCTGAATCGCGCGACGCCGCAAAGGGCCCTACCCCTTTTCGAAACGGAATCCCATACCGCGCACGGTCACGATGTAACGCGGATCAGAGACGTCGTCCCCAAGCTTTCGACGCAACCAAGAGATGTGCATGTCGAGTTTCTTTGTCGAATCGTCTCCTTGAATACCCCACACCTCCTGCATGAGTTCCTCACGCGGGACAACAGAGCCTGCCTGCCGGACCAAAATGGTGAGCAAGTCGAACTCCTTGCCCGTGAGCTGAAGTTCATTGTTGGCAAGGAAGGCTCGATGGGCGGAGATGTCGACATGGACATCCTGTGCCTTGATGAGGTCACTGCCCTCGACGGCCTCTGCACGGCGCAACAGCGCCCGTACCCGTGCCATCAACTCGGCTAGTCGGAAGGGCTTTGTCACGTAGTCGTCCGCACCGGCATCCAGTCCGACAACCATGTCAACTTCCTCGGTGCGTGCCGTCAGGATGAGGATGGGGAAATCCCAGCCGCGGTTGCGCGCCTGACGGGCGACATCAAGACCGTCCATATCGGGCAATCCCAGATCGAGAATAACCATGTCGGTGCCGCGTTCCATCGCCGACAGCGCGTCACGTCCCCGTTCGGCGAGTTCCACGTTGTAACCCTCGCGAGCCAGAGCACGCATGAGCGGTCCGGAAATAGCGGTATCGTCTTCAACAAGCAGTAAGTTTGTCACAGTTGAATGCTAGGCCAATCGTCAAGCTTAAGTCGAGGACTTCACCCAAACGTGCCCGGAAAACGTTACCGGTTGGCATGCTTCCCGTGCCTCGTGGCGCAAAATCACATTCTTCCCAGGCTCCCGACCAAACGCCTCGTGGGAGAATGACCAGCGCAAACGCATTCTAGTGGGTTGGCATGCGCCGCAGTTCAACCGCTTCTATCTTGCCGACGCCCTTCAAATCGGGTGATCCCGCCGGCACCAAGGTGAAGCGACCAAGCCTGAGCTGTCGCAAAATACTGGCGGTGTTCTGATCCGTGTACACCGACCCCGCCGCGGCAATGTCCACGAGACGAGAGGCCAAATTCACGGTGGGACCGAAGATGTCACCGAAGCGCGAGACCACTCCACCCCACACCAGCGACCCTCGCACAGGCAGCATCCCCGGCTCGTTGCGCAAGCGCTCGACGATTTCCGTGGCGGTGTCGGCTCCCGTCACCAAATCGTCGGCGATGTACAGGAAGGCGTCCCCGATGGTCTTGACGACCCGGGCTCCGTTGGCAGAGATCACGTCACGGCAGGTGTGTTCGAAAACTTCAATGAGTTTGACCAGATCGGCGGCGCCCAGTTCGTTGGAGCGATTGGTGAAGGCCACCATGTCCACGAAGCCGAGGGCACGTTGAAGTTGCTCGCCCGTGTCGCCGCTGCGGTCCATCTCCGAGGCCTCGGCTTCCGAGCGTCGCATCAGCGAAGCAAGATGACGCCGCCATGAATACTCCATTTGGTCTTGCAGGAAGAGCTGGAAATCCTCGAAGTGGTCCAGCACCCAGAAACGCGCACTGACCATGTCCCCACCGAGCATTCGCTCGGCGTGTTGGACCAGCGCCTCGTGCTGCCACAGCACAACCCTGTCGGACATGTGCGACTCGGCCCGAATGAGAGAGTTGAGGGTTTCGGCAGAAAGAGCGCCGGAATCCAGCAGCTTTTGGTGACGCATCATCGCGGCGACGTCGTCGTCCGTGAACACTCGGTTGGTGTCCTCGTTCGAAATCGTCGGGAAACCCATCGACAGCCAGAAACGCCGCGCCAGATCCACACTCATACCGGCCTGATCGGCCGCCTCACCCAAGGTGTACCGCGCCGGACCACCCAGAAGTCGCTCAACGTATCGCTCAACGGTGGAGTTCAGGCGTGCAACGTCCCTCTGGGGTTTCTCCTTTGGCACGCCATACCCTCCTGCATTATGTAGTTGATCACACGCCAGTGTACTCGGTGGACAGCCGTCCGTCACCTACTAGACAAATGAGACTACACCTCATTGGCTGAAGATTGTCCGAGCGCCAAATGGGGATATTCCCGAAGCCCAATTCTCTCACGAGATGGTCAGTCAATTTGCGTACTAGTCTGGGGGAATGAGTACTGCGATTGACGAGTTGTCGAACTCCTATTTCCAAGCCTTGCTCCAGATGTCCCCCGAACTCGCCACGAGCGTGGGCCTTCCCGGCGCGGACGAGGGCACATTCAGCGACTATTCCCCAGCGGGCATTCACGCACGAGCAGAGCTCATCCGCTCAACTCTCGCGCAGCTCGAGCAGCTGACTGCGGTCTCGGACACCGATGTCACAAGCGCCGCCGCCCTACGAGAGCGCCTCCATCTTGAGCTGGAACTGATCGAAGCCGGAGAGGTCACTGGGGAGATCAACGTCATCGCTTCCCCCATCCAGGAGTTGCGCGACATCTTCGACCTCATGTCCACCAAGACCGAGCATGACTGGCACACCATCGCCCGCCGTCTCACGGCCGTGGCAACCGCACTCGACGGATACAAGGAATCCCTCCTGGTGCGCGTGGCTTCCGGCCCTGCCATTCCAGCGCGTCAGGTCGCCCGGTGCGCGGAGCAATGCGACGCACAAGCCGACTCCGCCTCCTCCAGCTTCCGCAAGCTCGCCGAGGAAGGCGCGCGGGCATTCCCTGCGCTCGCCGGGCAGCTTGGCAACGCCGCGCTGGATGCACAATCCGCCTACGGAGAGCTCGCCGCCTTCCTGCGTGACGAAATCTCCCCGCACGCCACTCATACCGACGCGGTCGGCCGCGAGCGTTACCAGCGCTTCTCACGGCAGTTTCTCGGCGCCGTCGTCGACCTCGATGAGACCTACGAATGGGGCAAGGAGGAACTTGCCCGAATCATTGCGGAACAGGAGTCCGTCGCCGAACAACTCTACGGGCCCGGGGTGAGCGTGGCCGAAGCCATCGAACGTCTCAACGCAGATCCCGCGCGCCAACTCCACTCCACGGCCGAACTGCGCACATGGATGCAGGCCACGGCCGATGCCGCGATGGACGCCGTCTCCGGCACTTACTTCGACATTCCCGAACCCATGCGCACCATGGAGTGCATGGTGCTGGAGGACGGCACCGGCGGAATCTATTACACCGGGCCCACGGATGATTTCTCGCGGCCCGGACGCATGTGGTGGTCCGTCCCCACCGGAGTCACCGATTTCATGATCTGGCAGGAGAAAACCACCGTGTATCACGAGGGAGTACCCGGCCATCACCTGCAAATAGGTCTGGCCACCTACCTGCGCGAGGAACTCAACACTTGGCGGCGTCAGGGATGCTGGGTGTCCGGGCACGGCGAGGGGTGGGCCCTCTACTCCGAGCAGCTGATGTCAGAGCTCGGCTTCCACGAGGATCTCGGGGATCGCATGGGTGTCCTCGATTCGATGCGCTTGCGTGCCGCGCGCGTGGTTGTGGATCTTGGCGTCCATCTGGGCAAGAACGCCGGAGACTACGAGAACGGCAAATACGGCGAGGGGGCGTGGGATTACGACTCGGCATGGAAGTTCCTGCGCGAGAACGTGGCCATGGACCCCGCATTCCTCTCCTTCGAGCTGGATCGCTACCTCGGCTGGCCGGGACAGGCACCTTCCTACAAAGTCGGTCAGCGCATCTGGAACAACCTGCGGGAGGAAGCCCGCGCGCGAGCCACCGAGGCTGGCGAAGAGTTCGACATGTTGGCATGGCACATGCATGCGCTGTCCGTGGGCTCCGTGGGACTCGACGTGTTGCGCGAGGCACTGGCATAGGAACACGTGTGGAGGGAACCAGATTGAACGAGACGATCATGGATGGAACCTTGGTATGAGGGCGCTCTCGCTGATACTCGCGAGCAAATCACCCGCTCGACTCCAAACACTGCATGCCGCCGGAATCTCACCGGACGTGGTCGTCTCGGATGTCGATGAGGACGCGATTCTCGCGAACGTACGAGCCGGGGCGAGCTCCAAGGTACTGGCTCTGGCCACGGCGAAGGCTCGAGCGGTGTTCACCCACACTACTGCGGGGATGCATCCCCAGGCGGATCTCATTCTTGGATGCGACTCGATGTTCGAGTTCGACGGGCAGATCGTGGGCAAGCCCCGCACCGCCGAGGTGGCCCGCGAGCGCCTGCGCGCCATGAGCGGACGCTCGGGTGTGCTGCACACCGGGCACTGCCTGTTGCAGGGGCGCACCGGCGCAACCCTCGCTGCGCTCTCCCATGCCACGGTTCATGTGGCCGAGATGAGCGCCGCCGAAATCGACGCCTACATCACGGCGGGTGAGCCGCTGTGGGTGGCCGGTTCATTCACCGTGGACGGGCTGGGCGGTCCGTTCATCGAGAAGGTCGACGGCGACTACCACGGGGTGGTCGGGCTGAGCCTTCCGCTGCTGCGCTCCATGTTGGCCACTCGGGGGCTGTCCATCACCCAACTGTGGAGTTCGCAGCTCAATCCGACAGCGGCACCCGCAGCCGGGGAGCTCGGCCCGGTTGCCCGCGACTATCTGGATTCTCAGCACGTGTTCCATCCGAAACACAATGCGGACGGCTTCGTTCTGTGTTCGTGCGGCAGGCTCCATTGGGGGCTGGCCGGGGCCGCTGGAGTCTGCGCCATCCGTGACCGGGGCGGACGCCGCGAGGTGCTGCTTCAGTTGCGAGCCGAGTGGTCGCACGGCGGCGGGACCTGGTCCATTCCGGGCGGAGCCGTGGAATGGAACGAGGATCCACAAACGGGTGGTCTGCGCGAATTTGCAGAGGAGACCCGGATCACGGAGGTCGAGGTACTCGCTTCGCATGTTGCCAATCATGGCGATTGGAGTTTCACCACCTACGTCGCCCGTTGCCCCGAGGCGGCCCAACCGGTTCCGGACGCCGAGTCCACGGAACTTCGTTGGGTGGGCGTCGAGGAACTTCCCGAGGCCCTCCATCCCGCTTTTGCGGCTTCGTGGCCAGAAATCAAGGCCATGGTCCTAGACGCACAAGCTTAATCACTCTTTACCCACTCCCCACTCGTTCCATACTTTGATCTCCCGGCCGCATGAAACACACTGTTCATATTCGGATGAGTAGTGTGTAACCATGAGTGAGAATTCGGCATGGGGCTTCGGCCTCGCTACATCGCGTCCCGACGGCAAGGTATTGGACGTCTGGTACCCCCATCCCCAGCTGGGAACTCCACCCGAGGATGCGCAACCAAGTCCATTGCTTCTGTCTCTGGAGCGCGACGACGACTTGCGCCACGTACACCTGCGCATCGTCAAGACGGTCATCGACCTGGACGAGGAACCTCATTCGGCGGCGGGAGCCTACCTCCGCCTTCATCTCCTCTCCTGGCGGTTCGTCCAGCCCAACACCATCAATCTCGATGGAATCTTCTCCGTGCTGGAGAATGTCGCCTGGACCAGTCAGGGACCGTGCTTCCTCGAAGACTTCGAAGACACCCGCATGCGGGTACGTGCTGAAAGCAATACGCCCGTCCGCATTTTGTCCGTGGACAAGTTCCCCCGCATGGTCGATTACGTCATTCCATCCGGTGTGAGAATCGCCGACGGTAACAACGTCCGGCTCGGTGCCTACCTGTCCGAGGGAACCACGGTCATGCACGCGGGCTTCGTCAACTACAACGCTGGAACGCTGGGTCGGGCCATGGTCGAGGGTCGCCTCTCGCAGGGCGTGATCGCAGACGACGGTGCCGACATCGGCGGCGGTGCCTCCACCATGGGTACGCTTTCCGGCGGTGGCCGCGAGAAGGTCCGCGTGGGCAAGCGCTCGCTTCTCGGCGCCAACTCGGGGCTGGGAATTCCGGTGGGCGACGACTGCATCGTCGAGGCCGGCCTGTACGTGACCGCCTCGACCAAGGTGACGGTCCTACCAAGCGGAGGCGTGGCACCCACTCGCGAGGGCTACATTCAGGAGCCGGATGTTGTTCCCGCCCGTCTTCTCGCGGGGATGAACAACATCCTCTTCCGCCGCAACTCCCTCAATGGCGCGGTCGAAGCTCTCCCCCGTCCCGGAACCACGGGCACCTCACTCAACAACGTGCTTCACAACAACTAGGGGCGCCCGACAACCGGATAATTGAGTCCCGGGGTGGGATGGGCTTTCGCTCCAAACAAGTGGGTGTACAGCGTTGAGCCGTGCCAATTAAGGCACGGCTCAACGCTGTACACCCATCCAAGAAAACGAGAACGACCTCAACCCAATTCGCTCCGCCCAGGACCGGGAAACTCGGAATCAATCATCCAAAGGCCCTGACAACTGAAGCAGATACGTCACAACCGGTACGAAGCAGGTGGGCAGTCATTTGACTGCCCACCTGCTTCAACCATGTATCTCGATCACAGGCGCTTGTTGTCCAGATCGAAGGAGATGTCCACCATGGGCTGTTTCTCACGCTGGGCGCGCGAGATCCACTGGCGCTCCGCGTGGCCCGTGTACACCTGACGTGGGCGGCCGATCTTCTGCGCCGGATCAGCCACCAGCTCGCGGTACTGAGCGATCCAACCGGGCAGGCGGCCCAGCGAGAACAGCGGAGTGAACATCTGGGTCGGGAAGCCCATGGCCCCGTAGATCAAGCCTGTGTAGAAGTCGACATTCGGATACAGCTTGCGCTCGACGAAGTAATCATCGGACAGCGCCTTGGCCTCCAGCTCCTGGGCGATGTCGAAGAGCTGATTGTCCCCGCCCAAACGTTCCAGGATGTCGTCTGCCAGTCCCTTGACCACCTTTGCACGCGGATCGAAGTTCTTGTAGACGCGATGGCCAAAGCCCATGAGCTTGACCTTGTTCTCCTTGTCCTTGACCTGCTGGACGAACTTGTCCACCGGGATCTTCGATTCGCGGATCTGGGTGAGCATGTTGAGAACGGCCTCGTTGGCGCCGCCATGCAGTGGGCCGGACAGTGCTCCGACGCCGGCGGAGACCGCGGCGTAGATATTTGCCTGTGAGGAGCCCGCGAGGCGCACGGTCGAGGTGGAGCAGTTCTGCTCGTGGTCCGCGTGCAGAATGAAGAGCTTGTCCAAGGCGTTGACGATCGTCGGGTCAATCTCCTGCATTTGGTAGGGCAGGCCGAAGGTCATTCGGATGAAGTCCTCGGTGAAGGAACGTGAGGCGTCCGGGTAGAGCAATGGTAGTCCCGTGGCTCGCTTCGCGATATAGGCGATCATCGTGGGAACCTTGGCCAACAGTAGCGTGGTGGCCAGATCCAGTTGAGCCGGATCCTTGGGATCAATCGTGTGATCGTAGTAGGTGGCAAGCCCTGCCACACCGGACTGCAGGATGGACATCGGATGGCCACCCGCGGGGAATGCTGTGAAGAAGGCCTTGAAATCCTCGTGAAGCAGGGTATGCCGCTTGATGCGGCGGGTGAACAATGCGAGAGCTTCCGGATCCGGAAGCTCTCCATAGATGAGCAGATATGCAACTTCGAGGAACGAACAGTTCGCGGCCAGCTGCTCAATCGGGTATCCGCGGTAGCGCAGGATGCCGGCGTCACCATCGATGTAGGTGATCTCAGACTCGCACGAGGCTGTGTTGGTGAAGCCCGGATCAAGAGTGACAGCACCGGTGGTGCCCAGCATCTTGTCGATGCGGAAACCATCCATTCCGATACTTGCCTTGACACGGGGCAACTCTAAAGTTGTGCCGTCTACGGTCAGTTCTGCGGCGTCATTCATGCCGTTTTCAGTCACTGAAACCTCCTTCTGCAGGCGCGGTAGCCTGTGGGGATTCACATGCCCTGGTGGCGGATCGTGCGCCACCAGCCACATCGGTATCTATGACAAGATACTACGAATCCACTGTCGTGCGCGTTCTGGGTCACAATCGTGGTCGGCACGCGAGGTGCCATATTCTGCCTTCGAGCTGTACTTTGGCGCGATTGTCCGCTCTGTGCGCAAAGAGTGACACGTACACTCCCGCAGTGGCTGCGAAGCTTCCTGTTCGGGGGACGGTGCAGTGCCGAGTGATCGCCCCCTCCTTCTCAACACGGGACTCACAGCATTTCGTGCAGTTGGGGCATCCTCTCCACCGCTTTTGCAATGGCTTGATCGGTCGCCGTCAACGAGATGCGCACCCGACCTCGGCCAGCCTCTCCGTAGAAGTCACCCGGAGCCACGACGATCCCCAGCTTGGAGAAGGCGTGGACCAGATCCCAACCGGAGGCAACCCCTTCCCGATCAGCCACCCACAAATACAGCCCCGCCACCGACGATTCGTCATTGACCAAGCCTGCCGCATCGAGAACCCCTTGAAGCGCCACACGACGCTCTCGGTAGATTTCACGCTGGGCCGTCACGTGGGCGTCATCCCTGAGAGCGACGGCCATGGCATGTTGCACAGGCCCGGGCATGAGGAACCCGGCGTGCTTGCGCACCTCGGTCATGGCAGCGATGCGCTCCGGGTCGCCGGCGATGAATGCGGCGCGGTAACCTGCCATATTGGACTGCTTGGACAGCGAGTAGAGGCAGAACAACCCCGTGAGATCGCCCCCGTTGATTCGCTCATCGAGGATGGAGGGAACGTCCGAAACATCCCAACCCAACTCGCAGTAGCATTCGTCCGATGCGACGACGACGCCGTTCTTGCGCGCCCATGCCACGATCTCGCGCAGCCTGTCCACACCGAGAACGTGCCCGTCCGGATTGCCCGGCGAGTTCAGCCACAGCAGAGAAACATCCGTGGGCCAGGTGTCCGCAGCGGCATCGGTGTCCAACGGAACCGGAATCGCACCTGCCATGCGGGCACCGACGTCATACGTGGGATAGGCGACACGGGGGAAAGCCACGATGTCCCCATGCCCCAGTCCGAGCAACGAGGGCAGCAGTGCCACCATTTCCTTGGACCCGATGGTGGGCAGAATGCCAACACGAGTGTTCGCGTGCAGCCCACGGTGCCCGACCAACCATTCGCCGATGGCTTCGCGTAGCTCCTTGGTTCCGACCGTCGTGGGATAGCCGTGCGCATTGCTGGCCTCGGCCAACGCGTCACGGATGAGTTCGGGAACCGGGTCGACGGGGGTTCCGATGGTCAGATCAACCACACCATCCGGATACTGCGCTGCCAGCTTGCGAACTGGCACGAGCTGATCCCAGGGAAAGTCGGGCAAATCGCCACTGTACAACGGCATGTTTACTCCGCGTTCTGCGGAGGAAGCCCCGCCACGTAGGGATGGTCAGTGCCCGTGGCTCCGGTGCCTGCGGCACCACCCGGAGAACCCAAGTCCTTGAAGAAATCGACATTCACGTCGTAGAAGACGCTCCATTCGTCGGGAACGTCGTCCTCGTAGTAAATGGCTTCAACCGGGCAGACAGGCTCACATGCTCCACAATCGACGCACTCGTCAGGATGGATGTAGAGGGTGCGATCACCCTCGTATATGCAGTCGACTGGGCACTCATCCACGCAGGCACGGTCCTTCACGTCCACGCATGGCAGAGCGATGATGTAGGTCATGGCACTTCCTCTCTGTTCATCAATACGTTATCCCCGATCCGAGACGTTGGGCAGCGGAGCGAACCGCTGTGCGCCATGGTCCTCGTCTCACGCACAACGTGCCATGAGCCCGCGCGGACAATCGAGCCCATGTGATACTCGTCATCTCGTGGGCCGGGCGCACAAGCCCTTGACGCGCGAATCGGGTTCACGTGCCGAGCCGATTTTGATCACAATGCCATTTGTCTAACCGCAGGTGACCGCGTGGACGGGCTGGTAGGTCCAGTTGTAGCTGCCGCTGTCCTCTTCGTTGACGACGCCGTCGTGGGACACGGTCCGGCTGACCGTCACCGTAAATCCGGGGCCACCGGCTCCGGACGGTACGCAGTCCCAGGCGGTGTTCGTCTTCGTGGTTGGCGAGACATAGGCATAGGGCGCGGAGGTCGAGGTCTCGACATCCCAGTACTTGGTGGACCACAGCTGGGAGTGAACTTGTCCATCGGCAACCCACGTATCGATCACGACGCCGTAGGGGGTGTTGTTCATCCAGCGCATGTCGATGGAGCCCTCCCACAGTGTTGCCTCGCGGCCCATGGGATAACGATCGAAGTATTTCGAGTGTGGCTGGTGCTCGACATCGGTCAGACCCGCCAGATACCCGATGTTGAACGTGTTGGTGGACAGCTGGGAAAGCCCTCCGCCCATCGCTTCCGAGTTGAAGCCGTTGGCGACGACGCCCGACGAAACGAATCCGTGTTCGGCATCAATCGGGCCGAGTGCCTCGGTGAGTGAGAAGGTCTCCTCCGGCTTGACGAGCGTGTTGGTAATCCTCTGTGTTCCCACTTCGAGATTGGTGGTGCGGACACTGTCGTTGGTCAGCGGGGTTTCAATGGAGGAGACCACTTCCTTGATTCCCATGGCATTCGCATCCTCGGTGGTGAATGCCGCCGGGATCGTGGTCGTTTCGATTTCCACGGTCCTATCGGTTGTCACACCCACTTCTGCAACCTTTTGGCCCAGCTCGGCGTCGTCGATACCCACCCCGTCCTCGGAAGGAATGACGGTCGGAGTCGTGTGGTTGACGATTTCGATGCGGGCATCGACACCGTCCTTGAAAGCGTCCGGAATCGCGGCTCTCACGAGGTCGCCGAGCTTTCCACCGTCCATGGTCAAGACGAGGTGATCGCCGTCCGCACCGAAGGTGGCGGCGGCGGCGAGCTGCTCGGGGGTGAGCTCAACGACACGCTCATCCAGCATGACCGAAATCTTGTCCGAGACCAGCGGTTGGGCCAATTCCGCAACGGCATTCTCGGCGGCCTCGGTGGTGATCACGGGGTCCACTGCTTCCACGGGCAACTCAATCGGCTGCTCGAGCGAGAGCACCTGACTGGAAAGCACCTCCTGCGCTTGCTCCACGTTGAGCTGGGATCCCTGAGTGCCCGGGGTCACGGTTGGCTCGGTACCCTCGAAAGCAAGTGAGGCGTCAACGGGCTCGGTGTTCGCCTCGGTGGCCAAGTTCTCCACCAGGGTTGAAAGCTGCGTCTCGTCGTAGGTGAGGACCGGATCAACGACCTCTCCGCCCGAAATGTGCGCCCAGATACGGGAGGGATCGAGAGAGAAACCGACGATGGAATTCAGCGTGGCGTCCTTGTCGATACCCAGCGAGTAGTCCGCGGGGTTGATGGTGACGGGCTCGCCCCCGTGGGCCGCGACCACCTGAACAGGTGCGGAGAGTTGGTCGGCAATTCCCTCGTCCAGCCGCTCGACGGCATTGACTCGATCAAGCCCGCCGAGCTCGATTCCCGCAACCGTGGTTCCTGCAGGCACGCGGTCGGCGAAATAGTAGCCGGCCCCAACGTAGCCACCCGCGAGGAGCACAACCACGAACGCGGTGATCCATGGCCACTTGCGCCTCTTACCCTTCGTCATTCCAGAATCCACAGGTTCATCGCCACCACTACCCGAATCACTCACGTTCTCTGAAGCAAAGCCATTGTGCTCCGCCGAATCCTGCGCACTCTGGCTGGCGGATGCACCCGAATCCATCACCGGGGAAATCGATTCGGTGGCTGACACCGAGTCGGCGTTGCTCACGGCATCCGCGCTCCCCGTTGCTTGCTGGAATGAACCTTCTTCAGGCGTATCCGATGTGGGAATGACGCTTGGCTGGATACCCACCGCGTCAGCCAACGTACGGCGTTCGGAGGGACCATGACCGTCACCGGATGCGTCGAGTGGCCGCGAGTGGCCGACGTCGTCCCCTTGCGCCACGATGGCCTCGGTTGGAGGGCCGAACGAGAAGGCGGGTTTGTTGTCCGCTCCCTCACTCAAGGCCTCACGTGCCTCACGTGCCTCATCCTCGTGAGTCTCGCGATCCTTGGAACCTGTTGGATCTTGCGCCACGGTAACCCTTCCGTCTTGGGACAATCCCATTCATTGTATCCCGGTACCCAGAATCCAGCATGAACGACGTAAGGCACCTAACACGTGGCCTTGTCCACAACGCGGGCTGCTGCGGATCACCACGTCACATTGACGACGGCGGCACGGCAGCGCTCGACGCCGGAACCAATGAAATCCGTTATTTCTTGCGTCGGCGAACAATAACCGCGGGCACGAGCGCGCTCAGCGGGGCCATGATGAGCCAGGCCTCGGAGGCCCAGCGCTGCACCGATATGACGGTGTCGTTGTCCGGAGGGGACATCAGAAGCCAGAAGGTCACACCGACAACGCCCAGAACGTAGCCGAGCCAGGCCACTGGCTTGTCCCATTCCAGAATGAACCACGCGCCGGAAGCGACGAGCACGGCGGCAATCAGCAGCCCAGCCCAAGGCAGATCGACCGGCCCTGGGTGAACGACGCAGGCCAGAGCTCCCACGAGGAGTCCTCCGACCGCGCCGAGAAGGGCGTGCACCAACCGCATACCGGAAAGCCTACTTCCTTGCTCGGGCGGCGCGGTAGCGGTCGGTGGCGTTGAGGATGAGCTTGCGGATTCGTACGGCCTCCGGGGTCACCTCGATGCACTCGTCCTCGGCCGCAAATTCCATGGACTCCTCCAGTGTGAGCCTGCGAGGAGCCTTGAGCTGCTCGAACACGTCGGCGGTGGCCGAGCGCATGTTCGTCATCTCCTTGGGGCGCACCACGTTCACGTCCATGTCCTCGTCGCGCGGATTCTCTCCCACGACCTGACCTTCGTAGACCTCGACTCCTGGTTCCACGAAGAAGGTGCCGCGATCCTCGAGGCGCTGCAACGCGAAAGCGGTGACCTGTCCCTGACGATCGGAGACAAGCGATCCGGTGGAACGAGTGGCAATCTCACCCATCCACGGAGCGTAACCCTCGCTGATGGACGAGGCGATTCCGGTGCCGCGGGTTTGGGTCAGGAACTGCGAACGGAAGCCAATCATGCCGCGGGCAGGAACGATGAACTCCATACGGACCCAACCAGAACCATGATTCGCCATGGTCTCCATGCGGCCCTTCCGGTTCGCCATCAACTGCGTGACGGCGCCCAGGAACTCTTCCGGCACGTCGATCGTGGTGCGCTCAATGGGTTCGTGACGCTTGCCGTCGATTTCCTTGGTGACCACCTGCGGCTTGCCCACGGTGAGCTCGAATCCTTCACGGCGCATCTGCTCCACCAGAATGGCCAGAGCCAACTCACCGCGGTCCTGGACCTCCCACTGATCGGGGCGTTCGGTGGGCATGACGCGGATGGAGACGTTGCCGACCAGCTCCGTATCGAGCCGGTCCTTGACCTGGCGCGCCGTGAGTTTGTGACCCTTGACCTTGCCCGCCAGCGGTGAGGTGTTGATACCAATGGTCATGGAGATCGCGGGGTCGTCCACGTGAATCGGATCGAGCGGGCGCGGATCCTCGGGATCCACCAGAGAATCACCGATCGTAATCTCTGGGATTCCCGATACCGCGACGATGTCCCCGGCGTGAGCGGTTTCGGCGGGGACTCTTTCCAAGCCCTTGGTGGCCAGCAGTTCGGAGATGTGGACCTTCGTAACGGTCCCATCATTGCGATACCAACCCACCCAGGCACCCTTCTTCAGCTCTCCCGAGTAGACACGGGTGAGGGCAAGACGCCCGAGGAACGGGGAAGCATCGAGGTTGGTCACCTGAGCCACGAGTGGGGCATCGGCGTCGTAGGAGGGAGCAGGGATGTAGTGGAGGATGGCCTCGAAGAGAGGTTCGAGGTTCGTGTTGGCGGGAAGCTCACCATCTTCCGGGCGCAGGGTGTCGGCGTATCCGGCCTTGGCGGCACAGTAGATGATCGGGATCTCGAGCAGTTTGTCCAGGACGTCGTCGTCAGGATTCTCCAGATCCGAGAACAAAGAAAGAAGAAGATCCTGGGCCTCATTGACAACCTCGTCGATACGCGCGTCCGGGCGATCCACCTTGTTGACGACCGTGATCACCGGCAGGCCCGCCTCCAACGCCTTGCGCAGCACGAAGCGGGTCTGGGGCAACGGGCCCTCGGAGGCGTCCACGAGCAGCACGACGCCGTCGACCATGGACAATCCGCGCTCGACCTCTCCGCCGAAGTCCGCGTGGCCCGGGGTGTCGATGACGTTGATGGTGACGCCGTCAGGGGCGCCGAACTTCTCCGCCGATGGGCCGGTGTACCGGATGGCGGTGTTCTTGGCGAGAATGGTGATCCCCTTCTCGCGCTCGAGATCGCCGGAATCCATGACGCGTTCGCCCGTCTTCTCCACGGTAGCGCGCTCGCCGAAGGCCCCTCCCTGCCACAGCATGGCGTCCACGAGGGTCGTCTTTCCATGGTCAACATGGGCGACGATAGCGACATTACGCAGGTCTTTGCGGGTGCTCACAGATGGACTTCCTCATTGGGGTTGTGCACCCCACGCAACCAAGGGCCGACTCGGGGTGCTTCGTTGCACGGACGCAGGTGCGCCGCCTGTAAATTTTACGCGCAGCACTTGGGTGTTGGATACAGTCGGGACAACACAATACCTGCGGAGACCATCACATTCGCACCATCACATCGAGTCGAAGGATGCTGCGAACGTCCCAACTCTCAGGTGGTGAAGGACATCAAGAACACTTCCATCTGCGTGTGACAGAATCGGTCCATGGAACCCCGTTATCTGTTGCGGACAACATCCCAATACGGCACCTCTCTGGCCGTTGGCGCTCTCGCCATCGTCATCCTGGTCCTGCAAATCGTACAAGTGGGCGTCAACGGACTCTTCTTCACCGTGGTTTTCTGCTTGGGAATCTGCATTCTTGCCGTCGTGCTCTGGCTGTTGCCCTGCCTCGAAGTCAATGCGGACGGCGTCCTCATCGTCAACTCATTGTCCACGACGACGATTCCCTACGGTGATCTTCTCGCGGTCGAATCCCGGTGGGGTCTCAAGCTGACGACCAAAGCGGGCGCTTCCCACCACGTGCGCTCGTTCGGGGCATCCGCGAGTTCTCGCGGGCAGAACCGCCGGCCATCGCCTTCCAGGAAGGCAGGAGACGCCTCCCCCTACGTACCCGGCGCACGAATCCCGTTACTCTCGACCGGCACCATGCAGCTGCGCACCACGACGTACGCGGCCTCGACACTGATCGAAGATCTACGTGAGGAGCACCAGCTGCGTGCCCGCGCCAAGAATTCATCTGCGCTGGTCTACCAGCGCCAGTGGGCGTGGGATCGCATCGCGCTCAGCGCCATCGGCATCGCCTGTGTGGTCACGGCCACCAACACACTTTTCATTTGACGGTTACCGCGATAGGTGACGGTCCCCGCAATATGTGACACCGAGGCCAGAGTCAACGGCGTCACTTGACTCCCGCATTGTCATATATCCGCGACTCGGAGGCGAAACCCGCTGGATTGAGCAACGTCGAAATCAAGGCGCTTCAGGTTTCGACTCACTACTTTCGCTCCACTGGCGGAGGCACAAAGAGATTCCCCGGTGGCATTCACCATCGGGGAATCTCTTTCACAAACCTCAGAAGGTCAGAGCAAGGCTAGCTCACTCAACCCAGCCGATGTTCTGCTTGGCGATGACGGTGAAGCCCATCGCGCCCTGGCTGGAGTCGCCACCGTAGTTGGCCAGCTTCTCCTTCACGGCGCGGATTCCCGGGCCGTTGTGCAGCGGCATGATGCCATAGAGCTTGAAGGCCTCGACCTCGAGCTCGTTGGCAGCTGCAATCTGCTCGTCCGCATCACCGATCTTCTGGAGATCGGCGATCTTCGCGTCGAACTCCTCCGTTCCGGTACCCGAAAGGTTCAGGCCCGAATCGGAACCGTAGATCTGGCCGAAGTAGGCCACACCAAACGGATCAGAGCTGGCGAAGCCCATGCCGAAGATGTCGAAGTCCTTCTCCGTGTAGACCTTCGAGAAGTCCGAGGAGGGACGCTCGTCGATCGTCATCTCGACGCCAATCTCGGACAACGACTGCTGGATGGCAACGGCGCGGTTCTTCGGACCCGGGTTGTCACCAATCAGCACGAAGCGCAGGGAGAGCTTGTCGCCGTCCTTCTCACGGACGCCGTCGGAACCCTCGGTCCAGCCGGCCTCATCAAGAAGCTTCTTGGAGTTCTCGGGATCGTAGGTCACGGCCTCGGAGAAGTTGTCGTTGTAACCCGGCTGGGTTGCGAACAAAGTGAACGAACCGGGGAGTGGTTCGGTGTAATCAAGCCCGGTGAACGTGATATTCGCCAGAACCGAACGATCAATGCCATCGAAGATGGCCTGACGGACGTTGATGTCGGACAGGATGTCGTTACCCGAGTTGAGCATCAACAGTGCGTTCGAAGGCAGCATGGCGGTGAAGATGTTGATGCCTGACATGTCCTGAACGGCGGTCAGACGCTCAGCGGTCATGGTATCCACCGAATCGATCTCGCCGTTGAGGAAGGCGTTGAGCGAAGCTGAAGCCTCCATCTGGCGGTAGGTCACCTTGTCCAGCTTGCCCGGATCACCCCACCAGTTCTCGTTGGGGACGAAGGAGACGGTGCCTGCACCCGGATCAAAGCTGTCAACCTTGTAGGGGCCGGCGCCGAGATCTGGCTGCAGGGCATTCTTGTAAAGATTGTCGTAGGCATCCGAAGAATCGATCGCGGGGTTCAACGCAATGTTGAACAGACCCTGCCACCAGGCATAGATACCGTCGAAGGTGACCACTGCTTCCTTGTCGGAAGCGCCGGGCTCAACGGACGTGATGAGCTCGTAGCCATCGGTGGAAGAAGCAAGGTAGGCCGCGTCTTGGCCACTGTTGGCCTTCCACGTGGTCTCGAAAGTGCGGTAGTCGATCGGGGTGCCATCGTTGTAGACGGCTTCGTCCTTGATCTTGTAGGTGACAACGGTATTGCCGTCCACTTCGTCAACGGTGACGTCGTCAAAGTAGTCGGGGTTGAACTGCCAGGTGCCATCCTCATCAAAAAGTGCGAACTGAGGGTTGTACCATTCCCAGATCCACTTTGTGTAGAGGGCAGAATCCTGATGGAACGTGTTCTGCTGCTCGCTGATTTCGACGATGGGCAGCGTGAGGGTGCCACCCTGCTTGAGCTCGTCATATTCTGCGCGGAGGTAATCCGCAGACTTCACGTCGACCGGAGTACCGCTGCTGCCTCCCCCATTCGTGTCGCCTCCGTCGCCGGAGCCGCCACACGCAGAAAGCGTCAAGGCTGCAGCCGCGATCGCGGCTACTATTCCTCTCTTCTTCATGGACTATCCCTTCATTGAATGCGCTGGCCTGGTGTGGCCAGCTATGTACCTGATTGGAATGGATGCCACCAAAGCCTTTGCTTGGCTGGCTACATTGCGTATCCCTGGCATTCTCTGAACAGATCAGGTGCTGTTCCGATTAATCTACCTGTAATGACAGGCGTTTCTGTGATCCACACCCGGCTGGCTCGCAACCAGTCCGGGAGTGACGTCCTCGCACAACTTCTTTTCCTCGTCGGAAAGCGTTTGGTACAACGGGCAGCGACTCCGGAATGCACAGCCTGGATGGTCGTCCGTGGGGCTCGGAAGATCCCCGAGGAGAATGGTTCGCTTCCGGTTCCTTTCGATCTCCGGGTCCGGGACCGGAACGGCGGAGAGCAGCGCCTGAGTATAGGGGTGCTGCGGCTCGCTGAACACCTTCTCGACCTCGCCCGTCTCCACGAACTTGCCGAGGTACATCACCGCCACCCGATCGGCGATGTGGTGAATCACGGACAGATCGTGGGCCACGAAAAGGTAGGAAAGCCCCAGCTTCAGCTTGAGTTCGTCGAGCAGATTGATGACATCGGCCTGAATCGAGACATCCAGCGCGGAAACGGGCTCGTCCAGCACGATGATCTCAGGATTCGTTGCCAGAGCACGGGCCAGGCCAATTCGCTGGCGCTGTCCGCCCGAGAACGCTCCCGGGAAACGGTCCATCTGCTCGGGCTTGAGGCCCACGGTATCCATGAGTTCGCGTACCTGGGCGGTGACGTCGCCGTCGTACCCGAAAGCGGTCAGCGGCTCCGCGATGATGTCCTTGACGGTCATGCGCGGATCGAGGGCACCCATCGGGTCCTGGAAGACCATCTGGATATTGCGGCGCTTTTGACGGCGGTCGCGGCGACCCAGCGTGGTCACGTCGGTACCATCCAGAATAATACTGCCCGAGAGGTTCTTACCCGAGCCCAGATCCATGATCTCCAGCAGAGTCGTGGATTTTCCGGACCCGGACTCACCGACGATCGCGAGCGTCTCTCCCTTGCGGAGTTCGAAGTCGATGCCGTTGACGGCGTAGACCGATCCGACGCGACGCTTCATGACCGATCCCTTCATCAAGGGGAAAGTCTTGACGAGGTTCTGCACGTCGAGGACCACATCGCGTTCCTCGCGAGGTACATCAGCGAGGATGTCCTCGGGACGCTTGGGGACGGGGAAGAGCGCGCGCCCGTCGATCTTCTGGTCGATGATCTCGTGCGAGCGGATGCAGGCGGCCGAATGGATGAATACCTTGTCCTCCTGCGAGGAGATGATGACATCGCCCTCGGACTCCGCCGCGTGCTTGCCGCCGGGGCGGCGAGCCACCTGTGACACCGGGAGCAGAGAAGGTTCTGCGGCACGGCATTCGGGAATCGCCACCGGGCATCGATCCACGAATGGGCACATGTCGGGGAAGTTGATGACTGTGGGTGGATTTCCGTGCACCGGCACCAGCGGCTCGTCGCGCTTGCGATCTGCTCGAGGAATCGATCCCAGCAGGCCAATGGTGTAGGGCATTCGGGGAGCATAGAAGATCTCGTCGACGGCACCGGTTTCGACGGGCCGGCCCGCATACATCACGATGACGTCGTCCGCGGTCCCTGCCACCACACCCATGTCGTGGGTGATCATGATGACGCCAGCGCCGGTCTCCTCCTGCGCCTTGCCGATGACCTCCAGGATCTGGGCCTGAATCGTCACGTCGAGGGCGGTGGTCGGTTCATCGGCAATGAGGACCCGGGGATTGTTCGCAATGGCCATGGCAATGACCACGCGCTGGCGCATACCACCCGAGAACTCATGCGGGAACGCCTTGACCCGACGTTCGGGATTGGGAATACCCACGAGGTCCAGCAACTCGACGGCACGGGACCACGCGGCTCGATCGGAGACCTTGTCATGTGCCTGAAGCGCCTCAACCAGCTGGGTTCCCACATCGAAAACCGGTGTGAGTGCCGAGAGCGGATCCTGAAAGATCATGCCGATGTCCTGGCCGCGATGGGAAGACATCTGGAGATCGGTGAGGCCGATGAGCTCGTCGTCGCCAAGTTTCACCGAACCGCTGATCTTCGCGTAGGACGGGAGCAGACCCATGATTGCCAGCGATGTCACGGACTTTCCCGATCCGGACTCGCCCACGATTCCAAGCGTCTTACCTGGCATGAGGTCGAAGCTCACGCCACGAACGGCGTCCACTCGGCCCGCCTCGGACGGGAAGGAGACGTTGAGATCTCGAACTGAAAGTATTGGAGCACTCATGCGCGGCCTCCAGCCGACGAGTTTGGATCAAGGGCATCACGCAGACCATCGGAGATCAGGGCAATGGAAACGGTCAGCAGCATGAGCGCTGCCGCCGGGAACCAGAAAGTCCAGTTCGCCGAGCGGACCGAGTTTGCGCCGATGGTCAGGAGATTACCGAGGGAAACATCGGGGAGCTTGACTCCCAGGCCCAGGAAGGACAGAGAAGTCTCACTCATGACCGTGCTCACAATGCCCAGGGTGAAGTTGATGATGAGCAACGAGCCGATATTGGGAATGAGATGGCGCGCGATGATCTTGGGGCTCGAGACTCCCATGAATCGGGCAGCAGCCACGTACTCACGTTCCCTGATCGATATGGCCAGAGACCATATGACTCGGGCCGGGTACATCCATCCGAAGAGGATGAGCACCGCCACCAGCACCAGCCAGTCTCCACCGGAGCCGGACACCATGAGTGCAATGAGTAGGAAGGAGGGAACCAGCAGCATGAAGTGGATGACCGCCAGAATTGCGCGCTCCACCCTACCGCCGAAGAAGGCGGCTGCGGCCCCTACAAAAGCCGAGATGACAATCGTGGCGAGAGAGACGACGATGGCGATCGTCATCGAGCGTCCCAATCCGTGCGCCACCTGCGCGAAGAGATCATTTCCGGCGCCCGTGGTTCCAAACCAATGGTCCGCCGAGGGCGGCTGTGAAATGGCCAAGAAGTCCGGGGTCTTGTAATCCCACGGGGTGAGATAGGGGCCAAAAACCGCGAATGCTGTAAGAAGAAGAAGGACAATGAGTCCGCCCACCGCGGGCCTGTTGCGGAAGAAACGGCGGCGGTAGAGCGTCATTTTGGACAGGCTCTTGGCATTGACGGGATCCACGACCACCTCGGGTACCGGTGGTTCGTCCTTGAGGGCGATCTCCCCGCGGGAGGACACCGCGATGTCCTCGTAGGCATTTTCTGCGTCGTCTCTGGGATCCGTCTTGCCCGGTTTTTCCCAATTTTCAGTCATGTCAGCTCACCCTTACTCGCGGATCAAGCGCTACAACAAAGATGTCCGAGAGGATGGCTCCGACGGCCGTCAGAAGGGCCGAGAACGCGGCGGTTGCAACGACGCCGTGGATGTCGTTTCGTCCGATCGTCTGTACGAAATACTCGCCCATACCGTGCCAGGCGTAAATGCTCTCGGTCATCACCGCACCCGTGAACACCATGGGGACGGAGAAAGCGACCGACGTGGCAACCGGAATGATGGAAGTTCGCAGGGCGTGCTTGCGAATCGCCTGATGGCGGGTGAGGCCCTTTGCGCGAACGGTACGCACGTAATCCATCTCGATGTTGTCCAGCAGCAATGACCTCTGCGTGAGGTGGTAACTGGCGTAGGAGATGAAGACCAAGGATATTGTCGGTAGGGCCAGGCGTTGGAGCATGTGGATCAACGATGGCAGAAAACCGGATATGCCGTCGGAACTTCCGCCCGTGACGTAGAAGACCGTGGTGCCGGCCAGGGAGTTGATCTTGATGGCGGCGAGCACCAGAACCAGCGAGGCCACGACCGTGTGGGTGTTCATCGAGACGATGGAAACTCCCTGCCAGAAACGATCGGCGCGCTTGTACTGCCGGGAAGCGGTGTACACACCGAGTGCCACGCCGATGATCACCGAAAGCACGGTTGCACCAAGAACCAGCTGGGCCGAAACCCACATCCTGCGGCCGATCTCAGCGTTGACGTCGCCCGTGCCGTAGAAGCCACGGCCCCAGTCCCAGTGGAAGATGATATTGCTCAGCCACGTCCACCACCGGCTGAGCAGGGGAACTTCCGGGTTGAGGTTCATGGGGTCGAGGGCCGCGATGATCTGCGACTCGGGGAGCGGGGGACGGCGTCCAAGATAATTGGCCCGCGGGTCCAAAAATACGTTGGCTAGAAAGTAAGTCATATTGGTGGCGAGGAAGATCATCACCAACCAGCTGACCGATCTTCGCACTAGGTACCTAACCACGACGTAGCCCCTCCGTAGTTCTAAAAGGCCCATCCCCCGTGAGACGAGAGGACATGGCTCTGCGCTTTAATGTAGGCAGTCTACACGCGCCCATTATTGTAGTCGCGCTACCTTTGTCCGCACGCACACCGGACCCTTCGAGGGTATCCTGCCAGAAGCTGTGTTTCGAGCGGGTTAACCACTGTCATCATATAGTTGTTTCCTCATCTTATCGGACGCTCGTTTCGCTTGAAACCGGGGGCAGCGGAGCTCAGGGCAGTCACTCTGCGTTTCCAAATTCTGTGAGCGCAGCCACGCCTCGGCGAGCAGTCCACTATTCCGAGTAGGTAGTTAATCACACAACCATCTCGCCAT
>WPCI01168069.1_pt1 | contig 31544 bp, 24 predicted proteins | sample 5399871 | NCBI WGS metagenome assembly WPCI01 (sample SAMN12869469, study PRJNA574797) | sludge metagenome | isolation source: wastewater treatment of pH7 | place: China:Beijing | collected 2019-05-20 | reverse complement strand
CGAGGCGGTCGACCGGCTCGGGGCGGGCTGAGTCGCCACGGGCTGGGGCGCCCACGCCTGAGCGGGTCCGGCCCCGGGTGGCCGGGTGGCCGGCTGCACTGATGGTGGCGCCGCAGGTTTGCGCCGGGGCGCGTAGGAAGGGGGAGGCGGAGCCGACGGCTTGGGTGTCTCCGCTCTGGGAGGCTCGGCCTGGGCGTCGGGAAGGATCGATCGACGAGGGGGAGTGCCCGCTTTGGGTGGGGCCGCCTCGCCCCCGGGCCGGGTGGGTCGGCGACGCTGATCACCGTGGGCGGGGGGAAATGCGGGCGGTGGGGTTGACACGGGTGTCTCCTACTCCCCGGTTTCCTCGTCGGAGGGAATGATCGGGGCTCCGTTTTCGTCCAGCTCGTAGGGGTTGCCCAGGTCGTCAGTCATGATGGCCTCGCCGGCGTCTCCCACGATGAAGGTCTGGTTCTGCAGGTTTCGGAACAGCGTGCCCGCCGGCAGTGGCTGATCGTCGATCAGCGCCTGGAAGATCGCGGATGCCTGGTAGTAGTCGGGCAGGACGCGGTTTTCATCCTCCGGATCCGGCAGGTACGGGGTGGTGACGAAACGGATGTTCTCGCGCGGGGTGTTCCGGATCGAGTTCAGCAGCGCCGCGTCGGTCCGCCAGCTGTTCAGCGAGGGGGAGAACTTCGAGGTGCTGAGCCCCTCCTGGACGAACTTGTACAGGGACGGGAGGTTGGTGAACATGTTCGAGTCCAGGATCTGGCTGACCATCTGGCCGATCAGCCACTGCTGGCGGTCGATTCGGCGCAGGTCGGATCCGTCGGCCAGGTCTTTGCGGGCCCGGGCAAACGCAAGGGCCTGCTGGCCGTGCAGGGTTTGGCAACCAGCGGGAACATCCAGGCCGGCCAACTCGTCATACATGGCTTCGTCCAGGCAGATGTCCACCCCGCCCAGAGTGTCGACCAGACGGGAGAAGCCGGTGAAGTCAATGACCACGAAGCCGTCGATGGTAATGCCGGTGAAGTCTTCGACTGTGGCCTGGGTGCAGGCGATCCCACCGGCAATGTCGTCCAGCCCGGCCCCGTCCGCGAAGGCAGAGTTGAACATGCCGTAGTGCGCGTAGGTGTAGGAACCGTCGGCGGTCTGGCAGGAAGGAATGTCGACCATCATGTCGCGTGGGATGGAAAGAATGGTGGCGTGCTGACGGTCGGCCGACAGGTGCAGAATCATCGTCGTGTCGGAGCGGATGGTCGGGTCCAGGTCAATGGTGCCGGCTCCGATTTCGCCGTTCTCGTTGTATCGGGAGTCGATTCCGGAAACCAGGATGTTGACCGGGCGACCCTCGAACGCGTCCGGAGGCAACTCCTCGTTCACCACCGTGGCCGATTGACTGTTGTCCGAGCCACGGTTGGCCGTGCTGATGACCGAGTCTTTGATCTGGTGGTCCAGGTTGTTGATCATGAGGGCCCCGGCCACCCCACCGAAGAGAGCGACCGCCAGCACCGCCGCTAACACCGAACGAACCCAAGGGAACCGGTAGGGGTTCGGTGAGGCGTGCGCGATCGGCAGGCGATCAGTGTTGGCGCGCGATTTAGCTTTGCTCATATTGTCGTTAACTTCTTCCCGGCGGCGGAGCCCAGGCGGCCCCTTCCCGTCATGCTACTAGTGTGCCCGGTCAGACTCGTCAGGCGCACCGCTGGGTGCGTCGTTGGACCGGTGGGTGGAACCGTGTGGATCGGAAAGGCCAGTTGGGGGCTTGGGAGCTGACTCCAGGGCTAGGGCCCGAGCCAGCAGAGTTAGTTTACGATCGTTAGCTGAGTCGCGCCGATATCCGGTGGCCATCTGGGTGAAGACCACCAGGAACAGCACGTAAACCAGGAGGTTGACCCCGGACGTAACTCCGATCAACCAAGCCAACCGGTTGATCACGTCGGGGAAGACAACCGCGAAGCCTGCCGCCACCACGATCAGCATGACGCCCAACCGGCGCAGTGCCAGGTGGTTGGCACTCTTGATCGGTCGCATCATGAAGTAGGTGACGACGACCAGCCCGATAATCAGGATCGTTTTGATCAGCCAGTAGGACACGGGATCACCCCAGCACCAGTTCAACCAGAATATTCACCGAGTTCAAGAGGGATTGCCCCTTGGACTTGGAATAGTCTGTGTAGCGGATATGGACCGGCATCTCGACCCATTTGAAGTCGGTCTTGGCCAGCTGACCGATGATTTCGGAGGCATGGGCCATCCGATCCTGCTGCAGGCTCACGCTGGCGGCCGCATCTCGACGAAGCAGCCGCAGTCCATTGTGGGCATCGGTCAGTTTGAGCCCGGTGCGCCACCGGGTCACCGTTGCGGCGGTGCGCAGCACCAGCCGTTTGGCCCAGCCGATGTCGACCTGCCCTTCAAGGAACCGGGACCCGTAGATGACGGACAGGTCATCCGCCTCGGCCCGGGCCACCATGGCGGCCGCGTCGTCGGTGGAATGCTGACCGTCAGCGTCAAAAGTGACCAGGTACTTGGCCTCGGTGTAGTGCAGGACGTACTCGATCCCGGTCTGCAGGGCCGCGCCTTGGCCCAGGTTGATCGGGTGCTGCACCACGTAGGCCCCGGCGTCGGCGGCAATCTCAGCGGAACTATCGCTGGAACCGTCATCCACACACACAATGTTGGGGAAAGTTTTGCGCGCCTCACGCACCACATCCCCGATGACGGGGCCCTCGTTATAGAGGGGGATCACCAACCAGGTGGAGGTGATGGGGGCAAAATCGGCACACATACGTCCATTGTGTCACGCGGTTTGGGGGATGTGCATCTGCTCATCAGTGTGAGATAGTCTGAGATGACAGTTAGTGCAGCACGCTGGCAGAACCGATTTTAGGGAGTGTCTATGCCACGGATTGTGGACTCAGCTGACGTTTCACCGCAAGCATCGATCGGGGAGGGAACCAGCGTCTGGCATTTGGCTCAGGTGCGTGAGGATGCCCAGATCGGCGAGAACTGCATCATTGGGCGTGGGGCCTACATCGGCACCGGGGTCCACTTGGGCCGGAACTGTAAGGTGCAGAATTACGCCCTGGTTTACGAACCCGCCTACCTGGCCGACGGCGTGTTTATCGGCCCGGCCGTGGTGCTGACCAACGATCACAACCCGCGCGCGGTCAATCCGGACGGCTCGGTCAAGTCGGCCAGTGACTGGGAGCCGGTGGGCGTCACGATTGGCGAGGGGGCCGCGATTGGCGCTCGCGCCGTCTGCGTGGCACCGGTCAAGATTGGCGCTTGGGCCACCGTAGCCGCAGGAGCGGTCGTGACTAAAGACGTACCCGACTACGCCCTGATGGTGGGTGTGCCCGCCCGGCGAATTGGTTGGGTAGGTAAAGCGGGACTAAAGCTTGAGCCCGAGGCCAATCGGCCGGGATATTATCGTTGCCCAGAGGCTGGAACAATGTACCGGGAAATTTCCGAAACGGAACTGGAAGAGGTTGAAACGGATGACAACTGAGGAACTGGCATTTATTCCCCCCGCCAAGCCGATTATTGGTGAGGAGGAAGTGGAGGCAGTTTCGGCCGTCCTCCGCTCCGGCATGGTCGCTCAGGGGCCGCAGGTAGCGGCATTTGAGCAGGAGTTTTCCGAGCAGGTAGTCGACGGCGTGCACTCGGTCGCCGTCAACTCGGGCACGTCCGCCCTGCACCTGGGTCTGCTGGCAGCCGGGGTGGGCCCGGGGGACGAGGTGATTGTCCCCTCGTTTACCTTTGCCGCGACCGCCAACTCGGTTGCGATCACCGGGGCCACTCCCGTGTTCGCCGACATTGAACCCACCTACTTCTGCCTCGACCCGAAGGCAGCAGAGGCCGCCATCACCGAGCGGACGAAAGCCATCATGCCGGTGCACCTGTACGGGCACCCCGCCAATATGGACGCCTTCGAAGACCTGGCTGAGAAGCACGGCTTGGCTCTGTTTGAGGACGCCGCCCAGGCGCACGGGGCCTCCCTTGACGGCCAGAAAGTGGGCACCTTCGGGACGTTTGCCGGCTTCAGCTTCTACCCGACCAAGAACATGACTTCCGGTGAGGGCGGCATGGTTACCTCCGCCTCGGCCGAGGTGGCTCGCCGCGTGCAGGTGCTGCGAAACCAGGGGATGGCCAAGCAGTATGCCAACGAGATGGTGGGCCTGAACAACCGAATGACCGACATCAACGGCGCGATTGGGCGCACCCAGCTGAAGCACCTGGACGAGTGGACGCAGAAGCGGCAGGCCAACGCGGCATTTCTCGATGCCAACCTGGAGGGCGTCGTCGTTCCCGCCGTGGCGGAAGGTGCCGTTCACGTCTACCACCAGTACACGATCCGGGTCGACGCCGCCGATCGTGCGCGCATCGTCGAGCAGCTGCGCGACCAGTACCAGGTTGGGTCCGGTGTCTACTACCCGATTCCCAACCACCGCCTCGTTTCCCTCGCCCACTTTGCCCCGGGCCTGGATCTGCCCGAAACCGAGAAGGCCGCCGCTGAGGTCATTTCGCTGCCGGTCCACCCCTCGCTGAGTCAGGCCGACCTGGAACGGATCGTCACCGCGGTCAACGCGGTCGTTCGGGCGGGAGCATAAACATGGCCAACATTCGCGTCGGGGTCCTGGGAATTGGCTCCATGGGGCGCCACCACGTGCGCAATGCCCGCGCGCTTGAGGGCTTCGATTTGGTGGCCGTAGCCGATCCGGGTGGTGACAAGTTCGGGGTGGCGGGGGATCTGGATGTCCTCGGCTCCGTGGACGAGCTGATCGCCGCCGGGATTGAGGCCGCCATCGTGGCGGTGCCGACCGTCTTCCACGAGGACGCGGCCCTCAAGCTGGCCGAAGCCGGGATTCACACCCTGGTGGAGAAGCCGCTGGCCGGAGATTTGGCGGCCGGACAGAGGATGACCGAAGCCTTCGAAGCCGCCGGTCTAGTCGGGGCGGTGGGCTACGTGGAGCGGTGCAACCCCGCGCTGCTGGAGATGCGCAAGCGCATTGCGGACGGTCAGCTTGGTGAGGTGTACCAGGTGTCCACTCGGCGTCAGTCGCCGTTCCCAGCCCGGATTTCCGACGTGGGTGTGGTCAAGGACCTGGCGACCCACGACGTGGACCTGGCCGCCTGGATTGCGGGCGCACCCTACGAACTGGTCTTTGCTCAGGTTTCGCACCGGTCGGGCCGGGATCACGAGGACATGCTGACCGCGTCGGGTCGTTTCACCAATGGGATCCTAGTCAATCACCTGGTCAACTGGCTCACCCCCTACAAGGACCGCGCCACGATCGTGGTTGGGGAGCATGGAGCGCTGGTGGCTGACACCGCCATGGGTGACCTGACCTTCTTCGAGAACGGCGAGTTTGCCCTCGAATGGGACCAAATTGCCGCCTTCCGGGGAGTTTCGGAGGGGCAGGTGATTCGCTACGCCCTCAAGAAGCGCGAGCCGCTGGCGGTGGAACAGGGGAACTTCCGCGACGCCATCAACGGGCTAAGCTCGAACATTGTGACCATGCGGGAAGGGCTCGACGACATGCGGGTGGTCGAGGCGATGCTCGAGTCGGCCGCCACCGGCGAGTCGGTGAAGCTGTAACCTCGACAGAAAGTTGACCGGGCGTTTGGGTGGCAACACCTGGGCGCCCGGTTTGCTGTTCCGGTCCGGGGGGGGGAGAGTGACCAGGTCCAGCGGGCACCCGGAGCAGTTTGGCCAGTTTTCGGGGGCAAATGAGGGCGGCGCGCAGGTGAGTAATTGGCCTCAAACTGCTGACTGGTCTGGGATGTGCGCCCAGTCAGCACCTATGCTGGTTCGGTACGGAGTGACTTTCCTGTCTCCCCGTGGTCGAAAGAGGCCGGAGACAGGCTAAAGCCGGGAGACCGCAGATTGAGCACAAATTCAGTTGAGACCGGGACCAAACCTGCGCTACCTGCCAACACTGGCTGGCGGTGGATCCTGCTGGCGCTGGTGACGGTGGGAAACTATCTTGCCTGGTACTTGCTGTGGCGGATGGTCTATCTGAGCGGCGATGATTTTCGGGCCAGCCTCAACGGAGGAGCCGGACAGTATGGCCGCTCCACCCTAGGCCAGATTTGGGCGGCCGGCGTCGATGACTATTTGCACTGGAACGGCAGGTTTGCCGACGCAATCGTGAAACTGCAGATCTCGCTCGGCTATGAGGCCTGGCAGCTCATCTCTCCTCTGCTTCTGACCCTGCTGGCCGCGGTTGCTACCGCTCTGATTTATCGGATCGGCCGGGTCGCCTTTCCCAACTTTCACCTGCGGACCGGCGTACTGGTGGTCGTCTACCTGCTGGTGAGTCTGATTCCCTTCGCGCTGATTGGGACCCAGCCGCTGCTGGGTTCAACCATGTTCTTCTTCAACGCGGCAGTGGTGGGGTACGGTCTGGCACTGTTGCTTCTGCTGGTCGGCCTGTGGCTGCTGTTCGGCCGCTATCCGAAGAATCCCAGTGTTCCGGTGCTGGTGCTGCTGGTGCCGCTTTTCTTTTCGCTCAGCCTGATCAACGAGTCGGTTGGTTTCGCGGGCCTGGTCTTGAGCATGGTGGCCCTGGCCTTGCCCGCCACCCGGGTACTGGCCCGGGGGTTTGCTCTGGCCGCGGGGGCCTCTTTGGTTGGGTTTGTGGTCTTTTTCTTGGCTCCCGGTCGGGCGAGCCGGCAGGGGCTGGTCCATGGCGCCGAGGACTCGCTGCTGGTCAGGTCTGCTCGCGGCGCGCTCATGGTATTGCCGAGCGGGCGCATCTACCTGGTGCTGGTCCTGATCATCACCCTGGTGGCCCTCGCGATCATTGGGTCCCGCTTGGTGGCGGATCGGGGGGCAGCGGGTCGATGGCCGCTGATTGGAGCCGGGATTGGCGTGCTGGGGACCCTGGTCCTGTTTGCCGCTTCGGTTGCCTGGACGGGAAACCGGGACGGAGACACCTTTACGGCCGCAGTGCTGCGCGCGCTGTACCAACTCGGCAGCTTCAAGCTGATGGTGTTGGGACTGGGGCTTTTGATCGCGGGCTGGTTCCTGGTCGTTTACCGACTACCGGCCAAAGTCCGGGACCCGCTGGTGCTGCTCACCGTGGCGGCGGTGGTTTCTGCCGGTCCGGCGGTGGCCATGGGTCTCTATCCGGGGCGCCCCTACATTTTTATCGTCTACCTGCTCTCGCTGATTGGCGTGCTGGTGCTGACCTTAGGCTGGAGTCAGGCGCGGTCCAGGGGATTGGGGTTGGCAGCCGGGGTGTTAGTCCTCGCCACTATTGCATTTGCTGGAATGGGTTACGCGGAAAGTCATCGCCAACTCACTGACGTTTACCGGCTGTGGCACCCGGTGGAACAGGAGCTGGTGGCGGTTGGTTCCGGGGCCGAGTTGCCGGCGGAGATCATCTTGCCAAGTGCCGACAGGTACCCGGACGAACTGTGGTCTCGCCTGGTTTCCCGCTCGGAAGGATCCGAGGCAGCGCTGAGGGAGTGGTTCGGAATCCCGGATTCGGTGAAGCTAGAATGGCGGTAGGCAGCATGTTAGCGGTTCTATTTGAGGGGGCACGATGGTAGATCTTTCCGTCGTTGTCCCCTGCCACAACGAGGCCGGACAGCTGTTAGCGCTCAAGCAGGCGCTGGTCTCCACCATGACGGAGCACCTTCCAGAGCTGGCATTTGAAGTGGTCTTGGTGGACGACGGATCGACCGATGGCACCGCCGAGCTGATTGAGCAGATTTGCGCAGAGAATCCCCATTTCCGTGGGCTTTCGTTCTCGCGCAACTTCGGGAAAGAATCGGCCATGCTGGCCGGGTTGGAAGCCAGTGTCGGACAGTACGTCGTGATTATGGACGCCGACCTGCAGCACCCCCCGGAGCTGATTCCGGAGCTGTACCACCAGATTGTCCAAAACGGGGTGGATCAGGTGATTGCCCGGAGGAATCGGGCCGGGGATTCGTTCTGGCGCTCGTTGGTGTCCAAGGCCTACTACCGTCTCGTGAACTCAATGGTCGACGTAAAGCTGCAAGATGGAGAGGGAGACTTCCGGATCCTGAGCCGAAGGGCGGTCACGGCCCTGGTGTCGCTGCGAGAGACCAACCGGTTCTCCAAGGGGCTGTTTTCGTGGATTGGGTTCCCCACAGAAGTGATGGAATACCAAAACGTGACCCGGGACGGGGGAACCTCCTCGTGGTCCACCAAGTCGCTGATCAATTACGGGATTGAAGGAGTTGTCTCCTTCAACTCCAAACCGCTTCGAAGCGTGATTTACCTGGGCGCAATCATCTTCGGGCTCTCGCTGCTCTACCTGGTCTATCTGTTGGGGCAGTATCTGGTGGTTGGGGTGACAACTCCCGGATATGTCACCACGATCGCGGTGATCATCATGTTCGGCGGTGCGCAACTGTTTGGCCTTGGAATTGTTGGGGAGTACGTGGGCCGGCTGTACCAAGAGGTAAAGAGCAGGCCTCACTACCTGGTGTATCGCACCTTCGGACAGTCCGAGTAGGGGCCCAGGCAAGTGCGAAAGAATCTAGAGCAGTTCATCAGGTTTGGCATGGTTGGTGTGGTCAACACGGGGGTCTACTATGCCTTTTACCGAGTGTGGCTGTTAATCTTGCCCTACCTCGCAGCCCACGTCCTGGCCTGGGCGCTGGCCACGTTGATCTCCTTCTACCTAAACGCATACTTCACGTTCAAGGTACGCCCGACTCTAAAGAAGCTGTTAGCGTTCCCACTGTCCTCACTGGTCAACCTGGCCATTTCGACGGTGGTCTCGGCGATCCTGGTGAGCGGGATGGACGTGTCCGACAAGTGGGGAACGCTGATTGGTGGCATCATTGCCGTGCCATTTACTTTCCTGGTTGTTCGTTTGATCTTTGTCCGGCCCGCGGCCTCGACCCAGGCCCCAGCTGCAACCGCAGGGGAATCCCCGGCGGCTGCTCCAGAGCCGACTCCGGCTCCGGCACAGACAGAAGGCGAAACTACAATCTGAGTTCAGGCTCATGTTTGCTGAGCCATAAGAGAGGATGTGACCGCTGTTGGGTACCACTCAAACTGACGGCAAACCCCGCACTGGCAAGGTGCTGCGCGCTCTTGGCTGGGCCGCGGCCTGGCTCCTGGCGTTGGTAGGACTGGTCCTGTTCCTGGGATCCGTGTGGGTTCGCCGCAAGTTTGGCGTAGTTTCCATCGACCAGGCACTGATGAACATCCCCGAGCCGGGGAAGAACATTCCTGGTGGTTGGGACCTGGTGCTGGAGGGAACGCTCTGGATTGTGGTGCTACCAATCGTGATTTGGGTGGCGGCCCTGCTGCTGTGGCGGTGGACGCGGCGCCCCAGCTTCCGCTCTTCCAGCCCGAAGTTGGGCTTGGCAGTGTCGATCGCCTGGGTGCCGGTGCTGCTCCTGTTGGTGCCGGCCAGCGGGCTGTACCAGGGGAACCTCACGTTCGACCTGCAAACCTACCTGCAGGCTCGAAACTCGAAGATGGACATGCAGGACTACTACGCGGTGCCCGAGTTTGACCAGCCTCTGACTGACAAGTCCAACCTGGTACTGATTTACCTTGAGTCGGTTGAAGACGCCATGGGCCTCGTCCCGCCGTTCGAACTGAACATGTTAGCGCCGGTTCAGGAGGCAACCGAGGATTGGCAGAGCATCCCGGCCCTGGAGCAGTATGCGGGTGGGGGCTGGACCATGTCGGGGATCGTCTCGACCCAATGCGGGATTCCGTTGCGGTCTGGGAACGCGCACACGACGTCGGCCGAGATGAATGTTCTGGGGGCTGAGACCAGCCGGTTCCTCTCCGGCGCGGTTTGTCTGGGGGATGTCCTGGCTGATGCCGGCTATCAAAACGTGTTCATGGGCGGCGCCGACTCTGCTTTTGCCGGCAAACATAGCTTCCTGGAGCAACATGGGTACCAGACGATCAAAGATCTGAATACCTGGGAGGCTGCCGGTGAAACCGAGATGCGCAGCGACTGGGGTCTGTCCGACCGCCGGCTGATGGACCTGGCCAAAGACCAGCTGATGGAACTGCGCGACTCTGGCCAACCTTACAATCTGACCCTGCTGACGCTTGACACGCACGATGGACCTCGGCCTCACGACTACTGCCCGGTGACCACCGACGTGCCGATGACCTCTATTACCGAATGCTCCATGTCTCAGGTGGCCGGATTCCTCGAGTTCATGGAAGACGAAGGATTCTTGGAGGACACCGCAGTCGTGGTGATGGGTGATCACCTGAAGTTTGTGGCTGAGACCAACAGCTTCTGGGACGAGCTGCGCCCACTTGAGAATCGAACCATTTTCAACCGGTTCCATTCGCCCGAGGAGGTCAAGGTAGTCGACACGTTCACCGATCAGCTAGACATGTACCCGACCATTTTGGACCTGATGGGGCTGGATCCGGTTGATGGGCGGGCCGGCTTGGGAGTGTCCGCGCTGGAAAAGGGGCAGCCAAAGGGGAGCGTCCGTTCCCTGTCACCAGATCAGTACCATGAACTTCTGTTCTCGCGGTCCTTGGATTTCTACAATCGGATGTGGGGTCAACTGCCCAACTAAGCAGTTGTCGCTGATTAGAGCCGGGGTAGGAGTGTGCCTGCCCCGGCTGAAAGCCGCCTGGCTACCGGGGCTCATCTGACTGTGCCCAGGCGACCCTGGCCCCACGCCGGCAACCCTCTCAATGGCTCGATCTGGGCCGATCTCCGCACTTTTCTCGGATGTTCTCATTTCGTTGTCGCCTGTTACAAATGATGTTATTGTGACAGATGTGACGATTGAACTATCTACGCCTGCAACCTGAGAGGGAACCTCGTGAAGACTTGGCGAAACCTGGTGAGCCTGAGCCTGAGTGGGGGACTGGTTGTCTCCCTCCTGGTAGCCGCTCCGGTCGTGGCCGCGGCCCCGGCCACTGTTCCGACGGCAGAAGCCGCGCCCATTTCCGAGAACATCACCGCCAGTGAAGTGGAGATGACCCCGGTGGTAGCCGACAAGGAATACAGCGAAGCTCCACAGCTGCCCGAAGCTGAGGGCGACGCCCAGCAGCAGGAGTTGCTCTCCACCACTGCCGCCGAGCCCGAGCTGGACCACAGTGCCAAGGTTGCCCGCGTTGACCTGAACTCGGATATCGCTATCGTGGGCGTGACCTGGGATATCAACCAGATTGCTCCGGCGCGAGTGGACCTGCGCCGCCTCGAGTACGGCACCTGGACTGAGTGGCAGACTCTCGGTTTGGAGCAGACTCCCGACTTTGTTGACGAGGCGGAGCTGACTCGGGCCGGTACCGACCCGATTACTCTGACCAACGTCACCTCGGTCGAGGTGGTGGCTTTTGGAGCCGACGGGCAGGCGCTCGATGGGATCACGGTCAACGTGATTGATCCCCGGGGGGCCGACCCGGTCGAGAACGTGCTGACTCAGGAAGCCGCAGAGGTGCCCACAGATGAGCAGGAAGCTGCCCAATCGGGACCGGAAGAGCTTCCGGCGCCGGAAGACGAGCTGCCCCCGGCAGAGGAAAATGAGCAGTCGGAGGATCAGCTCCTCGACACCGAGGGAGCGGCGGAAGTTGACCCCGCCTCCTACCGGTCCGTAGTGCCGACCGCACTGTCCGCCAACGGCAACACCTATGACACGGGGACCAACGGATTGGTGATCACCACCCGGAAAGGCTGGGGCGCAAACGAGGCTTACCGCCAAGGGTGGGAAGACATCAATGTCATCTTTAAAGGTGCGGTCATCCACCACACGGCCGGCTCAAACAACTACACCAAAGAGCAGGTGCCCGGTCAGATTCAAGGAATCTACTACTACCACGCGGTGACGCTTGACTGGGGTGACATCGGCTACCAGCTGCTGGTGGACAAATATGGCGGCGTCTGGGAGGGGCGCTACGGGACCTTGTCGCGCAGCCCACGGGGGGCACAGGCGTACGGTGCTAACTCGGAAACCTTTGGTATCTCCGTGCTGGGGGATTACAGCAGTGCCGCTCCGCCGCAGGTCGCTCAGGATTCGGTCGCAAAGACCATTGCCTGGATGTTCAACCGGTTCAACATTACTAACCCGACCGGGACCATCTATGTGCCTGGGAGCAATCTGGCGGGTCGGACCATCGGTACCATTTCCGGTCACCGCGATGTCGGCGGGACCGAGTGCCCGGGGGCCGCGTTCTATGCGCGCATTCCCTCGATCAGGACCGCGGTAGTCAACTTCATGAAGAACCCGGGGGATCCTGGTGGGTCCGGTGGTTCGGGCGGCTCGGGTGGCTCCGGAGGCGGGTCAACCACTGCTTGGGATTACGGTCAGATTATCTCGGACAAGACGTTCTATAACTCCACATCGATGACTGAAGCTCAGATCGACAAGTTCATCAAAGATAAGGGAGCCAGTTGCACCAACGGGTCGGGAACCACCTGTCTGAAGAACAAGACGTTCCCCACGCAGAAACTCACCACCCAGCGGGGTGGGTGCCAGCCGCTGAACCTCACCGGCAATCAGACGCCAGCCAAGATTATCGCTGAGACGGCCAAGGCTTGCGGGATCAACCCTCAGGTAATTCTGGCCAACATGCAGAAGGAATCCTCCGGCATCATGCAGCCGCTCAGCGATGCTTCCTGGGCCAAGGTGATGGGCTCTGGGTGCCCGACCGGACAGGACTGCAGTGCAGCCCAAGCGGGCTTCGCCAAGCAGATCTACTTTGGGGCCGACAAGCTGGTCTCGTATCCGCTGAGCCCCAACTCCTGGCCTTACGTGAAGGCAGTGAGGGACAAGTCGCCCGTCAAGATTCCTTACAACGTCAGCCCTTCCTGCGGTACCCGTGAGTTCACGATCAAGAACGATGCGACGGCCGCCCTCTACACGTACACGCCGTACGTCCCCAATGCGGCTGCTGTTGGAAGCTACCCCAGTGCGGGAGACTCCTGCTCTCACACCGGATGGCGGAACTTCCATCACTACATGGTCGAATGGTTCCCGGAGTCGATGACCGACGGATCCACCACGCCAACTCCGACGCCGACACCGACACCAACTCCGACTCCAACCCCGAACCCGTCCAATCCGAGCTGGGGTCAGGAAGTTCGGTTTGGCGTTGGCTGGGATGGTCGAGTGATCTACCCGGGTGACTGGAACGGAGATGGGCACGCTGACCTCATGATGATGTATGGCAATGAGGACCTGATGCTCTACCCCGGGCGCGGGAACAATACCTTTGCCGCGCGGGTGAAGATCGGTCACGGTTGGGGCGGATTCGACCGTGTCCTCGGTGGAGTCGATTGGGACGGTGACGGAAATGTCGACCTGATCGGCCGGCAGAAGTCCACGGGCAACCTACTTCTTTACCCGGGGAATGGCAAGGGCTCCTTCGCCGCTCCGCGACAGATTGGACACGGGTGGAACGGAATGACGGACCTGACTGTGGCCAACTCCTTACGGGGTCCCGTAATCTACGCAATGGACAAGAACAAGCTGTATGCGTATCCGGGCAACGGCAAGGGAGGCTTCCTGCCCACGATCAGCCAGGGTTCGAACTGGGGTGGCATTAACAAGCTGGTTTCCGTTGGCGACTGGAGTGGGGACGGTAATCCGGATCTGATTGCCCGGACCACCGGCGGGGTGATGTTGATCTACCGCGGCAACAGTGACTACACGGTTCAAAACGGCGTGAAGATTGCTGAAGGATGGCAATCAATGAAAGAGTTTGGAGTCTCCAATACTGACAAGAGCTTCCAGCCTCTCTGGGTGATTAAGAGCGACAACTCGCTGTGGGATTACCGTTTCCTCGGCGTGAAGTAACCGAATGACAGCAAGTGGGCCCCGAAACAGTCTCTGTTTCGGGGCCCACTGCTACGGGCTAGAATGCCACTGTGCGAAAGGAGTCCCATGGACGTGCGTGACGCCCATATTCTGCATCTCAACGACGTGGCTCAAACCGGTCGGAACCTGGTCGGGTATGCGCGCTCGCAGGGACGCCACTGGGGTCTGAGGACCCTCCCGGCCGGCTCGGGACCGCTGATGGAGGTTGCTGGGCGCAGGTTGATCGACCTTGGGCACTGGCTCCGCGAACCAGATCAGGCGGACCTACTGCATGTGCACTACGCTCCCAATGCCTACTATGCCTGGGTGAAGCATCGCCCACACGTGGTTCATGTGCACGGGACGGACTTACGCCAGGACCTGTATCGGCGGGGGATAGGTACTCTCACCCGGCGAGCGTTGGAACGAGCCGTCCTGGTGGTAGCAGCCACCCCGGATCTATTGGAACAGCTCCAACAGCTTCGCCCGGATGCCATTCACGTGCCTAACCCGGTGCCCTACCGGGCGCTCTCCCAGCCAATTGCTCCCCGCGACCCCCAGGGACCGATCGTGTTCAACGCTCGGTGGGACGACAGCAAGGGGGCGCCGGAGTTGCTGGAGGCGGCCGCTCATCTGGTGCAGCAGGGATATCGAGTGATCGGTCTCGATTGGGGCCAGTGGGGCAGTGAGGCTCGGAATGTTGGAGTGGAACTGCGACCGCTCGGGATGCCGGCTCAGTTCCGGAGCCTACTCGAGTCGGCCTCGGTCGTGGTGGGTCAGGTGGGGATTGACGCGTTGACGATCTCAGACCTGGAGACCCTGGTGGTGGGTCGACCGCTGGTGACTCGTGCCCAGGCTGAAGGCGCGCCGGTTGCCGCCCCAACCCCCAACATTTTGACGGCCGTGATGAACCTGATTATGCATCCGCAGGAGGCGACCCAACTCGGCCTGACCGGCCGACAGTGGGTGGAGACTGAACGCGGTCCTGCCCGGTCTTTGGAGCGCTGGGAAGACCTGTACCAGCGGATCCTCAACTAGTCTCGCCGACTGGTCGGACTAGTGCGCCCAGTCGGCGAGAGCCCTGGGCTAGTTGTGTAAGCTGGGGTGGTGATCGGCAGCAACAGACAGAACCGGAGCACCAGATGAGAAATGCTTGGCGTCAAACTCAGGAGCTAATGCCCTATTTGCCGCCCACGGCCCGGCGCTACATTCGGGTCTACATCATCCTGTCCTGTCTGCTCACTCTGCTGGACGTGGCTGCGCTAATGCTCTTGGCCCTGTCCCTGTCAGCCATGATGCAGGGGGTCCCGGTCGAACTGCCGGTGATCGGGTCCGTTCCACCCGACAAGTACATCTGGCTGCTGCTAGTCGTCTCGCTTTTGGTGATCCTCAAGTCGATCCTGTCGCTGCTTCAACAATGGGCAGCCACCCGCAGATTTGCCGAGTTTGAGCTGTCCCTCGGGGTGAAGCTGTTCGATGCTTACATCGGGGCGCCCTGGGTGGAGCGGCTAAGTCGAACTACCTCGCAGTTGGTGCGAATGGCGGATGTGGGCGTGGCCGCGGTCGTCTCCGGCCTGTTGCTTCCGCTGATTCAGCTGCCCGCTACGCTGGCCTCGTCAGTGCTCATTTTGGGAACTCTCCTCTTTGTGCAACCGATGACTGCTGTCATCTCGATCGTCTATTTGGGGGGAATGGCCTTCCTGATGTCGGTCGTCCTGACTAAGCGGGCGGTGGAAGCGGGCCGGGTAAATCGAGATTACAGCTTCCGGGTAGCCTCGCTGATGACCGACATGGTTGGGGCACTCAAAGAGATCACCCTGCGGAACAAGTTTGACGAGGTGGCGGGGGCGGTCAAGGCCAATCGGACTCACGCGGCCCGCGCCCGCGCCAATATCCAGTTCCTCGCAAGCGTTCCCAAGTTCATTATGGACACCGCGCTCATCGGCGGGTTCCTGCTGGTTGGGGTGATTTCCTACCTGGTGGAGGGAAGCCTGGATGAGGCGATCAGTGCGATCGTGCTGTTTGCCGTCGCTGGGATGCGGCTCGTTCCCGCGTTGACCACATTGCAGGGGACTGCCAATACCATCAACGCCAACCGGGCCCAGGTCGATGCGGTGCTGTTCGACATGCAGGAGGCGGAAGAGTACCGCGCTGCGGTTGAACACGTAGGGAAGGTGCCGTTGGCGCACGAGCCGCGGGAACTGGTCCTGAGCGGAGTCACCTTCCAGTACCCGACCGGGGAGCGACCCGCAGTTGCGGACGTTTCGCTGGCGATCAAGATGGGAACTTCAGTCGGGTTTGTCGGCTCGTCAGGCTCGGGTAAGTCCACCCTGGTGGACATCATCCTGGGTCTGCTGACCCCACAGGCAGGGCAGGTCCTGGTCGACGGCCAGGAACTGACCGAGGTGTTGGCTGACTGGCGCTCGCGGGTGGGCTACGTCCCGCAGGAAGTGTCCCTCTTTGACGGCACCATTTCGCAAAACGTTGCCCTCAGTTGGAGCGGTGACATCGATCAGGATCGGGTAATTGACTGCCTGAAGCGAGCTCAACTCTGGGAGGCTGTCCAGGCTCGGCCCGGCGGACTCAACGCTAAGGTGGGCGAGCGAGGGATGGCTTTCAGCGGTGGCCAGCGTCAGCGGCTCGGGATTGCCCGGGCGCTGTACTCGAACCCGTACATTCTGATTTTGGACGAGGCGACCTCGGCGCTGGATACCAAGACTGAGGCGGAAGTCGCGCAGGCAATCGCCAACCTGCGCGGAGACGTCACGCTCATCTCGATCGCGCACCGGCTCTCCACCGTGAAGGACGCGGACGAACTCTTCTTCATGGAGGGCGGTCAGGTGCTGGCCCACGGCACCTTCCACGAGGTAGTCAATCAGGTGCCGATGTTCCGCGAGCAGGCCCAACTTGCTGGGCTGGTCAACGAGGAGTAGGCGTCAGTTCGGCCGGTCCGCCGGCTACCGGGTCAGGAAGGAAGCGGCCATAAACCGCAGCGGCGCCTCGCGATGGAGCAGGTAGCGCCAGTCCGCCGGAATCAAAGCGTCCACCTGTCCGAACCTGCGCCGGGCAATTGCCAGTCGATTCAGCTCCTCAACCGGGGTAGTCGGGTCTGCTAATGCGGCCAGCAGCTGCCGGTCGATTCTGGAGAGGGGCAGGTGACAACCCGGGGCCAGCTCGAGCACCAGCTTGATCGCTTGAGCCAGGTCGCGGCGGTCCTCCTCACTCCAATGTCCACTGGTGGCGCGGTAGTAGGCGGCCCCGAAGAAGTGGATCCGCAGGTACTTGGTGCCGAGCGCCCTGCGTTGGCCCACGGAGAGCCGCCGCATCCAGGAGCTGCGCCAAACCACCTCGGTATGACGCAACTCCTCCTTCAAAGGTGCCAAGCGCATAGTGACCCGGTTGCTGGCATCAGAGCCAATCACGTAGGACGGACCCGATCGCTGAACCCGAACTCGGCCCCAAGTCCAAAGCGGGATCGAAACAGTGAGGTCTTCCCCGGTGGTCAGACCTTCCGCGCAAACAATATGCCGACTGGTCAGGAAAGTGCGCCTAGTCAGCCCCAGCGGGGCACTGCGGTAATAGAGCCGGTCCGCCACTGCGGTCCGACGGCGATGGGGAACCGGACGAACCGGCGGGGTGTGCACCGCCCCACCGCTGTCGTGGCGAAGGCGCGCAATCACGGCATCCGCGCCGGAACTGAGCTGCAACCACCGGTCGACCGCGCCCGGCTCCAAGTAGTCGTCAGACCCAAGCAGTCCGACCCACTCGGCCCGTGACGCAGCCAAACCCAGGTTGAATGGGCCGGCGGGGGAATGAATCCCATCGGCACACTGGAGCCACCGGACCCGGTCCCGCAGTTCTGCCGGAACAGTCTCACTCAAAGAGGCGATTGGCAGATTGTGGGCGACAACGATCACGCCGACATTGGTGCCATTGCTGGACAAAACTGACTCGATCGCCCGCTGGAGGCGGCGGCCAGGATCGTGACAAGCTATGATGATGTCGACCTGGTCGTTGCTCGTGGAGACTGGGCGCGACTTGGACCTGAGCATCGAGATCTAGACCCCAGCCAACTCGGCGATCGCTCGCTCCCAGGTGGCGACCTGAAGCTCAGCTGAAGCGGCCCGAGCCGCGGCATCACTGGCCGCCTTCCAGCGCTGAACATCCTCCGCCCGCAGGCGCCGCAACGCACCCGCCAAACTTTCGACCGAGAACGATGATGTGACCGCTCCGTTGTGGAACTGCTTGACCACCGCCGCCATTTCCTGCGAGGGGCCGATGATGATTCCCAGCCGGGCCTGAATGAAGTCAAAGAGCTTGTTGGGTAGAACCATCTTGAAGTTGAAGTTGGTTGGCTCCAGGGTGAAAAGTCCTACGTCATAGGTGTTGATCGTCGGGATGATTTCGTCGTAGGGAAGTGGGGGGAGGATGCGAATCTGAGGGGAGTCGGCGAAGCGATCGGACAGCTCGGCCACGTAGCTAGGGTCGACGGGTACCAGGTAGAAATCCATGGTCAGGTCGGCCTGTGCGGCGAGCACTGCCTCGGCCATGGTTTCGAGCTTCCGGTCGCGGTGGGCGGCCCCGTGGTGCACCAATCGGATTGGAGAGTGGACCTCGCTGGGTGCCAACTCGGCATAGGGAGCGGCATTCCACACCACTCCCGGGTTGATCCCGAACTTCTGGTGGTAGCGCTCTGCAATTCCCCGGTTGACCGTGGTGGTTGAGGCGCATTGGGGCAAATAGGTCCGGCAAATCCACTCGCGGAACGGGCGGATAAAAAGATTCCATTTCCAGCCCCCGTTCTTCTGCTCAGGGGCGTATTCGTGTAGGTCCGCGTGGACTCCGCGTGTCGGCTGCAAAGACAGAGCCAGGGGAACCGTTTCAAAGTCGTTGGCTAGGATCACGTCGAACTCGCGGTCAGCCAACAAATCTTGCGCGCCGCGCACCGCGGGGTTTAGCCAGTAGGCTTTGCGGAACTGGTAGGTGACTAGTTCCGCGCGGCCGTAGGCCCAGGAAATCCACGTGTCGTCCAGCTGGACGTGGTCTGCGACGCCTTCGATGGCGGGGCCGTAACCGCAGGTGGTTACCTCGTAGTTGGGGGCAAAGGCGCGAATCTGCTTTAGCACCCGAGCATCGTGGGATAGGTCGGAAAAGGCCAAAATTAGCAGGCGCGCTCTTTTCATGTTCCCAATTATGGCATAGCGAGCGAAACCGCTCCGGCTCCCGACCCGCTGGTACTAGCGGGCGTCCCTGGACGCGGACTGAGCCCAAATCCGCTTCAGTTGACGAGCCCATTCCTCCACTTGCGTCTCGGCAGAGAGTGCCCGGGCAGCCCGGTCAGAGTTCTGCTTCCACCGGGCCACCTGGTCCGCGTCGATGCCGTCGAGTGCGCGAACGGTGGCCTCCACCGAGAAATCGTCCGTCACTAGACCCAGGTCCAGTTGGTTGACGATCGAGGCCATCTCAACTGAGGGGCCAATCAGAATGCCGAGGCGAGCCTGGACAAAGTCAAAGAACTTGTTCGGTAGGGCCAGCTCTTTGTTGAGGGACACCGGAGGAAGCACAAAGATCCCGAGGTCATACTGGTTCAGGGTGGGGACCAACTCCCGGTATGGGAGGGGATCAAGAACCCGGACCTTGCCTTGGCTTTGGTCGGCCAGGGCTTTGAGTTCCTCCAGATAGGCGGGTTCGTTGGGCATCAGGTACAGGTCAAAGGTGAAGTTGCGAGGGCTGGCGATCAGCGCCTCAATCATCAGGTGGATCGCTCGCGCGCGCTGAGCTACCCCGTGGTGAACCAGCCGGATCGGCTCGTTCACCGGTTGGGGGGAGAGATCCTGATAGGGAGTGGCATTGGTGACTACACTGGGGCGGACTCCGGTCAACTCCTCATACTTGACGGCAATCCCTTCGCCGACGGTGGTGGCAGCTTGAGACTGGGGTAGATACAGGCGGCAGAGCCACTCGTAGTAGGGGCGAATCCGGCGATCCCACAGGGGGATCTGGCTCATAAGGCTGGGAGTGTGCTCGTGGAGGTCGACCAGAATCCCGACGCGGGGCCGGAGCCGAACCGCGACAGGGAGTGCGTCCACCTCGTCCGCCAGAATCAGGTCAAACCGGTTCCCCTTCAGCAGGCGCCACGACGCTGCGACTGCGGCCTGGCGCCAGTAGGCGAGCCGGTACCAGTGCAGGGTGATGTAGCGGCCGTACAGGTCCAGCTTCTGCGCCTCCGGCGGGATCGAGAAGTGGTGGGCCACCCCGTCCGGGGCGGGCCCGTACGAACAGGTCGTCACCTCCCAGTCCTGGCTCAGACGCTGCACCTGCTTCAGGACCCGAGCGTCGGAAGGAATGTTCGAGTAGCTGATAATGAGGAGCTTCCGACCGGCCGGCGGACGCTGCCGGACCTGTTTCCCGATCACCTTCCCCACCGCGGTCGAGCGGAGGTTGGCCTCCGGTGTCAGCGCCAGGAACGGGTTTTGCGGCAGGATCCGGGTCCAGAGCGGGAGCTGACTGCGGCCGGACAGTTCGCGGGTAAAACCGTCCGCATCCGCCTGGACCACAGCGGCCAGTAGGCGCTGGTCGGCAGCGGTGAAACGGTGTCGAGCCGGCGGGGCAAAGGCAGCAATCTTTCGGGTGAGTTGGGCAAAATGTCGCCAGTCCTGCGCGGTGAAAGCGTCTCGCTGGGCGTCCTGCTCCAAAATTCCCAGGACGTGAACCCGAAGGAGCTTCACCGCCAGGCTGGTGCGGGTCCGCCTCGGCAACGCCCGGACTTCAGGGTCGGCCAGCAACAGTTCGATTGGGGCCAACCGGTCAGCCAGGGCCCTTGGCTTCAAGGTGACGCGCTCGCGGGCATCAGACCCCACGGTATAGGCCGGGTCTTGCGGATAATAGGACACCGAGAGTCCGTCCGTCCACAGCCGCACCCCGGGCTGAAAATCTTCCCCGACGTGAACGTCTTCCCGGAACTGATAGCGCGGGTTTTGAGCCAGTTCCCGCCGAATTAGTCCCAGGGGAGCGGTGCGGTAAAACAGTCGATCCCGGGCGGCCTGCAACTGCCGGTTTCTCCAGGTGAGGGGATTGAGCTCGCGGCCTGCGCCCTGGAACGTCAGCGGCGCCAGGACCACGTCGGCCCGGTCGGCCCGCTGTCGGGAGATCAGTGCGGTTAGGGCCCCCTCTTCGAACCAGTCGTCCGACCCCATCACACCGACCAGGTCAGCCCGAGCCGAGGCGATGCCTCGGTTGAACGGAACCCCTGGGAATCCAATCCCCTCGGCGCAGGCAACCACTTCGAGTCGGGAAGAGTCGGGCAGGTCCAGGTCCTGCGGGTCCACCCCGTGTGCCACCACAATTACTCCGGCTTCGGGGCAGGACAGGACGCTTTCGCAGGCCCGGCGGATGGGGCGGTCGACCTGGTGCACGGCCACGACAATCTGTGCGGTCAACTCTGTCATGGTGTCTCCTTGGTTGAATCGGGGAAGTGTGCGGAGCGCGGGTCCCGCCCACGCCCGGTCTACTTGGCGGTGCTGAGGATAATATCGACGATCTCGCGGGCGGCCCGGTCATTGTTGCACAGGCGCTGCCAGACTTCTCGCGGGTGGTAGTCGCCCCGGTGATCCGCAACCGAGCCGATGGCCGCGGCCAACTCGGAAGCCGAGGGCTGCAGCGGAAGCAACCTTCCCGATCCCAGTTCCTCGCCGACAATTTCGCCGCTCCCACCGGCGTCGGTGGCAACCACCGGGATGCCAGCGCTGAGCGCCTCCATGATGCTGACGGGGACCCCTTCCGAATCGGAGGCATTGAGAAAGACATCCACCGGGTGGTGACGGTAGAAGTCCTTCACCTGGTCATTAGGCACCTGTCCCCGCAGGTCCACCGTCAGCGAGCTCTGCTGGCGTTGAACCTGAGAAACCCGCGTGACCAACTCGCCCAGCAGGGGGCCGGTGCCAAAGTGAATCCAGTGGACCGGCCGACTCTGGGCCAGCTCCTCCAGGGCCTGAAGAATCGGCAGCACGCGCTTGTTCTCATTCACCGCCGAGCAGGTGACCACCGTCAGGGGGTCCGTGCCGGTGGGTTTGGGTCCAACCCCAAAATCTTTCGTTCCGAGTCGGGACAGCACCACCCGGGAGTCTCCCTGCAACTGCGGGAAATGATCCAACAGGTACCGGCGTCCGTGCTCGGAGATCAGCGCGATCCGATCGGCGCTGCGAAACAGGGCTTCGCGCAAAGGGAGCTGATATCCACGCTCAAAGTACAGATCCCCGCCGTGCAGCCGAACGGTCTTCCCGTAGCCGGCCGGCAGGAAGGGGAAGGCAGATGCGACGGCGATCCCCCAGAACGAATAGACGAAGACTTCGTCGCCCGGATCCACTGACTGTTCGATCAGGCGGGCGAACTTGAGCCCGGTGAGCGTGCTCTTCCAGGTGAAGGAAAAATCGCCCGCCCGAGTGGGGGAGGCGAACTCCGTCTTAGTCTCCTTGGCAATTTGCCAGAGCCGACGCGGCTTGATCAGCTCGGGCAGCAGCGTCCTCGGGCTGACATTGAAGGTTCCCCGGTACTCCACGTTGTTGGGCAGGGGAACCAGGTTCTGGCCGGGAGCCGCCTTGCTGAGGACCAAAACCCGGTCGAACTGCTCGCTGAGCGCGCCGATCTCGTTGGCGATGAACGCGGTGTCCCCATGGGCGTTGGGAAACTCGGAGGTCAATAGGACCAGGACTCGGCGGCGGGCGCCGTCGGGGTTGTTCGCGTTGGTCACTTGGGGGCTCCTCTGTCTCTGATCGGCATTAGTGCTGGGGCGGGCGGTTAGGTGAGGTTTGACAGGATCTGGACCACCTGCTGGCCAGTGTGTTCCAACGAGCGATGCTCCCGGACCCAGCTGGCGGCTCGGTCCCGGTCATCCGCGGTCCAGGCGCGTTGGCGCTGGGCTATTTGCTGCAGGACCGGGGCGATTGACTCGGTCGTGAGGGGACAGGTCCAGCCAAAGCCCTCCCGCTCAATATCCAGCGCGGCCGGTCCGACCCCCGCATACAGGACGGGAGTGCCGCATCCGAGGGCCGCCAGCACCTTGGTTGGGTAGGCAAAGTCGTAGCCGATCGCAGGGGCGATAGAGACCATGGCGGCCTCGGCTCCCCGCAACAGGTTGGCCACCTCTTCGGGACTTCGAAGCTGCAGCAGCACAATTGGCTGGGAGCCGGTGTCGGCACTGGCCTGAGCGGCCAACTCGGTCAGGTACTCCCAGGAAGTCCCGTTGCCCACGAAGACCAGCTGAAGCTGATCTGCCAGCCGCGGATCAGCCACGAAAGCCTCCGCAAAGCGCTCGGCCTGTTGCCATTCGGAGGCAGTCCCGGCGTAAATAAGGTACGGCTTGGTGATGCCAAGGTCCGCCAGATGACTCCGGTCGGCCGGGCCCGGATGGTAGATCCGAGTGTCGATCCCGTTGGGCACCACGTGAACATTTCGGGCGCCCAGTTCTCGCGCCCGTTCCGCCACCCCGTCGGAGACCGCGATCACCGCGCTGGCCCCCCGGAGGGCAAACCGTTCCATCCACCGGACGGCCCGCACCACCAGGGCGGAGCCGCTGGCGGATTCGGTGGCATCTGACCAGATGTCGGCGGCGTACCAGACGTAGGGCAGCCGGCGAAGAGTGCACGCGAGGCGAGCCATCACCCCGGTCGTGGGGGGAGGTTCAACCAGCACGGCGTCTGAGCGTTTGCCCAGCAGCAAGCGGAAAAAGAGGGGGAGGTCGAAGGACAGGTACGGGAGGTATCCGCGCAGATACCCGGTCTGGTCCCGCAGCACCGGGAACCGTGAGATCGTCAGTGCGCCGGCGCGTTTCGAAGCCGCCCCCGGGTAGGCGGAGGTGACCACGTGGACCTGCCAGCGCTGGCGCCGGGCTGCCGTTGTCACCGCTCCCAACCGAAACGAGGCGGCGCTCACCTCGGGCAGGAAGATCCGGGTGGCAACGGTTAGTCGCTTACTCACGGGACCCCATTGTCTGAAGGGCATCCGCGACAATCTGGGCCGCCTGGCCGGTGCCGTAAGGAGCCGCGTCGGTCGGGGCCGGTCGGGGCCGCGACGCCGCCAGGGTCAGGTCGCCTCCCGGCTGCACCAGGACGTTCCAGCCCAACTCGACCGTCTCCACCCACTCGGTCTCCGGTCGAACGGTGGTGCAGGGGACCCGCATGAGGAAAGCCTCCTTCTGAAGCCCACCCGAGTCGGTGATCACCCCCCGCGAGTTCAGCACCGCGCTGACCAGCTCCGGGTAGGGGACCGGGTCGTGCACCTGAAGGTGGCCCCGCTTGAGCGGAACCCCGAAGTGTTCACACTTGGCGAGCAGTCGCGGGTGGGCGAGCAGAACCACCGGGTGGTCGACCGCTCCCAGCGAATCGATAATCGCCTCCAGTCGGCGGGCGTCGTCAGTGTTCTCGGCCCGGTGAATCGTGGCCACCGAGTATTCGCCGGGGCCAAGGTCAGGGAAAGGTGAAGGATTGTCACGCACCTGCTCCATCACCTGGTAAAGCACATCCGTCATCACGTCACCGGTGACCACCACCCGGGCCGGATCGACCCCCTCGCGCGCCAGATGCTCGGCCGCCACCTGCGTGGGGGCCAGCAGGAGGTCCGCACAGTGATCGGTTAGCACCCGATTGTGTTCCTCGGGCATCTGCCGGTTGAAGGAGCGCAGCCCGGCCTCAAGGTGGGCCACCGGCAGGTGAAGCTTGGCCGCGCAGATGGCTGCCGCCAGCGTCGAGTTGGTGTCGCCGTAAACCAGGACCCAGTCGGGCTGATACTCCAGGAAGACGTCGTCCAGGGCGGCCATCATGGCCCCCGTCTGTTTGCCGTGGGAACCGGAACCCACGCCCAGGTGGACGGCGGGGGCCGAGATTCCCAGGTCCTGGAAGAACACGTCGGACAGCAGCGGATCGTAGTGCTGCCCGGTGTGGACGATGACGTGGTCAATTCCGCGTCGGCGAAACTCCCGATCAATCGGGGCAAGCTTAACGAACTGGGGGCGGGCGCCAACAACCGAGAGAATACGCATGTGCTCATTATAGGTGAGAGGGCTGACAGGTCCCCGAGCCTCGGTGCACAGCACCCGTCGGGTGGTGCCACGGCGTGTGTTCGCGCACAGCCCAGCGGAGAATGTGTGGCCGGAAGCGTGCGGATCGCTATGCTTGGCCTAGGTGAGTGTGGCATTTCCAAGCCCGCTCCGACTCCGAGCTAAGAGGTTGAGCAGAATATGCGCGTAGCAGTTATCGGAATGGGCAAGATTGGTTTGCCCCTGGCAGTCCAGTTTGCAGACGCCGGACAGGATGTGGTCGGGGTCGACGTCAACCCGCAGACGGTTGATCTGATCAACCAGGCGGTTGAGCCCTTCCCGGGCGAAGCGTTCCTGCAGGATAAGCTCAGCGAGCTGGTGCCCGCCGGTCGGCTCCGGGCCACCACCGACTACGCGGAGGCGATTCCGGGGGCGGACGCCATCGTCATCGTCGTTCCGCTCTTCGTTAACGACGCCACCTGGGCCCCCGATTTTGACTGGATGGACGCTGCCACCCGCTCGCTTGCCGTGCACCTGACCCCGGGCACCCTGGTCTCCTACGAGACCACCCTGCCGGTGGGGACGACTCGTGGGCGCTGGAAGCCGATGATTGAAGAAATCTCCGGCTTGGTCGAGGGGAAAGACTTCCACCTGGTGTTCTCCCCTGAGCGGGTGCTGACCGGCCGGGTGTTTGCCGACCTGCGAAAGTACCCCAAGCTGGTTGGTGGGTTGTCCGCGGAAGGAACCGAGCGCGGGATCGAGTTCTACCAGCAGGTACTCAGCTTTGACGAGCGCCCGGACCTGCCCCGGGAAAACGGAGTGTGGGACATGGGCAGCGCGGAAGCTGCCGAGATGGCCAAGCTGGCCGAGACCACCTACCGCGACGTCAACATCGGCCTGGCCAACCAGTTTGCCGTCTATGCGGACCAGGAAGGGATCGACATCGAGAAGGTGATCGATGCCTGCAACTCGCAGCCCTACTCTCACATTCACCGGCCCGGAATTGCCGTGGGCGGACACTGCATTCCGGTTTACCCGCGCCTGTACCTGTCCACCGACCCGGATGCGTCCGTGGTGCGGACCGCCCGCCAGTTCAACGCCGGCATGCCCAAGTACGTGGTCTCCCGCGTGGAAGAGGTGCTGGGGTCGCTGGCCAACCAGGATGTGGCTGTCCTCGGCGCCTCCTACCGGGGTGGAGTGAAAGAGACGGCTTTCTCCGGCGTATTCGAAACGGTCAAGCAACTGGAGGAGCGCGGCGCCAACGTCAAGGTGCAGGATCCGATGTACTCCGACGCGGAAATTGAAGCGTTCGGGTGGGCGCCCTACCACGTGGGTGAGCCGGTGGACGCGGTCATTATTCAGGCCGACCACGCCCAGTATCGGGAGCTCACCCCGCTCGACTTCCCCGCGGTCAAGCTGCTGTTCGACGGCCGGCGGATCACCGACCCGGCCAAGTGGGTTGGAACCCCGCGCCTCGTGATCGGTCACGCCTCCTAGCATGGGGCCGGCCTTGTCGGGCTTCGTCACTCTGGGGGGCTTGGCCCTCCTCGGGGTTGTCCTGCTGCTAGTTCCCGGAACGCTGCTGCTTCGCCTCTTCGGGTTTACCTGGACGCGCAGTCTGCTGGCCGGGCCGGTGATCTCCGGCGCCCTCTATCTGGCGCTCGCGGTGTTGCTCGGCTTGGTGGGGGTTCGCTGGGGCTGGGGACCGGTCCTGATTCTGTGGCTGGTGCTGGCGGCCGCGGTGGTGGTTCGGGAGCGGCGCTCGGCCAACCCGATTGGGTCTCGGCTGGACCGACGCAGCCCAATCACCCGCTCGGCCATTTTCTGGGGGCTGGGGGCACTGGCGGTGTTTTTGCTGGTGCAGATCCCCGCTTTGGTCTCCGGGATGGGCGCCCCCAACATGTTCCCCCAAATTGGGGACGCGCAGTTTCATCTGCAGGGTGCTCGCCTCGTCTACGACTCGGGCAATGCGAACCCGTTCACGGCCCTCTCTCCTCTCTACTTCTCTGAGGGGCACACCTACTATCCCACCCTGTGGCATTCGCTGGTGGTGCTGCTGTCCTTTGGCGGCGACCTGGTGGCCGGCACCAACGCGATGGCGATGGCGGTGGGTTTGCTGCTGTGGCCCGCCTCGCTCTGGGGGTTGGCTCAGGGGATTCGGCCTCGGTCTCCCTACGTGGGGGCCATCGCGATTCTGGCGGCCACCCCGCTGGTGCTGATGCCGGGGATTCAGGTCTTCGCTTTCGGGGTTTACCCCTTTGTCCTCTCCCTCACCTTCCTCGGTCCGGCTCTGCTGCTCCTCCTCTGGTGGATGCGGGAACGCCGGTGGATCCAGTTGGGAACCGTGGCCCTCGCGGCCCTGGGAGGCGGCGCCGCCCAGCCCGCCACCGGTGCCCTGCTGGTGGGGATTTTCGCGGTTGCGCTGCTGGTGTTGTCCTGGAACTTCGGGTTGGGTGCTTTTCGGGAGGGGGCCCGCGGACGCGGGCTGCTGCTCACCGCCGGGTCCTCGCTGGTCTTCGTCGGAGCGCTGCTGGTGGCCCCTCAGGTTGGGCCGTTACGGAGCCTCGGCGGGTTGGGACATCCCTCTGTCAGCTATCGGGAGGCCGGAACTCAACTGTTGGCCGGCAACGTCTACTTCATTGTGGACCGTCCGTTTGGGGGCAAACCCGCCCTGCTGCTCTGGGGGTTGATCCTCCTGATTCTGCTGCTCGGTCTGATTCAGCTGTGCCGGTCCCTCGAAGGGGCGACGCTGCTGAGCGTGGCCGCGGTGCTGTTGGCGGCCTACTTCCTCGCTTCGGGTCCAGAGAACTACCTGCGCCGACTCACAGGCATTTGGTGGAAGGATCAGACCCGGTTCGCGCTCTACCTGCTGGTAATTCTCCTGGTCGCCTTTGCGGTCGGATTCACCTGGCTGCTGGCTCAGGCGGGGCAACTGATTGCGTGGCGCCCACTCGTCCCCGCGTTCATGGGAGCTTGGCTAGCGATCTGCGCTGTCAGCGCAGTGCCGCTGAACTGGCTGTGGCTGGGGGATGGTCGTGCCCAGTGGATCGATCGAACCTACGGGGGGATCACCGGCGGTGACTTTGATCTTTCGGCGGATAACATTGAGCTGCTGCGGGATTTGGACCAGTACTTGGGGCCGGACGACGTCGTCGTGGGGAGCCCTCGGGCCGGAGTTCCCTGGGTGAATATCCTCTCCGAGGCCGGGCAGTTCCCTCTGTGGAAGACTGAGACCGCGCCGGAGGAGGTCTACCTGCGAGATCACTTTGACCAGATCAACAGTGACCCCGAGGTGTGCCGAATCATCAATGAGAACCACATTACGGCCCTGCTGCGCGATGAGGGCAAACCGCTGAACCCTGACGACCCCCACCGGGCTTTCGTTGAGGTGGACATCAGTGACGGCTTCCGGCCCATTGCCAACCGGGGGCAGGTGTGGCTCTATGAGATCACCGCCTGTGCGGGGGCACAATAGGATGACTCAGGATGGCTCCTGGGAACGCCAACAGAGTGAACGGATGAAAATGAGGACTATGGGGACGAAACAGCAGGGCACCCGCCAGCGCCTTTCTCTCTCCAGGCAGTGGGATCTGATTGAGAACTTCGGTCAGCGGGACCTGAAGGTTCGGTTCAAAGGCTCGGTGCTGGGTTGGCTCTGGTCGCTGGTGGTGCCACTGGCAACCCTGGCCATTTACTCTGTCGTCTTCTCGGTGCTGCTGCGGGTGCCGCCGCCCGACCTGCCCGGTGGCCGGCCGGGGGTGTTCGTGCTGTGGCTCTTCTGTGGCCTGATCTTTTGGACCTTCTTTACCGGGGTGGTCAACAACGGCATTGTGGAGACGATTGCGGCCGGGCCCATTTTGCAGAAGGTCTACTTTCCGGCCTACGCCCCGGTAATGGGGGCGGGCTTGGCCGTCTCGATTCAGAGCCTGATTGAGGTCGGTCTGCTCATGATCACGCTGCTGTTCATTGGCAACGTTTCGTGGACCTGGCTGCTGTTCCCGATTCTGGCCATCCTGGTGGTCGCGTTTACCGCTTCGCTGGCCACCTGCGTAGCGGTCCTGAACATCTACTACCGCGACCTGGCCCACCTGGTCACGATTGCCCTGCAGTTGCTGTTTTACGCCACCCCGATCATCTATCCGCTGACCATGGCGCCGGAAAACTGGCACGGTTTGCCACTCCAAGCCATCATCGCGGCCAGCCCGTTCCATTCTTTCGTTGAGCTGATGCGCTCGATCTTTTACGGGCTGAACCCGGGCTCCTGGACCCTGTGGTTGACCGCGGTGGCCTGGACCGCGGTGGCTCTGGCGCTGGCCACCTGGGTGATGCACAGCAAGGGACAGGACATGGGAGAAAACGTATGAGCGTGCCAAATGCGATTAGCGTCCGCGACCTGACCAAGGTGTTTCATCTGCACGAGGAGAAACGCACCACCCTGAAGGAGCGGTTCGTTCGGGGTGGACCGAAGGTGAAGGGGACTTTCACCGCGCTGGATCACGTGTCGTTCGACATTCCGAAGGGAACCACCTTCGGCCTGGTTGGGCACAACGGGTCGGGCAAATCCACCCTGCTGAAGATCCTGGCTGGCGTCTACCGGCCCACCTCGGGACAGGTGCTGGTCGACGGCCGGGTCTCCGCCCTGTTGGAGTTGGGGGCCGGCTTCCACGGTGAGCTGACCGGGCGGGAAAATATCCGCCTGAACGGAGCCATCCTGGGGTTGTCACGCCAGACCATCCGCGACTCGATGGATCGGATTATCGACTTCGCTGAGTTGGGGCAGTTTATTGATGTCCCGGTGAAGAACTACTCTTCCGGCATGTACGTCCGTTTGGGTTTCGCCATCGCCGTCATGCTGGAACCGGAGATCCTGATTGTGGACGAGGTGATTGCCGTTGGCGACGAAGCTTTCCAACGCAAGGGCTTCGACCACATGTATGAGCTTCGCAAGCGGGGCACCACCATTGCCCTGGTGACCCACTCAATGGAGTTGGCCCAGGAGCTGTGTGATGAGGCGCTCTGGCTCGACGGCGGCGTTTGTCGCACGCAGGGGACGATCACGGAGGTCGTCAACGAGTATGTGAAGGACGTCAACGAGCGCGAGCGGCTGCGCCTGACCGAAGCGGTCGAGTCGGATGCACCCCGGCTGTCGCGGCGCGGTTCCGGGACCGCCCAGGTGACCAAGGTGTCCTGGACCGATGCCGAGGGCAACCCGATTCCGTTTGCCAACGACCGGGGCACCCACCGGATCAGCCTGACGGTTGAGGCCAGCGAGCCGGTGGCAGCCGCCTCCGCCTCGGTTCGCCTGCACCAGGAGAACGGCGCCCTGCTCGCCGCTATCAGCTCGGCCAAGGAGGGTGTGAACTTCGAGTTCCCGGTCGGCCAAACCCGGGTCGAGTACGAGCTGCCCGACGTGCCGCTCCAACCCGGCACCTACTGGCTGTCGACTTCCCTCCGCTCGCGCGGACACGTCTGGGATGAGATCGACAAGGGCTGGCGGCTGGTGGTCCGCGGGGACGGAACCGTTGACTCGGTGGGCGCGATTCGCCTGCACGGGCAATGGCTGCCGGCCCGAGAACTGGAGGGGAAACCGGATGGATCCTAAAAAGATCGCGGCGCAGAGCTACCTGGAACTGCTGCGCGAAAACGAGGAACTGCGGGGGGAGTTGGCTTCCGCCCGCACCCAGTTGGACCGGGTCCTGACCTCACGCTGGTGGTCCCTGCACGTCAAGTTGGCCCCGCTGTTGGCCGTGGCCGCCAAGCTGGTGCCCCGGAGGCCCCGATGAGACTCCCCTGGGAACGCCCGGCCCCGGTCCTGTCCTCCCCGGCAGCCAAACTCACGGTTGAGGCCGGCGACCCGGCCAGCCTCAGCGGGCCCCGGATCGCCGTGGTCTCGTCCTGGGCCGCCACCCCCGAGATGAGCCTTTCGCTCAGCGTGTACCTGCGGGAGCTCTGTAGCTACGGCTATCGGGTCCTGGTGGTCAGTACCGCTGAGTTTGCCGAGCCGCTGCGCTGGCCCCACGGGCTGCCCGACGAGGTGGTTGTCACCCGGCGCCAAAACCTGGGCTACGATTTTGGTTCCTGGGCCGCCGGAATTGCCGCCTACCCGGCCGTGCGCCACGCCGAACACCTGCTGCTCACCAACGACTCGCTGGTCGGGCCATTTGCCTCGTTTGAACCGCTGGTTCGCCGGGCTGAGTCGGAGGCGGACGCGGTCTTCATGACCGAGTCGTTCCAGCCCGTGCCCCACGGGCAATCGTTCTTCGTCATGCTGAACGGCCGGGCGCTGGAGCGGCCCGTACTCAGAGAGTTCTTCCAGCAGATCACGCCGCAGCGAAACAAAGATCGGGTGATTCGGCAGTACGAACTGCCGCTGCGCCGAGTCTGCGAAAAAGCCGGCCTGCACACCGGCACCCTGTTCCCCGCCGACCAGATCGCGGCTGAACACGACAACCCGACGCTGGTGGCCTGGCGGGCCATCCTGTTTGGCGGGGCCCCCTTCCTCAAACGAACCGTGCTGCTGGAACCCATGTTCAAACAGGAATCCATCCAGATGCAGCAGACGGTTGCCCGCACCTGGCAGCAGCGGGTCTCCGACTGGCTGCCTCCGGCCAATCGCGAGCAGTTGCCGAGTTGGGGGCGCCCAGTGCCCACCCCCGCCAGCCCCCGGGTGTGGGCTTACGACGTGTCGGCTCCCCGGGAGGAGCTGGGCCCGGTCGCAGAGTGGACCCGGGTTGAAGTGCCGGTGCTGGGCGAGCGG
>WPCI01062147.1_pt1 | contig 31565 bp, 29 predicted proteins | sample 5399871 | NCBI WGS metagenome assembly WPCI01 (sample SAMN12869469, study PRJNA574797) | sludge metagenome | isolation source: wastewater treatment of pH7 | place: China:Beijing | collected 2019-05-20 | reverse complement strand
AATGAAATCCCTTTTTGTAAACGAAGGCGTTTTATACGTTCTCCAATCATATTTGCGCACCTTTCTATCAATATGTAGTTGTCTTATGATGTCATTATTATAACATAAACTTCGTTAAAAAGAACAAACCTATTGAGCCTGACTGGATGGCTTCATACGTTGGAAAAATTGCTCGATGTCTTGCATGGCGATACCAGCATCTAGAGCTTCAAGTATTAAATCAATCCATTCTTGATCCAGTGCGTCTGTCTTATCTTTGTACAAATGTAATTCCTCCCTAATTATCGGTCATAATTGCTGCTACAGAATACATGATAATGCAATCGGATTTTGTGTTTTATATAGTGAATTATCAAATATTGTGTAGATGAAACAAAGATAAAATCCCCATTAAACTCCCTCTATGGAAATTATAAATTGTTCGATAAAAACTTTCAATATTTTCAGAAAACATTGTTGAATTGTGATATATTCGTATGCTAACTATGAAATTTTTACAAATATATTAAAAATATTACATAATATGACTAAATATTGAAAAAATATTGAATTTTTAATAAAATTCAATTTGTAATACATATTATTTATTAGGGGAGGAAATAAGGGATGAACAAGAAACCGTTCAAAGTTTTGTCATCAATCGCTTTAACAGCTGTATTAGGCCTTTCATTCGGAGCTGGTACTCAATCTGCATATGCTGAAACGCCTGCGAATAAAACAGCTACGAGCCCAGTTGATGATCACTTAATTCCGGAAGAACGTTTAGCAGATGCGCTAAAAAAACGTGGGGTAATTGATTCGTCAGCTTCAGAGAAAGAAACAAAGAAAGCTGTCGAAAAGTATGTAGAGAACAAAAAGGGTGAAAATCCTGGGAAAGAAGTACCAAATGGGGATCAACTTACGAAAGAAGCATCTGATTTTTTAAAGAAAGTGAAAGATGCGAAAGCAGACACGAAAGAAAAATTAGATAACCCTGCAACAGGAACACCTGCAGCGACAGGCCCAGTTAAAGGCGGTCTAAATGGTAAAGTACCAACTTCTCCAGCGAAACAAAAAGACTATAACGGTGATGTACGTAAAGATAAAGTACTCGTTTTACTTGTAGAGTACGCTGACTTTAAACATAATAATATCGACAAAGAGCCTGGATATATGTATTCTAACGATTTTAATAAAGAACATTATGAAAAAATGTTATTCGGCAACGAGCCGTTTACATTAGATGATGGAAGTAAAATTGAAACGTTTAAACAATATTACGAAGAGCAATCTGGTGGTAGTTACACAGTGGACGGAACAGTTACAAAATGGTTAACAGTTCCTGGTAAAGCTGCTGATTACGGTGCAGATGCTGCTAGCGGCGGTCATGATAATAAAGGACCAAAAGGCCCACGTGATTTAGTAAAAGATGCATTAAAAGCAGCTGTAGATAGCGGTCTTGATCTATCAGAGTTTGATCAATTTGATCAATAGGATGTAAATGGTGATGGAAATAAAAATCAACCGGATGGTTTAATTGATCACTTAATGATTATTCATGCAGGTGTTGGACAAGAAGCAGGTGGTGGTAAATTAGGTGATGATGCAATTTGGTCACATCGCTGGACAGTTGGACCAAAACCATTCGCAATTGAAGGTACACAAGCGAAAGTTCCATATTGGGGTGGAAAGATGGCAGCGTTCGACTACACAATTGAACCAGAAGATGGAGCAGTTGGTGTATTCGCGCATGAATATGGTCATGATTTAGGTTTACCAGATGAGTATGATACACAATATAGCGGTGCTGGTGAGCCAATTCAAGCTTGGTCTATCATGAGTGGCGGAAGCTGGGCTGGTAAAATTGCAGGTACAACACCAACGAGCTTATCACCACAAAATAAAGAGTTTTTCCAAAAAACAATCGGTGGTAACTGGGCAAATATCGTAGAAGTAGATTACGAGAAATTAAATAAAGGTATCGGCCTAGCAACATATTTAGACCAAAGTGTTACGAAATCTAACCGTCCAGGTATGATTCGTGTTAACTTACCAGACAAAGATATAAAAACAATTGAGCCGGCATTCGGAAAACAGTATTACTACAGCACAAAAGGTGATGATCTTCATACGAAGATGGAAACACCACTGTTCGATTTAACAAATGCAACGACTGCAAAATTTGACTTCAAATCATTATATGAAATTGAAGCAGAGTATGATTTCCTTGAAGTACACGCTGTAACGGAAGATGGTCAACAAACGTTAATTGAAAGACTTGGTGAGAAAGCAAATAGTGGAAATGCAGATTCGACAAATGGAAAATGGATTGATAAATCATATGATTTAAGCCAGTTCAAAGGTAAGAAAGTAAAATTAACATTTGATTACATTACTGATGGTGGTTTAGCATTAAATGGTTTCTTACTTGATAATGCTTCATTAACAGTAGATGATAAAGTAGTATTCTCTGATGACGCAGAAGGTACGCCACAATTCAAATTAGATGGTTTTGCTGTTTCTAACGGAACAGAGAAGAAAAGCCATAACTACTATGTTGAGTGGAGAAACTATGCTGGTTCAGATAACGCGTTAAAATTTGCACGTGGTCCAGTATATAACGCTGGTATGGTTGTATGGTATGCAGATTCAGCTTACACAGATAACTGGGTAGGTGTACATCCAGGACACGGTTTCCTAGGTGTAGTTGATTCTCATCCAGAAGCAATTGTAGGAACTTTAAATGGTAAACCGACAGTGGAAAGTAGTACGCGATTCCAAATCGCAGATGCGGCGTTCTCATTCGATAAAACGCCAGCTTGGAAAGTTGTATCTCCAACGCGTGGAACGTATACGTATGATGGTTTAGCAGGTGTACCGAAGTTTGATGATTCTAAAACGTATATTAATCAACAGATTCCAGATGCAGGACGTATTTTACCGAAGCTTGGTCTGAAGTTTGAAGTAGTAGGACAAGCTGATGATAATTCTGCAGGTGCTGTTCGTTTATATCGTTAATACTGTAAAACTACCGAGAGATTTTCTTTCGGTAGTTTTTTTGTGAGCAATGAATTTTATATAGCTGAAAAAGTCATATATAATGTAACCTTAAGAATAGAAATTTGTTATATATGAAGTCTATATAAATAATGAAAGAATTGGATAAAAATAGTGGGAGAAGGTGAGTGAATGAGTATTTCCTCTATTGTAAGTAGGCAAAAGGAATATTTTTTAAAAGGGCATACGAGAAGCATCGAAATGCGAAAGAATAATTTGAAGAAGCTTTATGAAGGCATTCAGCATTTTGAAGAAGAAATATTTCAGGCATTGAAATTAGATTTAAATAAGTCAGTTCACGAGTCGTTTACAACGGAAGTTGGATATGTATTAAAAGAAATTTCCTTTCAATTGAAACATATGTCATCGTGGAGTAAACCGAAACGAGTTCGAACAGCACTTACTCATTTTGGATCAAAAGGAAAAGTAGTGCCAGAACCGTATGGTGTGACACTTATTATTGCACCGTGGAACTATCCTTTTCAATTAGCAATTGCACCACTTGTAGGAGCACTGGCAGCTGGAAATACAATCGTTTTAAAGCCGTCAGAGTTAACACCAAGCGTTTCAAAAGTGCTTAAGAGAATGTTAGATGAATTATTCCCAGAAGAGCTTATAGCGGTAGTAGAAGGTGGCGTTGAAGAGAGTACATCTTTGCTGAGGGAACCGTTTGATTATATTTTCTTTACTGGTAGTGTTGGCGTTGGAAAAGTTGTAATGGAAGCAGCAGCGAAACAGTTGACGCCGCTCACTTTAGAACTTGGCGGGAAAAGTCCTTGTATTGTACATAAAGATGCAAAGATAGAGATGACAGCAAGAAGAATTGTTTGGGGTAAGTTTTTAAATGCAGGGCAGACGTGTGTAGCGCCTGATTATATGTATGTGCATTCTTCCGTGAAAGAAAAGCTAATTGAGGCACTGCGACATGAAATTATAGAGCAGTATAGTAAAGAACCTTTGCAAAATGAAAATTATGTGCGTATTGTAAGTGAGCGTCATTTCGAAAGATTATGTGGATTTTTACAAGATGGTCAAGTCGTAATTGGTGGAAACTATAAGAAAGATACATTACATATTGAACCGACAGTACTAGCGGATATTACATGGAAAGATACTGTTATGGAAGACGAAATTTTTGGTCCGATTTTACCAATCATAGAGTACGACAACATAGAAGATGTAATTGGCACAATCCAGCAACATCCGAAGCCGTTAGCGTTATATGTATTTTCTGAAGATAAAGAAGTACAAAAGAAAGTGACGAGTAATATTTCATATGGTGGAGGCTGTATTAATGATGTTGTCTATCATCTTGCCACGCCATATTTACCTTTTGGGGGTGTTGGAAGTAGTGGATTAGGGTGTTATCATGGGAAAGAAAGTTTTCGGACTTTTTCACATTATAAAAGCATTTTAGCCCAATCTACAGCATTCGACATGAAAATTCGTTACTCTTCTACAAAAAGTGCTTTAAAATTCATACGAAAGTTGTTAAAATGATGATGGTGTTTATCAGTAGGCGTAGCCGTATGATAATAGCCCCTTCGCAATGGAAGGGGTTTTTCTGTTCGACGTTATGTATCATGCGAAAATGAATCAAACATACTACATAAAGAATAGAAACGAACGCTTGTTAAATAACCATTTTTGTTTGGATCGAAACAAAAAATAGTCTATAGAACATAAATATTTATTCATGAATATAAAAATTTAAAATTTAAGGTAGATAGGACGGGAAAATGAAAAAGATTATTAAAGTTGAAGCAGTTGAAAAACATTTTGGAAATCAAGTGATTATCCCACCTCTTTCTTTAGATATTAAAGAGGGAGAGTTTTTAACAATTTTAGGGCCGAGTGGCTGCGGGAAAACGACTTTACTTCGTATGATCGCAGGATTTGAAACTCCAACTAAAGGGAATCTTTTATTAGATGATGAAAGAATTAACGATTTGCCGCCATATAAGCGTCATATGAACCTAGTGTTCCAACATTACGCACTATTCCCACATATGACAGTAGAGAAGAATATTTGTTTTGGTATGAAAATGCAGAAAGTATCAGCAGCAGAGCAGAAAGAGCGTGCTGAAGAGGCAATGCGTTTAACGCAGTTACTTGAGTTCCGTAATCGTAAACCTGCGAAGCTTTCTGGTGGACAACAGCAGCGTGTTGCAATTGCAAGAGCGATTGTAAATAATCCGCGTGTATTACTATTAGATGAGCCACTTGGAGCGCTTGACTTTAAGTTACGAAAAGACTTGCAACGTGAATTGAAAAACTTACAACGTAATTTAGGAATTACGTTCATATACGTAACGCACGATCAAGAAGAAGCAATGAGCATGAGCGATCGTATTGTCGTTATGAATAAAGGACATATCGAACAAATCGGAACGCCGAAAGAAATTTATAATAAGCCGAAAACATTGTTCGTTGCGACATTCATCGGTGAAAATAATATTGTGAAGAACGGGGAAGGCTATGTAGCAATTCGCCCTGAAAATGTAAAAGTACGTTCGGTTGAAGAACCAATTTTAAAAGAATACCATCTTGGACATATTGAAGATATTGAGTTTGTCGGAAATATGGAGAAGCTTTATGTACGTGATGAGAAAACATCAGAATTACTAATGGCATATCAAACTGCTGAAGAGGCAGCGCAGTGGAGCATTGGAGATAATGTATATGTAGGCTGGGAGCAAGAGGACGAGGTGACCTTAAATTGAAAAAAGGGAAATTACTCGCACTACCTACAGTCGCGTGGCTGCTAATTTTCTTCCTAATCCCGCTCGTATTCGTATTAGGATTCGCCTTCATGCAGCGCGGAGCTTACGGGACAGTAGAAATGCAATTTACGCTGGAGAATATATCCCGTGTATTTGATCCATTGTACTTAGGAACGTTATGGGAAACTGTTAAGATCGCAGTTATTACAACAGTAATATGTTTATTAATTGGTTATCCGTTTGCGTATACAATTACAATTGTTGACCGCAAATACCGCTCTATTCTTTTATTATTGGCAACGATCCCGTTTTGGATTAACTTTCTTGTTCGTTCATACGCATGGATTGTTATTTTACGTTCACAAGGTCTTGTGAATACGTTGTTATTAAAGCTTGGCATTATTAGTGAACCGTTAAATTTATTATATAATACTCCTTCTGTAATACTCGGAATGGTCTATTCTTTATTACCATTTATGATTTTACCAGTGTATGCAGCAATTGAGCAGCTGGATAAGCGTAAGCTAGAAGCGGCTTATGATTTAGGAGCAACACCAATAAAGGCATTTTGGAATATAACAGTGCCGATGACGATGTCAGGAATTGCGACTGGTTCTATTTTAGTATTCGTTTCTTCTATCGGAATGTTTGTTGTATCAGACGTGATGGGCGGATCGAAAGTAGCATTAATCGGAAACGTTATTCAAAATCAATTCTTAGGTGCACGTGACTGGCCGTTTGGATCTGCGTTATCGATTATCGTTGTTCTATTCTCTGTTCTGTTAATTTACTTATATTATCGTGCAACGAAAGTATATAAATATAATGAGAACGGAGGGGAATAGGCAAAGATGAAGAAGTTTTTAGTTTCTTATTCTTGGTTAATTTTGTTATTCTTGTATTTTCCAATTATGGTTTTAATGGTCTATTCTTTCAACGACTCTCGCATTAATGCGGAGTGGGAAGGTTTTACATTCCATTGGTATACAGATTTATTTCAAAAACAAGATGTTATTGATGCATTTGTAAATAGTATTACGATTGCAGTTATAACAACGATTGTGACAACGGTACTTGGTGTATTCTTTGCAATTGCTTTACATCGTTATAAATATCGTTTCGAAGGGGCTATTAATGGCCTTGTATATTTACCAATTTTAATTCCTGATATTTTAATGGGATTATCTTTACTAATTCTTTTCAGTCAGTTAGGAATGGAACTTGGACAAACAACGATTATTATTGCACATATTACATTTAGCATTTCGTTTGTTGTTGTTATTTTAGCTGCGCGTCTTTCAAGTATGGGACGTGACTTAGAAGAAGCTGCAAATGATCTAGGAGCAACGCCTTGGCAAACGTTTCGTTATGTAACGTTCCCAGCAATTGCACCGGGAGTTATTTCGGCAGCATTATTAACATTCACATTATCAATTGATGATTTTGTAATTAGTTTCTTCGTATCAGGACCAGGATCAACAACATTGCCACTATACATTTACAGTATGGTTAAGCGCGGAGTATCACCAGAAATTAATGCTCTTTCTACAATTTTAATTGTTGCTATCGTAGGATTAATGGTTCTATCTGAAATCTTCCGGAACAAAGGTGCAGATGGTGAAGAAAACTCTGGAGGACACCTTCCTTTATAATACGAACGATATAGAAAGTACAAGGGGGTAATAAACCGATGAAATTAATGAAAAGAATAGCTGGCGCAGCAATTAGCTTTAGCCTTGTTGCTGGTGTGCTTGCTGGTTGTGGTGAAAAGAAAGAAGAATTAAATATTTATAGTTGGGCTGACAATTTTGATGAGCAAGTGCTAAAAGATTTTGAAAAGAAGTATAATGTGAAAATTAACTATGACAAGTACGCAAGTAATGAAGAAATGCTTGCGAAATTACAAGCTGGTGGCGCAAAGTATGACTTAATTCAGCCGTCGGATTACATGGTTAAAACAATGGCGAAAATGGACTTATTAGCGCCGTTAGATAAAAAGAATATCCCGAATATCGAAAATATGGTTTCTAATTTTAAAACACCTGCGTTTGATCCAGAGAATAAATATTCTTTAGTGTACACTTGGGGTGTAACAGGGATTGCATACAATAAAAAGTATGTGAAAGAAGCACCTACAAGCTGGGCGGACTTATGGAATGAGAAATATAAAGGACATGTAACGTTACTGAACGATTCTCGTGAAGTATTAGGAGTGGGTCTTAAGAAGCACGGGTTCTCAAACAGTACGAAAGACGATGCACAATTAAAGACAGCAGCAGATGATTTAAAGAAGCTGCTTCCAAACTTATTAGCATTTGATACAGATAACATTAAACAAAAATTCATTACAGAAGATGCTTGGATCGGAACAGTTTGGTCTGGAGATGCAGCATTTATCGCAAAAGATAATAAAGATGTAGAATATGTTGTACCAAAAGAAGGCGGCACAATTTGGGCTGATACGTTAGCAATTCCAAAAGGTGCAAAACATAAAGAGCTTGCTGAGAAATTTATGAACTACTTACTAGATGAAAAAGTAAGTGTGAAAAACTACGAGTCAATTGGTTACAGTAATCCAAATGAAAAAGCTCATCCTCTTCATAGTAAAGAATACCGTGATAATCACATGATTTTCTTAACGAAAGAAGAGTTAGATCGTACAGAATGGCTTGTTGATGTAGACGATAAGTTAAAAGACTATGATCGTTACTGGACAGAGCTAAAAACAAAAGGTAAATAAGCAAGGAAATGCGGTTTCTAAAGTAGAAATCGCATTTTTTCATAGTAGGAGGAAATCGTTTGAAGAAGAAGTTACATCAGTATGAGGTAATGTGTATCGGTTTGTTATTTGCTGTATTTGGTATTGTTGCTTGGCGCGTACATGCAGGTGGCGTTACAGTGATGGATACATATGTCCGTGGATTAGTAAGAGGGCTACAAACGGAAAGTTCTCTTACATTTTTCTCGTACTTTACAAAATTGGGATCAGCAATTGGGATAGTCGCTACGCTCGTTATAAGTTTGCTTGTTTTTTGGAAGAAGCGTTATTATGCTGCGATGATTGTATATCCAATGGGAATTTTAGTAACACATCTTGTGAATAAAGGGATAAAAGAGATTGTAAAGAGAGAACGTCCGTCATTAAATGAAGCGCTAGATGCACTTGGATATAGTTTTCCTAGTGGACATGCAATGCTATCGATTATGACATTTGGATTTCTTGCTTATATCATTGCGGCTAATTTGAAAAGCGTAGCTGGGAAATGTGTCATAACGATTTTGATGGGGATAGTAATCTTATCGATTGGATTAAGTAGAATCATTTTAAATGTACATTACCCAACTGATATTTTAGCTGGTTACTGCGTAGGTGGTATTTTGTTAATTATCGCGATTTACTACCATCGTTTACTTACTGAGAGATTAGGGCTTAATAAAGAGAGATAGAAAAACGTCTGGAAAAACTATTATTATAGTTTTTCCAGACGTTTTTTGTTTATATCAAGATGTGATACAGTATAAGTGACAATTGAATTATGTAAAGTAGGTGAAAATGTGTGAAGACAAATGTACATAAAGTTGATAAGTGGGGGAAGTTAGGAGCCTTTTTGTATCAGTTTCGTTATACAGTAATTGTAGCGTTACTGTTGCTCGCAATCGCACTTGGGATTTTTGCTCCAAAGCTACCGGGAGTATTAGGTGGTGACGGTTTCCAAACCGAAGGCGACTATCAAAAAACGAAAGAAATTTTAGATAAAGATTTTAAGAAGTCTCAAGATACGCTGCTGCTCGTTTTTGAGAAAAATAAAGATGCTTCGCATGAGGAATTTAAAAAGCGAATAAATGAAATTGTAAAGAATGTTCAAGAGAAAGAGAACTATGAATCTTTCCATCACCCAATCCAAAATAAAGAAATGCTACAAGATGACATCGGCTATGCGACAATTTTATTTTCGGGGAAAACAAATAAGGAACGAATGAAAAAGACATTACAATTTGCTGATGAGATTGAGAAAGAAAGTAATATAGCATTAAAAGTAACACCTACAGGGTTTCCGAAAATTAATAAAGAGATTAATGAAAGAACGCAAAATGATTTAAAAGTAGCAGAGATGATTGGATTACCAATTGCGTTTCTTGTATTACTATTTTCGTTTGGTAGTCTTTTGGCATCAATTTTACCGATTTTGAATGGGGCGCTTAGTGTTATTAGTACGATGGGTATATTGTATTTCATCGGTGTTGATAAAGAACTATCTATTTTCGTGTTAAACGTTGCACCGATGATTGGACTTGCATTATCTATTGATTTTGCGCTATTATTTGTGAACCGTTTTCGAGAGGAAGTTGCTAAACGAACGGTAAAAGAAGCGATAGCAATTACATATCAAACGGCAGGACGTGCGATTGTATTTTCAGGATTATGCGTATTTGTTGGGTTATCCGGTTTGTTTTTCTTTAAGATAGATTATATTCAATCTGTCGCGATTAGCGGAATGATTGTTGTCATTATGAGTATTTTATTCTCACTCACACTTCTTCCAGCACTATTATCGTTAATCGGTAAAAGAATATTAAAAAAGAATCAAGTAGCACATACGCCGGCAAAAGCATGGCGTAAATTTGCAAAATTTGTGATGAAACATCCAATTGCAATGATTATTGTTGTTACAACATTTATTGTTATTTGCTTATTACCGTTACGTACAGCTAATTTGCAGTTCCCTGGTGTTGAAGCTTTACCTGAAAAGAGTGATACAAGGATTGCATATGAAAAGTATGAAGAAGCATTTAATGAAACTGTCAAAACACACGCTGATGTTACGTTAGTTGTAGAGACGGAAAAAGATATGAAAGAAAAAGAAAGTCTACAAAAGATAGAAGAAGTCGTTCAAAAGTTAAAAGGTGATAAGAAAGTACATGAAGTAAGAAGTTTATACGACGGGTTAACTGGAATGAAAGCAGATCAAGTTGTTGGAATGTTGCAGTCGCCAGAATCAGCGAAACTAGCTCCTGTATTTGAAGCATACACGCAAGGGAATAAGACGACGATAGAAATATTTTTGAAAACAAAACCACGTACAGAGACTGCAAAACAGTGGGTACGTGACTTTAAAAAGAACTATAAAGAAACGGATGTTACGTATTATCTAGGCGGAATGACGACGTTTCAACAAGAATTAGAAGATGAAATTAAAGATAAAGTTGTAATTGGTATGTCTGTTATATTTGGATCGACCTTTGTTATATTATTATTTGCATTCCGATCTATACTCATTCCAATTAAGGCAATTGTTATGAATATACTTAGTTTAAGTGCAACCATTGGAATTGTTGTTTGGTTATTTGAAGGTGGTCATTTCGGTTTAGAAGCAAGTCCGGTTCTGTTTGTCTTACCAATCTTCATTTTTGGCCTCGTATTTGGGCTTAGTATGGATTATGAAGTATTTCTTATTTCACGTATTCATGAGCTCTATGAAGAAACAGGAGATAACGATCAAGCAACGTTAGAAGGGCTCGTTTCAACAAGTAGAATCATTACATCAGCTGCTTTAATAATGATTGTTGTAACTGGTGCATTCGCATTTACTGATATTTTACCAGTAAAGCAGATGGGTCTTGGCGTTGCATTAGCAATATTTCTTGATGCAACAATTATTCGTCTTATGCTCGTACCAAGCTTAATGAAGTTATTTGGAGACTGGAACTGGTGGTTACCATTTCGAAAAAAACGAGAAAAATCATCGTAAAAAATGCTCATCAATATGATGAGCATTTTTTATGAATAGCAAAGCCTACATTTTGCAAATAGTATGTGATAAGAACATTACATAATAAGTAGGTGAAGGCAATGTTTCGTTATTTTAAGTTTAAGTTAAATGATACAGTACAGTTTGCCGAGAACGATGGGCATATGTATCGCATTGTCGGTTATCGGTTAGAAAAAGGATTTTATCCAAAAGATGAATGGACTCATATCATTTATGAACTACTTAGAGAATTTGACGGGTATACGATGGATGCAGAAGAGGAAGAACTTGTAAAGGTCGTTCAAGTAGAGGATGAGTATTACAAAATACAAGAAGTATCAGGTTATCGCTATCCAGTAAAAATGAAACAAAAACAACAAGTGATGAAAATAGAAAAGATGGACGATTTATTAGATGCTTACAATGATTATAAAAGGTTGGCGGATTTCTTTAAGGATTTATCGTATGAACAAAAAGCTGAAGAAGTATTGTTAGAAATGAAAAGACTTAGAGCTTGAGGGGCAGTCTATTATAAGACTGTCCTCTATTTTTGACGGTGCATCAAAGTGTGTTTTCCGTTACAATGAGAGAATCAATAGAAATAAGGTGATAAACAGTATGGAAACAAACAAAAAGGGTAAATGGTGTGAAATTACCGTTCCAGCTAAATGGAATGGTATAAGTATTGAATCGGTATTAAAAGTAGAATGGGAAATACCGAAAAAGCTATTACATCAGCTTCGTATGGAAAAAGGTGTTACGGTTAACGGGGAACAAAGAAGATGGAATGAGCTTTTAAAAGAGAACGATAAGTTACAAGTCCATATGTTTGCGGAGGAAGAGTACGGTGTAGATCCAGAATATGGTGAATTACATGTAGTATACGAAGATGATCACGTACTTATCGTAAATAAACCAGAGCAAATGGACACACACCCTGCTGAAAAAGGTGGAACCGGGACGCTTGCAAATCTTGTTGCTTTTCATTTTCAAATGCAAGGTTTAGAGACGAAGGTGCGTCATATTCATCGTTTAGATAAAGATACGACAGGTGGTGTCGTGTTTGCTAAGCATAGAATTGCTGGTTCAATTATGGATCGCTTATTAATGGAAAGAAAAATTAAAAGAACGTACGCAGCGCTCGTTGAAGGGAAAGTAAAGAAGAAACAAGGAAAGATTGATGCTGCTATCGGAAGGGATCGCCATCATGCTACAAGGCGTCGTATTTCTCCAAAAGGTGACCAAGCTATCACATATTATAAAGTAGAAAAGTATTTTAAGAAGCAAAACACGACTTTCGTAACGTTACAATTAGAAACGGGTAGAACACATCAAATTCGTGTTCATATGAGTCATAATGGTAATCCATTAGTTGGGGATGTATTATATGGTGGACAAACAAAATATATGTCCAGTCAAGCATTGCATGCGATGAAGATACATTTCTTGCATCCAATTACGAAAGAAGCGATTGAAGTTGATGTGCCGTTTCCTACAAAGTTAAATAATAAAATAAAAGAATTTCAAAAAGAAAATGCGTAAAGTATAAGTTTTAACTTGAAAAAAGTAGATTTTTGCAGGGATTTCTCTAAAAGAAGCGAAGCCGTTAAGAGAAAAGAGAGGTGAGAATCACTTGATTAAATATAAGTATGTACTGGGAATATTTTTCGCTTGTCTTTTACTTACTCTATTTCTCTATCCCTATTTACCAAATCGTATGGCAGTACATTGGAATGTAAATGGTCAGCCAAACGAGTTTATGAGTAAACAAGTCGTTGTAGCATTTATTCCCTGTTTTATTATTTTTTCATATGGATTTTTGTATATTATTTCACATAATATATTTAAGTTTAATGAAAGAGAGCATGGTATTATAGGCGGATTTATAAAGAAAATTACGTTATTTATGTTGTTTATTCATACGCTTATCCTCTTTATTAATTTTGGGGATTTGATATCCTTTCAAACAGGATTAACGATTGGGATTAGTATGTTTCTTTTTATGCTGAGTAAAGAATTTAAGAAAATAAAAGGCAAAGAAAAAGATCCAATTAAATTACAAAAAATTTGTTTAGTGAGTAGACGGATTTTTCAAGTGATGGCATGTGGCATATTGTTTTCATTGTTTTTGAACTTAGAGTGGGGATTTTATGTATTGCTTAGTGTAATAAGCTGTGGATCTATGTTGTTTATGTTATATATTTTCTATTCATACATAATAGAAAGCTATGAAACTTAAAAAAGAGTCTTCTCATTATGAGAAGACTCTTTTAATCTATTTACTTCGTAATAAATTGTTGTGTCCAGTAGTTGCCGCTTTCTACATAACCAACACCGATGTGAGTGAAGCCGTTATTTAAGATGTTTGCACGGTGTCCAGCGCTGTTCATCCAAGCTTGTACTACTTCTTCAGGTGTACGTTGACCTTGAGCGATGTTTTCACCTGCAGATGTATAAGAAATACCAAATTTCTTCATCATGTCAAACGGAGACCCGTATGTAGGGCTGTTATGATCAAAGTAGTTGTTTTTTTGCATATCTTCAGACTTAATACGTGCTACTTTGCTTAATTCAGTATCGATTTTTAGTGCTGGTAAGCCTTGTTTTGCACGCTCAGCGTTTGTTAATTCAACAACACGTTGTTCAAACTCGCTTAAAGATTTTGCTTCTTCAGCAGGCTTTTGCTCAGCTGGTTTTTGTTCAGCAGGTTTTTGAGTATTGTTGTTTTCAGCAGGCTTTTGAGCTTCTGGTTTTTGAACTTCTTCAGCAGGCTTTTGCTCGGCAGGTTTTTGCTCAACTGGCTTTTGAGTTTCTGGCTTAGCTGTTGGTTGCTCAGTTACAACATTTTCAGTAGGTTGTTGACCAGGAATGAAGCAGTTTGGTTGGAAGTTTCCTTGTTGCCATTGTGCTAATGATTCAACTCCCATAGATTGTAAGAATGCTTGTAATTCTTGTTGGCTCATTTGTTTCATCATTACTTTTGAATGCTGAATATTTTGAACCTTTACGTTAGATGGTTGTACTGTTGCAGCTTGTGCATCTAGAGAAGATACTCCTAAAGTAAGAGCTGTTGCAGCAGCTACAGATAATAAAACACGCTTTTTCATGATGTGTGTCCCCCTATATAAAGTTTTAATTTGTTTTCACACGATTTGTTTTTGACAGCCTGTCTGACTGACAAATTCATCGTAGCATACAATTTGCGAGAAAAAAGATGGAAAAAAATTCATAGACTTTAAAATTACCTAATTTATCCTAAGAGAAGAAGGGAGCAAAAATAAGAGAAATATAGAGTATAAAAGGAATTTATAGTGTTTTTATACTTGGTTTTAAGAGGGGGTTTTTGGATAAAGTTACCTAAATAGAAAATGAAGAATCCTATTGTATCAATGGTTTGAACGTTTTTTTGAGGAATATAATGGATTGATTTTTACAAAACTGTAATGTTTCTGTTGTTCTTTTTTATAATAAAGTAACATATTTTTAATGTTGTAGCAGACAAAAAAGCGGCTATCTCTTTACATAGACGAAGGAGATAGCCGTTTTCCTATTATTACGTATGTTACGAGTTAGTTTCAATTGCTTCTAATAATAAATCCACAATGTGAATTCCTCTCATTTTATGAGAAAGCCCTTCTCGCTCAATACCCAATTTCATTTGTAATAAACAACCTGGATTTGCAGTAACAATGGTTGCTGCTTCTGTTTCATGCACACGGTCCATTTTGTAATCTAGAAATTCCATTGATAACTCTGAATGAACAATATTGTAAATACCAGCAGAGCCACAGCAGCGGTCGGCATCTTTCATTTCTCGATATGTTGCACCTTGGATAGCCTCTAGTAACATACGAGGTTCAGAAGATGTGCGCATAACATTGCGTAAATGACAAGAGTCTTGATACGTAATAACTTGCGGCGTGAGTCGTAAGTCAGTTCGCTTATGGAAGTCTAGTTCTACTAGTATAGCAGTAATATCTTTAATTTTAGAAACAAACTGCTTAGCACGTTCAGCCCAATCCGGATCATCTTTTAAAAGATAATCATAGTCTACGAGATAAGCACCTCAACCACCTGCATTCGTAATAATATAGTAGATGTTTAAATATTCGAATGATTTTATATTTCGCTTTGCTAATTCTTTTGCTCCACTCTTTTCACCAGCATGTCCATGCAATGCACCGCAGCAACTTTGTGTTTTTGGAATAACGATATCACAACCAGCTAATTGAAGAAGTTTCATCGTTGCGTTATTTGTTACTAAAAACATCGTATCCATTAAGCAGCCTGTGAAGAATGCAACTTGTTTTTTCTTTGTGCTTTCTGCAGGTAAAAATGAAGGACGATCTTTCATGGCTTTCATTTTAGGGACTTTTGGTAAAACGAGATCCATCGTTGCAAGTGTTTCAGGGAATAACTTCATAATCCCTGTTTTATGTGTTAGCGTTTGTAAACCAGAACGTTGATAAAATCCGATTAGTCCAGTTAATGTTCTCATTCGATTTTGATGGGGGAATAGTCCTTCAAAAACGGCTTTTCGAACAGCTTTCACTGGCACTGAGAATTTTTTATTTTGATTAATAATATCACGAGCTTCTTCTAATAAATGTCCATAATTTACACCAGATGGACAAACAGGCTCACAAGCACGGCAACCAAGACAAACGTTTAATGTATGTTCAACATCTTCATCTGGTTCGATTAAACCATCAACGACTGCTTTCATTAATGCAATACGTCCGCGTGGTGAATGTGACTCTTTATATCCGGATTGAATGTAGGTAGGACAAGTAGGTAAACAAAAACCGCATCGCATACAGTTTAGTAATTCATCTTCACTTAATCGTTCTTTAAATTCTTTTTGAATATTTTCTTTATTTAATGTGGTCATTGCTCAACCACCACTCTTTTTCGAGTGTCTTTCGCGAACATTTTTCCAGGATTCATAATGTTATTTGGATCGAAAGCTTGCTTTATTCCTTGCATAGCTGCAATACCTTCTTTACCTAATTTCATTTCTAAATATGGAGCTTTCATTGCACCAACACCATGTTCACCAGTAATTGTGCCACCAAGTTCAATTGCTTTCGCAAATATTTCAGCAAAAGCTTGTTCAGCTCGGTGCATTTCTTCTGCATTACGAGCGTCTGTCATACAAGTTGGATGTAAATTACCATCACCAGCGTGTCCAAACGTACAAATAGGAATATTATATTTTTTTGCAATGGCATTAATAGCTTCAACCATCGGAGCGATTTGTGAACGTGGTACAGTCGCATCTTCTAATATTGTAGTAGGTTTTAATCGTGCGAGCGCTGATAGAGCACTACGGCGAGCGGTACGAAGCGCATCTGCTTCTGTTTCGTCTTTTGCAATACGAACATCAACTGCATTCATAGAGCGGCAAACATTAGCCATGTTTTCAATATCTCGATTGACTACTTCGGGCGGGCCGTCTTGTTCGATTAATAAAATTGCTTTTACATCTGTAGGTAAACCGATTTGTGCAAACGCTTCTACTACTTCAATTGTCGGTTGGTCTAAGAACTCCAGTGTTGCTGGAATGATTTTATTTGCAATAATAGAAGAAACAGCACGTGCAGCTTCATTAATATCTTCATATAGTGCAAGCATTGTTTTCTTTGTTTCAGGCATAGGAACAAGTTTTAATATAGCTTCTGTTACCACGCCAAGTGTTCCTTCAGAACCGATAAATAAACGAGTTAAATCGTAACCAGCTACATCTTTTGCTAATTTACCACCAGTGCGAATAATATCGCCATTTGGTAAGACAAGTTCAAGCCCCATTACATAATCACGTGTTACGCCGTATTTCAAACCGCGTAATCCACCTGAGTTTTCATTAATATTACCGCCGATTGTAGAAATTTTCATCGAGCTTGGATCTGGTGGATAAAATAAACCTTTTTCTTCTACCGCTTTAATAATATCAAGTGTAATGACACCAGCTTGTACAGTAATTGTTAAGTTTTCTTCATCAATTTCTAAAATATTGTTCATATGGCGGAAAATAAGGACGATACCGCCTTCAAGTGGACATGTTCCTGCGCAAAGATTTGTTCCAGACCCGCGCACATACACAGGAATTTTGTGAGTGTTACATACTTTTAATACTTCAGCTACTTCATTTGTATTACGAGGAGCAATGACTGCATCAGGCATTGCTTGGAAGTTTGGAGTGGCATCATAACTATAAGTTAAACGCCCCATATTGGATGTATCTACATTATCTTCGCCAACAATAGATACGAATGAATGAATAATTTGTTTTTCTAACATTGGAAATCCCCCTCAAACTGTTAACGTGTTTAGTTATAATAAACAACGTGGTAACAGTGCTTTCATTATAATGATAAAAAAGTCGAGGGATTCTTTCTATGTATAATCATCTAAAGATTAATCTGTTTTATCGTTCTTTTTTGTATGATCATCTAATAGGAGGAGTGCGAAGTATAAAACGTTTAAGTCTTTGAATTGTTTTGGATCAAGTCCTGTATGTTCTTCAATCTTTTTTAGCCTGTAATGTAATGTGTTAATGTGTATATGTAATTGTTTAGCCGTCTGTTTATAAGATTGGTTATAATCGATAAATAAGCGCAAAGTATGTATAAGCTCAGGAAATGATAATAAGTTTTCGATGGTACGCTCTAGAAATTGTTCACGCGTTTCGGCAGAAATATCTTGTAAACACATTTCTAAACGTAAATCTTCATTAAATACAATTTTTTTCGTTTCCAATGATACAGAAAGAGCGCGTAATGCTTGTTCGTAACATATGTTCATATTGTTTGAGGTAACTGTTTGTCCAATCCCGATATATAAAGAAATAGAAAATAAAGTTTCGCAGTCTTGTTTTAACCGTTTTAAAAATTGATAAGTTTGCTCTTTTGAGCTCGTTGCTGTAAATAAAATAAAACGATCATTTCCCCAACGAACAAATAGATGCTCTTTTGTTAAAATATTACGTATGTGTTGCCATATTTTACGCTGGAGCATCGTGTCATTTTTGCCAATAGAAAACAAAATAAGTTGTTTTTTCTTATATAAATCAATGCCAAGTGTTTTGGCGCGATCAAGAAAACTCGGGGACCACTCTGTATTTTGAAGCCAATCAAAGACAAAAGCTTCATAAGAACGGTGCTCAAGTTCTAGTTGCTCTAAAAAGTAGTTTTCATGAATTAATAATTCGGTCATCTTACGCAATATTTCTCCGTAGCGTGAAATATTTTCAGGTTCTCCTGTAATCCCAATGACACCAATTACTTCATCATGAAATAATAAAGGAAGATTCATCCCAGCCTTTACACCTTGCAATCGCCTTTCATCTTCTTTTGTAATGATGACGGTTTTCTTTTGTTTGGCGCAGCGGAGTGCACCTTCATGAAATTGACCAATTCTTTCTGTATCTGTACTTGCGATAATAACGCCTTCTATATTAATGATAATAATATTTTCTGTAATTAGTCTGCGTACTTCTCGTACAATTTTATTCGCTAAATCAGGAAATAGCATAATTGACACACCTCAAATTCTATTTGTTGTACATTATATATGTAAATTGAGTAAGAAAGGGAAATTTCACACTTTCCACACATTTATTTGTTATTTTACAATTATAACGAAATCATCCGAAGATGGAGGGAATCTTTTGAGAAAGTATGTTTTTCTTCTCTGTTTTTTATTTCTACTAGTAGGGTGTCAAGGAAGTTCATATAAACCAATTGCTAAAGATAAATATGTTATTATAACTACGAATATAAAAGAAGGCAGCATTAGTTTTATTGATAAAAAAGATAAAAAGTTAATTACGACATGGGAACTAAATGAGCCAATGGCCGGAATCACACTGCTTCCAAATGGCGATGAAATACTTGTATACGGTAAGCAATTAGAATATATGTATGTATATTCACTAGCGGAAGGAAGGCAAGTGGGAAAATATAAAACTGGAAAGGGCATTGTAAATGTGGTGGTATCAGCAGATAAAAAACAATTATTTGCTGCTGATCAAAATGTTCAAAAGGTAAGGTTCTTTACGATAAATGGGAAAGAGACAGGAAATGTTTCAACAGGAAAAGGGCCTATAACGATGGTAGAGTATCAGAATCGGTTATCTGTACTAAACTTTTATGATACGAAACTAACGACAATTGATACGAAGAAAAAAGAAGTTATTCAATCCTTTATGATTCCGCCAGCATCAACAGGAGCGACGATTAGTCCTGATGGGAAAGAAATATGGATTGGCGGACATGGTGATGGAAATCAAGTAAATGAGAAAGTGTTAGTGTATTCTTTACAGAGTGGAGAAATGGTGCGTTCTTTACACGCTCCATTTATGCCTGTGAATATAACGAAGGATAGTAAGTACGTATATGCACTCAGTCATGGATCGAATACACTTAGAAAGTTTGATATTAGCACATATAAAGAAATAGCTTCTGTAGAAGTAGGGTCGAATCCATTTGCATTTTTTGAGAGCGGAGCAGAAGGGTATGTAGCCAGTTATGATAGTGATGAAGTGTGCGTTATAGATATGAAGAATTTGAAAATAAAACAAACAATTAAAGTCGGAAAAGGACCGTTTCAACTCATAGAGAGGGAAGGGAAGGACAATGAATAAATATAGAGTGCTAGTTGTAGATGATGAAAGTGATATGAGACAGCTTGTTGGAATGTATTTGGATAACTTTGGATATGAGTGGGGAGAAGCTGAGAATGGAAAAGAGGCTCTTAAAAAACTAGAAACGGATCATTATGATTTCGTTGTATTAGATATAATGATGCCAGAAATGGATGGACTTTCAGTTTGTAAAGAAATTAGAAAAACGTCAGATGTGCCGATTATATTTTTAACGGCAAAAGGTGAAGAGTGGAATAGGGTGAACGGCTTACGTATGGGAGCAGATGACTATATTGTAAAACCGTTTAGTCCTGGTGAATTGGTTGCCCGTATGGAAGCTGTGCTAAGAAGATATACAAAGCAAGAACAGCAAGAAGAGATTCAATTTGGACCAATTCTTATCAATGAAAAAAGTAGACGAATAGAGGCGGGTGGTGAGCCGATTTCTCTTACTGTAAAAGAGTTTGATTTATTATATTTTCTTTGCCAACATACAGGACAAGTATTTAGCCGGGAGCAATTACTTGAAAAGGTATGGGGATATGATTATGCCGGAAGTACAAGAACGGTAGATACGCATGTGAAAACGATGCGCTTGAAGCTTGGAGAAAGTGGAAACTACATTCAAACTGTTTGGGGTGTAGGCTATAAATTTGAGGTGTAACGTATGTTTACGATGGTACAAAAACTTTGGCTTACAGTAGTATGTGCAGTATGTGTAACAGTGTCCTTTCTTTATTTCGTATCTTTATACTCGTATGAAAAATTATACGTTGATAATTTAAAAGCTTCGTTAGTAATGGAAGGAAAAAGTCTTGCTGCTCAATATGATAAGCGTGAAGGAATATCAACTTTTGAAGAGAAAGTAAGATCGTTTGATCAAATATCTAGTTCAGACGTTATTTTCGTGTCTAATCCGCGTGATTTAAGCGCATGTTTGCCTTTTGATGTGCATCATCATTCTCTTATAAGTGAAGGAGATAGGCAAACGCTATTAGACGGGAAAACTGTGACAAAAATAGGATATGAAGAACATTTTGACCGTAATATTATGGGGGTTGTCATCCCTGTATTGGAAAATAAAAAATTAGTCGGAATTGTCTATTCGTATATTCCTTTAAAAAGTATAAAAGATTTAATCTATGATATGGGTCTTATTTTAGCACCGTTAGCAATTGCTATGATTTTAATTACGATATGGGTTGGAAGGAAAATTATAATTGCAATTACGAAGCCACTTTCGCAAATGGAGCGGGTTGCAAATCATTTGGCTACGGGAGATTTTTCGGAGCGGATTACAGTTTCTTCAGAGGATGAAATTGGACGATTAGGAAAAGCATTTAATAAAATGGCAAATTCATTAGAAACAGAAGATGTAAAGCGTAAGGAATTTTTAGCAAATGTTTCGCATGAACTTAGAACACCACTTAGTTATATAAAAGGGTATAGCGAGGCTATTTTAGATGGTGTTGCAAAGGGACCGCAGCAGGAAAAAGTAACGCAGCTAATTCATAAAGAAGCAGGTCGTATGCAGCGTCTCGTTCATGACTTGTTAGACTTAGCACAATTAGAAGGTGAGCACTTTCCGTTAAAGAAGCAACCTATCGTTTTTTCACAGCTGATTGAAGACGTATTAGATACGTATGAGATTAAGTTTATAGAAAAGGAAATTCATATTTCAACCAATTTAAATCCAGAGGTCATTGTCATGATTGATGAGGATCGTATGCAACAAGTGCTTCATAATGTGTTAGATAATGCGATACGGTATACAAATCAAAAAGGAAATATCGTTATAACTTTAGAGCAAATCGATGATTACTGTGAATTAAAAATAAAAGATACAGGAATTGGTATTGATATAGAACATTTGGAGAATCTTGGAGAACGCTTTTACCGAGTTGATAAAGCGAGAAGTCGTCAACACGGTGGAACAGGTTTAGGCCTTGCTATTGTGAAACAAATTGTTCATATACATGGTGGACAGTGGAAAATTGAAAGTGAAAAAGATAAGGGAACAACGGTTATTATTAAACTGAATGTACAGGATGAGGGGAGCATGTTCTAATTTTTAGGACATGTTCTTTTTATTGAAGAAAATATTTATCCCGCTATTCGCCGGGCAGTAAGACACTCACCTCAAAATTCAACGGAAGCAAAGAAGTTAGGTGGAGGCCCTGCTGCCCGTAAAAGCCCGATTGGTGAGAGCTAATAATCAGTGGGCGATGAACAAAACCTCCACTGATTAAAGTTTCACTTTATACGTAAAAATATAAATTAATATGTAATAAATATCGAAAATTTGACTATTTTATGAACAAAACATTTGTACTTCTTATCAATTCGGTCTAAAATAGTTATGATGCAAAGTTCTTATAAATCGTTTCAATTGTTGTTTGGAAGATACTGAGGTGATTTAACTGGAGTACAAATCTATTAAACCGAAAAAAATTTACGAAGAAGTATCTGAAGCTATTTTAACAATGATTAAAAATGGTACGTTAAAACCTGGTGACAAACTACTCCCTGTGCATCAATTAGCTGAGCAGTTTCAAGTTGGCAGATCTGCTGTTCGTGAAGCGCTAAGTGCGCTAAGAGCGATGGGCTTAATTGAGATGAAACAAGGAGAAGGTACATATGTGAAGAACTTCGATTCTTCTTCATTAACGAAATCATTAAACAATAGATTATTAATGAAGAAAGAAGATATTTTGAATTTATTAGAAGTACGAAAGGTGCTTGAAGTGGGGGCAGTTCGAGTAGCGGCGGCAAAACGTACGGAAGATAACTTACAAAATATGAAACATTGGTTAGATGAAATGGCAAAGAGCATTGGAGATGAAAAGGCTGGCGAAAAAGCCGATTTTCAATTTCATATGGGAATTGCAGAGTCTTCGCATAATAACATTTTGCTTGAACTCATGAATCATGTTTCAGAGATGATTGCTGAAACAATTGGTGAATCAAGACGCATTATTTTATATGGTGAACAAACGACATCAGAACGACTTATAGAAGAGCATCAAGTTATATATGATGCGGTGTTAAAACAAGATGTAGAATTAGCGCAGCAAGCAATGCTAGATCATTTAACAAATGTAGAACATATTGTCACAGGTAAAAACGATATAAATTCGTAATTTAATCTTTTAAAAATTTAATTTTCTGATAAAATAGAGAAAGATTAAGTAAGCGTTTTCTTTAGAAGAGGGAGAGGATAGGCCACGGTTGAGCCTATTTCTTCTCTACTAAGTCATCTGATGACCATATGTTTGTTGGTGAAGTTGTAAAAAGGGGGAGTAATAGTTATGAAAGTTACTTTATTTGTTACTTGTTTAGTCGATATGTTTGAAACAAATGTCGGCAAAGCAACAGTTGAAGTGTTGGAGCGTTTAGGTTGTGAAATTGAATTTCCAGAAGCACAAGTTTGTTGTGGGCAGCCTGCTTATAATAGCGGCCATGTAGAAGCAGCAAAAGAAGCGATGAAACATATGATTGAAACTTTCGAAGATGCAGAATATATCGTTACGCCATCTGGTTCTTGTGCGACAATGTTTCATGAGTATCCGCATGTTTTCAAAGATGATCCAAAGTGGGCTAAACGTGCACAAAAAGTTGCTGATAAAACTTATGAATTTACACAGTTTATTGTAGATGTTTTAAAAGTTACAGATGTTGGTGCAAGTTTACCAGGGATAGCTACTATTCATAAATCATGTCATATGACGCGTATGCTTGGAGTAAAAGAAGCACCAGGAATTTTATTATCAAATGTAAAAGGATTAACTGTGAGAGATTTGCCAAACGTGCAAAATTGTTGCGGGTTTGGGGGAACGTTTTCAGTTAAGATGACTCCAATTTCTGAGCAAATGGTAGACGAAAAAGTAGATAGTGTCATGGAAACAGGTGCAGATTATTTAATCGGTGCAGATTGTGGGTGTTTGTTAAACATTGGCGGACGTATTGAGCGTTTAGGAAAAGAAGTAAAAGTAATGCATATTGCTGAGGTACTGAATAGTCGCTCATGAAGGGGGAACATAAGCTATGTCTATGAAAATCAGTGAGAAAAAATTTAATGATCGCGTTGGTGATGGAATTCAAGATTCGTTTATGCGCGGAGCAGTATCTTCTGCACAAACGCGTTTATATACGAATCGCTTAAAAGCTGCAGATGAATTAGGAAACTGGGAAGAGTGGCGTGAACTAGGTGAACAAATTCGTCAACATACGTTAGAAAATCTGGATTATTACTTAATGCAGTTAAGTGAAAATGTATCAAAAAGAGGCGGACACGTGTACTTTGCGAAGACGAAAGAGGAAGCTGCAAAGTATATTCAAGACGTTGCCAAAAAGAAACAAGCGAAAAAAGTAGTAAAATCAAAGTCGATGGTAACAGAAGAAATTAGTATGAATCATGCGCTTGAAGAGATTGGCTGTGAAGTATTAGAGAGTGACTTAGGAGAGTATATCTTGCAAGTAGATAATGATCCACCTTCACATATTATTGCACCTGCACTTCATAAAAATAGAACGCAAATTCGCGATGTATTTAAAGAAAAGCTAGGCTATGAAAATTCTGATGACCCATATGAAATGACAAAGTTTGTTCGTAAACAACTTCGTGAGAAATTTATGGATGCAGAAATTGGTGTAACTGGTTGTAACTTTGCTGTTGCCAATACTGGATCTCTTTGTTTAGTAACGAATGAAGGTAATGCAGATCTTGTTATGTCAATTCCTAAAACACAAATTGCGGTAATGGGTATGGAACGTATGGTTCCGACAATGGAAGAATTAGATGTTTTAGTTGGTTTACTATGTCGTAGTGCAGTAGGTCAAAAATTAACAAGTTATGTAACAGTAGCAGGACCAATTCAAGAAGAGGAAGTTGATGGACCTGAAGAATTCCATTTAGTGGTTGTTGATAATGGTCGCTCTCAAATTCTTGGATCTGAATTCCGTTCCGTATTACAATGTATTCGTTGCGCTGCTTGTGTTAACGTATGTCCTGTATATCGTCACGTTGGTGGACATTCATATGGATCGATTTACTCAGGACCAATCGGTGCGGTATTAACACCGCTTCTAGGTGGATATGATGATTACAAAGAGCTTCCTTATGCATCTAGTTTATGCGGAGCATGTACAGAAGCTTGTCCAGTAAAAATTCCATTGCATGATTTATTATTAAAACATCGTCAAGTCATCGTTGAGCAAGAAGGTCGTGCACCACTTGCAGAAAAACTAGCGATGAAAATGTTTAGTATGGGTGCTTCTTCAGCTGCTTTATATAAAATGGGTTCAAAAATGGCACCAGCGGCAATGAGTCCATTTACATCTGGTAATCGTGTATCAAAAGGTGTTGGACCACTTAAAAACTGGACGGATATTCGTGAATTCCCAGCTCCAAGTAAAGAACGATTCCGTGATTGGTATAAAGATCATAAGAAAGGCGGGGATAAATAATGACAGGATTAATTCAAAACCGTGATGCCTTTCTAGATAACATTGCAAAAGAACTTGGGCGCGCACGTAAAACAGAAGGTGTAGAGCGTCCAGTATGGAAAAGTAATGTGAATATAGAAACGTTAAAAGATTATTCACAAGAAGAATTACTAGAAGTGTTTAAAAAGCAATGTACAAACATTCATACAACTGTAGTAGAAACGACAAATGACCGTTTAGGTGAAGAACTTCAAAAAGTAATCATGGAAAACGGCGGGGGACCTATTTTATTATCAGCAGATGATCGTTTTGATGCATATGGTTTAACATCTTTATTTAAAGAAGAACTTCCAAAGCGAGACATTGAAGTAAACGTATGGGATCCAGAGAGAAAAGACGAAAATATGCGTTTAGCTGAAAAAGCGAATATTGGTATTGCATTTAGTGATTATACATTAGCCGAATCTGGTACAATTGTTGTACAAAGTCATAAAGGGCAGGGACGTTCTTTACACTTTTTACCGACTGTATATTTTGCTATTATTCCACGTGAAACACTTGTGCCTCGTATTACACAAGCAGTTCAGGATATGAACTCACGCGTAGAAAATGGGGAGACAGCGGCATCTTGTATTAACTTTATTACAGGGCCAAGTAACTCGGCTGACATTGAGATGAATCTTGTTGTCGGAGTACATGGACCATTAAAAGCAGTATATTTCATCGTATAAAAGAGGGGAAAGCAGGCCGGAAAATGGCCTGCTTTTTTAGTAGAATAAAGGATAATATGAAGTAGAAGTTCTCTCCTTTTTTTGCTATGTTTTTTTGGAAAGGAGAGGAAGGGATGTTCACTTATTTATATGCACTGTTAGCAGGGATGGTGTTTGGTTCTTTTTTTATGTTAGTTGCGGTGAGGGTTCCATTAGGTGCGTCTATTATTACCCCGCGTTCACATTGTTATTATTGCAAATATGTGCTAAGGCCAAAAGAACTAATCCCCATCATTTCATTTTATATACAAAGAGGCTGTTGTACGAATTGTAAGAGGAAAATTCCAATTATATATGTAGCATTTGAATGTATAACAGGAAGTATATTTCTTCTTACCGTGTATATGATTGGAATAGAACGAGAACTTATTATCATTTTATCCCTTTTTTCGCTACTTCTTATTATTTCAGTTACAGATTACTTATATATGTTAATTCCTGATTGTATTTTAATTTCGTTTGCGGTTTTACTCATTCTCGAAAGTGTTTTTGTACAATTAGTTACTTGGACAGATAGTATAGTTGGTAGTGGTGTTATATTCCTTTTGTTATATTGCATGCAAAAGATATATCCAGAAGGGCTTGGCGGAGGAGATATAAAACTACTTTCGTTACTTGGTTTTATAGTAGGAGTGAAGGGAGTTTTTATCGTTTTATTTTTAGCATCTTGTTTTAGTCTTTGTTTTTTCGGGATTGGTATCGGATTAAAACGTATAGAAGTACGAAAGCCAATTCCATTTGGTCCTTTTATTAGTCTTGGGGCAATGTGCTATGTATTAGCTGTTTATTCAAATTAGAGAGGGAATCGAAAATGAACGTATATATGGATGATCAAAGAAGTTGCCCGTTCGGGTATGTGTCCGCAACTACGGTAGAATGTGCCTTGCAAATGGTTCGGAATTATGATGTGAATATTCTTTCCCTTGATTTTAATATGGGGTGGAGAGCAAAAAATGGACTAGATTTTGTAGAAGCTTTTTGTACAGAGGGATTATATGTGAATGAAATTCACCTTCATACGAATGATGTCATCGGTATGCACAAGATGAAACAGAGAATGGATAAGGGAAAAGAAGAAGGAGAAATTAATCCTCACCTTGTTGTTAAATACGTGGGAAGCTAAAAACTCCAAAGTAAAACTTTGGAGTTTTTAATGTTTCATATGTGCTTGTAAAGGAATAATCTCTTCTTGTTGAGCTGCTGCGATTTCAGTTTCTTCCTGTTGAACTTCAGGTGTTTTCTTTGTTAAGTAGTGGTATACCATACCGACAAATACTGATCCGCCAATAATGTTACCGATTGTAACAGGAATTAAGTTATGAATAGCACCTGAAAAAGAAATTGTCTCAGGATGCGGTGAAACTAAAGATAAAGCAAAGAGTGATAAGTTTGCAATACTATGTTCGTAACCAGATAAGAAGAATGTGAAAACAAGTAGCATCATGACTATTATTTTTGCTGTGTCACCTTTAACCTGAGAAGGTAAGAAACAAGCAAGACATACGAGCCAGTTACATAAAATGGCTTTAAAGAATAACTGCATTGTAGGTGTGTTCATCTTTCCTTCAACGACTTTATTCATTAAGTGACCGTGATCAATTGCTTCAAAAATTCCAGTTGCGTAAAATAGTAAGGCAAAGAATAACGCGCCGGCTAAGTTACCTGCATAACAAGCAACCCAGTTACGTAGTGTATCAGAAATCGTTGTTTCTTTTCTTAAAGTTGCTACAGTAAAGTACATTGTGTTCCCAGTAAACAATTCAGCACCGCCATATAGAATAAGTACGAGAGCAATCCCGAAAAACATAGAAGCAGCTAAATAAGTTGCTGGTGAATCTGCAATGTGAAAAAAGTTACCTAATTTAAAACATAGTACAATAATAAAACCGATATAAATACCCGCAAGTGCAGCACGAATGAAATATTGCATTGGGTTTGTATCTAGTATTTTCTTTTTGCTTTTAGCCAGTTTGACAACATAATCTAGTCCTTGTTCTAGCATGAGTAATACGCTCCTTTAGTAAATCTTCTATAAATACTCCTTATATGAATAAAGTACATGGAATTGTTCTCACTTTCAATAAGTTTGTGCAATGTTTCACAAAGAGGACATACATACATTAAGAAAACGTTTACAAAAGGTAGTATAATGTAATTTTTTCTGGACATTGAGAGGAAGAAAGAAAAAAGAAAAAGCGCTGTAATTACAGCGCTTTTTCGTCTAAATTCTTTTCTACTTTTACTTCTACTTCTTTTGAGAAGAACCAACCACCAACTGCGATTCCGACTAATACGATCCAGAATGTAAGCTTCCACGGAGTGGATTCTGGGAATGAATGTGGAATTACATTTAATGCAGGGTGTGCTAATGTATAAACTGCTAGCTTCACACCAACCCAACCTACAATTAAGAATGCTGCGGTTTCAAGTCCTGGTTTACGTTTTAAGATTTGTACGAAAGCAGTTGCTGCAAATCGCATAATGATTAATCCGATAAGTCCACCTACAAAGATAACAACGAATTGCCCAGTATCAAGACTACCAATTGTACCTAATCCTGTTTTTGGTAAAGTCATTGCTAGTGCAACAGCAGCTAAAATTGAATCAACTGCGAAGGCGATATCAGCAACCTCAACTTTAAATACAGTCCACCAAAAGTTCTCTTGTTTTTTCTTTGCTTCTTTTTCTTCTGTTTCTTCATCTGTGTTCTTTTTAACATATGTTTTAAATAAGTGATTACCAGCGATAAACATAAGGTAGATGGCACCGATTGCTTGCACTTGCCATACATCGACTAAGAACGAAATCATAAATAACGATCCAAATCGGAAAACAAATGCCCCCGCTAATCCATAAAATAGTGCTTTCTTTCTTTTTTCTTCTGGTAAATGTTTTACCATAATTGCAAGAACAAGAGCGTTATCAGCCGCTAAAATCCCTTCAAGTGCAATTAGGATGAGTAATACCCAACCATACTCCAATAATAATGATACATCCATGTACATTCTCCTCTCATTTCTATAAGTTCTAAATAAGTGAAGAATTTCCCCACTATTTAGTTTCCCCATACTCCTGCCTATTAACTTTGGAAAAATCTGGAAGTGAATGCAAAAAAGACCTCTGCCGTTAATAGGCAAAGGTCTTGCTAGACATATGTAATAAAAAATGCCAACAAAGCCGGAAGAACTAAGTTCTACGTAATGACGACTTTGTTTCCAAGAAATATTCTTGGACGCTACTCCCCTTTGGAGATATGTTATTGTATTCTCATTATATGGATAATTTATACGGTTGTCAACCTGTTAAAATATCTTCATTCGGATATTTTATTTTCAGGTTCTTTTTACGAGCAAATGAAAAAGCCAATGTTAAAGGACCCATTTTCCCGAAAAACATCATAAAGATAATAATAGCTTTTCCGATTATAGTTAAGTGGGGTGTTAAATTCATACTGAGGCCAACAGTCCCAAATGCTGAAAATACTTCGAAAGCACTCATCAATAGAGGAACTCGCTCAGTAATACTCAAAATTAAAATAGCAAAAAAGATAAATGAAATGGAAATAATAGTAATGGTTAATGATTTGACAATGAGAGTATCTTTAATGGATTTTTTAAATACGACAATATCCTCTTGTTCTTGTAAAAATTTAAATACGCCAAAAAATATGATTAAAAATGTTGTTAACTTAATCCCACCACCAGTTGAAGCGCTACCAGCACCAATAAACATAAGGAGCATCATTAATAGGAGAGAAGGTTTTGACAATGTAGAAATATCAACAGTATTAAACCCGGCAGTTCGCGTTGAAATTGCTTGAAAATAAGAGGCCAATCCTTCTTCAAATGGGGTAAAACCTCTCATAGAAAGGGAGTTATGGAACTCGAATATAAAAATAAAAAGGGTAGCAATAATGTTGACGATTAGAGTAGAAGAGAGCATAAGTTTTGAATGTAGTGTAAGGTTTTTAAAGTTTTTCTTTCTTTTTATGTCTACGATTACTGTAAAACCAATTCCACCTAAGATGATGAGAGAGGAAATGACGAGATTGACAAGAATGCTATGAGAATGGGACATTAAATTATCGCTCCACACAGAAAAGCCAGCATTGTTAAACGCTGAGATTGAATGGAAAAAACTATAATAGATCCCTTTCATAACCCCATATTTTGGTACCCATTCAAAAGAAAGAATTATAGTAGCGATACATTCGACTGTAAAAGAGAATAAAAATAATGCTTTGGCAAGACGGATGATGCCGCCGATATTCGTTTGATTTAATGCTTGTTGCAGTAAAATTCGATTTTGAAGACCGATTTTTCTTCCGAGCATAATCGCAATTAAGACAGCAAAGCTCATAATGCCAAGCCCGCCAACTTGTATAAGCGTTAAAATGACACATTGTCCAAACAAAGTAAATACTTTTCCAGTATCTACAACACCAAGCCCAGTAACAGTACAAGCGGAAACGGTTGTAAATAAGGCATCGAGCCATGAAATGGACGTTGTCGTAGCAATGGGTAGTTTTAATAAACATGTGCCGACAACTGATAATACAAGAAAAGACAAAGTAAGAACGCGGGGAGGGCTCATGCTAATATTAATCCGTTTCATTTTACAGATCGCTCCTTTCGTTTTGATTAGTATGTGAAAAAGCACCATTATGTATGTTGAAAATAGAAAGAGGCAGAGAATATCTGCCTCTAAGCCATATGTTATATTATTATCCACGTAATTGTTGTTGAGCTAAAGCAACAAGACGTTTTGTTACTTCACCGCCAACTGAACCGTTAGAACGAGATGCTGTATTAGATCCTAAGCTTACACCAAATTCTTGTGCAATTTCATATTTAAATTGTTCAAGTGCTTGTTCTGCACCTGGAACTAATAATTTGTTTGTTTTTACCATGTTGATACACATCCTTATGAGTAGTCCAGTTCAGCTAAGTTCTTATCTAAACTGGTAACGTTATTTTATGTGGAAACGACGTACTCATACGCGGAAGTAATCGGTGCGATTAGAAGTTCTTGGATAGAAAAAAGAGTAGCAAATTTGTGAACTGCACCCCAATTGTTAGACACAGTCTAACAATTGGAGGTGCAGTTTTTCTATGGCTAAATTTACAGCTGATGAAAAAATACAAATCGTTCTACGTTATTTGAACGGAAATGAAAGTTATCGAGAAATGGGTAGATC
>WPCI01110816.1_pt1 | contig 31616 bp, 35 predicted proteins | sample 5399871 | NCBI WGS metagenome assembly WPCI01 (sample SAMN12869469, study PRJNA574797) | sludge metagenome | isolation source: wastewater treatment of pH7 | place: China:Beijing | collected 2019-05-20 | reverse complement strand
GGTAGGAATCTCCTATAAGCGTCAAGCGCTAAAAATATGAAACAAATCCACAGTACCTATTAAAATTATAACAAATGAGAGAAAGGAAGCTATATTCAGTATCAATCAAATGCTACATACTGAATATACAAGATAAACTATATGAAAAAATTAATTTTTATTTTATTTGTTGGTGTATTCGGCTTACTTCTTTCAATACAACCAACGTATGCACTTGAATTAGATCCTAATCTAAATTTTGAAGGTAAAAAAGTGACATTTTTAGGTGACAGTTTAACAGCTGGAACTGCTATTGAAGAAACTGATAGATGGACATATTTGGTTGCAAATGAACTTGGTTTCTCGGAGTATGTCAATATGGGTATTAACGGAAGTCGAGTAACACAAGAGTCTGATAAAACAGATTCATTTGAAGAAAGAGTATCTCAAATACCAACTGATAGTGACTATGTTTTTATTATGGGTGGTTGGAATGATAAAGTAAGTAATATTTTGATTGCTGACTTTGAAATAGCTCTACAAAGTGTTGTAGATTATATTCGAACAAATATTCCAAATGCTCAAATAGTATTAATGACCTATTTTGATTTAGGTGATGTTACTACAAATACAGAGACTAAAACACTAGCTGATTTTTATGGTGTTTTTAATACAGTTTCTGATGATCGTATTGTCGTAGGAGAACCTAAATTAACAGGCAAGATTCAATTATTGGATTTATACAATATTGCAGATATTCAACCAGAAGAGGTTGAATTATATACTTATGATGATCTACATCCAAATGAAGCAGGTAGTAGACTTCTAGCTAATATGATTATTTCATTTTTAGCAGGTGAAAATATTGATGAAAGCAGTTCTTACAGTGTAGGAAGAATTGGTGCTACAGGAGTTATTGTTAGTGAAGATTATAGATATACAGAAGCCATACCAGTAACTGCAGGAAGATCATATGTAATATATAATAACAACAGTTCAACATCTGATCAATATTACATGTTTGCACCTGGTATCTTTACTGATGTTGATGGTGAATATATATCCGAAATACCTGTAAAATACAATACAATGAGTGTTGTGACTGCACCAGAAACAGCTACTCATATGATTGTAAACTTTAATCAAACTAAAATAGATAGTTTTTATGTTCGTCAAATAATAAATGAATTTCAGCTTGATTATGTTACAAATGGAGCTGAAGAAAGTATTGATTCAGTCCTAGTCAAAAATGCAACAGTTGTTGAACCTGAAGAACCAACAAGGGATAATTACATTTTTGCAGGTTGGTACACTGATGATAGTTTTATAAATTTATATGATTTTGATGACGTAGTAAATGATAACATTACACTTTATGCTAAATGGATTACAGATACTAGTGATGGTTCATCAGTGATTGTACCAGAAGATGATACTCTAACTATTTTAGGTGTATCATGGTACTGGTGGATTGCTGGATTTGCTGTTTTATATTTTGGTTTTACCAAAAATGGAAGAAAAGCTTTAGGACTTAAAAAATGAAAAAAATATCAGTGCTTTTAGTCGCATTGTTTTTAGTGATCCAATTAAACTATACAACTGCATATGCTTTAAGCTCTGATATCAATGGTCCTTCAATTATACATAAAGAAGCTAATCAAGTTTTTACAATTGGTGATCTACTTTCATTGTATGATCGAGATGTATTTATTGAAAAAGATGAATTCACTGGGTATGGCAACATACCTGGTGAATATCATGTTTTATTATTCCAGGGCGAAAATACTAAAGATGTAACAATAGTAGTTGTAGATAAATGGAGTAATTTAGAGAATTCAAGCGATATATTGTTCGTATCTGATTATAAAGATATTTACGTTTCAAATGAACGCATGTTATCTTTATATGAAATTTTATATTTTATTTATCCTATAACTGGATATATTCAAGAATCATATCAATTTAGATATGAAGAAATCACTAACACATATCATACACAAGAATTAAATGATGATGGATCCATTGAAGTTGGAACTTATGAGCTATCATTTAGATTAACATATTATAGTGGATTTCAAGAAGTCTATCATGCAAATATTACAACAAAAGAAATCATTATAAATGGCATTATTATTGAAGCTCCTCCAACAACTTTAGATGTTATTATGAGCTACATACCATGGGCTATTGTTATTGGTTTATTAATATATGCAATTAAGCATAAAAAGAAACGAGGTTTTACTTATGATTAAGAAAATTATGCTCTTATCGATATTTGTTGCATTATCGATGTTTATGGGTTTAAAAATATATGGAACTTATGTTGATACTCAAATATTAGATATAAGTACTCAGTTTAGCCAGTGGGAAATAAAAGAAAATGCTGGTGTCTATATGCTTGAATCCAATAGAGTCAAAAACTCAGCAGAATCTATTGAAATACAATTAGATACAGGTTTTTCAGCATCTAATGTTTCTTCAAGTCCATATTATAGTATTTATAATGCTTTTGTTCAATCATATGGTTCAGAAACTTCTAGAATTAATTTATACTCAGATGAAACATCTACAGTATTAATTGATACACATAATCTAGTTTATGAAGCTCCTGAAGTAACTGAAGTAATGTATTTAAACGGAGGAACACAACTAGATCCAGAATGGGTTGTTGATATTGAAAAAGATATATACTACTCAATTACAATCGTTTTAAATGAAACCTTAACATCAGACCAAAGACAAAGAATACTAGATGTATTTAATGCAGGAGGATACTGGGGTGAGATGGTTCCAGGTGGTACATATAATTTAGTGGTAACTGCAAATGTTGTAGATATTTATATCGATCCAACCAATCCAAATGATTTGGATTTACTTCCAACTACAAGTGGATCTATTTTCGATGATGTAAATAATATGGGTAGAGTATCTATTTATGCTGTTGATAATAATACAGTAGATTTTACTATCATGTATGATAATATTTATCACTTAAGATATACTTTTTCTGATAATACTGATTTTAGTATTTTTAATAACAACTATGAAGCGTTTTATTATACATATGAAGATCAACATTTTATGGTTTTTAATAAAGGCGATCAGTCTATGTTTACTCACTATGAAAGAATTGATGCTTTTATACCATATACAATTTGGAACTTAGATACCAATGAGATTATACATCATAATCAAATTGATGTTTATATGTATATGACTTTAGGTGATGCAAATCATATCGTTGGATATTTCTATGTTGATGATTTTGTCATTGATAGATTGTTACAGGTATCAACTATATTTAATTATAGATGGGATCCAATTATTGGAACTAAATCAGAATGGATGACAAAACCAGTAGTTTTAGAAGATACACAAATATCTGAAGGTAACATAGCATGGCAACTTGAAGCAGCTGCTACTTCTTTTGCAGCTACAGCTACTCTTGCAGCTATAGTTGGTGCAACTGGTGTTGGATTACCAGTAGCACTTCCGTTATTACTTGCTGGAAGTGTTGTTGCTGGTTATTTTGCAGCTACAGCATATTTATATCCAGAAGATTTAATTACAGGTGATGTATCACAGATTGAACTTGCAAATGTAGATACTGAGCTTAAAAATGAAATTAATCAAAAATATACTGAAATAGATGAAGATTTTACAGCTATAGATACAAATACATTTCCATTATGGAAACTTGATTTTGGAGCATTTGAAAAAGTTGGAAGTACAGCTGAAGTTGATCCTGAATCTATTAATGTAATTTCACTATCTTATCAAACAGATGGTGTTGTCTATACGCTTGAAGCTGATAGCATTAGAACAAATGCAACTGTTGATGATTATTTAGATCCAAATAATAACTCTGGTATATTTAATCCATATCCAACAGAACCAACTGATTCAATACTTCCTGATGGTTGGTATTGGTATGCTGGTGCAGCTGTTGTTGGTTATTTCTTAATCAATACATTTAAGAGAGCAAAACGAGAACCAGGACTGATGATATTACTTCTTGCAGCTATAGCATATGTACTTTATATCCTAGGGGTAATATAGATGACTAGTATAACTGCATGGATTTCCGAAAATTGGCAGTTAGCTGCATCTGTATTAGTTCTATTAATAGTCTTATCCTTAACTGGTAGGATAAAAAGATTACTACGAGATGCTAGAAAAGGATTAGCTGATATATTTACACTTGAAGGCTTTTTCATATTTTTAATTCTTGCATATATCATCTATCAAATTTATTTAAAGGTTGCGGCTACTTTATGAAAGATTATTTAGATCCAATTTATAATAAATGCGAACTTTATATAGATAAGACAGTGCATCTAGCTGAAAAAGGACTAGATGCATTTTCACATGCAACAAAGCAAGTTTTAAATATCTTTGATAAATTCAGCAATGGATTACTTGATGGCATCCATGGATTTTATAAACGTAATGATCATGATCGCTTTATCAGATATGCATCATTACCATGGAGCATTAGCATACCGATTGGATATAAATATTTATCTAGAAACTCATATTATAGACTTCCAATATTTCAACCAGGTATGCACATGATTAGAGCAAAAGTTGGAGGGGGTAAATCACTTACATCATTTGTACTAGCTGAGATGACGCTTCTAGCTACAGCAAATGGATCATATTTCACATCACCAGTTGAAAAACCTCAATTATCAGAAGATGGCAAATATTATTATGTGCATCATCGAGTTGTTGATATGAGAGATTACTATAAAGATGGTAAAAAAGTGCTTCAGTTTAATACTGATAAATATAAAGATATTCATAAAGATGAAAGACATCTGCAGTACAATCCTAGATTAAATAAAGGTAAAGAGTACAATAAATCATTTGTACCAGAGCATGAGGATCATCTTCTTATGAGGCATGATGGTATGGAGCACATTTATATGTACTCACAACATGCTAAGCTTGATGCACAAGATATGGATTCCATTACTTATATGCATGAAGTTGAAACTAAAAAAGATATACCAATTAAAAGATGGCTAGATAGTGGCGACTTAAAATATATACCTGTGAAACTTAAATTCTCAACGTTTATTGTTGATGTTGGATTTGATGGATCCATGAAAAGAAAGAAAGTCGCTAAATTTAACATACCTGTTCCATATAGTGTATTAGAAAGATTTGATACACATGCTGAAAGATATAAACATGCTGGATTACCAGTTGATTACAAATAGGAGGATTTTTATATGACTATAGATAGTTCTGTGATTAATGCATTAAACGTTTTATTGTTGATCGTTATTTATTCACTTTATGTTGCATCACCTTTAATCATTTTACAGCTGATGATGTACGGACATGAGCATTATAAGAAGTGGAAAGCGAAAGAACAAAAAGAAGCTGAACGTATCATTGTAAAAATGAACGAGAAGATTGCAAGTGATGCTGCAGCTTGTGATACATTACTAAATCAAAAAACACAGCTTAAACTTGAAGTCGAATCACTTGAGAAAACAAAGAAACAATTACAACTTGAAGTCGGTGTAGAAGATAAACCAGATGTAGAAGAAAATCAAGATTTAAGTGAACTCAATATCAAGCAATTGCAGAAGCTTGCAAAGGCTCAGGGTGTCAAACGATATTCTAAATTGAAGAAAGCAGATTTACTCAAAGCCTTAGGTGCTTAGACTGGGAAACACAAGCACACGCACACACGGGAAACGTGCTCATCTTCCAAGAGAAACAAAAGCCTATATCGTATATATTTATATATACGTATATTTTGAACGTTGATTTTATGTTCCCCTCATTTCCCTCACATCACCAGGAAACAAAAACCCCCATCGATATAATGGGGATTGATTCTGCTAATTACTTCCATTCATCAAGATGATGTGTAATGTAAAAGTGAACATCTGAATATGATTTGAATGTAACTACTTTTGGTTTTCCGTGATAGCCTCTAACTCTAAAGATATTAACATTTGATTTTTTAAAAATCTTAAAAACTAAAGTTCCATTTTCATCTTTTACACTATCAATTGGTTTTTCTCTAAATAATAAAATGATCACGCCAATCATAATGCTTGTGAAAAACAAGATGAAAAAAGGTAAAAAATTTCTGACCTTTGGTGAAAAAAGTTGATACAAAGTCAGTTGTTCTCTAGATAGAGCAAATAAGTATGAATGTCTTTTTAAAAATAAAATTTAACTTAAAAATGTTATAATAATTATGCCAAACAATCATGAAAAGGAACTACAAAAGCGAGTATTTTATCCTTGGATTGTTTGGCGACGTTCCTTTGGGATGAAATACTCGCTTTTGTAGTATACGGAACGTCATATGAAATTGAATAGCCAAACATGTCCAAAATGTGGATCGATTGATTCACTCATAAAAAATGGAAAAAACAAACATCATGTGCAAAGATATAAATGCAAACAGTGTCTAAAAACATTTATACAAAATCATTCTACAACCAAACATTTACATTTCAGTGATTATCAAATCAAAAAATTCATTGGTTATATGATAGACGATGTAACCCTTGAAGTCATCGCAAGGAATATGAACATAGACATCAAGACAGTACATTATCATAGGTATCTAGTATTTCACACGCTTTCAACTTATCAGTCAAGTATTAGACTTACTGGTACGATTCTTATTGATGAAACATTTGTTAGTATTAGAGAAAAGCAATTTAAAATCTATAGACCCGATGGTAAAGACATTAGAGGTCTCTCTTTTAATCAATTATGTATCATTACAATGATTAATTTGGAAGGTATATCTGTAGCTAAAGTTTCATCTAGAGCAATGGCACTTCCACATCACTATATGGATCTGTTTAATGAAAATGTACAACACCCAAAGATGTTTATTCATGACGGTAACACCAAACAGTATCAATTTATGAATCAGTTCCCCTGTGAAAAGATAAATGCCCGTAAAGATGTCTCTATGAAGTATTCCACAGATATGGTGGATTCCTATCATAGCAATATAAAAAGATATTTGTTCAAACATGCAGGGTTTAAATTGAAGAATATTCAACACTATTTAAACTTTTTTGTATACAGACAAAACTATCTAGCTTCACATAATATTAAAAATATAAGACAACAAATTTCATTGAAAAATGAAATGAGTGCTGATTTATTGAGAAGAGTTAAAAGTGTCAGAAAGACAATTAATTACGAAACATATTTAAATGATAAAGGTATAACTGATATTTTGGAGAATAGATAAGTCTATCAACTTTTTTCACCAAAGGTCAGAAAAAATTTAGAAAATCTTCTTCTAACATCCAATCAGGCATATATATCACCTCCAAAACAAAGTAATTTTCTCATAAGATACAATATCATTTTACCACCCTTTCTTTTACTAAATTCAAGACTTATATAAATAAGCTTTGTTGTTTGATATGGATATCCACAAAAATTGTGGATTAAAATTCTCAATAGTCGTTTTATAATCATTATAAACGTTTCATTGGGAGGAACTAAAAAATGAATATTCGAAAATTAGTCAATGACTACTTGTTGGAGATTAAACTGCGATATGCTAATGGAACGTATCGCTTTTATAAATCTCATCTAGGGCACTTTGTCAATTATGCATCAAAGTATGGTATCACACATGTTGAGGATATTACACCAGATGTAATAGTTGATTACATTACACACATGAAAGAAACATGTGAGAATGTAACTATCAATAAAAACATCGGATGCTTAAAAAGAATGTATAGACACATGAAGATTGACTTTCCATATCTTCAACAAGTCAGCAAGCTAAAAGAACGATCTAAAACTTTTGATGCAATTGAAATGAAAGACTACATGCGTATACGTAAGTATATACGTGAGTATCCAGAATTTACAACAAATGGTATCTTCTATAAATGCTTTTTAGCACTTCTTGCAGATACTGGTGCACGTATCCAAGAAATCATGTTCATTGAAAAAAAGAATGTGAATCTAAATGTAAATGAGATACTACTAACTCATACAAAGACTAAAGAAGATCGAACTGTCTATTTTACTGATAAGCTCTCAAAATCAATCATTAAAAAAATGATGATGGTTAAATCTGATCATAAATACTTGCTACATAATATAGACAAAAATAGAGCTTCAAATTATGATGATATCAGATATATTTTAAGACAGGTTAAAAAGAAGCTTAAAATCAAGAAGCTCCATGCTCATATGTTTAGGCATACTGTAGCAACTTATCTTATGGAAACTGGTATCAGTCTAATAAACCTGATGGACATTCTAGGTCATAAGAATTTAGAAACTACTAAGCGATATTTGCACATGTCAAAAAAACATATCAAACAAGCATACAATGAAAAGATGAAATCCCTGGATTAATCGTCTAGTTGATCCATTGCTACTATGTATGATCCTTTAAAACCAAATAAATCATTTGGAGTGCAATCAAAAATCTTACATAGTTGTAAAATGCGATCGCCATTTGGAAAAGATATACCTTTTTCCCAAGCCCAGTATCCTTGTTGACTTATATTAAGCAACGCTGCCATATCTCTTTGGCTTAGGTTTAGCTTTTCTCTGTACTCCTTTAGTTTTAGTACAACCATAAGCAAAACCTCCTTAAAAACGATATTTGACAGTAAATATTTGTATTTTTTCTTGACAAATATCTACTGTCGTATTAAAATACACATAAAGACAATTATTTACTGTCGATTGATTTAAAAAATAAACCATGAGTTTTGGTTGGGTGTTCTCATGGTTGCTGTGATTATATAAGTGGCGATGCAGGAGGGATTCGAACCCCCGACCGACGGCTTAGAAGGCCGTTGCTCTATCCAGCTGAGCTACTGCATCATCAGTCGGCACAAGTTATTATAACAAATGTTAGTGCCGATTGTAAAGACATTTTTATGAAATTATCTTTTAAAATTAAATTAAACTTTAATCTTACCAATTTCGCCAATTTTATTTAAGATTCTTAAGAAGTTTTGTGTATCTTCATTACCTAAATGCTTAGTTAAAAATTCAATGGGTTTATAGTAGTCATCTCTAATGGATTCAACATAAGTTTTACCATCTTCAGTTAATCTAATATAAATCACTCTTAAATCTTTTTCTGATTGCACTTTTTCCAAATAATTCTTTTCGACTAAATCATTGACCTTATGTGTCACAGCAGGTAATGTTACTTTTAATGTTTTAGATATGTCTGTTAATTTGACTTTTTGATTGATATCACAAAAAGCAACACAAAATAAAACCATAATATCCGCATCACTTAATTTAGTGCTTACTCGATCATAAATTCCGCTTCGTCTAAAGATTTTTAATGCTCGGTCTAATTGCTGTAGTGTTTGATAATCTTTTTTCATGTTTACCTCCTGATATAAACTTCATAAACTATTCTATACCTTTTTGATGCTTTAGTAAAGAAAAGTTCATTATTGCATTTTATATATCTTAATCAGTTTTATTAATTCTGCTCTTCTATGATCATCAGTTTTTGGTAATATTTTCTCAAATTGCTTTATTTTATGGTCATAATATCCGCTTGCTTCAGCTTTATATTTCAGTTTAGGTCCTAAATACAAATCATCTTCTAAAAGACTCATTTCGCCTTTTTTTACAACCATGATAATATAATAGAATTTATCATGGATGACATACTCGTCTTCAATTATAAAATGATGATTTGCTAAATAAGATCTTAAAACTTCATGTTTATCATTTGCTTGTAAAATGTAAGTAACATTCGCTTTTGCATCAGATAAAATATCAGTGATCAAATGAGCACCCATGCCTGCAATCATCACAAGGTCATAGTGATCATCAATTTGTTTAAAACCATCTGAGATTACAAAATCAACTGGATATTTTTTTAAATTAGCTTTTGCTTGATTAAGTGGTTCTTGCCTTAAATCACTTGCTATAGCAGATTTAATATATTGCTTTTTAAAGGCTTCTAGTAATACTAAGCCATGATCAGTACCTATATCTAAAATACGATCATATCCTTTTGTCAGACTTGCTAAAAATTTGATTCTTTTATTTCTTGCCATAATAGAATTCGCGTAGTTTATTTTGTCTAGAAGGACTTCTTAACTTTCTTAATGCTTTTGCTTCAATTTGTCTTATACGTTCACGTGTTACACCAAACTCACGTCCAACTTCTTCTAATGTATGATTTTTACCATCAAATAGGCCATAGCGTAATCTTAAAACCTTTTCTTCACGATCAGTCAGTGTTTCTAATACTTCATCTAACGTTTGTTTTACCATTTCTTGTAACATATATTCATGTGGTGTTAATGCATTAGGATCAGAAATAAAATCTCCTAAAGAAGAATCTTCTTCTTCACCAACATGTGCTTCTAATGATATAGGTTCTTTAGCGATACGTTGAATGTTTTGAACTTTCTCTGGTGTAATACCCATCTTTTCAGCAATTTCTTCAATAGAAGGCTCTCTACCTAAATCTTGAATTAGTTGTCTTTGAATTCTAATCATCTTATTAATTGTTTCTACCATATGCACTGGGATACGAATTGTTCTTGCTTGATCTGCAACTGCACGGGTAATAGCTTGTCTAATCCACCAAGTTGCATATGTCGAAAATTTAAATCCTTTTTCATAATCAAACTTGTCAACAGCTCTCATAAGTCCCATATTACCTTCTTGAATTAAATCAAGAAATAATAATCCACGACCAACATAACGTTTAGCAATTGAAACAACCAATCTGTAATTGGCTTCTACAAGCTTGTTTTTAGCTTCTGCAGCTATTCTAATTGTTTCTTTTAGTTCATCTATATCTTGTTCTTCTAAATCAAGAATGCCTTGATTATATTCTTCTAATTGTTCTTTTGCATAACGACCATTTGAAACTTGAACAGCATACTTAGTTTCAAGTTCATGTGTCAATAGTGGAATTTGTCCAATTTCTTTTAAATACATACGAACAGGATCATCTATTTTAATCGATGATGCAATCGTATCAATATTGATTAACTCTTCTTCTTCAACTTCAAGACCTGATAATGATAAATCATCTGGTTCATCTTCATCATCTTCTATTTCAAAATCATCATCTTCATCTAGTGCATCACTTTTGACTTCTACATCTTCATATTCTTCATCTTCAGCGATATCTATATCGTTGTTTAATAAAGCGCGCTCTATTTCAAAATAAAGTTCACTTCCAGGTTTGGCAAATGGTTCTACATCTGATGTAGATAACAATTTTTCTTTACCAGCCTTCTTTTTTAGTTGTGCAATTACTTTTTCAAAATCCACAAACATACCTCCTAGTTTGTATCTATTTCACTCTTACTAATAACTCGTATTCTTCTAATAAAACTTTATCTTTATAATTTACTTGATCAAGTTTAACTTTAACATAGTTTTTTCTTCTTAAAAGATTAGCGTTTTTAACCAATCCAATGAGTGGTTCAAATTCAATCTCTTCTATAGGTAAATTATGTTCCCATATAATATCTTTGAATAATAAATTTTCTGCATATGTTCTTTGTTCATGTGTCAATCCATCCACGAATTCCTCAATTTCCATTTGTTCATGGTCTTTATAATAAGAATCAATTAAAATTCTAATCGTTGATTGTACATGATCTACAAAATCGCTTGTTTTAAGTCTTGCTTGTATATAACTAGCATCACTTTTTGATCTTAACATTGCATATATTAAATAACGTTCTGCTTTTTCGTATTTATTAGCTAGCTTGGTTACTTCTTTTTTAGGCAACACATCATTTTTTGGAAGTGGTGGTTGCTTTTTTGTTTTGATTTCAAATGCATCTGGAGATACATTTAAATCGTTTGCCAATCTATTTTTATAAATGTTTTGTATGGCTTTATCAACATAGGCTAACATTTCTAAAACTTGATTTTTAAATGTTGTAATATCATTAGCATTAGACAAGTTTTTACCTTGCTTATAGTAATCATATCTAAACTGATATGGATCTTTTAAATACTCGCCAAATAATGCTTCATACTTTTCTGGACCATAAGCCTTAATGAAATCATCTGGATCTAAAGACTCTGGTATGGCTAAAATTTCAGTTTTAAGTTTGACTTTCTCCAAGATTTGTATGGCAGAAAGTGTCGCTTTCATACCAGGGTTATCACCGTCATAAGCAATAATAATTGAATCAGTAAATTGCTTAATGAGTTTAGCTTGATCAATGGTTAATGAAGTTCCCATTGTGGCTACTCCATTTTGAATACCTGCATGATATGAACTAATCACATCAAAGAAACCTTCAAATAATATGACTTGTTTATTTCTTCTGATTTCAGGTAAAGCTTCATTAAAATGATATAACAATTGACCTTTTTTAAAAATAACTGTTTCAGGACTATTGACATATTTTATACTATCTTTAGGATTTAAGGTTCTACCACTAAATCCAACAACGCTACCTTTAGGATTTGTAATTGGAAAAATGAGCCTATGACTAAATAAATCATAATATGTGCCATCATCTTTTTGCTTTACAACGCCTAATTTGATCATATCAGATACTTGATAACCTTTATCATTTAAAAGCTTGTACAAGGCATCTGAATGTTCTGGTGCGTAACCAAGATCAAAGTGATCAATAATTTTATCATTGATTTCTCTTTGGTGCAAATATTTAAGTGCTTCTTGTCCTTTTTCACTGTTTTTTAAGTTAAATTTATAAAACTCTTTAGCTTCATGCATCAACTTGTAAAACACTTCATAGGGATCTTTTTGCTTTGCTGTCTTCTCGATTTTTATGCCTGCTTTATCAGCAAGTTCTTCAGCTGCTTCTTGAAAAGATATGTTTTTGATTTTGCGATAAAAATTAATAGGTGATCCGCCTTCACCACACCCATAACATTTACAAATGTTTTTTTCTGGTGACACAAAGAAACTTGGTGTTTTTTCTTGATGAAAAGGGCACAATCCTCGATAATTTTTTCCTGCTTTTTGGAGAGAGACAAACTCAGAAACCAAATCGACGATTGGTGTCTTCTCATTTATTTGCTCAATGAGTTTATTGTCCATCTTTACCCTCCTTAATTTAATACTGTATTTTTTCTTCTATATAGCTTTTTAAATCTTCAATTTTCACTCTATCTTGTGCCATGGTATCACGATTTCTAATTGTAACTGTGCCTTCTGATTCAGTATCATGATCAATGGTCACACATAAATATGTACCTATTTGATCTTGTCTTCGATATCTTTTACCAATATTTTGCGTTTCATCATAAACGACATCAAAATATTTACTCAACATATGATAAACGTCTAATGCTTGTTCTTGATGAAGTTTTTTGATTAGAGGTAGGACTGCTACTTTATATGGAGCAAGCTTAGGATGAAGCCTTAAGACTTGTCTAGTATCATTTGATTCAAGTGTTTCTTCATCATATGCATTTGCTAAAAACGCAAGGACGAGTCTTTCAACACCAACAGATGGTTCAACGACATAAGGTAAATATTTCTCATTCGTTTCTGGATCTAAATACTCTAAACTTTCATTTGATTGTAATTGATGTGCATTTAAATCATAATTTGTTCTAGATGCAATACCCCATAATTCATCAAAGCCCCATGGGAACTTAAATCTAATGTCGGTTGTTGCATTTGAATAATGACTTAAGGCTTCTGGTTTATGATTATCAAATTCTAAATTTTCTTTAGAAAGCCCTAGTTCTATAAGCCAATCCATTGAAAAACTCTTCCAATAGTCAAACCACTTTAATTCAGTTCCAGGTTTTACAAAAAATTCTAATTCCATTTGTTCAAATTCTCTAGTTCTAAAAATAAAATTTCCTGGAGTGATTTCATTTCTAAAGGATTTACCTACTTGACAAACACCAAATGGTATTTTTCTTCTTGTTGTTCTTTGAATGTTTTTAAAATTGATAAAGATACCTTGTGCAGTCTCTGGACGTAAATAGATTTGATCTGCTTGTTCTTTAATAACACCTTGGTGTGTTTCAAACATCATATTAAATTTACGAATAGGTAAGAAATCATGAGCTCCACAGCTTGGACATTTAATTTCATTGTCTATGAGAAACTGATACATTTGATCTGTTGACCACCCATTTGGATCAATCGTTTTATCAAACGATTCAATAAGATGATCCGCTCTAAACCTTTGATTACATTTTCGACATTCTGTTAGTGGATCACTAAATCCTCCGATATGACCACTAGCTTTCCAAACCTCGCTATTTAATAAAATTGATGTATCGACTAATACATTATATTGATTTTCTCTTTGAAATTTTTGAATCCATGCATCTTTAATATTTTTCTTTAATAAACTTCCTAGTGGACCATAATCCCAAGTATTCGCTAAGCCTCCATAAAGCTCACTGCCTTGATATATATATCCAGTTGATTTTGCAAATTGTACGATTTTGTCTAATGAAACCATATGTACACATCCTTTAACATTTTCATTTTAAGTGTTTAAGTGTCACATTTAAGTGATATTGATAATATTTTTTTATAAAATATTCTATTCGATCCAAAATATCTATTTCATAGATACCATGTTCATTATAAGGTAAATAATATAGTTTTAAAAGAAATATAGCGTCTTTTGTGTCTAAATCAATAGTAAATGACTCATTTTGATAAACAAGTCCACCTTTTTCTACGCTAATGCCTTTTATTTGTCTACCATCAGCATTTAAATCTAATGCGTATCCTAAAGATTTTAATATCTTCAATGAAAAACTTAAACTAGATACCTTTATATCTGATTGATTAAGTGCTGTTATGACTTCCGAAAATATCGTTTTGTAGTTTAAGTGATCAATCATTAATGTATCAATAATTTCTAATATAAGTGCTGCTTGTTTTGTTTTATGATAATCTGTTTTAATCATTGAAAAATCATTGATGATTTTAGGTTCTTGGAGCGTAAAAAAAGATTTATCTTTTTGTTCTTTAAACGAAATGTGGGTTAGATATTGAGAGATCACTCTACTCTTATCTGTAACTTTTTGTGCACCTTTAGCAATTAAATTCATTTTGCCTTGTGGTGTAAATACATAGAGTAATCTCGAAGTCTCTTTGTAAGCTTGAACTTTAAATATTAACCCTTCCATAGCTTATTCTCCAAATCCAAACGATTTCAAATCATTGGGTCTATTTCGCCAATCTTTTTTGACTTTAACCCATAATGTTAAATGTATCTTTGTATCTAATACTTTATTAATTTCTTTTCTTGCTTCAGTACCGATATGCTTGATTTTCTCTCCGCCACGCCCTATGAGAATCTGTTTTTGTGTTGGTCTTTCCACAATGATTAATGCTGAAACATCGACTTGATTTGCTTCTTGATTTTGATAAATACTTTCGATCACAACGGCTACAGCATGTGGGATTTCTTGTTCTGTGAAGTATAGTATTTTTTCTCTAATTAGTTCACTCATCATAACCGTTTCACTTTGATCCGATTTCATTTCTGGTGGAAAATATTTAGGACCTTCTGGTAAATACTCTAAAAGCGCTGTTTTAATTTTGTCAATATAAGTTTTATCTTTTGCAGAAACTGGAAAGAATCCTTCAAACTCATACGATCCTAAATAACTCATAATACAACTATCAATTAATGCTTTAGATTTAAGTTCATCAATTTTGTTAATGACTAAAAATATAGGTTTTTTTAATCCTTTAAAATAATTAATGATATGTGTCTCTGCAGCGGTTTTTTCTCTATCAACAACAAATAAAACCATATCTACATCTTTTAATGAAGATACAGCAACTTTATCGATGGTTTTATTTAATAAATCTTTGCCTTTATGCATACCAGGTGTATCAACAAATATCATTTGATAATCAGCAGTCGATAAAACACCAGTGATTCGGTGCCTTGTTGTTTGTGGTTTTGGACTCATAATAGCAACTTTTTGTTCAATAAGTGCATTGAGTAATGTGGATTTCCCTACATTAGGTCTTCCTACAATCGCAATAAAGCCTGATTTATGCATCTGAATCTCCATCAAACTCTTCAAATGCGTAAGGTAATAAATCATCTGGATCAGTCTCTTTGATTTCCCCATTTAAATTTGCTAAATATATCTTCGTTCCTTTAGGCATAAGTTCATGCATCACTTGTCTACATGCACCACAAGGTGAAACAGGATGTTTGCTATCAGCAACAATCGTCATTGATTTTATATCCTCTTTTGAATATCCTTGGCTTAAAAGTGAAAATAGAGCGCTTCTTTCAGCACAATTTGACAATGGATAACTCGCATTTTCTATGTTTGCACCATGAATATATGTACCATCTTTTAATTCTATTGCAGCACCTACTTTGAAGTTAGAATATGGTACATAAGCTTTTTTTCTAGCTATCTTAGCTTGTTCAACGTTTTTCATTTTGTACTCCTTTGTAATTTTGCTTTATTTAATATCTGATTTTGCATCTCTAGCATTTCTTTTTCCTCTTCAGGTGAATGATGATCATATCCTTTTAAATGAAGATACCCATGAACCGCTAAAAATCCTACTTCTCTTTCAAAAGAATGACCATAATCATTCGCTTGTTTGTTTGCTTGATCTAAAGATATAAAAATATCTCCTAATGATTTTATATTTTCATCATCATTAATAAATGATAAAACATCTGTTGGTCGATCAATTTGTCGATAATCTAAATTCATTTGATGAATTTGTTTTAATGTGACAAAAACAATTTCCATACTTTTTTTATCTTTAACCGTTTTAAAAACTTTTCTTAAAAGTTTTTCAACATCTTGCGTATTTTGTTCTGTTTGATTATGTATGTTAATTTTCATGTTGGTCATACCTTTCGAGTATATGCTGCACAAGTGGATGTCTAACGACATCTAGTTTATCAAAAGTTATGATTTTAATATCGTCCATGTTACTTAATATTTGAAGCACTTCATTTAATCCACTTTCTCGATTATTTTTTAAATCTGTCTGCGACGGATCTCCTGTGACAATCATCTTAGAAGCAAATCCTAAGCGTGTCAAAAACATTTTCATTTGTGCTTTTGTTGTGTTTTGCGCCTCATCTAAAATAACACAAGCATTTTCTAAAGTTCTACCTCTCATATAAGCCAAAGGCGCAATTTCGATGACACCTTTTTCTAATAACTGAGTGGTTGTTTGCATACCAAGCATTTCGTATAAAGCATCATACAATGGCACTAAATATGGATCAACTTTTTCTTTTAAATCTCCAGGTAGAAATCCTAAGGACTCACCAGCTTCAACAACTGGTCTAGTTAAGATTAGTTTTTTAACTTTTCCTTGTTTTAATTCTCTAACTGCAGCAGCAACCGCTAAATAAGTTTTACCAGTCCCTGCAGGTCCAACACCAAAGGTTAAATCGAATCCTTCAATTGCTTTAATATAAGCTTTTTGATTAAATGTTTTTGGATAAATGGATTTACCTTGATCATTGACTAGAATTTTTTCTCTTTTATTGTATAACTCAAAAACACCTTCTAATTCATTTTTTTCAGCGAGTTTAATAATATACATCACATCACGTTCATTAAACTGAATTTGATGTTCTGCTAATTGGATTAAAACAGTAAAAATTGCTTCCAAAAGTGGGAGCATTTCTTTTTTTGCATCTGTTATTATTTCAGAGCCCCTAATTGAAACCAATATGCCTAGATATTGCTTGAAAACTAAAAGATTACGATCTTGAATACCAACAAGTCTGCTGATGGATTCAGCATGATGAATTTGTTGATTTAATTTCATTAAATCAGCTCCTTATCGTGTATTTATTATACCACATGAGAAAAAATAAAAAAGCACAGTTGTACTTTTTTTAATGATAATTGTTATAAAAACGCACCTTATCGGTGCGTTTCTTTATGATTTACTTTTTCTTAGCGCGTGCTGCGCGTGCACGATCTTTACGTTCTACACTTGGTTTAACGTAAAATTCACGCTTGCGTGCTTCTTGGAGGTTTCCTGACTTAGAAACATCACGTTTAAAGCGACGTAAAGCATCTTCTAATGTTTCTTTTTCGCGAACAACTGTTTTAGGCATAGTCTGCCCTCCTTCCACGCTTAGATTTAATAGCCTTTTACATTATATATGATTTTTTAGAATTTGTCAAAATTATTCAACATTTTTTAATGAGAAGTATGTTAATGCATAAATTGACGCGATTTCAGTGGGTAAAATGTTAAATCCTAAAGAAATAAACTGTGCATTGATGTTTTTAAAAAATTTTCTTTCTTCATCGGTAATACCACCTTCTGGACCAATGATAATTGCATAAGATAACTCATTTGATATAGTTTTTATGACATCTTTCAACATTGTAGTTTTCTCATTCTCATCAGCAACTAATACGACATCATACTTTGAAAAAGCGATTAATTTTATGTGAGTTACAAAATCAACTTTAGGTACATCAAAACGATGTGCTAATTCAGCTGCTTCTTTTGCGATTAACGATAATCTTTTTATTTTGTTTTGACTATTTTTATCTTTTGCTATCGAACGCTGCATTTCTAAAAATACAATCTTTGATACACCAAAAATAGTTGCATATTTAGCTACAATATCAGTTTTATTTCCTTTAGGTATCCCTTGGATTAATGTGAGTTGTGGTGTCTGATGTTTTTTGAGTTGCTCGATGACTTTAAAGCTAACACTTAAAGAAAGTTCAGTAATTTCACAGAGGTAACATTCCCCTAATGTGCATACAATGATTTGATCATTTTCTTTCATTCTCATCACTTTTATGATGTGATGAGCATCATCTTTTAGAATCAGTTGATTATTAAAATCAGTTGGCTCAATAAAATATCTTTGTGGCATAAGTCCTCCATTACGAAAAAAAGCGTTTCATGTTAGAAACACTTTTTATAACATATTCATTTTTATCTTGGCAAGTTATTTGATAAAACAATTGATACTATCATGACAACTGATAATATGATTGATGCACGTGTAAGAAATAACTCCATACCACGTATTTTTTTGTTTTTAAATAACTCTGATTTCTCACCACTAAACGCATCTTGTATATTATCTTCTGATGATTGTAATAATACTGCGATGATTAATAGTATTGATGAGAAAATTGCTATCCAATCTACCCAAATCATAAGCATCCTCCTAAAATTCAATTTATGATATCAAATTTTTGCAGTTTTGTCAATAAATCCATGCAATACTTTGGTTTTTATGATGAAATATTAGAAGTAAAGTTTTCTAAGTCTGAAATCATCATATAAGTTGATTGAAACCCTCCTGCTGAGATGTACCAAGCAATGCTTGATAATTCATATATATGCTCATTTGTCCCAGCATCAGTATTTTTAATTAAAGCATTATTTAGTACTGCTGATATACCCGATGCATTACCTATTGCTGCACCACGATCCATTAAAAAGATTACCGATGGATTGATTGCTGCGATATACTCATAACCAATAAGTTCTCCATGAGTTTCTCCGCTATCTTCATTCTCATCTGAAGGTGTAAATCCAAACTCATCATATAATACTGCAAATCTTCCATCTGATCCATAAAATGCCAATGATTCACCATTAACAAGAATAAATAAAGCATCGTATGCAGTAGTTACCTCTTTGATTTCATTCATTTTTTGAGTGATACTTAAGAGTTCTTGATCAAGATCATCTTTAATATTTGGGAAAATTTTTCCTAAGTTATCAACATTTCTTGATAAGCCTTCACTATACTCACCATAAACTAATGAAATATCTAATATATTTGCGTTTGGATATTGTTCAGATAATAGATCGTATGATCTTGAAGATCTACCTCCGATAATTATCAAATCAGGATTGAACAAATCAAGTTGATCTAAATCAGGCATAAATAGAGTACCTACATTTTTATATGCACTTGATTGATATGTAGACATATATGCTGGTAGATTGCTTTTAGGAATACCCAACATTGTAATTGATGTTTCATCTAATCCAACAAAATCTAAGATATCTAATGCATCAAAGCTAAAGATAGCCACTGCTTTAGGATTTGATAAAAACGTTTGTGTAACCGTTTGTGTTTGTCCACCTTCAAAACCATCTTGAGTCTCATTGATTTGAGCTCCAGTCGTAATCGTATGAGTAATCTCAACTTCTAGTCTTTCAAAATCCTTATCTTGAGTTAATCCTTCTTTTGATGTACAAGCAGTAAGTGCAAATATACTTACTGTAATAACTAATAATATATATATTTTTTTCATTCTCTTTTCTCCTATATTTATGTTCTATGTCCTTGTAAAATAGTTGTTTTTTGTACCTTGTCATGATCAAGCACTTCAATTTGTTGATTGTAATATATGCATACTTTTCTGCCTTGTACACCTGCAATACAAAAATCATGATCAAAAACATGATCTAATATTGCTTTATCCATCATATAATTGACATCACCTTGATCAGTGATTTGACCATCTTTCATCGCTACGATGTAATCAGAGAATGCTGCGGCAAAATTGATATCATGCATAACAACCACAATCGTTTTATCAAAATCTTTAACTAACTTTTGTAGTATTGTCATCATTTCTACAGCATATTTCATATCTAGATTATTTAGTGGCTCATCTAAAAGTATATATTTGGTGTCTTGAGCTAAAATCATTGCAATATATGCTCTTTGTCGTTGTCCACCAGATAGTTCATCTAAATACTTATGTTCTATATCTTTTAAATTCATATAAGATAGTGCATCATCAATTTTTTGATGATCATCTTCTTTTAGTCTTGATTTACTATGAGGAAATCTACCAAATGTTACTAATTCTTTAACAGTAATTCTAATCATAAGTTGATTAGTTTGTTTAAGTATAGACAGTTTTTTAGCTACATCTGAATGTTTCATGGTGTTTAAATCAACATCATCCAAATAGACTTCACCCTTTTGATGTGAAAGCAATCTTGCAATCACACCTAATAATGTCGATTTTCCTGCACCATTAGAACCAATTAATGCAGTTATTTTTTGATCTGGTATTTTCAAACTTATATTTTTTAATACCTCAAAATCACCATATGCATGAGACACGTTCTTAATTTCAATCATTTTTTATTCTCCTTTAATACTAGATATATCATATATAAACCTCCAAACATCGAGATGAGCACAGTTACTGTTGTCACATATCCTGTTTCTATAATGATTGTTTGTCCTAATATGATTGCGATCATGGCGATCAAGCTTGACATCATCATAAGGCTTAAATGTTTATATGTTTTTAAGATTTCTCTTGCTGCGTTAACTGCAATCAAACCTAAAAATGATATTGGGCCAATCAATGCGGTTGAAATACTCATCGCAATCGCTATATAAATCAAACTAGTGTTTAATTTTTTCTGATAATCAATGCCTAACCCTATTGCTTGAGATTCACCTAGGCTCATAACATCTAAATATTTAAAATCTCTTATCATAAATCCTAAAACAATCAGCATCATAGGAACAACTAAAACAATAATTGAAGTATTCATATTAGAGATTGTTACTTCAGTCTGCATAGCAATACTTTGAAATTGATTAGGGTCCATAATCGTTTGCAAGAAATTCGCAAAATTTCTAGAAAGTGTTGATAGAATCATCCCAAATAATAATAAGAAAATAATATTGTTTTTATTTTTTCTTAAGATGATACGATACATAAAAAGCGATATGACTAGCATCAACGATGATGTGACTAAAAAGTTCATGTAAGGATTCATATAGAACAAACTTTGTTCGCTTAAGAAAAATACAATAGCAGTTTGTGATGTCACAAATATCGCATCGAATCCAATAAGACTCGGTGTTAATATTCTGTTATTCGTAAGGGTTTGAAACACTAACGTCGTTGTTGCGATAAGTATCGCTGCAACCATCATGGCAACAACTTGATATGATCTTCGTTCTATAATATTAAGTATCGCTTGCCTCATCTGCAAGGCTTTTACCTGATCACTTGGAAATAAGTCGTAATCGGTTGTAATCATCCAAAAAGTTAGGTACGCTATAATTGACAATATCGCTATGATTGTCATCAGGATCATATATTTCTTTTTACGCATGACGCACTCTCCTAAAGATAATCCACATGAAAATGATAGACCCCGTAATACCCATAGTAAAACTGATAGATACTTCATACGGATAAACAACTAAACGTGAAATAATGTCATTTAAAAGAACAAATGCTGATCCAAATATAGCGATATCGAATATTGTTTTTTTTACATGATCTCCATAATAATAACTAACCAAATTTGGCACTACTAGACCAATAAACGGCAACATACCAACCATAACAAAAGTTAATGATGAGATAATAGCAATAATTAATAATCCAATAGTAACGACCATTTGATAAGATACGCCTAAGTTTTTAGCAAAGTCTTCACCCATACCAGCAATACTAAAACGGGTTGCATAAATAAAGGCTAAAATAATAGCAGGTAAAACTAAATATAACAACTCATATGTACCTATAGCTTTGTTTGCAAACCCACCAACACCAATCGTATTTAAAAACTGTAGCGCTTGATATCTATGGGCAATAAATGTTGAGATTGCTGAAATAAGTGCACCATACATCATACCAATAAGTGGCACATAAATTGCATTTTTAAACTTAATTTTTTTTAGCATCATCATGAAAACACCTGTAAGTGCTAATGAAAAAACAAATGCAAATAATGTTCTTACATAAATCGTTTGTTGCCCAAAAATCAAGTAGCCAATCAACACTCCTAAAACTGCAGCATTTGTAGTTCCTGCAGTAGATGGTGAGATAAACTTATTTCTGCTTATAGATTGCATAATCAAACCTGCAATACTCATCGCTGAAGCAGAAATAATAATAGCAACTGTTCTAGGTATACGTGATATCCATAAAATATTTAAAGCTTCTTGATCAAGTTTAAACAATTTAGCATATGTAAAATCAAGCACACCAATTCTAATTGATAACAACACTAAAACAATCCATACGATAATGAGAATTAGTCTTTTATATTTCCTCATAAAGATCTTCTATTATAAGCTCAAATGTATGACTTTCCATATGTAAAATACCTTGAGGTTTTTCTTTCTGATTTTTATGCATTTGAATATGCTCTGGACTACCTTCCCATCTGTAATAATCCTTTTTATCTTTAAACATCACTCTAACTTGTATGACATCTTCATCATTATGTTTAGATTGTAACAACACTTCTCTTTTTATAAAACCATCAAAATGAAATAATGGACTATTTGATTTAAATCGATCTATAAACGATGCGCTATGATTTTTTGATACTTTAAATGTTTTTGTTATGACAAACATGTAAGTCCTCCTGTAGTTATTGCTATCACGAATATTTTAAATAAGTAGATAGAGAAAATCAAAGGAAACGATAAAAATTATAAATAGCATTGTTGTTTATTATAAACAGCTTTTTAATCGCTTTATAAAGATATAAACAAGATTATAAAGAAGCAAAAAAAATCACTCTTTCGAGTGATTTATATACTATGCTTATGAGCTGGTATACCAAGCAATTTGCTATGTGGTGGTGCATCTTTTACTACAACTGCATGTGCTGCAACAATACTGTTGTCTCCAATATGTATCGGTCCAATGATCGTTGCATTCGCGTAGATGATGACATCATTTCCAATTTTTGGATGGCGATCAACTTTCTCAAATGTATTCGCACCTAGAGTTACACCATGATAGATGACGCAATTATCTCCAACAACTGCTGTCTCACCAATGACAACTCCCATACCATGATCAATAAATACACCTTTTCCGATTTGTGCTCCAGGATGAATATCAATACCCGTTTTTCTTCTGGTTCTATAACTTATGATTCTGGCCAATGTCTTCAAATTCTTTTTCCAAAAAAAGTGAGCTATTCGATGTCTTCTTAAAGCAATCACTCCTGGATACGTAAAAAATAACATAAGACATCCTGGTGCAGCCGGATCATATTTTTTTGCAGAATTTACATCTTTAACAGTACATTTAAAAAACATAATTATTCATATAATGTTGTCGATAAATAACGTTCGCCAGTATCACAAACAATCGCAACAATCCTCTTTCCTTTATTTTCTACTTTTTGAGCAATTTTTGTAGCAGCATACAATATTGCCCCTGATGAGATTCCTGCAAATACACCTTCTGTTTTTGCTAGTAATCGAGCTGTATTAAATGCATCTTCATCAGATACTGTAATGATTTCATCTATAATATCTTTATTTAATACTTTAGGTACGAAACCAGCACCAATACCTTGAATCTTATGTGGTCCAGCAACACCTGTTGATAAGACCGGAGATCCCTTGGGTTCAACTGCGATGATTTGAACGTGTTGAAGAGATTTTTTTAAGACTTCACCAACTCCAGTAATCGTGCCGCCTGTTCCTACACCTGCTATAAAATAATCTAAACTATGATTCGTATCTTCTAATATTTCTATTGCTGTTGTTTTTCTATGTATTTCTGGATTAGCTAAATTTTCAAATTGCAATGGCATGATGTAATTCGGATGTTTTTTTAGTAATGATTGTGCTTTTTCAATAGAACCTTTCATCCCCAGTTCTTGACTTGTCAATATTACGTCTGCACCTAATGCTTTAACGATCTGAACACGTTCTTTAGTCACTGTTTCTGGCATTACTAAAACAAGTTTATATCCTTTAGATGCACATATAAATGCCAATCCTATTCCAGTGTTACCACTAGTGGGTTCTATAAATACTGTATCTTTTTTGACTAAATTTTGTTTTTCTATCGTATCAATCAACGCAAATGCTAATCGATCTTTAACACTTCCTAGTGGATTTAAATTTTCTAATTTCACAATAATTTCTGCATGTGCACCAACGCGTTTTTCATAGTTGTTTAATCTTAATAATGGTGTTTGACCAATAAGGTCAGTATAGCTGTTTGCAATTTTCATAATTAACACTTCCTTCACGGGTTTTATTATATATGTTTTTATGTTAAATTGCTTGAGATATGATAATAAAAACGTTTTATGCTATACTATTTTTGGTGATGATATGAAAATTAAAAGTTTTACTTTAGGACATTATCGCAGCAACTGCTATATTGTCTACAAAAATGAACATGCAATCGTTATTGATCCTGGTTATGAAAGTGATGAAGTAATCCAATTTATCAATAACAACAATTTAATAATTGATGCTATTTACTTAACACATGGACATGTTGATCACGTAGGTGGCGTAAAAAAAATCAAAGCTTTATACAATGCAAAAGTATATGCTCCAAAAAAAGATGAGATATGGTTAATCGATTCAATCTATAATCATGTTGGTTATCCGATTCCTGTTGATCAATATGTTCATGAAGGTTTTAGATTTAATCTAGATGATATTGAGTTTTTAGTCATTGAAACGCCAGGGCATAGTGAAGGTGGTACAGTGCTTTATGCGAAAGATGCAAGTATTTGTTTTTCTGGTGATACTTTGTTTTTTGAAACCATTGGTAGAACCGATCTTCCTTTTTCTAACTTTTCAAGCATAAAGGAAAGTATAGAAAAACTTTATGAGATGCTACCTGATGAAACGATTCTTTATCCTGGACATGGTACAAAAACAACCATTGAACACGAAAAAAAACATAATATGTTTATTAAATATAAGAAGCAAACTTAGGTTTGCTTCTCTTTTATTTCTTAAGTTTTAATATCACTAATGTTTCTATAGATGTTGTATGATAAAACATTTTGATTGGATAGGCATATTCAATCTCATATTCATCTTTTAAACTTAATATATCTCTAGCTAATGTTTTCACATCACATGATAGATAATATATTTTTAAAGGTTTAGCTTCTTTAAGCATATGGATAAACTCTGGCATCAAACCATTTCTTGGTGGGTCACAAATGACTTTATGTATGGATTGATGAGTTTTAAAACGTTCTGCTCTTTCATGAATGATATCAACATTTTTAATCATATAGCGTTGTTTTATATCTTTCGCCAATATAATATTTTGCTTGTTTGACTCAACCATAATTACTTTTTTAACTTTGTCATAAATAAAATATCCAATAGATCCAATACCACTATACGCATCTAATATAATGTCTGTTTGTTTTAAATCCTCTTTAATCACTTCAAATGCTTTAGTAGCTACTCGTAAATTTATTTGAAAAAATGCTTGATCACTAATAGGTATATCTAAACTGTTTAATCGCTCAGTTATAAGATTTCCTTTATATATTATCTTACTATTATCACCTAAAATAACTTTGTGATTTCGATTTATATTAAGCGTAATCCCGACAATTTCTTCAAAAGCATGAAGTTCACTGATGATTTGATTAAGTCCTCTTACATCCTCTTTTTTTGAAACAAATGTAATTAATAACTCTTGTTTCAAATTTGTTCTTATCACTAGATGTGTTAACGCATTTTTTTCAATATGAAATTGTTTGTGCACTAAAAATTTTAATATCTTATTAGTCACTTGATCAGATAAGACATAATGATCTACTTCAATCAAATCATTTTTTGTAGTATCATATAAGCCAAATCTTAACACATGATCATTAAAGATATGAAAAACTGACTTATTTCTATAATAGACATCTTTGTTGTCATGAATTATTGGATTAAGTTCTAAATCTATATCAGCAATTTTCTTAAATGTTACCTTTGTAATATTTTGTTGCCATCTAAGTTGTTCTTCTAATGACATATGATATAGATCCAAAGCGTCTAAAGAGACATCATCATGAACTCTTTCTTGACTTTTATGGATAATGTCAATGATTTTTCCTATACAAAAACTTTTCTTTAAAGAAACAATTTCTATTTTTGCAACTTCGTTAGTTAATAATTTTGGAACAAAAATAACATAACCTTCATGTTTAATAACACCTTGTCCTTTATAGTCAACATCGATGACTTCTCCTATAATTTGACTACCAACAGTTAACATCGTCATTGTCATCCTCCTTGAAATGTTTAGCTAATCCACCTTGCGAAGTTTCTTTATACGATTGATGCATATCAAGACCAGTTTGATACATCGTTTCAATAACCGTATCAAAACTTATTTTTCGTGAATCACTTAGAAAATAAGACAATCCACATGCATCAATAGCTCGAAGAGCTGCAACTGCATTTCTTTCTATACAAGGAATTTGAACATAACCATTAACTGGGTCACAAGTTAACCCTAAATGGTGTTCCATTGCAATTTCTGCAGCATACTCTACTTGTTCCATATTAAGTTTAAATAGCGTTGCATGAGCTGCAGCAGCCATTGAACATGCTGAACCTACTTCTGCTTGACAACCAGCTACTGCTCCACTAATTGATGCATTATATTTAATAAGATTACCAAACAAGCCAGCAACTCCTAATGCTTCAATGATTCTTTGTTCATTAAGAAATTTGTGTTTTTTTTGCATATAATATAATACTGCCGGTAGAACACCACATGCTCCACAAGTTGGTGCAGTAACAATAATCCCACCACTTGCATTTTCTTCACTTACTGCAAAAGCAAAACTACTAACCAATCTATTTTCTGTAATTTCAGATACTTCATTTGGCTTGCCTTGATGATATAAGTCATAGGCTTTTCTTTTCATCTTAAGCGGACCTGGAAGGACGCCTTTCGTATGAATACCTCTTTCAACAGCCTCTTTCATGTGTTGCCAAATCACTTTAAGAAAATCCTTAATATCTTCACCTTCAACCATAACAACATAATCAAACAATGACATCTTATGACTTTTACAGTACTTTTTTATGTTTTTAAACGTATGATGTGGATAAATCTTTGGATCAATATCTTCCTCGCCTACAAAAACAATTCGTCCACCACCAACACTTTGCATTTCTTTATCAACAATAACTTTGTCTTCAAAAAGGCCTTTAATAATCATTGTATTCGGATGTTTCTTTAAATCAATAGATGTAGAAAAAGTCACCTTAGCAGGTGACAAAGTATCTTTGATTGCCTCTTCAGTCAAATGTCCTTTCCCGGTTAAAGCAAACGAGTTATATAATGTAATATCATAAGTTTGTATATATGGATATTGATCTTTAATCTGCTGACATGCTTTAGCAGGACCCATCGTGTGAGAACTAGAAGGACCATATCCGACCTGATAAAGAGAGCGTATTGATAACATTTACTTTTCCTTATTCACTAAATTTTCTTTTTAAATAATTGACATAATATGATGGATCAAATGCTTGTTTTGTTGAAATCATCAATATCTCTTTTGGTGTTTTCGACTTACCAAAACGATGCACATGTTCTTTTAACCATGCATTAATAAGTTCTATTTTGTTATTTAAAATAGCTTCTTCAACATTAATTTCATTATTCATTGCATCATAAATTTGTGCAGCATACGCTGAACCCAAGGCATATGTTGGAAAATATCCGAAAGACCCAAACGACCAGTGAATATCTTGTAATACACCTTCTGTATCTGTTTGAGGTTTTTTACCAACATACTTACTCATCATACCATTCCAACGTCTAGGTAAATCTTTAACTTTTAGTTTTCCACTAATAAGTTGTTTTTCTAGTTCATAACGTACTAATACATGTAGTGCATATGTAAGTTCATCAGCTTCTATTCTAATTAAAGAACGTTCTGAACGATTAATATATTTATAAAACTCTTCTAAAGTAATATTTTTAAGTTCTTTTGGAAATATTTCTACTAATTTAGGATAATGTACTTTCCAAAAAGCATATGATCTGCCAATCATATTCTCATACATTCTTGATTCTGATTCATGGACTCCTAAACTTGTGCCCCCGTGGAGCATTGTATCATCGTATTTTTCATCATTTTGTAGCTCATAGATTGCATGACCCATTTCATGAATCGTTGAGAATATACTAGATGCCAAATTATCTTCGTGATATTTAGTTGTAATTCTTGTATCTACACTACTGACACCTGAGGTAAATGGATGTGCACTTTCTTTTAACACACCTTTATGTCTATCATATGCAAAAACATCCATTAAGTAATTAGAAAATTTTATTTGCCCTTCTTTCGAAAAGGTTCCTTTTGTAAGTTTTCTGCTGAAACGATGTTTTAGTTTTGTTACTTCTAAGACAAATGGTGCTAAATCTTCTTTGACTGTATTGAAAAATAAATCATATTCCTTTACACCGAATCCTTCTTCATACATATCTAGTAAAACATCATATCCCTTTAACTCATCAGTTTCCAAATATTTAACTAATTTCTTATTAAAGTCAACAATCTTTTCAAGTGTTGGTCTAAACATTTCGAAATCATTTTTTTCTTTTGCTTCTGCCCAAATATGTGGACCTTCTTGTGTAAGCAATCCATAAGCTAAATACTCTTCTTTTGGTACTTTCTTAATCATTCTTAAATCTTTATAAGCTTGCTTAATTTCAACTTTAAAATCATGATCTTCAAGTTGATCAATATGTTCATAAAGCTTTTCTATCGATTCCATATATTTCGGATCAGACTCTATCTTATAGAGTTCTTCTTGAATAACTGAAAATTGCTTTGCACTGTATGCTAATGATGCTTTAGGTGCTTCAGTTTCACGATCCCAACTCATTAGCCACATCATGTAGCCATAAGCTTTTAATTTCTTTCTTGTTTCTTCATAGATTTTAATATAATTTTCCATCCCATTTACCTTCTTTCTTCCTATATATTATAACATAGGAATTGGTGTTTTTATAAAAACATCAATGTTGCTACTCCAAAATATATGACTAATGCAACAACATCATTAATCGTAGTCATGATTGGTCCTGAAGCAGCTGCAGGATCAATTTTATATTTATTTAAGATCATTGGTATTAACACACCAATAGCTGCTGATATAAACATAGAAGATCCAACTGCAACAAGCACTACAAACCCTATTAGAAGGGGTTCTTGACTACCCGTTGGAGCAACATTTAAGAATGCTACTGCAAACACAAAAGATGCTACTGCTAATAATATACTATTTAGCAAACCAACAAAAATTTCTTTTACAATATGTTTTTTTTGCACTTTTACGTCTATGTACTCATCTTTATGAAGTCCGATAATTGTAACAGCTAGTGCTTGTGTACCAATATTTCCTGCCATACCTAAAATGAGTGGTTGAAAAAGTACTAATGCAACAACTTCAGCGAGCGTTCTTTCAAATATCGATAGAAAACTAGCAATCAGCAAGTTTAATACAACAGCAATCATAAGCCAAGGTAATCTTTGTTTAGATCTTTCAAATGATGTTAATGATGACTCATGATCAGCTAAAAGTGCCATTCTTTGATAATCATCTTCTAAATCTTCAATTAATTCATCAAAGATATCATCAGCTGTTACAACTCCAATAAGTTTTAAGTCTTTATCTACAACAGGAACAGCATTTCTATCATAATCTCTAACAACTTGAATTGCTTTTTCTATACCATCAAACTCATCTAAATATTGATAATCATCAGATAATAAATCTAATAGTTTTTGATTTTCTCTTGCAATAATTAAAGTTTTTATATCAATTGTACCTACTAGTTTTTCATCTTCATCGACAATAAATATCGTGTCGATATAATCATTATCACCAGATTTTGTTATCACAATATTGGTTGCTTCTTTAATACTTAAGTTTGAATTAATTTTGAAAAAATCAGTTGTCATTATAGATGCTACTGCATCTTCTTCATATGTTAACAATAATTCAATTGTTTTTTTCTTTACTTGCGATAAGTATGCAAATATATGTTCTTTTTCTTCTTCATTTAAATCTTCTATAAATTCTTTTAAATCATCGCTTTCAATATTTCTTAATAATTGTTTTCGTTTATGTTCTGTTAAAATGTCAAATAAATCTAATTTTTCATCTAAATCTAGTTCAACAAAAAGATCACTTAAAAACTTAGGTGAAACATTTTCAATGATTCTATTTTTTTCATCACGATCTAAATCCTCATAAATTACTGCAATATCGTATGGTAAAAACTTAGATAATGATTTTTTGAAGTTTTGATCGCTACTTTTAAAGTTTAATTTTTTATGCATCCTATGCCTCCTTTAAAACAACATCAAGGTTGCCATTCCAAAATAAATCAAAAGTGCACCTACATCAATCATCGTTGTAATAAAGGGTCCTGATGCAGTAGCAGGATCGATTTTGATTGCTTTTAAAATGCTTGGCACAATAATCGCTATAATAGGTGAAATCGTTACAGTTAACCACAAGGATAAACCAATAACAAATGATATTTTTAAAGGATCCGTGGTTAAAGACACATTGATATTAGCAAATAGATAAGTCATTACAAATGCAATTATACCTATGATAAACCCATTCATAAATCCGGCAAAAAATTCTCTAACTGAATTTTTAATTAAACCTTTCTCATTTGTTGCATACATTTTTAGAGTAACAGCTAATGTTTGCGTAGCAACATTACCAGCTGAATCTAATATTAAAGGTTGAAATACAATTAAAATAGCTACCATGGCAAGTGTCTCTTCAAATAATGATGTCACATATGCAATTGGTATGGCTATGATTAATAATAATAATAACCATGGTGCTCTATAGATAGCAGTTTTTACTACATTTCTATCTATGGTCTCAGGAAGACCCGCA
>WPCI01077337.1_pt1 | contig 31679 bp, 25 predicted proteins | sample 5399871 | NCBI WGS metagenome assembly WPCI01 (sample SAMN12869469, study PRJNA574797) | sludge metagenome | isolation source: wastewater treatment of pH7 | place: China:Beijing | collected 2019-05-20 | reverse complement strand
GCGTCAGTGGATGAAATGCCTTACGGAAATTTCATCGAGCTCGAAGGTTCAAGCGCCGAGCACGTCAGGGAGACTGCCAGTTTGCTCGGGTTGGACTGGGAGCAGCGCATCAACCTCAGCTATACCGCGCTATTGTCCGTTTATAACCAGAATACTGGTCATGCCTTCCAGGACCTGAGTTTTGGCGTTTTCGCCGGTGTAAAAGTAGCCCCCGCGGAGCTCGGGCTTTCTTACGCGGATGTTGTGTAGGCGGATGAGTTAGATCGAATTGACGCGCCAAAACATGCTGGCTTGGGGGCGCTAAGCGGCTCACCACTTCTCAAACCGGACGATCTCACTCAGCGGTTTGCGTGGTCTCGCGGCGGGCTGTTCCGCTGGATAACCGACCGGAATGACTCCTAATACAAATTTATCTTCCGGAATCCCCAACACAGGCTTAATTTCTGACTGAACAAAGAACCCGACCCAACAGGTCCCCAACCCCTGCGCGTCCGCTTCGAGCAGAATGTACCCGGCGGCAATTGCCGTATCGCGGATGGCACGTTTGAGCTCCCATTGAGGGCTGGTTTCGTCGAAACTTAACCCAAACTTAGTCTCCACCCGTTCAGCCATATCCGCTACCGCCACAATAAAAACCGGCGCGCTCATCATCCAGCTCTGCTGATGGCAAACTTCCATCACTGCCCGGCGCCGCTGTTCGTCCTGGACCACGATAAAGGTCCAAGGCTGTTTGTTGTTTCCAGATGGAGCCAGCCTGGCGGCTTCGAGCACGATCTGAAGCTTATCGGGGTCGATAAGATTGTCTGTAAACTTTCGGATGCTTCTGCGATGTTGGATAGAGTCGATCATTTTCACCTGCCTCACTAATAGTTTATCCGAAAACCTGTCGACTATCTTGCGGATCGTGCCCACTCACCGCACAAAACCCAAACCACCTGCCCACAACCGCTTCCAATTGCCCATAGATTTGTCTTTTGGGATAAAATAAAGGCATGGTTTGACATGCGCGAGATTACACCGTCTTTCTTTCCCGATCTCGAAAAGCACGTTGAAGGTCAGGTGCTGAGAAAGACCGCGCCTTTTCCGATCCAGAGCTATCACGAACTCGTCCGCAAGGTTGCCCAACTCTCCTTCCTGAATAAAGATTTTTTGCTCTTTTTCCGTGGTCAAAGCCAGGACTTCCAGAATAAGGCTGGTTCCAGCACGTTTTACCCCGCGATCTACCGCAAAGACATCCTGACCGCCCAGGAAATTCGCTCCCGGTTTGAACTGCTTGATATTGCCACCTTCAAATTGATCGAAGCGTTCGACCGCGAAAAACTGGACGGTCGGGTGGACGTCCGGCGCAAGCAGTACATCGCCTGGAGCATCCTGCAACACTATGGCGTCTGCGACACGCCCCTGCTCGACCTGACCCAATCCCTGCGCGTCGCCGCGACTTTCGCCCAGCTCGGCAACCAGGCTGAGCGAGGCATGGTGTATGTGTTCGGGCTGCCCTACACCACCAACCGCATCACCTACAACAGCGAACAGGACCTGGTGATCATTCGGCTGCTTTCGATCTGCCCGCCCGAAGCCTTACGCCCGTATTTTCAGGAGGGTTACCTTTGCGGCACGCTCGACATCACCGACACGTACGTCAATAAATCCGAGTTGGACTTCAAAAACCGTCTGATTGCCAAATTCTCAATCCCCACGGCAGACTCCTTCTGGGGCAGTGGGTTCTCGCGCATTCCCAAAAACCTGCTCTTTCCTGAAAACGACCTGATTGAGGCAATTTGCGCACGCATCCGCGAGGAGATATTTGACGAAATGAAGTCCGTCTTTGTCAGTTAACTTTTGCGCGGAAGCTGTTTTTTGCATCTCTGCTCTTCCCCGCAACCCCAAAGCCCCTCACATAGCCCTAAACGTTGATAACGACACGATCTATCACCGCCTCTTTTTGCCGTCTATTGTGAAGTTCCAGTTTAATTACCGGTTATACAAACTTTCTTAACCAGGCTTTATCGGTGTCCCGGGAACCTATTTGCGGTACAATCCAAAAGTTCATATGGAAAAGAGACTGAAGGTCCGCAACTCGGCTAAGGCGGTGATCATCCGCGATGGAAAGATCCTCGTGATCATCAAACAAGACCAGGAGGGTCCCTACGCCGTGCTGCCTGGTGGGGGGCAAAACTGGGGCGAAACACTACCTGAGGCGCTAATACGGGAATGCCAGGAGGAGATCGGGGCGGATGTGAAGGTGCGCAAGCTGCTTTTTATCCGCGAATACCGCTCCAGCCAGCACGAATTCTCGCGAATCAACCCAGACCTTCACCAGGTGGAGTTCTACTTCAAATGTAAGCTGCCCAAGGATTACGAACCCTCGCGAGGCACTCACCCCGATACCGGGCAGCTCGAGGTCCGCTGGGTGGACCTGGACAAGCTCGCCGAGGTTGATCTCTTTCCCCATGCGATACACCCCCTCCTGGCAGACCTCAAGCACAGCTCTTATCCCGTCTACCTGGGCGATTGCAACTGACAATTTCCCATCCCCGCAAAGGTATAATAGACCCAAACAAAACAGATCATGCCCCGGAGGCATACCATGCGCCAATCTTTTCTGACCAACGACCAGCTGCTTTTTTTGCAAACTGAAAAGCAAAGCCTGAATGAGATTCTTGCTTCTCTGAAAGCCTTCAATCTCAGCGATGAATCCCTGCACAACCTGCGAAAGGCGATTGACCAACTCGACGAATTATTCCTGATCGTGGCAGTGGGTGAATTCAATGCCGGGAAAAGCGCATTGGTTAACGCGATGTTGGGCGAGAAGGTATTGATCGAAGGGGTTACCCCCACCACCGCCCGGGTTACCCTGGTACGCTTTGGTGAAACGGTTGGTGAGCAGGTTGTGGACGACGGTTTCGCGATTGTCACCCACCCCCTGGCGCTGCTTAAAGAGCTGAACATCGTGGATTCCCCCGGTACCAACGCCATCAACCGTCAGCATGAACGCCTCACGAACGAATTTGTGCCCCATTCCGACCTGGTGCTTTTTGTCACCTCCGCCGACCGCCCTCTGACAGAGAGCGAACGCCTCTTCCTTGAGAAGATTATCGCCTGGGGCAAGAAAATTGTGATTGTAATCAACAAGAGCGACATTCTCGAAGACGCCCAGGCTCGCCAGGAAGTGGAAGCCTTCGTGCGCGAGAATGCTGCGAATATTCTCAAATCTCAACCCGAAGTCTTCAGCGTTTCCGCGAGGATGGCACAAAAAGCCGCACTCGCGGCAACTGATGCCGAGCGAGAGGCTTCCCGCTCCGCCAGCGGCATCACCGCTCTTGAGCGCTACATCACCGAGACCCTGGACGACAATTCACGCCTGGAGTTAAAACTGCGAAACCCGCTTGGCGTCGGGGCGCATCTGTTGGAAGAAGCGAAGTCCCGCAATGAGGCACAGACGCGTGAGATCAGCGAAGACATAATCCTCGCTTCTTCTCTGGAAGGGATGTTGGAAAATTACCGCCGCGAACTGGCGGCTGAGCTTTCACCCCGCCTGGCGGACGTGGAAAACATCCTCAACGGCTTCGAAAATCGCGGGCAAGAGTATCTGGACAACACCATGAAACTCACACGCATTCTCGACCTTGCCAAGCCGGATAAGATCAAAACTGAGTTCCAGGCGGAAGTGCAGGCGGATGTCGCGGAAGAGATCGACGGAAAGGTTCGCGGCTTGATCGACTGGCTGGTGGATAAAGACCTTAACGTCTGGTACCAGGTTGCTGGCGCGTTGGAACGTCGGCAGGCACAGTCCCAAAAATCACTGCCAACCGGAGCCAACCCCCAGACCGAACGCCGTCGCCAACTGATTGATAGCGTCAGCACAACCATCAAAGCCATCGTCAACCAATACGACCGCAAGCGCGAAGCCGAACAGCTCGGAGACTTCGTGCAGGAGTCGGTTACGCAGACCGCCCTGTTTGGCGTGGGGGCGGTTGGTATTGGCGCTTTGGTGGCGACGGTTCTAACCACCAAAGCCCTCGATGTGACCGGGATCGTAACCGCCGGCGCCCTGGCTGTTTTGGGGTTATTTGTGATCCCTTACAAGCGCAAGCAAGCCAAAGAAGCCTTCAAAGAAAAGATGGCAGAACTGCGGGAAAATCTGATGAAAACCCTTTCCGCCACCTTTAAACGCGAGAGCGATAGCGCCACCCAACGCCTGGAGAGCAACATCGCCCCGTATACCACCTACGTTCAGGATGAGAAAGCCCGCCTCCAAACAGACAAAGAGACTCTGGACGGCTTACAAGCCCGGCTTGAAGACCTCAGCCGCTCCATACCCAGCCTGCTGGTATAACCCTGTCGATACACAAACGAAGCGGAAGACCCGCAAAGGTCTTCCGCTTCGTTATTTAAGAAAAGCAATAGCGCGGCTGGAATCAGCCCTTGTGATCTACCAGTGTTCCAACCTTTTCGCCGCGTAAAGCCCGCATCAGATCGCCGGGTTTCCAGAGATCCAGCACCAGGATTGGCAGGTTGTTTTCCATGCAAAGGGTCACAGCAGTCGAATCCATCACGTTAATCCGCCGCGCGAGGATTTCAAGATAGGTGAGCTTATCAATCCGCACAGCATCCGGATTGGTTTTCGGGTCCTTGTCGTAGATGCCGTCCACCTTGGTGGCTTTGATGACCACGTCCGCTCCGATTTCCGTCGCGCGTAGGGCAGCGGCGGTATCCGTGGAGAAGTAGGGGTTTCCGGTGCCTCCGCCAAAGATCACCACGCGGCCTTTTTCAAGGTGGCGAATGGCGCGCCTGCGGATGTATGGCTCAGCCACCGTGCGCATTTCAATCGACGACATGACGCGTGTCACCACGCCTTTTTTCTCGAGTGCATCCATCAGAGCCAGGGCGTTCATTACGGTTGCCAGCATCCCCATGTAGTCTGCCGTCGCACGATCCATACCGGTGTTTTCTCCGGTCGCCCCGCGCCAAAGGTTTCCCGCGCCAATCACGATCGCCACGTCCACCCCGGTCTCATGCACCGACTTTACCAGGTCCGCGATGGAGCGTGCCTGTTCGGGGTCAATCCCCTGCCCGTTTGGCGCCGCGAGTGACTCGCCGGAGAGTTTTAACAGGATGCGCTTGTATTTTGCAGTTTCGTGAGTTTCAGTCATGCTATCTCCTTTGTCTGGTACTGGCAAAATAAGAGCCAACCAGTCGGTTGGCTCTTTTGTTTATTACGCAGCCTCTTCTTCTTCGGAAGGCTTTTGGGTGGTTTCGCCCAGTTGCCATCGAATGAAGCGGCGGATCACGATTCGCTCACCCAGAGCGGCAACGCGGTCATTGATCAGATCAGTAACAGTGCGGTTCTCATCGCGAATATACTTCTGATTGAGCAGCACAGTCTCATCCTTGAATTTCTTCATGAAACCTTCGACGATCTTAGGGATAATCGCTTCTGGCTTACCTTCCGCGCGGACGCGTTCAGTGATCAGGGCGGTTTCTTCGGCGATCACTTCTTCGGGGATGTCCGCTTCGGAGACATACTTGGGGGAAACGGCAGCGATCTGCAGCGCGATTTCGTGGGCAAGTTCTTTGAAAGTGTCGGATTTGGCGACAAAGTCGGTTTCTGAGTTGATTTCAACCACAACAACCAGGCGACCTTCGCTGTGAATGTAGACTTCCAGACGGCCTTCAGAGGCTTCGCGGTTGGCACGTTTTTCAGCTTTCTTAAGACCTTTCTCGCGGAGTTCTTCAAGGGCTTTGTCAAAATCGCCGTCGGAGTTTTGCAGCGCGGTTCGGCAATCCATGATGCCGCAGCCGGTCTTTTCGCGCAGTTCTTTGATCATGTCGATGGTAATTTCCATATTTTTTCCTCTCTTGTATCAAGCTCCGAAAAGCTCTTATTCCTTATCGCTCTGTGCGGCTGCCTCTGCGTCGGCTTCGGGCTCGTGTTCGTAAACGATCTTGGCGCGGGTCGCGTCGCCGAGCAGCATTTCGTCGTCAAGTTCCTCATCGTCATCGATGCGGCGGGAGATGGTGGAACGGGTTTCAACCACTTCTTCCTCTTCCTCATCCTTGCGCATCATCTTGCCTTCAATCACGGCGTCAGCCATGCGGCCAACCAACAGTTTGATGGCGCGAATGGCGTCGTCATTGGAGGGGATTACGTAATCGATCTCGCTGGGGTTGCAGTTGGTATCGACCAAAGCGATCACCGGGATGCCCTTTGAGTTGGCTTCGCGCACAGCGGTATCTTCGCGTTCGATGTCGATGATGAACAGCAGGTCAGGCAGAGTCTTCATATTGCGAACGCCGCTGAGACGGGTTTGCAGACGGGTGATGTCGCGCTGAATCAGCAAGCCTTCTTTTTTGGTGAGCTGATTGATCTCGCCGGTTTCGAACAATTTTTCGAGGCGGGTCAGTTCAATAATACGCTGCTGGATAGTAACCCAGTTGGTCAGCGTGCCGCCCAGCCAGCGCTGGTTCACGTAGGGCATGCCGCAGCGTTCAGCTTCTTCCTGGATGGTTTCCTGAGCCTGGCGCTTGGTGCCGACGAAAAGAATGCTGCCGCCAGCGGCGACGGTATCGCGAACCTTGTTGAAGGCGTCGTCCAGCAGTTTGACGGTTTGCTGCAGGTCAATGATGTGGATGCCATTGCGTTCGGTAAAGATATAAGGACGCATTTTGGGATTCCATTTATTGGTTCGATGTCCAAAGTGGACGCCGCTCTCGAGGAGCGCTTTCATAGAAACAGCGGGCATGATAACTCCTTTGCGTTATGCCTCCGCCCGGCTTTGCGACCGCTCCTAACCCATTCTGGGCACGCGGGAGAGTCTGATCCTGGGCGTGTGTAATAGTAGTCCCCGGCAAATACCGGAGCCGCTGCATAGTATATCATAAAGTTTGTCAAATCCAGGGGAAATGATTAACTTTAGTCAAACAAGATAATCTTTCACTCAAACACCACATCCCAAAGGTGCACGTGAGCAGGTTCTTTTTCGTCAAGGCTCTCGAGGCTCAAATGGATTGAGGTGATGGTCAGGATCTGCCCAAAATCCAATCGAACTGGATGGAGAGCTTCATTTCCCGCATCAAAACCTTCAAACTGATAATGCCGCCCCTGATCGTCAATCACTTCAACGCGGATCGCGCTGCGCGCGTTCCCCAGCCAGGCTGTCACAGACCGCAGCTCGACAGCTTCCTCAAACACGAGCATCAGGTTTAGCGGGTTGGCTTCGAGGGTGCGGATCAGGGTGCCTTTGTCGCCATCGAATGCGTCCGCCACCTGACCAATATCCAAAATTGGATGAGTCACTTCCACTATCTGCCCCAGCAAGCCAACCTGGTCCACCTGCGGCTGCTTTCTCTCAGCTTGCTCAGCGGCAAAAACAGCTTCAACGCCTGGCGCGTAATCCAGCGAGACGAAGTAAAAGCCTGGGTTGCCGTCCGGATATGCCAAAACATCCAAAACCTGGATCTCCGCGAACTTCGGGTTTTCCAACAACCCGGCGTATTCTTGCGGCGGCATGATGAAAACCTCTTCTTCTTCAAAAGGGATGAAGTAAGTGTTGTGTTCGTCAAGCGTGCCCATTTTAAACGGCAGTGGATCGCCCAAAAAGTAGCGCATGATCACATCGGCATTGTTTGCCCAGGTGGGACTGAGCGTCAGAATTGACTGAGGATGGGCTTGTTTAAACTCCAGAATTTCGGCGCTAAGCTGCTGACCGCCCCACTGCATGCCGTAGAGCGAGTAGTCACTATACCATGTGGGTCCATTGAGCACCGCATCGCGCGTCATCCATCCAGCCGTCGCGGTAAGCGCCAGCGCCAGCCCAAAAGCGAGAGGGCGCCAGTTCCTGAGCTTTGTGCTAAGCCAAACAAGAGCCTCATTCATGCCCAAAGCCGTCAGAAGTGCCAGCGGCACGATCATCACCAGCAACCGTGTGATTGCAACATCCACTAAAGCCGCTCCGGACGGAGCTGCCAGAAGCCCGATCAAAAGTATGCGGTTAGCTGGCTGCCGCCACTTTTTGGCGCAGCCCCACAAACCAAGCAGCGTGAATGGCAGGAATAGCCAAGGAAGATGCCCGTATCCCTTCATCAGATGGCGGACGAGGTCAGTGTCGTTGGGGAAGTACCAGTAATAAGGGTTAAAGCCTTTGAGCCAGCGCAAGAAGAACTGCCCGAATTTATTTATTAAGCTAGTTCCGCCGATCCAGTAGGAACGGACAATGCGCAGGTGCTGCCCGAAGGCTTCGGCATGCGTCAAACGGAAGATCAAATAAGGGGCAGCCAAAAGCACCAGGGCTGCCAAACCCATCCGCCAGCTTTTAGGGTCCGCGAAATGGTAACGCCAATCCACCACCAATAAGATCACGCCGCTGATCACAACAACCAGCTGCAGCGGACTGTAACTGTAAAAAGTCAGTGCGCCAGCGGTTAGGGCGGGGATCAACCATCGCCGGTCCTTGAGGCGGTAGTTGGCATACAGGAACAAAAACAGGCAGTAGAGCGATGCCCCAAGCGTGGTTTCGAAAGCGGTGCGCGAGTGGAGAAACCAGGCTGGGATGACACTCACCAGGTAAGGCGTCAGCCACCAAAACCGCGCCTGATGGTGGTCACGAAGGTAAAGACCGCCGCACAGCGGAAAAACGAGGCTGAGCACTGCCGGCAGACCGCGCGTGAGCCAGACGGAGTTGGGCAGCCAGGTAATCAACACCTGAAGCCACACCGAAAGCGAAAGGTTGTATTGCCCGCCGTTCTCAAAGTAAACCGGAAGAAAGCTGCCGTCTCCACCAAATAACCCGCGTGAAACCAGGTCCCTGGCGGTCATTGTCTGAATGGCTTCGTCCGAGAAGAAGTAGATCGGGAATTTATCCAGGGCAATCAACCGCGTTAGCAGGTATAGCACCAGCCCCAGCCAGAAAAGGATAAGGGCGGTGTTTGATCTTAACTTGGTAGAAATCTGTTCTGACACAAAATGATTTTAATAGATTTTCCTTTTTAAGATGGATCGGCAGCGGAAGTAGTTGTTGTTTTTGGACATGGTGATTTGGGTGTAGGGGAATTGGCCATTCGCAGCCACAGCAAAAGCGCCGTCAGACCAAGCCCATCGTTCATCTCACCCAGCTCGATGATGCCCTCCACCTCGTTCCTCGAGAACCAACCCACCTCGCTGATCTCATCCGGGTCAAAACTGCCCGTGCGTTCACCAACACGGCAAAAAACGACATGGAACAGCTTGTTGCTACTGCCTTGTTGGGGATAGTAGGTGTACACCAGCCGGTGATCGAAGGACTCAAACCCGGTTTCTTCCCACACCTCTCGCCGGGCAGCTTCCAGCACATCCTCGCCCGACTCCACTCCCCCCGCCGGCACTGACCACCCGCAGGTCATGCTAGTGTAGCGCGGCACACGGCAAAGCACCACCTTCCCTTCGCCATTCTCCGCCACCACACCAACCGCCGGATGCGGATATTCAACGTAATGAAACCGTTCGATGATGAATCCGTTCGGCTGGCGCACGCGGTCAATATGCAGGTTGAGGTAATCACTCTCAAAGATTGTTTCGCGGCTCAGGCGCTCGGGCATCTGTTTATCATCACTCATCAGGTCTGCCTTGTTTTCACTTATGTTAGAAAATTAACGTTTTTGACCAACAGCCATGGAAATTAAGCCGATGATCATGCCAATGATCGGCAAGAGCAAAACCAAGCGTGTAAATCTCCCGTCCAGAACCTGGAAAACAAAGAATACCAGGGCTAAAAATGAGAATATCGTCAGGACAATTCCCATCACTTTTAAGCTGCTGGCAGGCGCTTTCTTCGAACCTAAGGGGATTTCACTAAGCCCCGGTTCCGCTGCTGGCATCAGAGCTACCTTGGGCTCTCTGGGTTGGGCTGGCTCAGTTGGCAAAGGGACCTCCGCGGGTTCCGGAGGGGTTGGCACTGCGGGCGATGGAACCCGGGCGGGTGCTGGGGGAGTTGGCGTTGGCAGACTCTCATCTGGTTTTGGTGCCATCACGTGCCCACACCAAGGGCACTCAATCGTCCCGGGGGTCAAATCCGCGGTGCACGCGGGGCATTGGACGGTCTTTTCGTCAGTCATGATACACTCCTTTGCCTGCCGTGGTTCGTTCCGCGAGCCATTGCAAGCCATCAAACAAACGCACATCCATAGAATAATCGGATATATCCGATTATAGCATTGCTTGCCTACGGTATAATTCGCCATAGCAAATCAAAAGGAAAGCCCATGAGTATTAGCAGGATTAACCCCGAACTATTTCATAAGCTGGTCGGCTTGGCAGCGCTTGAACTCACTGAAGATGAAGGCGCGTATCTTCTTACCGAAATGAACAACCAACTCAGCTCAGTTAACGCCCTTTTGCAGGTGCCGCTTGATGAGGATATCCAACCCACATTGCACGGCATCCAGTGTCAGGGAGCAGGACCGCGCGCGGACCTCTGGCAGCCTTTCCCCACACCCGGGGAGATTTTGGCGGGTGCCCCGGAAACCGAAGACGGCATGTTCGCCGTTCCGGACGTGAAAGGAGCGAAATGAGCCTGAACCAGCTATCCGCTTCCGAAGTTTCCGCCCGTGTTCGTGCCGGTGAGATCAGTGCCCGCGAAGTCCTCGAAGCTTCCCTGCAGCAAATCCATGCGGTGGACGGCTGCTCCGGAAGTCTTGACTATCAGCCGAATGATCCTGCTGAAGAACAAAAGGTGCATGCCTTTATCCGCCTTACCGAAGACCTTGCCCGCAGTCAGGCGGACGAGGTGGACCGTAAACTCGCCGAAGGGGAAAACCCCGGCATTTTGGCGGGCGTGCCTGTCTCCATCAAGGATATCTTCACGCTGCACGGCATTGAAACCACGGCTGCTTCACGCATCCTCTGGAACTTCAAACCGCCCTACACCGCCACCCCGGTCCAAAAGTTAATCAACGCCGGCGCGTTGATCCTGGGGAAAGCCAACCTGGACGAATTCACGTTTGGTTCTTCAAACGAATCCAGCGCCTATCAACCCGCGCCAGTCAACCCATGGGACCCAACCCGCGTTCCTGGCGGTTCTTCTGGCGGCTCCACAGCCAGTGTTGCCGCCGAAGAGGTGGCGCTGTCGCTCGGCACAGACACCGGCGGTTCCATCCGCCAGCCAGCCGCTTTCTGCGGCGTGGTCGGGCTCAAACCCACCTATGGACGCGTTTCGCGCTACGGTCTGATGGCTTTTTCGTCTTCGTTGGACTGCCCCGGTCCGATCGCACGAAATGTGAGCGACGCAGCGTTGATGCTGCAAGCCATCGCGGGGGTGGATCCGAAAGACAGCACTTCCTCGGTTTTGCCGACCTCCAATTACATCGATGCCCTTAAAGAAGGTGTCAAAGGGCTGCGCGTCGGGCTTTCGCCTGATTACGCTCACCTTTACTACCCGGATTTCGAAACCGGAGAGCTCGCCCAGGAATCCATCCAAAAAGAGATCAGTCAGGCGGTGGAGCATGCCGCTTCGGTGTTGGCAGACCTCGGCGCCGAAATCGTCGAGAACGTACCCCTGCCAAACGCCAAATATGGCATCCCAACCTATTTTGTGGTCTCTCGGGTCGAAGCGGCTTCCAACTTGCACCGATTCGATGGAGTCAAATATGGCTACCGCACACCTGTTGAGGTGGAAGACCTGCAGGACCTCATCCGCCGCACCCGCGCTGAAGGCTTTGGCTCTCAGGTGAAGCTGCGCATCCTGATGGGGATGTACCTTTCCTCGGAAGGTTTTGCCGCAAACTACTACCAGCGGGCTCTCAAAGTGCGTGCCATGATCCGCCGTGACTTTGAGCGGGCTTTTGACCCCAACGGCGATCACCGCCTCGATGTGATCCTGACCCCCACCACGGCAACCACCGCATTCAAACGGAATGACGTCTTCGGCAACACTGTGCGCATGCAATATTCGGATCAGATGACCGTTTCAGCCAACCATGCCGGCATTCCAGCAGTGAGCATTCCGGGCGGTTTGGACGCCAACAACCTGCCAATCGGGATCCAGCTCATCGGTCCGGACTTCCGCGAAGACCTGATCCTGCGGGCAGGCTACGCCTACGAACAGGCAACTCAGACTGAAGCCTGGCGAGCGATTCGTCCGGCAGTCCTGAGCCAGGAGGTGAAAAAGTGAAAGACTACGAAGTTGTTATCGGGCTCGAAACTCACATCCAACTAAACACGCAGACGAAAATCTTCTGCTCTTGCAAAGCTGACTCGTGGGAAGCCGCGCCAAACACCAATGTTTGCCCGGTCTGCTCCGGTATGCCCGGCGTTCTCCCTGTGCTCAACAGCGAAGCGGTCCATAAAGGCGCACTGCTGGCTGCCGCGATGCATGCCGAGGTGAACCCCGTCTCTCACTTTGACCGTAAGAATTACTTCTATCCCGACCTGCCCAAAGGCTATCAGATCACTCAGTTCGACGAGCCAATCGGCAAAGGTGGTTACCTCGACCTGCACATGGCATCCGGGGAAACCCGCCGTGTCCGCATCCACAAGCTGCACCTCGAGGAAGATGCCGGTAAAACCAAGCTCGATCACGGTTTGCGCCTGGTGGACTTTAATCGCTGTGGTGTGCCGCTGGTGGAGATGGTCACCGAGCCCGATTTGCGTTCCGCGGACGAAGCCGCCCAATACCTCGTGCAGTTGCGACAGCTTTTGCGCTGGATTGGCGTTTCGGAAGCCGATATGGAACGCGGACACCTGCGCTGCGATGCCAATGTCTCCATCCGCGAACGCGGCAGCCAGGTTTTGAACACCAAAACCGAAATCAAAAATGTGAACTCGATTGATGCTGTCCGCCAGGCTATCATCGAAGAAAGCAAACGCCAGATCGAATTGGTGGAATCGGGTGGAAAGGTCGTCAGCTACACCCTCGACTGGGACGCCGACACAGGCAAGCTGACCATGATGCGGTCCAAGGAGACCGAGGCGGATTATCGCTACTTCCGTGAGCCAGACCTGCTGCCGGTCGTCCTGACCGAAGAAGAAATCGCACGCTTCAAGGCGGAGCTGCCGGAATTCCCGCTCGAAAGAAGAGCGCGATTTGAAACGGAGTATGGGCTTTCGGCATATGACGCCGACATCCTCACTTCGGAGCGTGGGCTTTCAGAATACTTCGAAAACGCGGTTGCAGGTTTCGTCGGGGAGGCAAAAGTCGTCTCTAATTGGATGATCAATGACCTCTCACGCCTGATGAATGACCTGGGTAAAACCGCTTCTGAGCTGGTTTTAACCCCCCACTCCCTGGCTCAAATCATCGGCATGGTGGAAGAAGGCAAGATCAACGCTGCCACCGGCAAGAGCCTGCTGCGCAAAGTGGAAGAAAGCGGCCGTGAACCTGCGCGAATTGTAGAAGAGGAAGGTCTGGCTGTGATTGCCGACAGCAGCGCCCTGCGCCAGCAGATTGAAAGCGTTTTAGCTGCATCCCCAGCGGAAGTTGAGAGCTTCAGAGCCGGCAAGGAGAGCCTGTTAGGCTGGTTCGTTGGGCAGGTGATGCGTGCCACGGGCGGAAAAGCCGACCCCAAACGCACGCGTGAGATTTTATTGGATCTGTTGGGACAGAAATCGTAGGTCGGGTTCCGTCGTTGACCCCGACATTGTTACCACTCTTGTTGTAGGTCGGGTTCTGCAGTTGAACCCGACGTTGATATCACTTTTGTTGTAGGTCGGGTTCCGCAGTTGAACCCGACATTGCTCTCCTTCGCATAACGATAACTGTTTTTATCCTCTTTCCATTTGATTGTCGGCTTGAAATGCGCAATCCGTATTTTGTTGTAGGTCGGGTTCTGCAGTTGAACCCGACAATGCTCTCCTTCACGCAACGATAACCATTTTTTCCCCTTTCCATATGAACGTCGGCTTGAAATGCGCAAGCCGACCTACGACTCACACCTTACCTGTGTACGACGAACACCTTACCTGTGTCAATTGATTGACAGGTTAGACGAATCGGCTAAAATAGAGGCTACGCGGGCGTCGCCAAGTGGTAAGGCATTAGCCTTCCAAGCTAACACTCGTCGGTTCGAATCCGATCGCCCGCTTTTTTCTTTTAAATCCATTCTTTGGTCGGTCCGAATGCCCAATCACCCGGTAGGGGCGAAGCAACCTTTGTGGATGACTTCCGCTTAGATCGAGCGTTTTTGGTGGATTGCTTCGCCCGTACAATGAAACATCCCTCTTTTCGTTCATGGGCATAGTCGTCCGATCGCCCGCTTTTTTCTCCATTAAATGGTCGGTTCGCCCATACAACCGCAACGTCGAGGTCAATACAGGAAGGGCTGTGTTGCCTTTTCGCCTTACTTACACTGTTTTTCCCATTTTTTCTTACCTTAAATATCCTTTAACCATGAGATTGTATCCCTGCCAGACCCACCCGTAAGAAGGATGTCATCCACCTCCTCCCTGCTTATAGTATGCCCCCAGTTGTTTTTGTAGATGGTGTGGATTTAGCTTTCAAGGCTAATTAGAAATATCCTTTTACCAGCAAGATAGAAATGTCCCTTTCGGTTGATTCCGCTGCTGGCTTTTCTCCCTACACCGGCTGGATGCTGAAAGGCATTTCCCGAATAAAAAAGAACTCAATGCGTGCTTCCAGACCTGCGAAAAAACCTATTCAACGGACTAGTTCAGAGAGGAAACGGTACACCTCTTTCTCTACCTCTTTTCCTTCTCCATCAGCTTCTTAATCGCACGGGGGTATTTGCCATTGAGCAGCAGGGCGATGGCTTCGGCGACGTCATAATCACCACCCGATGGATGCGAAAACAATTCCGAATTTCAATTAACTAAATCCTACTTAAAATGATGGTCAGGTCTATAATTAATAACAATCATAATTTTTAGGAGGATATTATGCAAAAAATTAGGTTACTTATTGTTCCGATAATCTTAGCCATTGTTACCCTATCATGCGGTGGTAGCACAAAGACAACCCCCGAAGTTGTCGATCCGGTGGCTGCCACCGTCTCTGCACTTGAAGGTGAAGTTAATGAACCATCTCAAGTCACAGAATCCACCGTTGCTCCTACTGAGCAAGTCCAACAACCCTTAGTAGAACCTACACTCGCGCCAATGGGATACTCAAGAGCAAACCCCTATCCTGGAACAGAAATGGTCTCGGTTCCAAATTGGGATGTCCAGGTACTCGAAACAAAACGTGGTGCTGACGCTTGGAGTGCTATTCAAGCAGCCAATGCATATAACGATCCAGCTCCTGAAGGAATGGAATACCTTTTAGTAAAAATCCACGTAAAATGCAAATACGCTGACAGTGATGAGCATGGTATTAGTAATTACGATTTTGATGTGACTGGAGAAAAGTCAATCTTATACACCTCAAGTATGGCTAGTATAGTCAAACCTTCACCGGAACTAGATGCTGAATTATTTTCTGACGGAGAAACTGAAGGTTGGGCAGCATATTTAGTCACTCAGGGAGAAAGTAATTTAGTTCTGGTTTTCGATGAAATGTGGAGTTTTACTGACAATGCGAAACGATACATAGCCCTTGATTCAGGAGCTTCCATCAGAGTTCCTTCTGATTTGTACAATATCTCTGCTTCTACGTTAGGTAAAGATCGTAAATCTCCAGTTCCATCCAACGAAAAACTTGTCACTGAAGATTGGGAAACCTCTATTCAAGAAGTGGTTCGTGGTGATTCTGCATGGCAATTAGTACAAGAAGCTAATCAATTCAACGAGCCCCCTGATGAGGGGTATGAGTACATCGCTGTAAAGTTTTATGTTCGCTATATCGGAACAAATGAAGAATCAAAAAACATTGATGGCTCTTTCTATAACATAACAGGTAGCGCAAACATCTTGCATGAATTGCCAAGTGTGGTAGACCCCGAACCAGCGCTTGATATAGCGCTTTATCCTGGTGGTGAGTATAGTGGTTGGGTGGTTTTTCAATCGATCATCGGGGAAACAGATCTCATGTTTGCTTTTGAAGAGACATGGAACCTTTTTGGTGACGAAGTTCGGTATTTGGCTCTTGATTCAGACGCATCGATTGAAGTACCCACAAATTTGCAAGACATTGCTCCATCGGATATTGGAAAAGAAATTAATACACCGGCATCAATTTCAGACACAGTGATTACGGAGGATTGGGAAATCTCAGTTTCTCAAGTCGTACGTGGATCTGAAGCCTGGAATATGGTAATAGCAGCGAATCAGTTTAATGAACCACCCGAGGATGGCTATGAATATGTTGCTGTCAAGGTTATTGTTCACAATACCAGCACTATGGATGTTGCCGAGAACATTAGTGGATTAAATTTCAAAACCACTGGTAGTAATGGCATTTTTTATGATTTACCATCTATAGTCGATCCTGAGCCGGCTCTTGACGTTACTTTATACCCTGATGGTGAATATGAAGGATGGGTTATCTTAAAGGTTTCAGTAGGCGAGACTGGATTAAGACTGGTTTATGAACCCCTATTTTCCTTAAGTAATAAAAACAGACGGTTCATCATGCTTGAACCTTGACAGATAATTAATATTGCTTGTTAATTCAACCAGACAATTGTTTTAACTTTTTTTCTAGGTTTTGTCTGGTCATATAGAACTGCACCTCTTCGATTAGTTTTTTGTCCAAGTCATAGGGGTGCAGTTCATAAGGGTTGGTGTTTTTCATGTTTTTTATGCTGTCAAGAGTCGTCTTCTAATCACCATTGTGAATGCGAAATCCTTGGCTCAAATTTCTGTTCGGTGTCTGTTATAGGTTTGGGAGTCCTTGCTTCTTATCATAATTCGTTTCCCAGGGCGAGCCCGATTTCGCCCTCTCCTTCTTGATGAGCTCTATTTGTTGTATTGAGATCAATATCAAGATACACCTGCGGAGCGTCGAAAAAAGCTTCGTTCCATCATTATGAGTTGATTCTGGCGATTTCCGAAACTGAAACGGTCCCGCTCTATAAAATCAATTTCAAGGATTTGATGGATATTCTGTAATTTGTATATCAGTAACTCGCCGTTTTGATAGACAAATCGATTCGTGGTTCAAATCTGGGTCACAAAACAACGATTAGCACGCCTTTTCCTTCTCCAGCAGCTTCTTAATCGCACGGGGGAATTTGCCGTTGAGCAGCAGGGCGATGGCTTCGGCGACGTTCATCCTCACACCCCCCAGAACATACGACCGCAATGGCGAGTCCAATACTGAGGCTTCCATGATGCGATCATTGGCTTCCTGGAACTCACCCCCACCCGTGGAGATCTTGCGCGAGATTTTTCCAACAATCAGAGCAATCAGCTTGCCCAAAACCCGCTGTCTCGCATCCCATAGGGTGGAGTTGAGGTCATACGTTTTCGGCTCGCCCACCGGATCCACCGGCAGCGGGCTGCCCAATACTGCCTCAAACGATTTTTCAGAGACCTGGAGAACTCCGGATCCATAGGCATAATACTCCGGCGCTGCTTGAGCGTAGTCCGGAACGCTCACTTCCGGCTGGTCACTCGTCAGGAAAATCCCCGCCTCCAATGGCAAATCCCCTGCGGAAGTGCCAACCAACAGCCGATATTCGCCTGTTTCAGTGTGCCAGGCATGAATGGACGTGTTCCAATATGCGAAATCGGAGTGCTTCAACTGGAAATGGATCGTTTGGCTTTCGCCAGGTGCTAGTTCCACTTTCTGGAAGGCTTTCAATTCTTTCCGAGGGCGGAAAATCGCAGAAACCGGCGGCGCAATGTACATCTGCACAACTTCTTTTCCCGCCAGCGGTCCCGTGTTAGTCAGCCTGACGGTGACTTCCAGCATTTCGCCAGGCGCAAGATTTTCCTGGTTGACTTCGAGATCGCTAACCCTAAAACTGGTGTACGACAAACCAAATCCAAACGGGAAACGGACCGGCTTGCTGAAACTTTCGTAGAAGCGATATCCAACAAAAACGCTCTCGCGATATTGCGTATTAAAGCGTTTGCCAAACTGACCAAAAGCGGGTGTGTCTTCCAGCGCGAGAGGCCAGGTTTCAGCCAACTTGCCGCAGGGGTTGGCTCGCCCCACGATCAAATCCAGCGCGGCAGAGCCAGCCATCTGCCCCGCCAGCCCAACCAGCAGCACGGCTTTTACCTTATCCAGCCACGGCATCCGCACCGGCGAACCGGCGTGTAACACCACGACCACATTAGGGTTTTCAGCGGTGGCACGTTCAATCAGAGCATTCTGCTCGGCAGGAAGTTCCAGGTCCGGGCGATCGTAGCTTTCGGATTCTTCGAAATCACGCAAACCGGCAAAGATCAGGACTGCGTCCTTCCCCCCACAGAGGTCCAATGCCTCCCGCTCAAGCCGCGGGTCCGGATCCGGTCCCAGGCTGTAGCCTCGGGCGTAATCCCACCCCAGCCCTTCGTCATGCATGGCATCCACGAAGGAGACCACTCTCCTCGGGTTCACACGGCTGCTGCCCGCGCCCTGACAGTGCGGTTTTTCCGCCATCGCGCCGATCACAGCCGCGTGTTTTTCCTTGTTCAACGGCAGCAAGTTCTGCTCATTTTTTAACAAGACTGCTGACTCAAGCGCGACTTTCTTGGCGATAGCGTCAAAATCGGTTGATTGCCAGATCTTTTTAAGCTCGCGTTCCTCGCGCACTTTTCCAATCAGCTCCAAAAGCTTGCGAATCGCCCTGTTCAGGTCGCTTTCTGATAACTCTCCCGAACGCAGCCCTTCAAGGATTTTTTCCACGCCAAACCGACCCACAGGGGGCATTTCACAGTCGGTTCCGGCGGTAATCGCGCGCGTTCGGTCGTTCATGCCGCACCAATCGGTCACAAACAGCCCCTCAAAGCCCCAGTCCTCCCTTGCGATTTCGGTCAGCAGCATCGCGTTTTCGCTGGTGTACGTGCCATTCAGCCTGTTGTACGAACTCATCACAGTCCAGGGTTGGGCAGCGCGGATGGCTATCTCAAACGGCTTTAGATATATCTCGCGCAAAGCCCGTTCGTCAACAACGGAGCTGTTGATCATCCGTGCAAACTCCTGGTTGTTTGCGGCAAAATGCTTCAGGCTGGCAGCCACGCCCTGGCTTTGCACTCCGGTAATATAAGCGCTTGCCAGCTTGCCTGCCAAAAGCGGATCTTCGGAAAAATACTCAAAATTCCGTCCACAAAGGGGATGGCGTTTGATGTTCACGCCCGGCGCCAACAAGACGTCCACTCCGGCGGCTTTGGCTTCCGCCCCCAATGCTTCGCCAAGCTCCCTCGCCAGGGTTGGATCAAAAGAGCAAGCAAGCGTTGAGAGGCTTGGATAGTTCGTGGAAGGGATACTGTCCCGCAGGCCAGCTTGTGCCGAATCCTCAGCCATCCGGCGCAGCCCGTGCGGACCGTCCGAAAGCATCAGGGCAGGGATGCCCAGCCTTGGGATCGCGCCTGTATGCCACATATCTCCACCGCCCGAAACCAACCAGGCTTTCTCCTCGAGAGTAAGTGAATCAATCGTTTGATCGGTGCTTACGGTGCGATTGGGCATGGGGTTACCTCCTTCAGGCAGGGCGTTTTTCGGTGGGGGGATAGTCCGGGATCAAATCACCCCGGTCAGGAGCAGGATAGCCAGAACGAGAATCAGCACACCTATCACCAACAGGATGAAAAAATTCAGAGACGCAGTTTTATCAACCTCATTCAGGCTTCCGGTAACTTCATCTTTGGCTTGTGATTTGTAATCGACTTTGCTGATGAGCATATCAAGCTTCTGATAGAGCTCCGTGAGCTCGGGAGAAAGCGGACGGGCTTTTTCCACCTGAACCCCCAAAGCCTTCGCCATCGGTCCAAGCTGTTCACCAAAACTTTTAATCTCGTTGGTTTTGTTCCTGATTTGCTTTTCAATGGCGTCAAGTTGATCATCAAGTGGGAAAACTTCGTTCTTCATGTCGTTTTCTAACGCCTGGATCTGACCTTGCAGGTCGTTGAGCTGGGTGCTCAGAGAAAGCGCCTGGTTTTGTATGCCGGGAATCTGCGCAGCCAGTTCGGGCTCGGCGTTGGTGGCATCCAGCAGAGAAGTTGTCAGGCTGCTCAACCGGCTGTTCAGCTCAACAAGTTGCCCGCCTTTATCGGGATCGTCCGAGCGTTCCAGTTCGATGATGCGTCCACGGGTATCTTTCACGTCGCGCTGGAAGCGGCTTTTTTCCTGGGATGCTGCATCCAGATCGGCTTCGAGAGACCGCATACGGCTGTTGGCATCTGCCAGATTGTGTTCCACACCTGCCTGCTGGTTTTTCAGGGTGTTGATCTGTTGATCAAACCGCTCCACCACTGCATTTCGCTGTTGATCCAGCTCAGTTCTTTTCTCTTCGAGCGTGCGCCGGTGGTCTGTTGCTCCGTCAATTTGCCCCTGCACCGTCAGAAGCTGCTGATACGCACTCTCGTAACTTGAATCGCTGACTCTTGCAGCCCAGGCTTTTTCGCCAAGCTCATCGAGCAGCGCGTTCCGATCGCGATCCAGCCCTTTAAGCTCACCTTTCAAGCGTGCGTCTTGCGTCTTCAGGCGGGCGGCGGTGCTGCCGGCTGCAAACCAGGCGCTAAGCTTGCCGGTGTGCCAGAGATAGATCACCAGACCCAAGTAAGCCAGTAACAGCAAAACACCCATCAAAATCGACAGCCAACGTCCGTTCGAGCTGGTCGGGTTTGATGAGCTGCTGCACGCGGATAAACCAAAAAGCATCGGCGTCAGAAGCATAGCTAATCGAGGGGAAATTCGGGGGTTAAGGCTGCTCTTTTTCATGGTTACTCCTCAGAGACAACATAACAGGTTGGTAGAAGTATACCTTATGGACGTACCATGTATGACCCGACATAGCTTTTTTTTCAGGGTTTGCCTGCCTGCACCGAGCAGCTTAAGGAAGAAGCGGTGGAACACTTGATTGCCCTGTGCCAGCCTTTTCTGGCAGACCGGTGCCCATCCTTGCGCGGTGTCGCGATAAAAAAACCCCCTGGGCTGAGCCAGGGGGAGGGATGTGATTGATCTGTTTTGATTTTGTGAACAGGCTGACTTGTTGGGGCTTTTACCGCGTATGGTATTTGCGGGAGTCAATTGCCACGGCAATGATAATGATGAGACCCTTGACAATATATTGTAGATAAGGACTGATGCCGATAAAGTTCAAGCCATAGCTAATCACCATGAAGATCAGCGTTCCAAAAACGATGCCTGGCACGGTTCCAATACCACCATTAAACGAAAGCCCACCAACAATGCAAGCCGCGATTGCGTCCAGCTCATAACCTTCACCGGTGCGGTTGGTGGCTGAGCCTACGCGCGCAGCTTCCAACGCGCCGCCCAAACCATACAAAATACCCGCGAGAACATAGGTGGACATCAGCGCTTTAAAAACATTCACGCCCGATACTGTTGCGGCTTCGATGTTGCCGCCAACAGCATACATATTCTTTCCAAAACGGGTTTTATTCCATAGTGTCCAGACGATGATTGTGACAATCGTGGCGTAAATGATCAAATATGGTATTTGGATATACGGGTTGCTCGCCGGTCCTACCGTGAGCGATCCCTGAGCCCAACTCATAAAGCCTTTATCCAAACCCCCAATTGGTTGCGCGCCATAGGGAGGGCGATCAAAATAAATGGAAGTCAAGCCAAATACGATAACTTGCATGCCTAACGTGGCAACAAACGGGTCGACTTTCAGTTTCGAAATTACAAATCCGTTAATCGCCGAGATAAGCGCCGTAATCGCAATTACTGTCAGCACGGGGACAATAATCGGCAACTTAGGAAGATTGGGATACATGCGGTAGGCATAATCCACTGCTTGCAAAAGCGAGGCAGAAACAACTGCCGCGATACCGACCTGACGGCCAAGGGAGAGATCAGTGCCCTTTGCAATAATAATCCCACCCACACCCAAGGCGAAGATCAAACGCGTGGACGCCTGAGCCAGGATGTTGCGGAAGTTGACAATGGAAAGGAATTTGGGCTCGATAACGATAATTACAACCAAAAGTAAGAGCAGAATAATCGCGATGGCGTTATTCAGCAGAAAATCAGCCCAGTCAAAGGTCTTTCTAATTGATTTTTTTTGAGTTACATTTGATTCCATTTGTTCGCCTCGAGCTAAAAATATTTCGCGGCAAGAGTCATAATCTCCTCTTGCGTTGTCGATTTGGTTTCCACAATTCCAGCCATTTTGCCATTGCTCATCACCAGGATGCGGTCGGTCACGCCCAACAATTCGGGCATTTCGGAAGAGACCATGATAATAGCTTTGCCTTGCATGGCAAGTTCAATCATGAGTTGGTAGATCTCATATTTTGCGCCTACATCAATGCCGCGAGTTGGTTCATCTAATAAGAGAACATCCGGGCTGGTCATCAGCCACCGCCCCAAAATGACTTTTTGCTGATTTCCACCTGAAAGCGATCGAATGATGGTCTTCTGAGAAGGCGTTTTAATGGATAGCTGTTGGATTGACCGATCCGTATCTTCACGCATTTGCTTTTCTTTGAGCAAACGCAAGCGATCAATATACGCCTGTAAATGGGCAATGGTGGTGTTGAAGGTGATGTCTGCTACGTTAAAAATGCCGTTTGCGCGCCGTTCCTCGGTGACAAGGGAAAAACCATTCTGAATGGCAACCGCTGGGTTGCGGTTGATCACTTCTTTCCCTTCCTTAATCAACGTTCCGCTTCGAATGGAACGGTATCCAAAAATCGATTCAACCAATTCGGTTCTTTGAGAACCAACCAAACCAGAAACACCGAGGATCTCGCCCTCGCGCAGGTCGAATGAAACACCCTGGAAAGATTTGGGGTTGGATGAGTTGAACTCATGAACTTCAAGGATCACATCATGCGGTTGATTTGTTTTTGGGGGAAACCAGTTTTCGAGATTGCGCCCAACCATCTTGCGGATAATATCATCGATGGAGATGGACGCGGCATCGTAAGTGCCCACATTTTGCCCATCTCTAAAGATGGTAACTTCATCAGCAATTTGCTTAATTTCTTCCATTTTATGGGAGATGTAGACGATTGCCGTGCCGTTATCGCGTAATGCTTTGAGGATTTTGAACAGGTGGGCAACTTCAGCTTCGGTCAAAGAGGAAGTTGGCTCATCCATAACGATAATGCGAGCGTTGTAAGATACCGCCTTGGCGATTTCAACCATCTGGGCAGATGAAACTGAAAGGTCACTAATTCGCGCGTGCGGGTCAAGGTGGATATCCAATGATTCAAAGATCGCCAGGGTATCGGCGGTCATCTTGTGCTCATCTATCAACCCTTTTTTAATGGGGAAACGCCCCAACCATAGATTGTCGACAATCCGGGTTGAGCGTACTTGATTCAATTCCTGATGCACCATTGAGACGCCGCAATCCAAGGCTTGTTTTGAGGAAGTAAACTCGACTGGCTCACCATCGATCAGGATTTGCCCTGAATCTTTACGGTAAATTCCAAACAACACCTTCATGAGAGTCGACTTTCCAGCCCCATTTTCCCCTAATAATGCGTGGATCGTGCCAGGGCGCAATTTCAAACTAACTTCGTTCAATGCCTGCACGCCAGGGAAAGCCTTCGATATCTTGTTCATTTCGAGGACGTACTCGTGCTCTTCCACATGCTGAAAGTCCAAAACTTCTGTGGCTGGAGACTCTGCTATTCCTTCCATAAATCCGCCTCTTCCTGGTCTTTACATTATTCAAAAAAGGATGCACTCACGAGAAGTGCATCCTTTTGCTTAGTAGATCTTATTCAGCGTAACTGTCTTCAGCAATCTTGATGTTGGCAAGGGTGATGCCAACGTAAGGAACACGAACTGACTTGTTCTGATCAAAGGTCCATGTGGTTCCAGCCAGAGGGTCGTTACCCAAAGCAACATTCAGTGCTAACTGGAAGGTGGCGAGACCCTGATTGGCAGCATCGTTGAGGACAGAACCAACCAACTCACCGTTCTTGATTGCGGCGAGAGCATCTGGGATGGCGTCCACACCAACAACGGGCATGAATTTACCGCCAGTACCAAAGAAGCCGTTGGCTTTCAGGGAGGCGATTGCACCCAGAGCCATGGCGTCGTTATTGGCGATAACATATTCAATTGCATCGCCGTGCTTTGCGTACCAGTTGTCCATCAGATCCTTGGCTTTGGCAGAATCCCACATACCGGTTTGGAGTTCGAGTTCTTCGGTCTGGATTCCAGCTTCGTTGACGGTCTGGATTGCATAGGTGGTGCGAGCTTCGGCGTCAGGATGTCCGGGTTCGCCCTTCAGGAGAACGTATTGGATGATTCCATCACCGTTTTTGTCCCAGGCAGGATTGGCATTCCAGGAATCGACGATGATTTGACCTTCCATCACACCGGATTCGGCAGAGGTGGTGCCAACATACCATGCTTTATCATAGGAATTCAGGTCGGCTACACTTGGTTCTTTGTTGAAGAACACCACGGGCAGACCGGCAGCCTGAGCCTTGGCGATGATTGCGGAGGCAGCCTGGGGATCCACCAAGTTGATTGCCAGAGCTTTGACGCCCTTGGAAATCATGGTGTCAACCTGATCGTTCTGCTTTGCCTGATCATTCTGAGAGTCGTTCATGCTCAAAACGGCTTTGCCTTCTGCATTACGCTCAATGTTACGGCGAACAAAGGACATAAAGTTGTCATCATACTTGTAGATGGTGACACCAATTTGGGGTAAATCTGCGGCAGGTTGTGAACCGTCGGCAGTGGGCTGGGTGGTGGTTTGGCAGGCGGTTAGCGCCAGCATGCCAATCATCAAAAAACTAACGAAAACAAGCAATTTACTTCTCATTTTTCTCCTCATTCTAAGTTTTTTAAGATTGTATTTTTCCTAATAACCTGACAACACAACAATTTTTTTACTGATGTCCTCCTCTGACTTATCAAGTCATATTGCCTTTACCCTAAAAAAGGCAACCACATGCTGTCTGTCGAAATTGGATATGTTATGACCGGGAGAGAAGGGCAGACACTCAATCACGGTTAACCAGCAGAGAACATGATCTTCTCTGCGATTGAAGAGTGTCGTTTACAGAACTACACTCCCATATTATGACAACATCCAAACGACTATTGTCATGCAATGATTAGGCAGTATTATACCCAATTGTGTCATTTTGGGGAATGTCAACTCCCCCACTCTATCTGAAGAATTGTATAATCACCATATAGGTAAATTTCTTACCTGGCATCCTGTACACGAAATCATTTTGCACTGGGAGGAGTCATGATCGATTATCCACATAGACGGTTAAATGTTCTCACCAATGAATGGGTTTTAGTTTCCCCCCATCGAACCAAACGACCATGGCAAGGCCAAGTCGAAAAGGTTCCCAGCGAAAAACTGCCAGAGTATGAACCCTCATGCTATCTCTGCCCTGGCAACGAAAGGTCCGGCGGGCATCGCAATCCCACTTATGAATCCACATTTGTGTTCGAGAATGACTTCGCGGCTCTAATCCCAGTGGAACAGCCCCAACAAAAAGAGGACACCCCCTTTTTTCAGTCGAGACCAGAATTTGGCAAGTGCCTGGTTGTGTGTTTCTCTCCCCGGCATGATCTGACTATCCCTGAAATGGACCTGGATATGATCACCAAAGTCATTCAGACCTGGGCAAATGCAAGCGCCGACCTTACAGCTATTCCGCAGATCAAGTATGTGCAGGTTTTCGAGAACAAAGGGGCTGTGATGGGCTGCTCTAACCCCCATCCCCACAGCCAAATTTGGTCTCAGTCTGAGTTACCAAATGAGGTCGCCAAAGAATTAAGATCACAACAAGAGTTTTTTTCCAGGAATAGTCGCCCACTCTTGCTCGATTACCTTGAGGAAGAACATAAAACGAAAGAGCGTATCTTGTTTAGTAACGACTCGTTTACGGCACTCGTTCCCTTCTGGGCAGTCTGGCCCTTCGAAACGCTGGTAACGGCACACAGGGCAGTTCCAAGCCTGGCGGCAATGGATGCCAAAGAAACAAGGGATCTGGCTGAGATCTACCAAAAACTGACCATCTGCTACGATAATTTGTTTGAGATATCGTTCCCCTATTCGATGGGCTTTCACCAGGCGCCAAACGATGGGACTCCTCACCCCGAATGGGTTTTGCACGCGCATTTCTACCCGCCTCTACTGCGTTCAGCAACCATTCAGAAGTTTATGGTCGGCTATGAACTGCTCGGGATGCCTCAACGCGATGTGACCGCCGAGTCCGCAGCGGAACGCCTGCGCAGTTTGCCCGCCATTCATTACAAAAAGAGGAACTAAACATGAACGTCCGCGAATCAGTAATCCAACATTTTGAAACACAATTCGGCAGATTGCCAGATTTTGTCGTCAGAGCCCCAGGCAGGGTAAACCTTTTGGGCGAGCATGTCGATTATAACGATGGGTTTGTGCTTCCGATTGCGATCGACCGTGCCACATGGCTGGCTTTCTCAGCCAACGGCACAAATCTCAGCCGCCTGATAGCCAAAGACCTCAATCAGACCTGCGCATTCACCCCCGACTCTGTAGTGAACAAATCAGATAGCGAAGGAAAGCCCCTGCCCGGTTGGGCGTTGTATCCTGGAGGGGTCTGTTGGGCGGCAGGGGAAGCTGGGCTGGCATGCCCAGGCATCGACGCCTGCTACTCTTCCAACATCCCACGCGGTTCAGGGCTGAGCTCCTCCGCTTCGGTTGAAATGGCGTTTGTTCTGGCATGGCAAACCTTGGCGGGTTGGGGATTAAGCCCAATGGAACGCGCGCTGCTCGGTCAGAAAGCCGAAAACGACTTTGTCGGTGTCCAATCAGGCATCATGGATCAATTTGCCAGTGCCTGCGGAGAGGAAGACTCCATCCTCGTGTTGGATTGTCGCAGTCTCGATTGGCGCACAATTCCCATCCCTGCCAATTATGCTTACATTGTCGCTGACACAATGAAATCCAGGCATCTTAGCTCGGGTGAATACAACAAGCGTCGGGCGGATTGTGAGGAAGCGGTTCGTCTGCTTTCTGCTTACATTCCAGGCATAAAATCTTTGCGGGATGTTGATGTGGAAACATTCAACAACCTGGCATGCAACCTACCTGAGCGAGTTGAGAAGCGTGCCCGGCATATTGTGGACGAAATTCAGCGAACAATTGAAGCGATCCCATTGCTTGAGGCTGGGGACTTGCCCGCGTTTGGCAAGCTGCTGAACCAGGGGCATATCAGTTTACGGGATCTGTTTGAGGTCTCGATCCCTGAATTGGATATTATGGTGCACCTCGCCCAACATATCCCCGGCTGCCTTGGTGCACGGCTGACCGGAGCAGGTTTTGGAGGATGCACGATAAATATCGTTAAAGAAGAGTTCGCCCCAAGTTTTGTAGCTTCTCTGACCGAAAGCTACCAGACAGTCACCAATATTAAGCCTGAAATTTACATATGCCATGCCGCTGCCGGAGCTGGTTTAGATTAATACTTACAGAAGCCCCTTCTCAAGGTATGCACACAAGGTTTGCACTTTGTAATTGAAAAATGGGGCGCCATCGGCTATAATCATGTTATGCAGGAGTTAGCCTGATAAAAATGATCACATGCAAGGTTGTGTCACGAATAAAAGCACACGCCATCGATTAACGGCGCGTGCTTTTCTTTTAAAAATTGACTGAAACGGAGTAGCAATAATGATGGATAGCGGTTTAATCGGTAAAATCGAAAAGGCAAAACGTTACGCTGAAGAAAAAGATCGCATCAGTATCACTAAATTTGAAGCCAAATTCCGTGGGGAAAATAACGATCACTTCATCTCTTATGAAGACGGTAAATGGAGCTGTACCTGTAACTATTTCCAGGGGCATGGTGTTTGCGCCCATACGATGGGAATGGAATTGATTCTTGAGGGGATGGTTGAGCCATCCCGTCAGTTAGCCTGATTTTCCTCACGTGAGGATAAAGAGCCTTCGGGCTCTTTTTTTGAACTCTACTCAAACCGGAAAAGAAAGCACCATGAACGTACACTTTGAAACCAAAAAAGCTTTCAGTATAGCCGGTCTGACAGCCCCAAACTCCCAAAGCGGTGACTTTTCGGGGCTCTGGAATAAATTGTTCGCGCAAGTCCCTCACGAGGTACTAACCTCTCTGGGAAGCGGCGAATCCTTTGGCACTTGCTATAACTACCATACGATTCCGAATAACTTCAACTATATGGCTGGCTACAGCGCCCTCTTACCGGAAAAGGCTCGCGAATTGGGGCTGGAAGTGCTGGATATTCCCAAAGCGGAATATGCCATCATCGAGCTGACCGGTCCCATCCCCGCAAGCATTCACCGCGGCTGGGAGTTCGTTTTCGATGAGTTCTTCCCGGCGCAAGGCTTGCGCCACGCCGGCACGCCCGACCATGAATATTATCTTCCTGGCGATATGCAGTCATCCGATTACAAGATGGAGCTGTGGGTGCCCATCACGCGGGAATGACAACTGTTCGTTCCTCCGCCATTCGCTCGTAGCCTGGAAGGGTTTTTGGGGTTTATTAACAGACAAAACAGATTGGAGTTATTATGGACGTTGTTAATCATGCTGAGTTGGCTGTAAACCTGTTCCTGCAAACGCTCGGAGACGGTTTGCAGACCATCATGGGCATCATCACTCTTCTCGGGACCGAGATCTTCTACATCCTCTTTATGCCCGCCATTTATTGGTGCGTGGATGCTTGGGCTGGCTTGCGCATTGGCGTGATGCTGCTCTCAAGCACCTGTTTCAATGGTTTTTTTAAGATTATTCTCAAGGGTCCCCGCCCCTATTGGCTCAGCGACAAAATCGTGCCGGGTGTCCACGAGACATCCTTTGGCATTCCCTCAGGACATGCCATGAACTCCACGGCTGTCTGGGGATGGAGCGCGCTCGAAACCAAGGACCGCAGGGCGCTTGTTGGCGCGAGCATCATCGTGCTGCTGATAAGCCTCTCGCGCCTGGTGTTGGGGGTCCATTTCCTGAGCGACGTCTTGCTGGGTCTGCTGCTGGGAGTTTTGCTGCTGATCGCCTTCAACAAACTCCTGAAGCCGGTCGGCGCCTGGCTTAATAAACAAAGCCTGCGAAACCAGATTCTGTTAGCTTTTTTCAGTTCGTTGTTTATCATCGGACTCTCCGCCATGGCTGTCGCGCTTTCAGACGGCTGGCAGATGCCGGCGGAATGGGCTGCAAATGCCGGAGAGGTTGATCCCTTATCGCTCGATGGCGCCCTGACCACCGCCGGGCTATGGTTCGGCATGCTTGCCGGTTTCGCCTGGCTAAGAGACCGCCGCGGCATCATTCAGAGCAGCTTTGGCAAATGGCAGCGCCTGCTGCGCTATGTGGTTGGGATCGCCGGCGTGGTCGCCCTCTACGCAGGGCTTGGCTCCCTCTTTCCGAAAGACCTGGGGCTGCTAAGCGCGGTACTGCGTTATTTCCGCTACTTCTTAATTGGTTTGTGGATCGCCTGCCTTAGCCCGCTGCTTTTTGAAAAACTCAAGATCGGACGGATTGAACCGGACTTCGAACCCCGAACAACCGCTCCGCTTCTCTAAAACCGCCAACTGTTGGGAACAAAAAATGCCGCGGTTTTCGCGGCATTTTTTTAGCGGAGAGAGTGGGGTTCGAACCCACGATGGGTACGAGACCCATAACGGTTTTCGAGACCGCCCCGATCAACCACTCCGGCATCTCTCCAACAGGTTTCAGATTATACCTTAAAGGTCAAACTCCTGACCCTTTTCCGCGTATATCGGCACAGGCAGTTCGGGATATTCAGCCAGCTTCTCCATCAGTGCCTGGGCTTTGTCGGGTTCACCATGAGAAAGGATGATCCGTTTGAGGCTGTCCTTGCTTGCCAGTGCGTATTCCACCAGCCCGCTTTGCCCGGCATGCGCGCTTAATCCACCGATGGTAACCACATCCGCCTTGCGGTAGTACTCCTCGCCAAAGATCTTCACCTTCCGTTCCCGGTCAGCAAGTCGCCGACCAAGCGTGTCGGGAGCTTGCCAGGAGATGATCAGGATCGTGTTGCGCCCGTCTTCGATGTTGTTTTTCAGATGGTGCAATATTCGCCCGTTTTCCGCCATTCCGGAAGCCGAAATGATGATCATTGGTTCTTTCCATTCGTTGAGTGCCTTCGACTCGTCCACCGACATGGTGTAAATCACGTTATGGAAGTCCAGCGCCTGCATGCGGTGTTCTGCTATGTACTGCCAGGTTTCATCGTCAAAGCATTCAGTATGTTTTCGGTAGAGCACCGAGGCGTTGACCGCCAGGGGGCTATCCACCACCACAGGCACATCCGGGAGTAAACCGTCTTCAATCGCCTGGCTTAAGAAGTAAGTCAGGTTTTGCGTCCGTCCAACCGCGAAAGCCGGCACAATCACCTTTCCGCCGCGCTTGACAGTCCGTTTCACAACATCAATAAACTCTTCGTAGGCGTCTTCCATCGCCTCATGCGGCTTATCGCCATAGGTACACTCCATCAAAAGCGTGTCCACCCCCACTGGCAGAACCGGGTTGCGGAGAATCGGGGCGTCATCCCTGCCAATATCGCCTGAGAACCAAAAGCGTTTGGCTTCTCCCTGATCATTTCGGTAATCCAGGACGACAGCGGCCGAACCCAGGATGTGCCCCGCGTCAACCAGTTGGGCAGTGATGCCCGGGATAGGTTCGAACTTCTGCTGATACCAGACGCTCTGAAAATATGGGATCGCGTCAATCGCATCCCTTTGCGTGTAAATGGGTTCCAGGGAGCGTTCGCCTTTTTTGCGCCGCTTTTTATTGACATATTTAATGTCGTTCTCCTGGATATGCCCGGAATCCCTCAGCATAATATCCGCCAGATCTTCGCTGGCATCGGTGGAGTAAATTTTCCCCCGAAAGCCTTGCTTAACCAGGTTGGGGATGTTCCCGCTATGGTCAATGTGGGCATGCGAAAGAATCATCGCGTCAATCTCGCTGGGATCAAAGGGAAAATGCAAATTGACGAAGTAGGATTCCTCGCGCTTGCCCTGAAATATTCCGCAATCGAGCAGCAATTTGTGACCCTGGTGTTCGATCAGATGCATTGAACCCGTAACGGTCCGAGCCGCGCCAAAAACGGTCAGTTTCATTCTTTTGTCCTTTCCAATACCCGGAAGATGGCATCACCATACCTCTCAAATCGGCAGGGGTAATTTTCCATAGCCAGTTGCAGTTGAGTGGAATCCGAAATTTCAATATGAGCCAATCGGTCGAGCAGCTCGCGCGAAATGATCGCGTTGGAGGGCAGCCCCTCGTCGGCGCCGGTTTGTTTGCGCCAGTCCGAAAGGGCGTCGCGCCGTTTCATCTCCGCGTCGCTCAGACGGTGGTTCTTCCGCGGGCTCACTTTGTTTGGTTTATCACGCCAGGCTTGAATGGCTTGCATCAGTGAAGTTCCATAACGTCGGACCTGGCTTCCCGACAGCGAAGGGAGCAAGGTGAGCTCCTCAATGTAATGGGGTTGGGTCTGGGCAATTTCGATCAATGCCCTGTCCGAAAAAACTTTAAAGGGCGGCACATCGCGCTTGCTGGCGATCAGTTCGCGCGTGTGGTTCAGCACGTCAAGCAGCGAGAGAGCCTCAGCCGAAAGGTCCTGCGCGCCTTTAACACGCCAGATATCCTCACTATGGGGCGTGAGCGGTTTAATCAGCAGCGCCATGGCTTCCCCATCTTCCAGGACAAGCTCCAACCGGTTGCTTGCCTCAAG
>WPCI01236554.1_pt1 | contig 31712 bp, 30 predicted proteins | sample 5399871 | NCBI WGS metagenome assembly WPCI01 (sample SAMN12869469, study PRJNA574797) | sludge metagenome | isolation source: wastewater treatment of pH7 | place: China:Beijing | collected 2019-05-20 | reverse complement strand
CGTGCCTTAATTGGCACGGCTCAACGCTGTACACCCATCCAAGAAAACAAGAAGGCCCTCAACCCAATCCGTTCCGCCGGGAACCAGAAAGACTTCAAATCAATCAGTTTGTGACCGGAGAGTGTTTCGGTACTACGCTCGTGCAAAAGCCTCCTGGATGTCGAGGTCGCCGTCGGAGTAGGGAAGATCCTTTCCGATCGTGTTCGTATTCTCCAACGCGGCGACGATCGTTCGCGCAACATTGCCGCGCGAGACCGTTCCCTTCTCTGCGTGGCGTCCCAGTTCGGTTCCCAAGGAGATCTTTCCGGTGGGTTCATCGAGAGTGAGGGTGGTGGGGCCAAGGATGGTCCACTTCAATCCGGATGAGCGCAGATGGGCATCGGCTGCCGCCTTGGCTTCGGCGTAGGGGAAGAAGGAGTTGCCCTGCGGCACCCCATGGTCCACGTCCGCGCCGTAGTAGGAGACCATGATGAAGCGCTCCACGCCTGCTTGCTGCGCGGCGTCGATTGCGCGAATCGCGGCGTCTCGATCGACGGCATAGGTGCGGGACGGGCTGCCACCGCCGGCGCCCGCGGACCAGACGATGGCATCCTGCGCGGCAAAAACCTTCGCAAGCTCCTCGACCGAGGCGGTCTCGATGTCGAGTACGTGGGCCGAAGCGCCGGTTGCTTCGACATCGCCGATGTGTTCCGGGTTGCGAATAACGGAGGTTACACAGTGTCCCTCCTCTACGAGCAGGGGTGCCGCCAGTAGTGCGACTTTGCCGTGTCCGCCGATGATCAAGTAGTTGGCCAAAGCATTTCCTTCCACGAAGCCAGACCTTGGAGGGGCTGGAATGGTCGCCCCTCAACAGCCAATCCGCTGTCGTTTCAGCAATGATGGCGGCACCAAGGGTGCAAACTCGTCGGGAGCGTCTGCGTCCAGCCTAACCTCACCGGAACGGATCGGCCACGGATCCGGGGCCGCGGTGTGCCCACGGTGAAACTTCCCGAACCCGGCCAACACCATCTGGTGGTTCCTGCGCGGTCTCCCGGAGAAGCGAGGCGGTGGGAACAACGGTCCTTTCAAGGATGTGGGAGCCCGGAGGACCGGTGGTGCCCGCGGCCAGTTCCATCCAACTCGATGACGGTGTCGATCCCAATTCTCCTGAGGAATCCCAGGTCGTGGCTCACCACCAGAATTGCGCCGTGGTAGGCCTCAAGTGCTTCTGCCAGTTGATCGACGCTGGAGATGTCCAGATTGTTCGTCGGCTCGTCGAGGATCAGCAGCTGTGCGGGTGGATCGGCGAAAAGGAGTCTCGCGAGGCACACCCGAAACCTCTCACCACCCGACAGTGTCCGAACGGGGCGGTGAACGCTGTCACCGCGCAACAGGATTCGCGCCAAGTGATTGCGAATGTCGCCGGGGGTGGCCTGCGGGGCAACCGTCTGGACATTGGCAATGGCGCTGGCGTCCTCGTCGAGAACATCGAGGCGTTGCGGTAGGTAGCCGACCAGTTCAGTCAACAGCCGGCCGCGTGGGCGACCTCCGCCGGGCGACTTGCCATTCACGAGTTCGTTGATGAACGTGGATTTGCCGCTGCCGTTGGGGCCGATGAGTGCGACCCTCTCCGGTCCCTGAACGATGATTGTTCGTTGGCCGAGATCAAGTTCAGCGATACGCTTGCCGCCCGGCACGCCCGGATCCGGCAGGTCCAGGTGGATGTGCTCCTCGTCCCGAACCTTGGCTTCCGCGACATCCACGGCGGCCTGTGCCGCCTGCAGTTTGTTGTCCAGAGTGGAGCGCATGGCGCCAGCCGCCGACTGTGCCTTGCTGGCTCGATTGCCCGCCAGAATCTTCGGGATGCCGCCATCACGCTGTGTCTTCTTGCCTGTCCTTTCCCTTCGAGCCAGTTTTGTCTCGGCCTCGATGCGCTGCCGCTTTTCCACCTTCAAGGTTTGTTTGGCGGACCGCGCCGCGTTCATCGCCGCGAGCTGTTCCTGATCCCGATGCTCCTTCCACGCGCTGTATGGCCCACCAAATGTTGTGAGGGTTGCTCCATGGAGTTCTGTGGTGTTGTCCATGTGTTCGAGCAATGCGAGGTCGTGACTGACAACAACAAGAGCTCCCGGCCACTGATCCACGATGTCCGAGAGCCGAGCGCGGGTGTCCAGATCGAGGTTGTTGGTGGGCTCGTCAAGGAGAGTGATGGGAGTACGGCGGATGCGCAGGCCCGTGATCGCGATGAGCATTGCCTCTCCGCCCGATACCGTGGAAACTGGTCGATCCAAATTGATCGAGGAGAAGCCAATCTGGTGCAGGGATTCGTCGGCACGCGCTTCGATGTCCCAATCATCGCCGATTGTGTCGAAGTGCTGGTCCTTGATGTCACCGGCTTCGACGGCACGGATCGACCTGACGATGGAGTCGATGCCGAGCAGGTGGGCCACGGTGGTCTCGCGCTGCAGCGTCAGCGTCTGAGGTAAGTATCCGACCTCGCCCATGGTGTCGATCCTTCCCGATGTTGGTGTCAGGAGCCCGGCGATCAGACGAAGCAATGTGGATTTACCGGTGCCGTTTCGTCCGATCAGCCCTGTGCGGCCGGTCGTGAAGGTGCCATTGAGCTCGGCGAGGGCAACTGTGCCATCAGGCCATTCGAAGCTCAGATTGTGGAGTGATATTGCAGATTTTGGAGACATGGGAGGGTTCTTTCCGTTACTTCGCCCGCGTGGGAACGAAGGACAATGAAAACAGAGCCGTCAATCGCCCATTTCAGGCAGATCCCGAAGTGCCGTGAATACAGGAGAGGATCTCGTGAAGATTCGCAATGGACGTCGCATCGGAAGGGAATTATTGACCACTCTGCCAGTGGGACACGAATCTGCCAGTGGGACACGAAACAGACCTCCACCGCCGGATTTCCATCGTGTCGCGAGAACTCCATGCAGATCACCTGAGGCATCGAACAACCGCTCCGGGAGCCGACACTGCTTGGAGACATGGTGCGAATCAGTCTGAGGGCCACCGGCAGGACGGTGGCTACATTCTGTCGACCTCAATCATTTCCATGGCGATATCCTATCAGCGCGGAGACATGCGAGTTTGCGACGGTGGTGCGGGTCGAGTGCCCGTCAGCTGTTGGAGCTGGCAAGAGTGATTCCCAGTCCAAGTAGGGGTAGCGCGATGCCCCACCACTGCATGGGGATGAAGAAGAGCGTGTGTCGATTGCGCAGTCGCTTGAGAAGTACCTGTTCCGCCTGATTGAGGGAAGGCTGCTCCGCGAGTGGAAGCGTGTCAACGGAACCGTCCAGAGTTGGGGCCAGGAACCCGTGGGTCAGGGCGCGCGTGGTGGAGAACTTCTGGGTGGGGCGCGTCTGATTGAGATGTCTTCCGAGGACGTAAATCACTACCCCGCCGATCAGGAAGGCTGGCAGGCCCTGCCACGTGACGCCCTCCATGTTGGTACCGGAGAGCGCGGCGAAAATGGCGGTGATTCCAACGGAAAGGCCGATACCGAGGAAGGCCAGAATGCCCCACCCACGCCAAATGATCATGTCATTGTCCTTCCGCCATCTCGGGATGCTGGTACGGGTCCCCGTGGGAGGGCCTGAATCTCTCGCACTCCACCCGCGCAGAGAATGGGTGCATGGCATCGCGATTCCCGGACGAACCAACTCGTCGTCGGGGTGCACAGGCTGATTGGGTACGAGCAGATCCTCGCAAGGATGGTGGAACGATTCAAGAGTCGTCGGATCGTGAGATGACGGAGGTCACCTGGCGTTGCGTCTCAGCAGCGCGCGACGGATGAGGCTGCGGGTTTGCCTGCGATCATCAGATGACGACGGCGGTGCCGTTTGCTATCGCTGCGAGCATTCCGTTGTCCGATCCAGCGGTGAAATAGTCAACGCGTACGCCCACGACGGCGTTTGCTCCCATGGCCTCTGCCCGTTGGGACATCTCCGCAACCGCGGTGGTGTAGGCGGACTGAATCTCTTGCTCGTAGCTGGCGGAGCGCCCTCCCACGAAGTTTCGAAATCCGGCTGCGATGTCCTTGAAGGCATTGACGCCCGAGATGGTCTCGCCGGAGACCATCCCCAGATAGCGTCTGATTGGCTGACCCTCAACGGTTGGTGTGGTGATGACGAGCACGGTGTCCTCCTTGATGGCTCATGAAAGATTCTTGATTCCAACCATAGTCGCCGCAGTCGCCGCGGTGAGGATCGCCGCTTGGGGCTCATTTCTCTGCTCTCGGCAGAGAAATGAGCCCCAAGCATTTGTGGGTGGATACATTGAGGTATGGCCACACACCCGGAACCGCAGCAGAAGGCTGGCGCCTCGGCGAAGCTCCCTGAGCCGCTGTGGAGGCACATTATTGGTGAGGAACTCCGCCGCCTGCGTCACGAACGTGGCGAGACGCTTGGCGAGACGGCGCGCCGCGCCGGGGTTTCGCCGCAATACTTGTCGGAGATGGAACGCGGCGTGAAGGATCCATCCAGCGAAATGATAGCCGCGGTTGCGCACGCGTTGGGAGTCAGGCTGCTTGATCTCACGAATGCCGTTGTGCGGCGTCTCGAGGCGGCGTACAGGCCCTCCGATCCATCCCGTGCCCCCATGGTTCTTGTACCGGCTGGCTGGCCATCCGCTCCGGGGCCAAGCTTGCATGCGCCTTCCGGTGCCGTCCTTTCCCTCGTGGCCTGATGTCACGTGGTCTGGCTACAAAGCCCGACCACAGTCGTTGGTGCTCAGTCTGGTGAGCGTTCATCGATGACATGGTCGATGAGGCCATATTTCACGGCCGAGCGGGCGGTGAAGACTCGATCATGATCCGTGTCCGACCGCAGTTTCTGCACGGTCTGGCCGGTGCCTCTGGACAGCACGTTCTCCAGTTCGCTGCGTATCCTCACCATTTCCTCCGCCTGAAGAATGAGATCCGGGATTGCCCCACGCTGACCTTGGCTGGCGGGCTGGTGCAGGATGATTCGCGAATGGGGCAGGGCAGCACGTTTGCCCCTCGACCCCGCCGCCAGCAGTACCGCTCCTGGCCCACGCACGTTGTCGCCACCTCCGCCCGGATGAAACGCATGGTGTCGTGCACCGCCAGCATTGCGCTGGGGTCTCCGCCCTCGCAGTTGATGAAGAACTCGATGTCACTGCCGGGGCTCGCTGATTCAAGATAAAGCAACTGCGCTATCAGAGCGTTGGCCACTCCGGCATCGATCGCTGTACCGAGGTAGATGATCCGTTCCGTCAATAGGTGTGAGTAGACATCCATGATGCGTTCACCCCGCGGGTGCTGGCTGATGACGTTGGGAATCGTGTAGCTACTCATCGCGACTCCTCCATGCGGGTGCTTCCGAATCCGGTCGGTTGCTGCCTGCGGGGCATGATGCCCTCGAAGGTCTCGACGATCGCGTCTATGAAGCCATACTCGATGGCCTCCCGCGCCGTATACCAATGGTCGTGCAGGGAATCATTGAAGATCTTCTTGATGGGTTGTCCGGTGTCGGCTGAGATGAGGCCAAGGACAGTGTCCCTGGTATGGCGAAGGTCGCCGGCCTGTAGCTCCACCTCGATCGCGCTTCCTCCGATTCCTGCCGATCCTTGATGCATGAGAATCCGTGAATGCGGCAGGGCGCGCCTTGTGCCCTTGGTTCCTGCGCTCAGGAGAAACTGCCCAGCACTGTAGGCCACCCCCAGTACGAGGGTCGAGACCGTGTTGGGAACGAGTTTCATGATGTCGCGGATCGCGAGCATCGCGGGTACAGATCCTCCCGGCGAATGAATCCACAGGGCGATGTCCGAGGAGGAGTCCTCGGCGGCCAATGCCAACATCTGCGTGGCAAGCAGCGTCCCGTTGTCGTCGTCCAGAACGCCGTCAAGGACCAGTACACGGTGCTCATACAGTTCTCGACGGGCTCGATCGTTGAATAGTGGTGGCCTGGAATTGTCGCTCATGACCTCAGCATGCTCCGTCAGAAACCGATTGGCCTGCGATACTGCTTTGAGCAGCTCCGCTTGGAGCAGCTCGGCGAGACTCGACTGGGGGTTTTCTGGTCTCGATTGCCCGCGTGTGCCACGAAACCCATTGCTCTGGTAGGTAATTTGCCGATTTTGATCCGGGATGCCAACGTGGAATAAAACCACTGGTCAAACTGTTGTTTGGCGGTTCGAGCTCCTCCGATCGAGCTGTTTTCATCGACGGATCTCCATCACCTCATCCATATTTCAGACAGAACTTGTAGGAATGTGGGTCTTGTGGCTATCCTCGAGTTACTCAATCAAGGAGGCCACATGAACAACCAGACGCACATCGTGTCGCCTGTTGCTTACGCAAGCAAGACGCTTGTGCGAATGTGTTGCCTCCGAATGATGTCCTGTCAGCTCTAGGAGCAGGACAACGGGCGGGCTCCCCGCTGGCTCTTGTCATACGGCAAGACTTGCGCGGTTGAGCGGGCCGCCACTAGGCAGCTGTTTACACGATACCCGGCTGCTGCTTACACGTCACCGGTCCGGGAACGTGAAGGACCCCGACAATCTGTTGTGAACGGACGATGCCTCCTTCGGGAGAAAATCGCATTGTAAGTACACAACATTTTGCGGAGCACTGCCGCGCTGTGGGCTCCTCCGAAAGTCGTATGCAGCTCACCGCGGATACTTCTTGCGGTGGACCGCACCGATTGAAGTAGTCAGGCGGAAACTCCCGGAGTTCCTCACCCGGAGTCCACTCGTTGTCCGGCCAATCTGGCCTCGAGCAACGAGATCACGATCTCCGGTGTCTCCGCTTTTGACCTTCCGTGCTCCCTGCGGGGAACGTACACCCAAAATCGGCTCGCAGTATCCGATATTCGCTCCGGACCCATCGTGACTACGCGTGCCACAGCCAGCGCACGGTCCACAACCATCAAAGGTGAAACACATGTCTCTCAACTGGCAACCTCCCCGAGGTCTTGACGCCCCCGCTCCGTCGAGGAGCCGAGTGATCACAGCCGACCGGGCATTTCCTGCGACAGGACGCGACGTCGTCGTCGACCCGGCGGTCGTCATCGTGGGCGGAATCCTGCGGTGGATTGGGGAGCAGCGCGCCCTTCCCAACGAATACGTGAATCTTCCCGTGGAAGCGCATCCGGGGGCGACGATCTTGCCCGGCCTCATCGAAACCCACGCACATTTGGGGTCCTACGAGAGCGCCATTCCGGTCACCACCCCCGCACCTCAACTCCACGCGCAGTCCTTGGCCGCGATATCTTCGGTCACCGTGGCGCGCCAGCTTGCCTCCGTTGGTGTCACGACAGTGCAATCTCTCGGTTCGCGTTATTTCGCCGATGTTGCCCTGCGCGAGGCCATCAACTCCGGTGTTGTGGCTGGTCCGAACATCGTCGCCGCCGGACCGCAACTAACGACGTCGGCGGGACACTCGTGGACCAACGGCGCCGAGGTCGATTCGATTGACGACATTCGCAAGACCGTGCGTGGACATCACAAGGCCGGGGTCGATCTCATCAAGGTGATGGCGACCGGCGGCTTCATGTCCACCAATACCTCGCCGTGGAAACCGCAGTTCACCACAGAGGAACTGCGGGCGCTCGTCGACGAGTCAACACGTCTGGGCAAGCACACCGCAGCCCATGCGCACAGCACCGAGGGCATTCGCCGCGCGGTTGATGCAGGAATCACCTACATCGCTCACGCCAGCTTCCTCGACGACGACGGACGCACCGCCTTTGATCCCCAACTCGCGGATCGTATCGCCGAGGCCGGGGTGTTCGTGGATGTGTGCAGCCCGCCCAGCTGGCCACCGGTTCCCGGAGAGACGGCGGCCCCGCGAGCTCTGGAACTCTTCGAACACGGAGTCCAGCTCGTCACCGGTCATGACATCGGGGCAGTCATCCCTGCCAGCGCCTACCACTTCGGCCTGCAGCAGCTCGAACTGGCGGGTATTCCCAGCCACGAGATCCTGCTCTCCGCCACCACTCGAGCGGCGGCAGCCTCCGGCCTCGCGGGTGTCACCGGAGCTCTACTTCCCGATTACCGCGCCGATCTGATCATTGCCCGTGGAAATCCGCTCGACGATCTGAAGGTGCTGGAGGACCCGGAGGAAGTGATCATCAACGGACGCACCTTCGTGCCTGATGAGGTCAGACCTTACCAAACGCAGGAAGAACCCGCCGGCGAGCGAGCCAGCAACACGTTTGGCCAGCGCGAACGCCGATTTGCCAGGGACGAACGCGCACAGAAACATCCCCTGCCCATTCCCACGAAGACCAACTGACCGCAACAGTCATCAGAACGAAACGAGAGAAGCAATGACAACCACATTGACAGCTCAACTGGAAGCAGACGCCAAGACCCGGCCCGAAGCCGTTGACCGCACCACTTATCCCGAGATGACTGTTGAACAGACGGATGATGGAGGTTTCCGACGCCAGCGCAACTGGTTCTCCACCCGCTTCGGGCAGGCAGTGGGCGAGGCCCGCCCCGAACCCGGCCGTTATCTTCTGCTTGCCAGCCCCAGCTGCGGATGGGGCCGCCGCCAGCTCATTGTCCTGCGATTGCTCGGGTTGCAGGAGGCAGTGCCCTTCGTCCTGCTGACGGGCCGTGACGATCAGGGATGGCGCATTGCTCCCTCGGACAACAATCTTGAGGAGGCTTTCGGCTCCAATCTCCTCAATACCTTCTACCGCCGCTCGGACGCCAGCTTTCAGGGCCGCGGGACCTCACCCACGGTCATCGATTCCACCACCGGACTCGTTGTTTCGAACAACTACCACCTGCTGCCCCAGGACTGGGAGGTGGCCTGGAAGGAGTTCCACGCTCCCGACTCCCCGGACCTCTACCCGCAGCATCTACGCAAGGAAATCGATCTGCTGAATCAGCAGATCTTCGATGACGTCAACAACGGCACTTACAAAGTCCTTTTCGCCACCGGCAGGGGGGCCGCGGATGTCGCAAAGGGTGTTTTCGAGGCTCGTTTGGCGGATCTGAATCACCGTCTGTCCACACGCCGCTACTTGTTCGGAGACAAGATCACTGACTCGGACATCCGGCTCTTCGTGACGCTCTCCTCCTACGAGCGCAGCTACCGGCCCGGAATTGCGCAGATCTATGGCGAGGACGACGTCAAGCATCTGCAGGATTACCCGAACCTGTGGGATTATGCGCGCGATCTCTTCGCCCAAGGTTTCGTGGACGACCGCGAACTCTACTACCTGGGACTCCTTCCGGGGCCGTCTGGTCAGTATGTCGATCGTTCCTTCGCCGCGGGCTCGGAGCATCTGCTTTCGCCCGAAGCCGATCTGGCACGCTGGCGTGAACCCGCAAACCGCGAGCATCTGACTGGTTCGCCCTACTACTCCGGCCCGGGAGGCGGCGGCTCCTACGAGCGCTGGGCCTTCGCGTAGCACGCCTCGCTCGGCGCTAGCCGAACCGGAGCCATCCACGCGGTCAACCACTGGCCACGACCATCCACATACATGAAAGAGGAATGCCATGCCCGAGCAGGATGCCAGCCTACTTCCTCCGCATCTGTTGCGTGAGGACCTCGGCGGAGGCCGCGAGATGCGATTGGCCCATCCCGAGGAATACTCCGAGGTGGGCCGGGTGTTGCAGGAAGCCTTTTCGACGGGATGCTGGGTAACTCCCTGGTACCACGAGCATCTGGCGGACATCGCCGGGCGTGCGGAGAGCTCGCACGTGTGGGTGGTCGTGGATGGCGAGGGCGTCGTGGGCGTTGTTCTGACGCCCCGCCCGGACGTCTACACCGAAGACAGTTACACCTTCAACATTCTGGGTGTACATCCGCGTGGGCGCGGCCTCAATTTGGGGTGGAGGCTGGTGGACCACGTCATCGATTTGGCCGTGGCCGCCGGATACCGGGACATCGAGATTCGTTCGAGTCCCCAGATGACGGCTGCACACCAGTTGTATCTTCGCCACGGCTTCGTTCGTCGCCCTGAGCGCGAGACCGGCGTGGTCGATTCCGGCCAGCGCCTGTACGTCTTCACCCATCGCCTTCAACAGCACATCCAATCTGATTCCACCCGAATCACAAACACTCAGGCCCGGCATTCGGTGCCCCGTCACCTTGAGGAGGAACTCGTGGACATTGCGAATCACCGTCCCGCCGGAGTCGTGGATTCGACCGGCCAATTCGTTCCCGATGCGCCCAGCCTTCCGGGGCTGGTCGAACCAGCTCCCGCAGTCCGCTACCAGATCGTTGCCGATGTCGAGTCCTTGCGTTCACGCGCCGCACTCGCCGCCGTGGATCTTCTTGGCCTCGGGGAGGAGGTGCCGGTGCACTCGGGGCCGGATCCGGTCCCCGCACTCTACGATGCCGGAGGGTCACTGGTGTCGGACGATTGGCGTTGGTTGAGCAGGGCGGTTGCCCAGCTTGATGAGACCAGCCTGCTCTACCCGGAGCGACTGCGCTCGCAGATTGATCATCAGATCTTTCAGATCCATGACGACCTCCATGGCGGCGTCGAACGGGCGCTGTTCTCCAACGACGCCGACGCCCGCCTCAGCGCGACCCGCCTTCTCTACGCGCGCCTCGGCCAGCTCGAATGGCACCTGAGCCACCACGACCATCTTGTGGGGGAGGAGGTGACCGTGGCGGATCTGGAGCTGGTCGGCTTTCTCATTGGCCTGGATCTGGAGTACCGCGCGCATCTGGGATTCTGGGCAGCAGCGGTTGCCGATTATCCGCGTCTGTTTTCCTACGGGCGCCGCCTCGTGGGAAAGGGAGCCCTCACCTCCGAACAGTTGGTGGCCGTTGGGGCTCTCCCATTCTCCAAAGATCGTTTCAAGGAACCCTATGGCCCTCCGCGTCCCGTGGAAGGCATCGAGAACCTGAGAGCGGCCTGGACCGATCGTGTCAGCCCATCCGTCAGGGAGTTGGCGGCATGAGCACCGTCATAGGGCCTCCTCGGATCGAGGAAGCAACGGACGAGGAGGTCAGGGAGAGTGTTCCGAACGTCCAGCAACCGACGACCGGCGCCGTCGAACAAGGTACACCGCAGCGCGAATCCAAGCCGCGTCGCTTCGGACGGTCGTTCTGGCTGCTGGTGGTCCAGCGTATCGCCGGCGCGATCTTCGTGCTGTGGGCGGCGCTGACGCTCACATTCATCGCGGTGCAATTTGCTCCAGGCGACACCGTTTCCCTGCTTCTGGGTGAGAACCGCAATGACCCCCAGTTACGCGCCGAGACCATCGAACGGTGGGGGCTGGACCAGCCCGCTTGGGTGCAGTACTTGACCTACCTGCGGCGCATTCCCTCGGGCGATCTGGGTATCTCATACACGTTGCGCAAGCCGGTGGGAGAACTCATCGCCTCCGGTTTCGGCCCCACAGTGACTCTGGCGCTCACGGCCGCGGTGGTGGCCGCGGTACTGGCCACTCTTGGCGCCCTCATCACCACCAGTCGGATCCGGACGCTGCGCCCGCTGTCCAATGTCGTGGAGCTGATCGTGGTTTCCGCGCCGCCGTTCTGGCTTGCCATCGTCTTGCAGTGGGCGATCTCCTTTCAGCTCGGATGGTTCTCCGTGGTCAAGCAGGACAGTTGGCAGGCGCTCGTCCTGCCGGTCGCCGCGCTCGCCCTGCCCATATCCGCCTATCTCACCCAGATCCTTGTCGAGGGCATGGACAATGCAATGGCGCAACCGTTCGTCGTGACGGCCCGATCCCGGGGAATCTCCTATCTGGCCGCGCGCATCAGGCACGCACTGCGCCATGCCAGCCTGCCCGCCATCCACATGATTGGCCTGATCATCGGCAGCCTCTTGGGAGGCGCGGTGATCGTGGAGCAGGTCTTCAGCAGGCCGGGCCTGGGCCAGCTCGCCGTGGATGCGGCAACCGTCAAGGACATTCCCCTCATCCTGGGAATCTCGCTGGTCTCGACGGCCGCCTTCGTCGTAGTTTCCACCATCGCCGATATTGCGGGCGCTGCAATCGACCCGCGAACCCGCGTGGCAAAGGGGGAGGACGAATGAGCATTCAGCTGGCAAACCTTCGCCTTTCCCAACCCAAGATTTCAGGGGGTGGTTCAGCCGCGGCACGGACGGTCACCGTGCGCCCCAAGTCCCTGCTGCGTTGTTTCGCCAAGAATTGGGGGCTGATATTCGCCCTTGTCGTGCTGGGTGTGAGCCTCGTGGCGGTTCTCTGGCCGCAGGTCCTCACCTCTGGCGATCCCCTGGCTGCCGACCCGACGATGTCGCATCAGGCACCCAGCCTTGCCCATCCGTTCGGGACGGACATTCAGGGACGCGACGTTCTTGTTCGCGTCATCCACGGCGCGCGCTATTCGATACTCATCGGAATCGGCGCCAGCCTTGTGGCCGTCGTTCTCGGAGTAGTTCTTGGGACTATCTCCGGCGTCAGCCGCCGCGGCATGGACCGCGTCATCCGTCGGATTGTCGACGTCGTCGCCGCCTTCCCCGAGATTCTGCTCGCTCTGCTCATGATCGCCTTCATCGGCCGAGGCACCCTCAATCTGGTGCTGGCGCTGGGAATCGCGGGACTGCCAAAGTACGCCCGAACCATGCGCGCCAACGTGCGATTGGCCGAGACCTCCGGCTTCGTCGAGCAGTCCAAGACCTTCGGAATCTCACGATGGACGATCATTCGCCGCCATGTCCTTCCCAACGCGCTGGGAGCGCTGCCCGTCATGATCACCATCGGCTTCGGAGGAGCGATCATCGGAGCCTCGGCCCTGAGCTTTCTCGGACTGGGCCCGCAGCCTCCGGCCGCCGAATGGGGTCTCATGCTCTCCGAGAGCCGCAACTATCTGCGCCAAGCCTGGTGGACCGGGGTGTTTCCGGGCGCGGCCATCACCGTGGTTGTCATCGCGGCCACAATTCTGGGCCGCGTGCTGCAAGCGAACTACGAGAGGAGACACCAGTGAGCCTCTCGGTCATCAACGGTCGCCTCCATGGCACATCGAACCGAAATGAGCTGAGTCCAGTGTCTGAAACCTCCGACCATCCGGCCACGGCAAGCGCCGGTGGGGATGGCAAACAGCCGGTTCTTTCCCTTCGTGATCTCAACGTCACCTTCACGACCCGATCACGCCAGATCCATGCGGTGCGCGGCGTTGATCTGGACGTGTACCCGGGACAAGCCGTGGCGATCGTGGGTGAATCGGGCTCAGGAAAGTCCGTGACCGCCCGCACGCTCGTGGGGCTGGCGGGAGACTTCGCAACCGTTGAATCCTCTCGGTTCCTCATTGACGGCCGGGATGCGCGCAATCTTTCGGAACGGCAGTGGCGTGGCATTCGCGGAAGCCGGATCGGTCTGGTGTTGCAGGACGCCCTGAGTTCGCTCGACCCGTTGCGCACGGTGCGGCGCGAGGTTGCCGAGGTCATCAAAGTGCATGGCGTGGTACCTCGCCGTGAGATCGGGAACCGCGTTCTCGAAGTGCTCGGCCAGGTGGGTTTCCCCGACCCCGAGCTTCGTGCCGACCAGTACCCGCACCAGCTCTCGGGTGGGCTTCGCCAGCGGGCGTTGATTGCCTCCGCGCTCGCGGGAAGCCCGGCGTTGCTCATTGCGGATGAGCCGACGACGGCGCTGGACGTCACCATCCAGGCACAGATCATCGATCTTCTTGCTGCCCAACGCGATGCAGGCACCGCTCTGCTCTTCATTTCCCACGATCTGGCAGTGGTCTCCCGCATCGCCGATCGTGTGCTGGTCATGAAGGACGGGCAAGTCATCGAGTCCGGCGGCACCGCCGACGTTCTGGGAAACCCCCAACACGACTACACCCGCAGATTGCTGCGTGCGGTTCCCTCCGCCCATACGCGCGGTCAGCGTCTGAGCGACGGCGGCGGAGCGGAGCATCGCTCCGGTGAAATCGAAGGAACCGGTCCGTCGCGTCTGGAGCACGACGCCGCACCCAACGCCACTTCCTCATCGGCGTGGGTCGGTACAGGCGAGCCCATCCTTGAAGCGCACAACGTTCGCAAGGTGTTCTCCCTGCCCGGCCGCGAGAGGCTCGTGGCCGTGAACGATGTCAGTGTGGAGGTCTTCGCGGGCCAAAAGCTCGGCATCGTGGGGGAGTCCGGTTCAGGGAAGAGTACGTTGGCTCGTATCTTGCTCGGTCTCACGCCGCCCAGCGCTGGCGAGGTACGCGTTGAAGGCAGGTCTTGGCAGGATTGGTCCGATGCTGGCAAGACCCGGCGCACCAGACGCGAGGATCGTTATCGTGCCCGCCACGCGGTGCAGTTCGTCTCGCAGGACCCGCTGGGCTCATTCGATCCGCGTTACACGGTCGAGGAGGTCATCGCCGAACCCGGCCGCGGTGTGCTGCCCGGCAATGATCTCAGGGACCGCGTTCTCGAAGTCATGGAACTGACGCATCTGGAGCCTGAGTTGCGCACTGCCATGCCGCGCAGCCTCTCCGGCGGACAACGCCAGCGGGCAAGCATTGCCCGGGCTCTTCTTCTCAAGCCGCGCGTACTTGTTTGCGACGAACCCGTCTCTGCGCTCGATGTGTCCATTCAGGCTCAGATCTTGGATTTGCTGCACGAGCTCAATGAGCGCACCGGTACGTCACTCGTGTTCATATCCCATGATCTGGGAGTCGTGAACCATCTCGTGGACGACGTCGTCGTCATGCAATACGGCGAGATCGTGGAGCAGGGGCCGATCGACGAGGTCTTCGCCAACCCGCAGGCCGCCTACACCAAGCGGTTGCTTCGCGCGGTACCACGCCTTGAGGTTCAAACCTCCTGACGCGATCACAATGAGCGCTGGCAACACAATGAGCGCTGGCAAAAGGCCACCTTCGCGGTTGTTCCCGATTCCCGCGAATCTCACCATCCACACAAGGAAAAACGTCAATGCCGAGCGGCACTTGGCACAACATCCACACCACAGGAGAAACACCATGACCACCAAGCGACTGCACTGGCCGATACGGTCGGCCCTGACGAACCTCCCGAGAGGTTTCGGCCGTGCAAAGAAGGCCGCCGCGGCCCTCGCTGCCCTCTCACTGACCTTCACCCTCTCTGCGTGCTCCTCGCAAGACGACGCCTCCGCGAACGCCGGTAGCGTGGTTGTGGATACAGGCGACGCCCAAGAGGGCGGCACTCTGTACTGGGCCATCGAGACAAAGCTTCAGACGGTCAACCCCCATCGGAACGGTCAGGACAAGGCCACACCCATCCTGCGCAACGCCTACGATTCCTTCCTCTATCGCACGGAGAACGGAGAGTATCAGCCGTGGCTGGCTTCTGGCTACGCGCTATCAGACGACGGCTTGACTCTGGTACTCGATCTGCGCGAGGGAGTCACCTTCTCTGACGGAGAGGTATTGGACGCGGACGCCGTCGTCGCCAACTTCGACAAGATCACCTCCTCGGGCTACCTCTCCAGCATCCCGGGTGGAATTCGTTTCCTCGAGTCCTACGAGAAGACTGGCGATCTGCAGATCACCTTCCATCTCGCTCAGGCCGACGCACTCTTCCTCTTCTACCTCTCGAGCATCCAGTCAACGCCGCTGTCTCCCTCCACCCTTGAACTGCCGCAGACGGATCTGGAATCGGGAGGCCCGAAGCTGGCCGGAGTTGGACCCTTCACCGTCACGGAGTTCACCCCGAACACCGAACTCGCATTCGCCAAGCGAGCAGACTACGAATGGGCACCGGAATCGATCGCGCAGGGTCAGAAGGCAGCCCACTTGGATGAGGTCGTCTACCGCACGTTCGCCGAGGGCTCGACCCGCACCGGTTCGCTCAGCCAGGGACAAGTCCAGATTTCCTCGGACATCCAGCCTGTGGATGTCTCCACTTTCGAGGACGATCCCAACTTCACCTATGTGCGCACTTTCGTGGGAGGTACTCCTTACAGCTTGTACTTCAACGCATCCAAGGCGCCGCTGGACGATGTCAAGGTACGCGAGGCGTTCGTTCGCGGCTTCGACCGCGAGACCATTTTGAACTCGATCTACACCGGCGCCTTCGACGTGGCTGGGGCACCGCTGAGCGCGGGGTCCAACTTCGCGGATCCCTCATCGCTGGCCGGCTACACCGAGGACATCGATGCGGCCAACGAACTCCTTGATGAGGCAGGATGGACTGAACGCAACAGCGACGGCATTCGTGTCAAGGACGGGGAGCCCCTCACCATCCGCGCGGTCTCCGCGGCCCCGTTCGTACGCGAGAGCCGCGACCAGCTGAACATCGCCATCGGGGCGGCGCTCAAGAAGAATCTCGGCATTGACTACCGTTTCGAGATTGAGGATCTGGGCACGGAGGATGCACGCGTGCAGGCCAATGACTACGAGATCTTCGACAACTCCTACGGTGGCGCGGACGTGGCCAGCGCGGTGGATGTGCTGTACTCCAGCGATCCGGCCCGCGGGTTCATCGCCCGTGGCAAGCATGCAAATCCGGATGTCGATGCACTGGTGGACGCCGGGCGCTTCAACACGAACACGGATGAGCGCAAGGAGACATACTCGCAGTTCCAGCACTTGGTTGCGGACGAGTTCTACGTCCTACCGCTCTACCAGACCCAGGACAACCTCGCCTACGCCAACACCGTTCATGGTGTCACTGTTGATCCCGGCACTGGGCAGCCATTCGGTGCCTTCACGGTGTGGATTGAGCAGTAGTCAGAGCGAGTGAACGGCCGGATGATCGGTCAGGTGACGCGGGCAGGGCCGGGAGCTCCCTTCATGAGACCCCCGGCCCTGCCCGCGTGCAAGATGCTCCACATTCGCTTGCAAGTGAGCATCCAGTTCGGACCCACCACGATTGTTCGTGAGAGGGAACAAAGCCCGAAGGTCCACGTTGTCCTGGGGCTGTAGTGCTCTCATGTTCGCTTCAGCCCTCGCTGGGTTCCAGTCTCCGCGCATAATCTGCGGCGCCCCGGCTGGACAGTGCCAAGAGTATGAGAATGTCGAGCGCGAGAACATGGAACGAAAGACCGCTGGCCAACATCCTTTCTGACGACAGCCACGCGCTGAACGCCACGAGGATGTCGAGTGTCACGAAACCCATGATGAGAACTCGGGCCCAGTTCTTGCCGAGGAAAATGAGGACGGCGAGGACCAGATCCGCGAGAAGGAGCGTTGTGGCGGCGCCCAGGATGAGCGAGTCGGAGGCTTCACTGAAAAGAGTGTTCAGTCCGAGCGTGCTGCTGATCAGGCGTACTCCGCTCAGGATGCCGTCCCACCCGGTTGCCGCACCGAGGATGACGGTTGCGCTCAGGATCGCTCGCGCCAGAACGAGCAACGAGCCTGCCACCGTGGGGGCAGGACGGCGCATGTCCGGGTTGAAGTCTGGCCGACGCAACAGGGTGGAACTGGCCTCGAAGGCAGGAAGTTTGTCAGGAGTTCGTTCCATCAGTTGTGCTCCAAGATGTTCGCGGTCCGCAACTCTACGACGGGCATGTCGCCGTCGGTATGAATGGAATCTCCGCCACCGTTGCGGGAATGATAGCCGGAGGAGAAATTCTCCAGAACATCCACCGCGATCGAGGGGTTGGCGTCGCGCAGAGTGGCTATGACGTGGTCGCGTTCGATGTCGATGTTGGCGTCAATGCGGTGGGTAACCTGCAAGGTGAAGAAGGACAGTCCGACGGCGGTGTCATACGTTGCAGCCGCGAGCCACTCCACTTTGCGGCCCCCGGGGAGGAGCCATCCTTCAGGGCAGGGCCAGAATCGGATGTGATGGCGCTGCTTGGGATTGCCATCCACCTCCTGTTGGTAAGCCAGTTCTTGTTGTCGACCGAAAAGGAAGAGCGGGCTGACCGGAGCCTCGGGGTAGCTCTTGCGCCGCAGTGTGGAGGTGATGATGCGCCACGATGATTGTGCGGTGACGGGATCGGCTTTCGTCCAACCAGCAGTCCCCATGATGACCTCGATCTGTTTCCGGGTGCCCATGAAAGCCAGATTCACAGGATCGCCGAGCAGACCATCACTGGTGCGGGTGCGACCGATGAAGTAGTTGGGAACGTAGACCGCCGTGAGGATGCGATGTAGCCGAGGGAGAACCAGATAGGCCAAGAGTGCCCAGAAGGCGATGAAGGTTGGCACCATCCAGCGACCGGCGATGAATACGTCGGAGAGAGTCAGAACTGCGAGCCACAGCGCAGCAAGTCCCGCGAAGACGAAGAAGAAATAGTCGAGAACTATACCACGCGAGTAGCGACGCGATCGCCGGTGCTGTTTCATGTGATCGCTCCTGAAGGCGTGATGAAAAATGGGCGTTGTTGGAATACCAACGTTACGCTGAATCGGGCACAATGCGCGCTGGCATGGAAGAGGAGGCCCGCTTTCCAAACTGGCACCCTCGTTCCGAAGCCCAGGTGACATCAAGGATTGCTTGAGTGATTCCAAGGTTGGACCACGTGAAAGTCCGCTGTGTTGTAATGAGGCCATGAAGTCCTCGAAGCGGCGATTACCGCGTCTACGCACAGTACTCGTCGCACTGTGTGCCCTGGCCGTCGCCGCGCGGGCGTGCCGGGACCGAGCCATGAATATGGGCACGACCCCGCAAGAAAAGAAAATGGGGCTTCCCGGTGATGATCTGGTCAAAGCCGCCAGGCGAATGGCCACGCGTGCGATCAGCATCGACGCGCCACCTGAGAAGGTATGGCCTTGGCTCGTGCAGCTCGGTCAGGGCAGGGGTGGGTTCTATTCGTACGATGCACTGGAAAATCTGGTCGGCCTCGATATTCACTCGGCCGAGCGGATCGACGAGCGGTGGCAGGACGTTCGCGTGGGTGACCGCGTCCATCTTGCCGAGGGAATGGGGCTCGACGTGGTGATTCTGGAGTCCGCACAGGCTCTCGTTCTGCAGGGAGGAGATCTTCCCGATGGGGTCCCGGCGCCCGATTTCGACTTCAGCTGGGCTTTCGTGCTTGAACGGCGTTCCGCCGGAGGCACCAGGCTCATTGTCCGCGAACGCTACAGTTTCGAAAGCTTGAAGGTCATGCCGGTAGTATCGATGGCGATGTGGGTGAGCGCGCTCATGAGCAGAAAGATGCTGCTCGGGATCAAGGAACGAGCCGAGCGCCCTGACGTCACCACCGATGGTGACCAACGAAAGGTGGGGTCATCATGGAGAACCAGACTTCGGGGCGAGTTGTCACTGCTGACGATCGGTCCGAACGGAAACGTCCGGGCGGGTGGCGTCTTGTTGTCGCCACCATCCTCGCTGTTGCAGCTGCGCTGGCAGTTCCGCTGGCCGTCGCCACTTCATGGACCCGGACATTGGTCAATGACACGGACTCGTTCATGCACACCTATTCTCCGGTGCTCGACACGCAGGCCATGCAGCAGGTGATCACAGATGAGTTGACCACGGCCATCATTGACCACTTGGGAGTGGCGGATGACGGGATCGCACGTCAGGCCGTTTCCCTCACCGTCAGTCAGGCAATCGCCACCGATACCGTCCGTGGCGCCAAGGAAACCAGTTTGCGCCTGCTTCACGGTGAGTTGCGCGCGTTGCTCAATGACCAGCCGGGCAACATTGGCGTGGAGGACGGTCGCGTGGAGCTGCGGTTCGAACCTTTCGCCTCCCTGCTGAGAGAGCGTTTGGCCGACGCCGGCGTCCCGTTCGTGGATCGCCTGCCGCAGATTACCGGGGGAGTCACGCTTTTCACGATTGATCCACAGATCGTGCCGAATGTGCAGCAAGGGATGCGCGGGGTCGATCGCGCTGCGACGATCCTGCCTTGGGCGGTGGCAATCTTGTTGATTGGAGCTCTCGTGACCGCTCCCCGTCGGAGCTGGGTTCTGACGATCTTTGGTCTGAGTGTGGCTCTGTCGGTGCTTGCAGTCGGATTCGGATGGGATTTCGGTGTTGAGTATTGGGTGTCGCGGCTCGACGGAGCACTTGCGCAGGTCGCACAAACGGTCGCCGAGCGCACCAGCGAGCCGATCGCAAAATCCTTGGAGATGATTGCCATCGGTGGGGTCGTGGTCTCCATCGCTGCGGCGGTTGCGGGTAGGCGCTGGCGCTTCTAGGCGAGAGGCAGTGACGAGACAGAGGACGGATAGTCGTCCATGTCTTGCTGTGACGGATGATTGTGAAGTCAATTTTTCGTACAGCTTAATCGATGTCGGTGTGGTGCGGGATTGGCTACCCTGAGTGTCGTGTCCTAGTTGCTGTACTGGGGTAACGCAGAATCTACTGGGCTGAGGCCCAGTCTGATCGAAAGAGACAACATGCCGGTGATTGGCAAGTCAGACCTGACAGTCGCTCCTCTCGCACTGGGAGGTAACACTTTTGGATGGACATCCGACGAGGAAACTTCGTTCAGGGTCCTCAGCGAGTTTCTGTCCGGTGGTGGCAACTTCGTCGACACCGCCGATAGCTACTCGGCATGGGCAGAGGGAAACGCTGGTGGTGAGTCGGAGACCATCATCGGCAAGTGGTTTGCCTCCACCGGTAGTCGCGATGGTGTCGTGTTGGCCACCAAGGTTGCGCAGCATCCGGACCATCGGGGCCTGTCCGCCGATAACATTGCTCGCGCGGCCGATGCCTCACTCAAGCGTCTACAGACGGATTACATCGATCTGTACTATGCGCACGAAGAGGATCCGAAGACCCCAATTGCGGAGAGCGTGGCGGCTTTTGCTGCATTGCAGGAAGCTGGCAAAGTGCGTCACATCGGACTCTCGAATTTCACGGCAGACTCCATCCGGGAATGGATGAAGGCCGCTGACGAGCAGGGAGTGGACCGGCCGGTTGCGCTCCAGCCCCACTACAATCTCGTCTTCCGCACCGACTTCGAACAGAACCTGCGCGCGGTGGCCAAGGAGTTCGATCTGGCTGTCATGCCGTACTGGGCGCTGGCCAGCGGCTTCCTCACCGGGAAATATGCCACTGCTGCGGATATTGCGGGTAGCCGGTCGGGCATGGTTCGCAATTACGCGAACAACGAGGCCTTCGCAGTGGTGGACAAGGTGCGCGAGATTGCGGCAGTTCACGGCGTGGAACCGGCGTCCGTGGCGCTGAGGTGGTTGGCATTGCAGCCTACAATCGTTGCGCCGATTGCGTCGGCCCGCACTGTCGAGCAGGTGGCCCCTCTCCTGGCCTCTGATCTCGAGCTGTCGGATGCGGAGCTTTCCTCCCTCGACACTCTTTCTTCCCACATCAAGCACTAGGAACAGGCCTCCAGGCGCCGCCGCGGACCACGGTGCCAGGGAAGAAATACTGTAAGGTTCGGCAATCGCCCAGAGATCGTGTGACACGAGCGGCCTCTCCTCTTTCGACATCGCCTGACCTGAAAGTAGACGCATCCGGCCTTGGGAGGTACCGCTTGCCTGCCAAGGTCGGATAGTTTGAGACGATGGACCATGTACTTGATGACGATCCGACCGCGCGGGTCGTGAGGGATGCCCCGGGTGTGTCCTTACCGGATGGGCATGCAATTGCCGGTCATGTCAACGAGGCGCGCAAACGCTTCAATTCGGGAGCGACGCGAACACTGGCATGGCGGCGCAGGCAGTTGCGTGCCCTCGTGCGCATGCTGCAGCAGGAAGGCGATGAGTTCGAGCGAGCGCTCCACAAGGACTTGCACAAGAGCGCGACCGAGGCACAGTTGACTGAGATCGGCGTCGTCGTCGGTGAAATCAAAGGACTGCTGCGCCATCTGAACCGCTGGGCAAGGCCCAAACATGTTCTTCCTCCGATGACACTTCAACCGGCGCAGGCGGCAATCGTCAGTGAACCACTCGGAGTTGTTCTGGTCATTGCGCCGTGGAACTACCCGCTTCAGCTCCTCCTGAGCCCGCTTGCCGGGGCACTGGCGGCGGGCAATGCCGTGGTTCTCAAGCCGAGCGAGTTGGCGCCGCACATATCCGCTGCGCTTGCGCGGCTGCTACCGCGCTATCTGGACCCGGAGGCCGTTCGGATCGTCGAAGGCGGAGTGATGGAGACGACCGAGCTGTTGACACATCGTTTCGATCACATCGTATATACCGGCAATGGGAGCGTCGCAAAGGTGGTGATGCGGGCTGCCGCCGAGCATCTGACGCCAATCACGCTGGAACTTGGCGGCAAGTCTCCCGCTTGGGTGGATGCCACCGGCGACATCCGAGCACAGCAGAACTCGTTCCTGCCGTCACGAATAAGGAAGTCGATGAGGGGCCGGAACTCCGAGGCCCGCCTGGACGCCGTCGCTGCCCGTCTCGTATGGGCCAAATTCGTCAATGCGGGCCAGACCTGCATCGCTCCGGACTACGTCCTCACCACTGCGGACTCGGTTGAACCGCTGGTGGCGGCGTTGGGGCGCGCTGTGGAGAAACAGTTCGGCGCGGATCCCTCACTCAGTGCGGACTACGGGAGAATCGTCAATGCGAAGCACTTCGACCGGCTCGTCTCCTACCTGCGGGATGGAGATGTTTGCGTGGGCGGAAGGAACGACCGCCAGAACCTCTACATCGCCCCCACCATCATGATCATGCCTCCCGTAACTTCTCATGACTCGCTGCCACCGGTCATGCAAGAAGAGATCTTCGGCCCCATTCTCCCGGTGGTGTCCGTGCGCGATGCGGATGCAGCGATCTCCTTCATCAATGAGGGGGAGAAGCCTCTTGCCCTCTATGTGTTCTCCTCCTCGCGCGCAGTTGAACGTCGCTTCATTGCGCGTACTTCCTCCGGCGCGGTGGGTGTTGGTGTCGCCTTGGCCCACGCCTCCGCGCATTCTTTGCCTTTCGGAGGGGTGGGGGCCAGCGGAATGGGTTCCTATCACGGCAAATACTCGTGGCGCGAGTTCAGCCATACCAAGCCGGTGCTCCGCAAGCCTCTGCGCCCTGATTCGCTGCGCCTCCTGTATCCGCCGGTGCGCTCGGAACTGCGAGATCTTGTCAGAAGACTCAGCAGGTTCGGATTCTGATGGCAATGCCGCCCGGGCCGCTTCATACCGGCTCCAGATGGGGCGGCTCCGGTATCCCAAACCCCGGAAAGGTTCAACGGTGTGGCGAGCAGCCACAGGAGACATTGCCGGGTGAGATTATTTTCTGTCTCTCCCGAATTTTCTGTGGCGCCCTGTCACGATACCGGGAATTGATCGGTGCGGCGGCAACTCCGTTTATTCGTTACGAGCGAACGTGTAGTGACGGGACCTTGTAAAAACAAGGAGAACGTTTCGGGGGTGATGTGGCGTTGTCGTCAGCAAAAGCTCCTATGGTTGAACATTTAACCCTGTCAAGCTATCTGGCTTGGATCCAAAAACGTTCTCGAGAATGATGTGCATTGGAGTTACCGTGGAAGGGTGTGTAATTCAATGCTGGCAATGATTTGCTGGCGCACTGGTCGCAGAGTGAGCATCCGGGTCATGGAGCCGGATGGTTGTTCGTAGGCAGTGGAGATCGAGTCGCACCCACGACCCACAAGGAGATGGCATGACAACGTTTGATCCAACAATTCCATCCACCGCTGAAAATGGCGCTCCGCGCGAATCCGACGCCCACTCGTTGAGCGTCGGCCCGGACGGCCCACTGATGCTCCACGACGTGGCGCTAGTGCAGAAGCTGGCCCGCTTCGACCGCGAACGGATTCCCGAGCGCAGCCCACACGCCAAGGGATCCGGTGCCTTCGGCGAGTTCGTGGTGACCAATGACGTCTCCCTCTACACCAAGGCCAAGTTCCTGCAGCCGGGAGCCAAGGTGCGCACCCTGACCAGGTTCTCCACTGTTGCCGGCGAGCTCGGTTCGCCCGACACGTGGCGTGACGTGCGCGGATTCTCCACGCGTTTCTACACAGAGGACGGCAACTTCGACATGGTCGGCAACAACACGCCGGTCTTCTTCGTTCGTGATCCCATGAAGTTCCCGGATTTCATCCACTCGCAGAAGCGACTACCGGATTCCGGCCTGCGCTCGCAGAACATGCAGTGGGATTTTTGGTCGCTCTCGCCGGAGAGCGCGCACCAGGTTTCTTATCTCATGGGCGATCGTGGATTGCCGCGTTCGTGGCGCCACATGAACGGTTACTCCTCGCACACCTACATGTGGGTGAATGCTGCCGGTGAGCGCTTCTGGGTCAAGTACCATTTCCACACTGACCAGGGTGTGGAGAACCTGACCAACGAGCAGGCCGCGCAGATGGCTGGCGAGGATGCGGACTTCCATCGCCGCGACCTTTTCGAAGCCATCGCAACGGGCGACTTCCCGAGCTGGACCGTCAGCGTGCAGATCATGCACTACGAGGACGCCAAGAGCTACCGTTTCAATCCCTTCGACCTGACGAAGACGTGGAGCCACAAGGACTACCCGCTCATCAAGGTGGGTCGCATGACCCTCAACGAGAACCCGACGAACCACTACAATCAGATCGAGCAGGCCGCATTCAGTCCCTCGAACATGGTGCCCGGAACCGGCGTCTCCCCGGACAAGATGCTGCTGGCCCGCGTGTTCTCCTACCCGGATGCCCAGCGCAATCGTATCGGCACCAACTACAACCAGCTGCCCATCAACGCTCCGGTGAATCCCGTGAACTCCTATGACAAGGAGGGAGCCATGGAGTACTGCCACTCCGGTGCTGCGCCGGTGTACGCACCCAATTCCTATGGCCGTGCCCACCAGGATGAGGAGATCACCGTTGACAACGGTTGGGAGTCCGATGGCGAGCTGGTCCGTTCCGCGTACACCCTGCATGCCGAGGACGATGATTGGGGTCAGGCCCACACTTTGGTACACGACGTGTACGACGATGCCGAGCGCGCTCGCCTTGTTGAGACCGTCGCCGGAGCGCTGCGTGATGGCGTGGAGGAGCCGGTCCTCTCCAATACCTTCCAGTACTGGAAGAACATCGACGCCGAGGTGGGGCAGGCCATCGAGGATGCCTACCGCAACGGGCAGCGGACTGACCCGGTCGCGCCGGCTGAGGTACAAGCCACCGGTCGTGGGCACTGAGGGCCACTGAGGTACTTGGCTGGGCTGTTGTCCGAGGGCGCCAGGTGACCCGCACGGACAGGAGAATGCCGTGCGGGTCGCCAGCGCTCCCGGCACGCAAAGCAAATGGTTGCCGAGCTCACTGAACCCGGGAGCCTCGAGGGCTAAAGTGGTGTGGGCGAGCCACGCTGGTGCACTGCGATTTGCAGGGCCGTACTGCCTCCCACACCATCCACCATCTTCCGACACGTACAACAGGATGCGACATGACCCGTGCTCTCTTTGATCCAATGACACTTCGAGATGTCCAGATCCGCAATCGGATCTGGATTCCGCCGATGTGCCAGTATTCGGCCGAGAAGTGCGATGGCGTCCCCACCACGTGGCATCTCATGCACTACGGTTCCTTCGCCCGTGGTGGCGCGGGGTTGGTGACGGTCGAGGCCACCGGAGTGCTTCCCGAGGGACGCATCTCGCCACAGTGCCTCGGCCTATGGAACGAGGAACAGCGTGACGCCTTCGTCCCAATCACCGAGCTGATTCATTCTCAGGGCGGCAAGGCCTCGATTCAACTGGCGCATGCGGGCCGCAAGGCTTCGACCTGGCGCGCTTGGCCGGGTTTCAAGGACGGTGTCGTGCCAGTGCAGGAAGGCGGCTGGCAGCCGGTTGGGCCTTCGGCGATACCGTTTCCGGGATTGGCGGAGCCGGCCCCGATGAGCCTCGAGGAGATCGACGACGTCGTCGTCGCGTTTGCCGCCGCCGCTCGCCGGGCCGTCGATGCGGGTTTCGATGCCGTGGAGGTCCACGGAGCCCACGGCTATCTCATCCACGAGTTCCTTTCTCCCGCCAGCAACGAACGCGAGGATGAGTACGGTGGCTCGCTCGAGAACCGAGCCCGCCTACTCCTGCGCGTCGTGGATGCGGTGCGCGCCGAGGTGGGGGAGGGCGTTCCAGTCATCGTGCGGCTCTCGGGCACCGAGTGGTCCGAGGAAGGCTACTCACCGGACGAGATTGTTCAGGTCTCGCGCTGGTTGGGGCAGCACGGCGTCGACCTGATCTCGGTGTCAACCGGTGGGAATCTCTCCGGGGTCGAGATTCCGGTCGGACCGGGCTATCAGGTGCCGATAGCCGAGAAGATCCGGGTGGAATCGGGGATGCCCGTGGCTGCAGTCGGTCTGATCACCGAACCGTTTCAGGCAGAGCAGATCGTGGCTCTCGGTCAGGCGGACGCGGTGCTTCTCGGGCGCGAATCGTTGCGCGATTCCAACTTCCCGATCCGGGCCGCACGAGCGCTGCGTTTCGACGCTCCCTACATCCCCCCGCAGTACGCGCGGGCATATCTCTGATACCGGTTTTCGGGCCCCCGCGGGCACCTCTTGATGACCATGTGATCCCTCAGCGAGGCGGTCCCATAGTCAATTGAGGATACGGGCTGTGCCAGAAGTTCGCTGATGGGCACGTGGGCTGGGTACGTAGGCACGATCACCCTGCGTTGAGGAGGTGATCTTCCGGGCGGAATTCAAGACACCGGCAAACTCGCCAATGTTGCCGGGGCAATCGATGGTGTCGAGGTCATACCTGCTTGAGGGCGAGGGCTGGGAGCCCATGGACGGGTTGGCCCTCGGAGAACAACCGGCACGGGCTTTGTCCTCGTGAGAGAAAGGAGACTTATCAGGCTCCACACAATTAGGTAAGGTTAGCCTCACCTAATTAGGATGGGGGAGTTCGTGAGTTTCAAAGACGCGAGAAAAGGTCGGGGTCTCTACCGTGCCAAGGTGGTGCGAAGTCTGCAGGTGACGCCACACATGCGGCGCGTGACCGTTGCGGGTGACGATCTCAGAAATCTACCGAACCACGGCTACGACCACTGGTTCCGTCTCTTCTTGCCCCAGCCCGGGCATGAGGTCGACTTTTCCCGTGTTCCGGACAGACTCGGGATGGCCAGCTACCTCAAGTTTCTCACGTCGCCGTCGGGCAACCGTCCAATCTTCCGGAGTTACACGGTTCGAGAACTCCGCCCGGCAATGGCCGAACTTGATATCGATTTCGTGGTGCACGGCGATGTCGGAGTTGCAGGCCCGTGGGCGCTGCGCGCCCGACCCGGTGATGAAGTCGCCCTCATAGATCAGGGACGTGGCTTCGATCCATTGGATGACGTCGACTACCACGTTCTTGCCGGTGATGAATCGGCGCTGCCCGCCATACTCGGAATTCTGCGAGACCTGCCGCGCGACGCCAAGGGCGTGGCAATCATCGAGGTCCCAGATCTGGAGGATATGCAGCCGACATCACTTCCCACTGACTTCGAGATCTCCTGGCTTGCTCGCGAGGGATCACGGGCGCCGATCGGTGCAGCGGCACTGGACGCCCTCCGTGCTTTTGTGCCCGACCGTCCGGAGACGCTCTCGGCATACGTCGTGGGCGAGCGGACGTTGGCAACCGAAGGGCGCAGACACCTCGTGAGCGTTGGTGTCCCGAAAAACCGCATCAGTTTCGTGGGGTATTGGCGGGCGGGAAAGGCCTCGCTCTAGACGTACCCGACCATCCGAATGGAACCAACCTCTTGACCGGGTGCGCCTGGACGGGAGGGACTCGCGGTCACCGACGTTGGCTCGGTTGCCGGGATCATCCAGAACGGTAATGGGGAATTCATCCTTTGCCGTATTCCCTGCGGTTTCTTCCCGCGGGTACCTTGATGTGATCCTGATTCAGCTTCGGTGATCCCTAATCGCCAACGATTCTGCAAGGAAGTTGGGTCCCTCGGCGAGGTGTGTCGCAAGTCTGAGACAAGTTTGCGATGAACTCGCGACCTAGGACCTCCGGCCCGAACATAAGATGGGGACATGAACACGAACATGAAGGCAAGGTTCCTTGCGATTGTCGGCTCGGTGGCGGTCCTTGGGCTGGGAGCTTGCTCCGTGGGTATTGACTCGGGTGAGAAAAGACCGGACGTTTCCGCCTCGTCGTCGGCAAATGATGCAACAAGCGCGGCAGTCTCTCCAACAACAGCTCCGGTCCCAACCGCGAATGGCGATACGGGATCCGGTTTGGATGGCGGCGCTGATGTGCCGGACGCGGTCAGCTCGGGAGCGATGCGCGAAGAACTGTCCGTGGGCGTGGTGACGGAACTAACCTGCCCCGATGGCGTCGTGGATATCGGCACAACGGCCTCGGCGGTGGAAGTTGTTGAGGATTGCGACATCGTGAACGTCAGCGGCGACGTCTCCACCGTTGTCACTCAGAAGATCGGAACGCTCAATCTGGATGCCTCGGGCGCCGTGGTGCTCATGTCCAGTGCGGATTACGTGAATCTCGCGGCCAGTGGTTCCATCAACACGGTCGTGTGGGAGAGAGGAAACCCCGTGGTCAACGATCTGTCCGTGAGTTCAGTGGTTGTATCGGAAAGCAGGATGCCATGAGCACCTTTCAATCTTCGGAGTTCGACCGCAGCGATGCCTCCCAGAGCGCGTCGTGGCAGAGTTCCGGACCCCGAGGTGCCGATTGTCTTCACGCGGATGTCGGCACCTCTTCGGGGTCTTCGCAGTCCCATGGCCAACGCCATGTCGGAATGCCGCCAGCTTACCCGGGCTCGTATCAGGCGGGGGTCCATCAGACTGGACCCTACCAGGTGGGGTCCTCCCGAGCTGTTGCGACGGCCGACGGGCGGTGGGCTGCGGGCTGGGCGCCGAGTCGTGCAACCAATGTACTCGCGATCATATCGTTGGTGACGGGAATTCTCTGCTTTGCCATTGTCCCGGTGGTCCTCGGGCACCTTGCATTGGCGCAAATCAAGCGTTCGGGCGAAAGCGGAACCTCGTTGGCCCTCATTGGTATGGTCCTGGGATATCTGCAGATCATCGCATACGTCATCTTCTTCCTGATCTTCGGTGTGGGAATTTTCTGGGCGGTGAATTCCTGATGCCCTGGGGCAGGGATGTTTCAGCAGGCAACGGCGGATCCGATGGTGCGCGACCTTCTCCGACCGTCCTTCTGGTTGACGACGAAGAACCCATCACCGCCACCCTCGCCCCCTATTTGGAACGCAGCGGATTCGTGGTTGTGGTTGCAAGCGATGGCGAAGAGGCACTGGAACGCCTCGACGGCACCGTTGTGGACATCATTGTCAGCGACGTGCTGATGCCACGCCGCGACGGAAGGTCACTTCTGCGAGAGCTGCGCGCACGCCAGGATTGGACTCCCATCATCCTGCTGACAAAGGTGGATGAATCCTTCGAGCGCTCGGCGGCGTTGGACGAGGGAGCCGACGACTACATCGGCAAGCCCTTTGATCCGCCCGAGCTGGTCTCGCGCATCCGGGCGGTGCTGCGCCGCACCACGCCGGGGCAGAAGACGCTTGCAGTTGCGGGGCGCATGGTCAGCGGTGAGCTGGTGTTCGACCGCCCCGCGCGGAGAGTCTGGCTGACGGACAAGGAGATCTCGTTGACGCCAAGGGCACTCATGTTACTGGAATATCTCATGAGTCACTCGGACGAGCTGCACACGCGTGAACGTCTGCTTTCCACGTTGTGGGGCTACGAGTTCGCGGTCACCACGCGGGCGATCGACCATCGGATTGCCGAACTCAGGCGCGCACTGGGAGACGACGCCCAGAAACCCCGATACATCGAAACGGTTCAAAGCGCAGGGTACCGCTTCATCGGGGAGGTGAGGGGCGCGTGAGCAACGGGATCGGCACGGCGCAGGAACGGGAGGGTCAGGGTGCCGGAGCCATGAGGCAGGCTCTTGCGACGCTCGGAATAGCCGTGGCTGGTGCGCTGATTGCTGGCGTCATCCACCTGACCGGATACAACCCGTGGTTTTGGATTCGAGTTCCGCTCGCAACCGTTGTTCTTGTGGCGAGTATCGCCGCCGCGTTGGTGATGTTGATTCGCCAGATCGTGGCGACTCGGCGGCGTCAGTCGCTGGACCGTAGAGTTGCCGAGGCACGGGAGGAGGAACGCGCCCAGCGTCGCAGGTTTCTTCGGCGGCTGGACCACGAAATGAAGAATCCGGTTACTGCGATTCGAACCGCTCTGGCGACGATGCCGGAGGAAGGCGATGCCTACCGGGTGGCCAACACGCAGGCCGCGCGGCTCGCCCGACTGGTGACGGAGTTGGCGAAACTGGCGGACCTGGAGACACGTGCCCTCGATTTTCACCCGGTGAGCCTTCAAGAACTCGCGGTGGAGGCTGCGGACGTGGTGACCTCCACCCATCCCGATCGAAACATCACGGTCGAATTCCCGCGCGTTCCCTGGCCCGTGCCCCCGGTGTGGGGAGATGCGGACTTGTTGTTGGTGGCGGTCTACAACGTGGTGGCCAATGGGGCCAAGTACTCGGATCCGGGGGCGCATATCGAGATTCGGGGATCCGAGCACGAGGGTTGGGTGACGCTGGAGATATCCGACACCGGCTGGGGAATCCCGGGCGAGGAGCTCGCCTCGGTGTGGGATGAACTGGCTAGAGGGACCAACACTCGCGCCGCGGAAGGCTCTGGATTGGGGCTCGCCATTGTTCGTGTGGTCGCCGAACGGCACGGTGGAATCGCATTCATTCGATCGGAGCAGGGCCAAGGAACACGCGTCGTGCTGCGGCTGCGCGCCGCGGGATAGACAAGGAGGGAATCCATCGGACGGTGTCGGGCAGCGAACCGTGACGATTATGTTTCACGGATATTTGTGGTGTACAGTTAGCGAGTTCAACGGGGCTATGGCGCAGTTGGTAGCGCGCTTCCATGGCATGGAAGAGGTCAGGGGTTCGAATCCCCTTAGCTCCACCATGATGCTCTTACTCGAACCCTCGACAAGAGCAATGAGATTATCGGACAGCACGTCCAGGGAGAGCCCGCCGGTTTCGGCGGGCTCTTTCGTTTGCCCCGTGCCGGCGGGAGTGACGGCCTGCTGCGCGAGTCGCGCCTCGTGGACGAGCGCTCGGCTGTCTGGGCCGTAGACGATGTCGAACGGCGCCCGGTGGGTTGCCTCGATCTGGTGCCTGCCGTCGTCGTCGGTCGTCACGAGGAGCTTCTCGAAGAGGAGCTGGTTGAACATGCGACGGATGTGCTCGGGGGCTTGCCGGTAGGTGTTGCCTGCGTGCTGGGCGATGTCGAGCGCGATCCCGATGAGCTCGTCGGCCTCGGTGAGGTCGGCGTTAAGGGCGTTGAGACTGCGGGTCGTGGCGGTGAGTTCAGCGTCGAGGCGTTTCTGCTCGGTGCGGAGCATGTCGATGGAGATCGCATCGTTGTAGTGGGCTTCGAGGAGCTTGCGTTGACGACGCTCGATGGTCTGCATCGTGTTCTCGAGCTGCTGCCGTTCGGCGTCCGTGTCGGCGCGAAGCTGCTTCAGTCCGTGCCGGAGGAGCGTTTCGAGGTCACGACGGAAGTCGGGCGCGAGACTGATGCGGTCGTAGAGGTCTTGGATAAGGTCTTCCACATGCTCGATCTGGATGGAGCGGAGGGTGCAGTCGGTTCGCTTTGAGTGGCGTCCGAGGCAGGAGTAGTACGGGTATGTCTCGCCGTGCCGGTTCGTGACGATCTGGACGATCATGCGGAACCCGCAGTGTCCGCAGTACATCGTGGACTTGAGGTAGTGGTCGTGCTTGATCGACCGTTCGCCGTTGATCTTCTCTTTGAGGATCGTCTGCACCTTCCTGAAGGTCTCGCGGTCGATGAGCGGGGGGTGGTTGCCGGGGTACTCGGCACCCTTGAACGTGGTGATGCCGGTGTAGTAGACGTTGGTGAGCATCGAGTGGACGTGGCGGATCTCGACAGGCTTCTCGACAAGTCGCGGAGTCGGGACGGTCGTGAGTGAATCGCCCCGGGTTCGGTGGAGGCTCTCAAACCAGTGAAGGATGAGAGTCATGGCAGCACCGAGGAAGTACAGCGTTGAGTTGC
>WPCI01310774.1_pt1 | contig 31774 bp, 29 predicted proteins | sample 5399871 | NCBI WGS metagenome assembly WPCI01 (sample SAMN12869469, study PRJNA574797) | sludge metagenome | isolation source: wastewater treatment of pH7 | place: China:Beijing | collected 2019-05-20 | reverse complement strand
GACAAACTGAGAGCCACCTGCGGGAATTGAACCCGCGACCTATTCATTACGAGTGAATCGCTCTGCCGACTGAGCTAAGGTGGCAGTGCCCAAAGAGGGCAACGGCCTTACTTTAGCCGGTTGATCCCCCACCGAGCAAACTTACTGGCAGACGGTCCCGTCGGGGGGTAGCTGCCCCTGCAGCAGGTACTGGTTGACCGCGGTCAACACGCATTCGGACCCACCCTGCTGGTAGGCACCGTGGCCCCAGCCGTCGTAGGTGAGCAGGACCGCATTAGCCAACTGTTCCACCAGGCCCTCCGCCATCACGTAGGGGGTGGCGGGGTCGTGGGTGGTGCCAATCACCAGGATCGGCGCACTTCCTTCCGCCCGAACGGGGCCGGACCGAACCCGCGGGGTAGCTGTCCACGCATCCATCCCGGCCGAGGCGTAGCCGAAGCTGCTGCCCAGCACCGGGTAATCCTCCGCCAGACGTTCGGCCTCAGCCTGCCACTCTTCGGGCGTGCCCTCCGGAGCGTAGTCCAGCCCGTTGACGGCCAGGAACGCATCCTGGCTGTTGTTGTAGCTGCCGTCATCCTCCCGGCCGTTGTAGAAGTCGGCCAGCAGCAGCAACATCGAGCCGTCCCCCTGGAAGGCCAGCTGCAGGGCGACCTTTAGCAGCGGGTAGCTTTCCGGAGAGTAGAGCGAGCCGATGATGCCGGTCCGGCCCAGCGCCGCGGTCAGGGGACGGTCCGGACTGTCGGTGGGCAGCGGGTCTGCTTTCAGGGAGTCCAAGAACTCGGCCAACTGCTCCTGTCCGCCAGCCACCCCGCCGGTGACCGGGCAGTCGTCATCCTGCTGACACACCTCAATCCAGTGGGCCAGCGACTCCTCCATCCCACCGGCCTGGAGCGAGGCCACCTCGTTGATCCCCAGGGCCGGATCCACCGCACTGTCGAGGACAAACCGGCCGACGCGGGCGGGGAACAGGTCGGCGTAGGTGGCTCCCAGTTGGGTCCCGTAGGAGTACCCCAGGTAGTCCAACTGCTCGATCCCGAGGGCGGCCCGGATCATGTCGAAATCTCGCGCCGCCGAGTCGGTATCGACGTAGTTCAGCAGCTCGCCAGTGCGCTCCAGGCACTGCGCGTACAGGTCGGCGGTCTCCTGGTGAGCGGTGGCCACCAGCTCGTCCAGCGGCAAATCCCGGGGGTCATCCGAGTCGGCCAGGAACTGGTCCCGACCCTCGTCATCCCAGCAGCTGACCGGACTGGAGGCGCCCACCCCGCGCGGGTCCACCGCCACGATCTGGTAGTTGTCCACCACGGGTGCCGGCACCATCAGCTCGACAAAGGAGGACAGGGACTGGACCGCATCCCCACCGGGACCGCCCAGGTTGAAGAACAGGTTTGGCTGGTTGTCGTTGGTCCCGTAAATGGCCATCGCCAACTCGATCGGGGCGGAATCCGGATCATCCCAGTTCATCGGGGCGGTGACCGTGGCGCACCGGTACCGGTTCAGTGCTTTCGGCGGGGACATCCGCGGGAGTGTCACCTGGTCGGCGTCGCACGGTTGAAAGTCAATCTCCTGGCCGTAGTACTGTTCAAACCCGGCGGGGGCCTGCTCGACCAGGGCTTCCCCGGCCAGGCTGGCCGAGTCGCTTTGCACCAGCTGGACCGGAGTGCACGCACTGAGCGCGAGGGCGAGGACTGTTCCGACCGTGATTGCGGTGCGTTTGCGCACTGGGCCTCCTAGTTGGCGAGGTCGGGCCGTACCAGACTGATGAGCAGAGCTTCCAGCATCAAGGTGGTGGCCACATTGGTCTGCAGTCTCTCCCGAGCCAGGTTGATCGCTTCCGTTCTGTCAACCACTCCGCGAGCGTCAACTCGCTCAGCCCACCAGGACACCTGATCCATCAGGTCAGGGTTGATCGGCGGCACCGGGGATCCTAACTGGACCACCGTAACATCTCGGAAGAATCCGAGCAGATCGACCAGAATCCGATCCAGTTCATCGGCCAGGGACCGCTTGGCTCGGCGCTTCTGGTCCTCCTCCAACTGGCGGATCTGCGCTTGGACGGGCCGGGGAACTCGCTCACCGGGCTGCAGGCCCAGGTTCTGTTTGAAGGTGGCCAGCTCCTCGGCGTTGCGCTCTTCGAGGCGGTTGACGCTGTTCTTTTTTGCCAGGTCCAGCAGTTGCTGGGCAGCGACTACAGCCTCGCCCACCGACTGTGGACGCAGCGCGGTCATCAGCGCTTCTACCTGCGCTTGACGCAGTTGCGGGTCGCGGGCCAGGGCGCGGGCGTACCCGACGTGGCTCTGGGAAATCTGGGCGGCCAGGTGGGCCTGGTCCTGACTGACCCCGGCCTCCTGCATCAGCAGTTTGGTCAGCGAGTCGACCGGCGGCGTCGTTAGCCGCAGTTGGCGACACCGGGACCTGACCGTGATCAGCAGGTCGTCGGGGCTGGGGGCGCACAGCAACCAGAGGGTCTGCCCGGGGGGCTCCTCCAGGCTCTTCAGGATCACGTTGGAGGTTTGGGGGGTCATTCGGTCGGCGTCTTCGACAATGAGGACCCGCCAGCGGCCCAGGGACGGGCGCGAGTATGCCACTTCCAGCCAGCCGCGAACCTCCTCCACCTTGTAGGTCATCGCCTCGGTGGTCAGCTCGTTCACGTCCGGGTGCGAGCCGGCCAGCACCGACCGACAACCGGAGCACTCGCCGCAACCGGGCTCCGCTCCGGTGCACTGGAGGGCGGCGGCCAAGCAGCGAGCCGCGACGGACCGTCCCGACCCGGGCGGGCCTGTGAACAGCCAGGAGTGCGCCACTTTGGCTCGCTCATCCCCGGCCAGCGCCCGCCGACCTGCCGCCGCGGCAGCGCGCAACTGCTCCACCGCTCCGGCCTGTCCGATCAGGCGATCCCAAACGCTCACCGGTCCCCTCCCAGCACTTCCAGCAGTGCGGTCACCACCCCGGTAAAGGTCTCCTCCACCGAGCCATTGGCGTCCACCAGCCGATAGCGGCCGGGTTCGAGGCGGGCCGCCTCCTGATAGTGACGGGCCACCTGCTCGTGAAACCGGTCGCCCGCTCGCTCCAACCGGTCCTTTTCCTCCCCCCGGCGCGACAGTCCGACCTCGGGATCAATGTTCAGGACAATGACGGCGTCGGGCAGCAGACCGTCGGTGGCCCACAGCGACAGGTCGCGGATCGCCTGCTCTCCCAAACCCCGCCCAATCCCCTGGTAGGCGACGGAGGAATCCAGGTACCGGTCGGTGATGACGGTGGTGCCGGCAGCCAGGGCCGGGCGGATCATGGTGGCCACGTGGTAGGCCCGATCGGCCGCGTAGAGCAGCGCTTCGGTCCGCGGGTCCACGTCCTCCGGACCGTGCATGACCAGCTCGCGCAGCTGGTGGCCAAGGGGGGTGGCTCCGGGCTCGAACGTGGTCAGCACGTTGGCTCCGTGCGCCTCCAACCGTTGGCGCAGCAGGTTGATCTGCGTGGTCTTGCCCGACCCGTCCCCACCTTCGAGGGCGATAAACATCCCGCGGGGCAGCTCCCGCAGGCGCTGAGCGGCCCGGCTTACCAACTGGTCCATGGTCTCATTTCTTCGCGGTGCGGGTGGTCTTCTTCTTCGCGGGGGCCTTCCGCTTCGGGGCGGGCCCCTTGGCGCGCTTGTCGGCCAGCAGGGTGAAGGCCCGCTCCTCGGTCAGCCCTTCCACGGTTTCTGCCCGCGGGACGGTGACGTTGGTGGTGCCATCCGTGATGTACGGGCCAAACCGGCCGTCCTTGACCACCACTTTCTTCCCGGAAATGGGGTCGGTCCCGAACTCGCGCAGCGGGGGCTTGGCCGTTCCGCGGCCCCGCTGTTTGGGCTGAGAGTAGATCTCGATCGCCTGCTCAAGAGTCAGGTCAAACAGCTGATCCTCCGAGGCCAGGGTGCGCGAGTCACTCCCCTTCTTCAAGTACGGGCCGTAGCGACCGTTTTGAGCGGTAATCATCTCGCCGTCGGCGGGGTCCACCCCCACTTCGCGCGGCAGGGAAAGCAGCTTGAGGGCCTCCTCCAAGGTGACGGTCTTCAGGTCCATCGACTTGAACAGGCTAGCCGTCCTGGGCTTGCCCTTGTCGTCCTCGGGCAACACCTCGGTCACGTAGGGGCCGTAGCGGCCGGTCTTGGCAATGATCAGGTGGCCGCTGTCGGGGTCTTCCCCCAGTTCGCGCCCATCCGCTGCCGCTTCTTCCAGCAGCTCGTGAGCCACCTGCTCGTTCATCTCATCGGGGGCAATTTCGGGCGGAACCGAGGCCCGCTTCCCGTCGGCCGTCTCCAGGTAGGGCCCGTACCGGCCGATCCGCAGGGTAATCCCCTCGGCCACCTCGATCGAGTTGACGGCCCGGGCGTCAATGTCACCCAGGTTTTCCACCGTGTCGCGCAGACCGCGAGCGGCAAAGTCCTCAGACTTGGCGCTCTGATTGCCGAAGTAGAAGCCCTTGAGCCAGTTGGGGCCCTGCTCCTCACCCGCGGCGATCCGGTCCAGGCCCTGCTCCATCTCGGCGGTGAAGTCGTAGTCAACCAGGTCGGCCAGGTTCTCCACCAGCAGGCGCGTGACGGAGAACGCGAGCCAGGTCGGCACCAGGTACTGGCCCCGGTGGGTGACGTAGCCGCGGTCGGAAATGGTCTGAATGGTGGCAGCGTAGGTGGAGGGGCGGCCGATCCCCAAGTCCTCCATGATCTTGACCAGGGTGGCTTCCGTGTACCGGCCCGGAGGCTGCGTCTGGTGCCCGTCGGCGGTGGCACTGGCCACGCTGACTGATTCACCCTCGGCCACGGCGGGCAGTTCACGTTCGCCGCCCTTTTCCTTGTCGTAGCGGCCCTGATCCCGGCTCTCCTGGTAGAGGAGGCGGAAACCGGGCTGGGTGATCACCGTGCCCGAGGCGGAGGACATGACCTCTTCCCCGGCCGCATCCGCGCTGACCTTGATTGTGGCCGTGTACCCCTGCGCGTCAATCATCTGGGAGGCCAGCGTCCGCTTCCAGATCAGGTCGTAGAGGGCCAACTGCTGAGCGGAGACGTCCTTCCCCAGCGACTGGGGGTGCCGGAACTGCTCACCGGAGGGACGGATCGCCTCGTGAGCCTCCTGGGCCCCCTTCGCCATCTTGCCGTAGAAGCGGGGCTCGTCCGGCAGCAACTCCGGGCCGAACTGCTTCGTAACCTGCTCCCGCGCTGCCTTCAGCGCCTGGCCGGACAGGGCGGTCGAGTCGGTTCGCATGTAGGTGATGTGCCCGGACTCGTAAAGGCTCTGCGCCACCCGCATGGTGGTGGACGCATTCCACTTCAGTTTCCGGGACGCCTCCTGCTGCAGGGTGGAGGTGGTGAACGGGGCTGCCGGCCGACGCCGGTACGGCTTCTGGGTGACCGAGAGGATGGCCGCCTCGGCCCCCGCCAGCGCCTGAGCCAACGCCTCGGCCCGCTGCTCGTCGAGCGCCACCGCGTCGGCCTGCTGGGCCTTCTCTTTCAACTGGCCGTTCTCAGCAAAGTCAGAACCGGTCGCAACCGGGCGCCCACCGACGCTGATCACCTTGGCCCCAAACGAACCTTCAGCGGTCTGAACCTCGGTGTCCACGCTCCAGTAGGACGCGCTGACGTGGCGCATCCGCTCAATTTCACGGTCCACCACCAGGCGGGTGGCCACGGACTGGACCCGACCCGCCGACAGCGAGGGGGCCACCTTCCGCCACAGAACCGGGGACACTTCGTACCCGTAGAGTCGGTCCAGGATCCGGCGGGTCTCCTGCGCATCAACCAGCGACCGATCAATCTCGCGGGTGTTTTCCAAGGCCCGTTGAATCGCTTCTTTGGTGATTTCGTGGAACACCATCCGCTTTACCGGAACTTTGGGTTTCAACACTTCCAGCAGGTGCCAGGCAATCGCCTCCCCCTCGCGGTCCTCATCGGTCGCGAGGTAGAGTTCGTCGGCTTCCTTCAGCGCCTTCCGCAGCTCGGCGACCTTTTTCTTCTTGTCTGGATTCACCTGGTAGTAGGCCTTGAACCCGTCGTCGACATTGACGGCAAACTTGGAGTACGGCCCCTTTTTCATGGAGGGCGGCAGCGCGGACGGGGTGGGGAGGTCCCGGACGTGCCCGACGGACGCCTCCACCACATATCCATCACCCAGATACCCTTTAATGGTCTGGGCCTTGGCCGGGGATTCGACGATTACGAGTTTCGTTCCTGGCACCGAGCTTCAATCCTTCTAGCTAATTTCAGTTGCCCCGTCTGGGGTTCCTACGGCTGACGATATACCCTAAGTCAGCAATCTCAATAAACTTAGCGCATTTGTGGATGGAGTCACTGTTCGCTCCCCGTCCAGGCCATCATGCCGGCGCGCAGCAAAGCTGGCAGTTCCAGGGCCACTTCTGCCGCCACCTGATCCCGCTCCCGGTCCGTCAGCATCGCGACCGCACTGACTATCTGGCCGGCGGTCAACTCCCCGTCGGCGGCTCCCGCCAGCGCGGCCATGGCCGAGCCGACCCTGATCGCCCGGCCCATCCCGGCCCCCTGGGTCAGGCGGATCACCTGGGGATCAGGCTCACCCGGTTGATAGTGGCGCTCTTCCCGGACATCTTCGGCGCGAACGGGCGCCAGGTCCTCCCAGTTTGGGGCCAGCTGAACGTGGTCCAGAGCGGCAAGCACCGTCTTCCCGTCGGGGAAAGTGCCCTCTTCCACCAGTTCGGCCGCCAGCTCCACCCCGTCCCGGCTTCGGCGACGCAGCGCGAGGAAACCCATGGCCACCTCGTCCACCCCGGCCTGGGCAAAGTCGGCGATCCACTGCTCGTAGTCGGCCTCCCACCGCTGGCGACCCTGCAGGTTCCCCCCGGCGTCGCGCAGCCAAAGTTCGGAATACTGGGCGGCATCCAGCCGGTCCCGGAGCACCACCCAGGCATCCAGCCCAACCCCGGATCGGGTCAACCAGGTTCGAATCGGATCCTCCCAGGACCCCCGGGGCGGCACCTCCCAGTTGGCCAGCATCTGCATCACCCCGCCGGGGCGCAGCAGGCTCGGACCGGTGGAGATGACCTGAGCTACCAGGTCGTCCCGATCCATCCCACCATCACGGTACTCCAGCAACCCTTCGGTCCGCAGGCTAGGCGGGGTGATCACAAACGGGGGATTCGAGGTGATCAGGTCGAACTTTTCGCCCGCAACTGGCTCAAACAGGGAGCCCTGGCGGACGTCCAACTCCACCTGGTTGAGGGCGGCGTTGAACCGGGTGTAAGCGCAGGCGCGGGCGGAAATATCGGTGGCCACCACCCGGCGGGCGTGGGTGGCCAGATAGAGAGCCTGAATCCCGCAGCCGGTGCCCAGGTCCAGGACCATTTCCACCGGTTCACGCACGGTCATGCGCAGCAGCGACCGGGTCGCCGGACCGATCCCAAGCACGTGATTTGGTTGCAGCGGCCGGCCGGTCTGCATCTCGCACCGGTCCGAGGCGATCCACCAGTGGTAGTTCCCACCGGGAAGCTCGGCAGCGTGCGGCCGCAGATCCATCAGCGGGGAACCGTCCTGGTCAATCAGGCCCAACTCCTGCGCCCCGGCCAATCCCAGGGTGGGAAGCGCCTCGGTCAGGTCTACCCGCTCCCCCAGAATGAAAGCTTTGGTCAGCTGAGCCGGGGGCGTGTGGACCGAGCGGAGGCGAACCAGGGCGGGAACCCGCTGCTCCCGGGCCAGGGCCGCTCCCGCAACCGGACCGAGCAGCTGATCCACCGTGTCGACCGTCCAGTCGGCTCCGGCCAGGTCTGCCCGGAGTCGGGCCATCAGGTTCGGGTTCACAGCTGCACCCAGGCGGCCGAGTTGGGGGCCAACCAGTAATGGCCGTCTCCCTGGCGTGGCGGCTCGGTCGCAAGAATCACCTGCCCGGTGAAGGGCAGTTTCCGCTCCCCAATTCCGAGGTTCAGCACGCTCAGGTAGTGCCCGGCCCGCACCACCACCAGGTCGGGATCGACGTCCAGCACTTCCCACTCTCCCTGGCCCAGGCCGTACTGGCGCCGAACCTGCAGGAAATGGCGGTACTGATTCAGAACCGAGTTCGGGTCGCCCTCCTGCCGCTCGGCAGAGAGCTCACCCCACCCGTCCGGGATCGGCAGCCACGGGTTTGGACCCCAGTCAGCCACCGGGTCTGCGGTCCACGGCAGCGGCACCCGCGCCCCGTCACGCCCGTAGGATCGGTGGCCGGTCCGCTCCCAGGCGGGGTCGGTGCGGGCCTGATCCGGAATCTCCAGCACTTCGGGTAGCCCCAGCTCTTCCCCGTTGTAGAGGTAGCACGAGCCGGGCACCCCCAGGAGGAAGACGGTGTAGGCCAGGCCCCGACGCAGACCCATCTCCCGGTCGGGATGCGGATCGCTGGGCCCCAGGCCGCCTTCGAAAATGGAGCCCCGCGGGTAGCCCAACCGGGTGGCGTGGCGAACGACGTCGTGGTTGGACAGAACCCAGGTGTTGATCCCGCCATACTTCAGCTCCAGGCCATTGGCGGTTTGGAGTGCCTCACGCAGGCGCGGGGCATCCCAGCCGATGTGCATCACCCGGAAAGAGAACGCCTGGTTCATCTCACCGGGTCGGATGTAGAGCGCCTTCCGGTTCGGGTCCTGAACCCCGACCTCGCCAATCATGATCCGGTCCGGGCCGTAGTCGTCCAGGATTCGGCGCCAACGCCGGTAGATGTTGTGAACATCGTCCTGATCGAAGTAGGGGGCTTGGTCGTAGAGGCGCCCCAACTCTTCGGGGGTGATCTCAAGTCGATTTAGCCCGATCTGGTCATCGGGCAGGCCCGGCTTCTTCACCAGGCCGTGGGCGACATCGACCCGGAAGCCGTCAGCTCCCAGGTCCAGCCAGAACCTGAGCACCTCGTCAAACAGGTGCCGCACATCCGGGTTGTCCCAGTTCAGATCCGGCTGGCTGGCGTCAAACAGGTGCAGGTACCACCAGCCGCGGTCCTCCTCTTTTCCACTCAGCGGCTGCACCTGGCTCCAGGCGGGACCGCCGAACTGTGACCCCCAGTTGTTGGGAGGATTGTCCCCGCCGTAGCGGAAGAAATACCGGTCCCGTTCCGGGGAGCCCACCCCGGAAGCCAGGGCCACCTGGAACAGGGGGTGCTCGCTGGAACTGTGGTTGGGCACCAGGTCAATCAGAATCCGCAGGCCCCGGTCGTGGGCCGCGTCCACCACCTGAACAAAGTCCTCAATCGTGCCGTACTCGGGGTTGACCCCGAAGTAGTCGGACACGTCGTAACCGGTGTCATGCTGCGGACTGGGATAGAAAGGCGAGAGCCAGAGGGCGTCCACCCCCAACTGCTGCAGGTAGTCGAGGCGACCCAGAACCCCGTGCAAGTCCCCAATCCCGTCCCGGTTCGAATCTGCAAAAGAGCGGGGGTACACCTGGTAAAAGACGCCGCCTTGCCACCAGTCTGCCGCTGAGTTTGGACCTTCCACCGGGTGCAGCGCTGCGGATGTTTCCATCGTGTCCCCTCCTGCTCGTGTCGATAGCGGCTATTCTAGTGGCCCCCTCCGACACGGGAACTGGCACGTGTCCGCCCAGAGCCAAACCGCCGGTCAACGCGCGGCCAGCCGCGGTTTCCCGGTCCGACCAAAGCTAAACTGAGCAGCATACCACCCGGATTGGCCTCGCACCCGGGACTAAAGAGCGATAGATTGGATTACGTAACCAAACGGGGACGAAAATCACTACCCCGAGAACTGTTGAGGAGACGATATGCCAGTGTATGTCCTGCCTGAGCTGCCCTATTCCTACGATGCGCTCGAGCCCTACATCTCCGCTGAGATCATGGAGCTGCACCACTCGAAGCACCACCAGGCCTACGTCGACGGAGCCAACGCTGCCCTCGCCGCCCTGGCTGCCGCTCGTGAAGCGGGCGATCAGGCCGCCATTAACCTGCACGAGAAGAACCTGGCCTTCCACCTGGGCGGCCACTCCAACCACTCCGTGTTCTGGAAGAACATGACCCCCAACGCCAAGCCGGGACCGGAAGGCGCCCTGAAGGAGGCAATCGACGCCAGCTTCGGTTCGCTCGACGCCTTCAAGAAGCAGTTCGGCGCTGCCGCCCTGGGCCTGCAGGGCTCGGGCTGGGGGGTCCTCGCCTACGACACCATCAGTGGGGGATTGGTCACGTTCCAGCTCTACGATCAGCAGGGCAACGTTCCGGTTGGCACCGTGCCCCTCCTGATGCTGGACATGTGGGAGCACGCCTTCTACCTGGACTACAAGAACGTCAAGGCGAAGTACGTTGAAGCTTGGTGGAACGTCGTCAACTGGGACGACGTTGCAGAGCGCTACCAGCGCGCCAAGGAGGGCTTCGGGTCGCTCCTCGTCTAGAGCACCCGCAGTCATTAACCTTCCGCGCGCCCGCCCAGTTACCCCCGCCTGAGTCAGTTCTCACTTTGGGGGTAGCTGGGCGGACGTGTAACATATCAGCGTTGGTAGCGTGTCCGAGCGGCCGAAGGTGCAGCACTCGAAATGCTGTGTGGTTAATAGCCACCGTGGGTTCAAATCCCACCGCTACCGCCAGAAACCGCGACAGATCGCGGAAAGGTCGAAAGGCCCGATCGGTTCTTTACCCGAGCCAATCGGGCCTTTCCCCTACCCGGAGGGCACCAAATCCAATGGCGGAGAAAATCGACTTCAAACGGGACCTGGATAGCTACCGGGCTAGCCGAGGCAAATTTCGCCTAGTGACCGTCCCCCCAATGCGGTACCTGCGACTCGACGGACACGGCGACCCGAACACATCGCCGCTGTTCCAGGCCAGCCTGGAGACGCTCTACCCCGTTTCGTATCGGCTGAAGTTTGCCAGCAAGCAGGCCGGGCGCGACTACGTCATTCCCCCGCTGGAGGGCCTCTGGTGGGCGGAGGATCCCGGCGTCTTTGCCCAGACTGATGACCGGTCCCAGTGGCAGTGGTCGCTGCTGCACCTGGTGCCCGAGTGGATTAGCGAGGACGAGGCGATGGCGGCCGCCGGCGCCACGGACGGCCCGCGCCGGGAAGAGCTCCGGGTGGATGAGTTGGACGAGGGCAGTTGCGTGCAGATTCTGCACGTGGGCCCGTTCTCAGCAGAGGGAAAGGTGCTGCGCCGCCTGCACCAGGAGTACCTGCCGGCGCACGGCCTGCGGCCGACCGGCATTCACCACGAGATCTACCTGAGCGACTTTCGGCGCACGGCACCCGAGCGCCTGCGGACCGTGCTGCGCCAGCCGGTTGAGGCCTAGCCCCCGCGACTCCAAGTCTGGTTTTGGCTCCGCTCGGGCCGCTCGGGCCGGTCGGGCCACAGCTCCCGGCCGGTTTGGGCTCCATTCTGACGGGATGACCGGGCGACAAAACAACCGGGTTGAAGACGACTGTTTATTTCGTCGATAAAGCCGGTCAGCCGACCCTTCGACGGGTCGGTCCCGCCCGCAATGTGGAGGAGAGGAAAACGCTCACCTCGGCGAGCGTCGAGTCCCTGACCTGGACGAAGCTTCCGCATTAGTCCCCTGAAGAGTCTGTTTGAACCCTCCACTTCCCGCCTCCAGAACACTGCATGTGCCCCTTCACGGGCGCAACCGAGTCGATCAGCATAAGTGCAGACGCGCGGATAATTGCCCACTTTTTTCGGTGAAATTCAGCCACGATTCGAGTCCCGCCCGGGCTCACCCGGCGAAGCGCGCTGGATGCAGCTAACCTGGAAGGGCCTGGAACCGGACCGGTGCAACCATTCCGGCGCCTGGAGTTGGAACGGTATGACTGGCGTTCACCGCGACGGGGTCTGCACTATTTCTGACCCGGAGGTTCCATGCACCAACCTGACGTCTCGGAGTGAGCCACTTGTTACACTTTGGTCCAACTGTTTCAATGCTTGGCCAAACCCGATAATGTTGTGTATGAGTCATACGTGAGCGGGATTGTGCTACCTACGATACGATCACGATGCAGACCGATGGAGGAAAGTAGATGAGCCCGGAAGAAACCCCCACCCCCTCGCTGGGGACCAAGCTGACGGAACACATGATCCGTTTCGACTGGCAGCGACACATGGCCGCCCAGGACGCACCCCTCGGTGCGGCTGCCCTGCGCCTCATGTGGTTGCTGTCCGACGGCCAACCCCGCACTCTGCGGGAGATCTCCGAGGAACTTCACCTGGAACAGTCCACTGTCAACCGACAGGTGAACGCTTCGATTCGCGCGGGTAACCTGGCCCGGATCAACGACCCGAACCGCGCGGCCCAGTTGCTGATTCCCACCGAGGAGGGACGCCGCCGGTTCAAGATGAGCACCGAGCGCGTAGTGCGACCCTACGACCGTGCCCTCGAAAAGATGGGACCGGAAGCCGCCCACAAGTTCCTGGAGCTAATTGAGCAGTTCACGACGGCCTACTCAGACGTGAACCTCGAGCCCACCTCAGAGGCTTAAAGCGCAGGTCAGAGCGTCAAAGTACCCACATTTGTCGGTATGGTCAGCCCGGAGCTCCGTGCCAAGCTGAGGTCAGCAAGGCCGGGCTTCGGGAGGTGAGCATGACCGGACAGACCACGATGGAGGACGCCGCCCAGTTGCGGCGGGAGAACCAGCGCGCCAAGCATCGCCAGCGTCTGCTACGCACGCTGCTGCGCCCGCGCCTCGACGAGAGCAAACTGGTCCTCGCCGCTGCGGCCCCAACGGTGCTGAAATTCAAGGCCGAGCCGGGGTTCGGGGCTGGGCTGGAATTCGGGGCCGAGCCGGGAACCCCCGCCCGCTAGGCGGAGTACCCGGCCCGCAGGGCCCGGACTGCCAGCTGGGAGCGGGAAGCGCACCCGGTGGCCGCCAGAATCTCCGAGACGTAACCACGGACCGTCGCCTCACTCAACCCCAGGCGCTGGGCAATCTCCCGGTTGGGGCACGCCTCAATCAGGTACTCCACCAGCGCCCCCAGGCGCGGCGGCAGCTCGGACAGCGTCCGGGCGAACTCCTCATCCACCTCGGTGCTGGCGAAGTAGGCCTCGGCCAGCATCGCCGTGGGCCGCGGGCCCATCACCACCGCCCCCGCCGCCGCCTCGCGCGCCAGGGCGCAGATCCGATCAACCTCCAGATCCTTGGTCAAGAAGCCCTTCGCCCCGGCTGCAATCGCCTGTTTCAACGACTCGTCGTGCTCGAAGGCGGTCAGCATCACCACGGTCACCTCCGGGTGACGCTCACCAATCTGGCGGGCGGCGCTGATCCCATCCACCCCGGGCATGTCCACATCCAGCAGGGCCACATCCACCTCGGAGCGTTCCAGCACGCTCAGGGCCGAAGCTCCGTTGGGGACGACCGCCACCAAATCCACGTCGGCGCGCTCGGTCAGCAGAGCCTGCAACCCCTGCCGGTAGATTGGGTCGTCGTCCGCTAACAGCACTCGCAGCACGTTCACTCCGGGTCCACCCCCACCCCGGCCGGCACGGTCACCGACAGCACCCACCGACCGCCGGAGCGGCCAAAGTCGATTGAGCCGGCCACGTCACTGACCCGGGAGGCAAGGTTGGCCAGCCCGAAGCCGCCACTGAGCTCGGCCGGGCGCGGGTCGAGGCGTTGGGCCGCGGGCACATCACTGACGATGGTCAGCGCCACCGCCCGGTCGGGCAGCCCCTCCAGCAGCAGGTTGGCACTGGATCCAGGCTGGGCATATTTCAAGATGTTGCTGGTCCCTTCGCGAATGGCCAGGGCCAGCAGGGAACGTTGGCGCTGCGTCAGCTGCTGGTCCAGCTCTGCCGGCAGCTCAGAGTTCAAGCTCACCTCACACACCTGGAGCATGACCCGGCAGGTGTGGATCACCTCGGCCAAGGACACGTTTGGATCGGAGGAACGCAACCCCCCAATCAGCGCCCGTACCCGGCGCAGCGATGCCCGGGCGGACGAGTTGATCGTCTGCAACTGATCCCCCAGCGCGTGATCGGTGCAGCGCGCCAGCGCCACGTCACTGGTAACGATGATCCCAGACAGGTCCCGCGCCACCGTGTCGTGCAGGCTGGCGGCAATGTCTTGACGCACCGAACGTTCCGCATCGATCACTTCCTGGCGGGCCACCTCGATTCGCGAGTGCATCGCGCGCATCCGCCGGTCCAGCACCTGGATCCCAAACCCCAGGCCCACCGCCCCGGCCAAGCCAATGGCAATACCAACCAGGTCCGCGCTGATGGTGGATGAACGCAGCAGCACCGCGCCGTCGACCGCGAGGAAGGCAACTGCCGCCTGCCAGTACCAGCGCCTGGAAATCCAGTCCGCCAGGATGGCGTACAGGCCCATCACCGGAAAGAGCAGCACCCCTTCGCTGGGCGCCATGATCGTGTCGGCCACCACCAGCACGCAGAACGCGCTGCCGGCACCGGCCGGAAACCAGGCCATCAGGGCGATCAGGACGGCGGCCAGGATCGACCACATCATCTGCCACCGGTCGGCAGCGATTGACGCCTCGTTGGCGGTGGCCTCCAGCAGCAACACCACCGCGGCGAAGGCAACAAAGACGGCCATCCGCCCCCCGCTCGGAGGGACACTGCCCCCCGTGATCAACGGAGTGTGGCGGCGTTTTCTCACCGTTAGCAGTAGGGCCAGCTGGGGAAGACGACGCAGAACCAGGTCGCCCGGGGGATGATGATGCTGGCGCCAACCCGAGGGGCTGACTGCGCGGGCGCGACCGCCTGGACGGGCACGGCTACCGCCAGCGTGAATCCGAGGGCGCACGCGACGGTCAACAATCGTTTTTTCATCGTAGTTCCTCACTGAAACTGGACGGGTCGCCTCTCATTTTGCCCTTTTTTCACTCGGAGCGGTACAGACAAATGTTGGGATCGCCTCCGCCAGCCCAAAATCGACCTGTCGGAGCGGGCCGCTAAACTGGCCCCATGATTGACCCCTACGGGCCAGATGTTCTGCGCCAAGACCCACACGCTCGTCCCGCAACCCGGGAAGTGCCAGTCGAAGTCGGCATGGTGCTGGAGGACCCCTCCACCGGTTTTGTCGGGGCGGTGACCCACGTGGAGAAATCCGGCGGCATGCACCTGGTGGAGTTGGAGGATCGTTACGGCAACCGGCGCGGCTTCCCCCTCGGGCCGGGTTTCTGGCTCGACGGCCAACCAATTGTGGCCCTTCCGCCTCGTCCCACCCACCGCCGGGGCCCCGGCCAAACTAACTCGGGCTCCCGGTTGCCGGCCGAGCGCCGGGCCCGGGTGGCCAAGCAGAGCCGCCTCTGGGTCGAGGGCCGCCACGATGCGGAACTGATCCAGCACGTCTGGGGGGTCGACCTGGCCCAGGAGGGGGTCGCGGTCGAGCTGCTGGACGGGGCCGACCACCTGGAAGAGGTGCTGGAAGTTTTCGGCCCCACCGACTCGGCCCGGGCCGGCGTCCTGCTGGACCACCTGGTCCCGGGGTCAAAGGAAACCAGGATTGCCGACTCGGTTCGCCGGCGCTGGGGTCCGACCGTGCTGGTCCTCGGTCACCCGTTCGTGGACATCTGGCAGGCGATCAAGCCGACCCGGGTGGGCCTCGATGAGTGGCCCACCATTCCCCGGTCGGTCGACATCAAGGTGGGGACCCTCACCCACCTGGGACTGCCCGCGGCCAACCAGGCAGACATTGCCGAGGGGTGGCAGTTCCTGCTCTCCCGGGTGCGGACCTACCGCGACCTGGAGGTGGACCTGCTCCGCCCGGTTGAACAGCTGATCGACTTCGTGACTGAACCGGGCACGCTATGAGCACTTTCACGCCCAAAAGCCCAACGGTCCCAGTGGTTTGCGGCCCGGGAGGACTACGCTAGTTGGCGCTGCCCGACTAGAAGGAGCCTCATGACGGCCACCAAAACAGACCTGTCGCGCCGACTGACCTCGGCACAGATCTCCATGATCGGACTGGCCGGGGCTCTGGGGACGGGACTGTTCTTGGGTTCCGGCACGACCATTGCTCACGCCGGTCCGTCCACCCTGATCTCGTACCTGCTGGCCGGCCTGATGGCCCTGGCGGTGGTGTGGGCCCTGGCCGAAATGGTGGTGGCCTACCCGGTTCCGGGTGGCTACGGCGCGGTGGCAGCCAAGTATGTCGGCCCGTTCGGCGGCTTCCTGACCCGCTGGAACTTCGCCATCGTGATGCTGATTGCGGTCGGCGCGGAGGTGACGGCCGCCGCCACCTACCTGCGGTACTGGTTTCCGGGCCTGTCCCTCGGGGTGGGGACCGCGCTCTGTTCCCTCTTCATCGTGGGCCTGAACCTGGTGACGGTCCGCCTCTACGGCTCCAGCGAGTACTGGTTCTCAATGATCAAGGTGATCGCCATCGTCGTGTTTATTACGCTGGGCCTGTACCTGATCTTCGTCGGCACCCCCACCACGCCTCCCACCGGCCTCGGCAACCTGACGCAGCACGGCGGCTTTGCCCCGGGCGGGTTCACCGGGATCATTGCCGCCACCTGCCTGGCGCTGTTCTCGTTTGGCGGGATCGAAAACGTCTCGGTGGCGGCGGCCGAGTCGGAAAATCCCTCTCGGGACGTGCCCCGGGCGGCCCGGAACATGATCTGGCGACTGCTGGTGTTCTACCTGCTGGCCATTTTTGTCGTCGTCACCCTGCAACCCTGGGATCAGACCGGCGCCTCACACGGAACCGTGGACGAATCCCCCTTCGTCAAGGTGCTGGACCTGGTGGGGATTCCGGCGGCGGCCGACCTGATGAACGCGGTGCTGATTGTGGCGGCACTGTCCGCGGCCAACGGCTGCCTGTACGCCTCCAGCCGGATGATCCACTCGCTGGCCCTGGACGGGATGGCCCCCAGGGCAGCGGCCCACACCTGCCAGAACGGCTCGCCCCGAACCGCGGTCGGGATTGCGACCGCAGGCATGGTGCTGGCTTCGATCCTGTCCCTGGTCAGCCCGGACGACGCGTTCCTCACCCTGTACGGGTGCGCCACCGCCGGGGTGCTGGTGACCTGGTCCACCGTCATGTACACGCACCTTAAGTTCCGCCGGGCCACGGCCGAACTTCCCCCGCACCGTCTGGCGTTCTCACCGGTCACCAACTGGATCGTGATCGGGGCGTGCGCCGCCATCTTCATCCTGCTGTACCCGCTGCTGCCCATCGTCTGGTACGCGGGACTGCCCTACCTGGTGGTGCTGGGCGGCGCCTACCTACTCACCCGGTCTCGACAGCGGCGCCAAGCTAGTTCTTGATGTCCAGCACCACGCGGGTCGGGTTGGAGAGCGTGGCGATCTGCAGTTGCCGCTGCTGGTCCAAGCCCAGGCCAACGTGGAGTTGACCCTCAAACGTGCCGTCCACGTCAATCTCGATCGGCCCGACTGAGAGGGTGTCCGGTCCCTGGTAGTAAACCTCGTAGTCCGCGTCGTCCATCGGCATCTGCACCCCGGTGAAAGCCAGGTCCAGGAAAGTGGACCCGGTGACCGAAAGCGGTTCTCCGCGTCCCTGCTCCACCGGGACGGTGTCGCTCCAGGAGCCGTGCCAGCCGGGGGTGCCGTCGCCGACAAACTCGAACACAACCCGGTAGAAGCCCGGGTGTTCCCCCACCCGCACGTCGTGGATCAGCAGGTTGGACCCTGCCGCCCGGTCGTAGTCGGGTTCCACGGGCACAATTTCGTTCACCCACCGGTCGCCCTGGATCGGGGTGGTTGAGCTCTCGCTCTCGCCGGGCGAGGCGGAGGGAGCCGGGGAGGCGCCATCTGCCTCTGATTGAGGCGCACCAGACTGGGTCGACTCGACCGGGGTTGGCGCCGGGGTGGTCTCACTTTGGGCGGGGGTGGGAGTTTGGCTGCAGGCCGCCAGGGCCAAGCTCGCGGCCGCCAGCCCCACAGTTAGCTTCAGTTTCTTCATTGTTTCTCCCTTTCCCCCGCAGGTGTTCACAATTCTACCGGTCGGGCAGCAGCCCCAACAGTTCCTTGGCCGCCGCCTCGATCTCCCGGTGTCCGTACTGGGCGGCCCGCTGCTCGACCGCGATCAGGCCGGAGCGGTGGACGCGGCGAAAATCGCCGTAGGGGAACGAGTAGCTGCCCTTTTCCTCCGGGTCCTCCCCCGGCTTCACCCCCAGGTGCCACCGCCCGTAGGCGGCAAATCCCTCGCGGTCCAGGAAGCGGTTTTCCGCCTCCGCGTCGGGTTTGCTCTCGGTCCAGTCCCCGTGTTCGTCGAGGACGACCTTCCCCTGTTTGATTAGCTCTTTGGCCTGATCAACAACTGCTTGGTTTAGCTTGGTGTCCATCCAAACACCCTAGTCCGCTGTGACCGAGGTCGCATCAGCTACTGGGCGGAGCCGTGCACCCCCGCGGTGACGGTGCCGCCTTCGGGCCCGAACTCGGCCGCACCGGCGATGGTCACCCCCGCCTCAAACTGCCAATCCCCGTCCACCTGCAGTTTGGTCGCGGCCCGAAGCGAAGGCGCGCTCGGGATCCGCTGGTCAAACTTGGCGATGGTCTTGTAGTACTTCCCGCTCAGGGCCACCTCCGGGGAGTGGTCCAGATCGGTTTCGAGGCGGCCTGCCGGGTTCAGTCGGTACACGTCGGAGCGCAGCAGCAGCAGCTCGTTGGTGGTCTTGACCGGGAGGAACCGGTCCCGGCCCACGCAGATGGCCGTCGACCCGGGGAAGACTTCGATCGCCGCGCCCATGGCGGTTTCAACCTGGATCACCGGGGTCGAATCAGAGTCGGTCGGATCCACGGTTTTCTCATTGCGGATCAGGGGCAGGCCCAACACGGCCGAGCCGCCCGTCAGGCGGTCCTTCAGCTGGCGCAGATCCATCCACAGGTTGTTGGTATGGAAGTAGGGGTGGCGATGCTCGTCGGTGAAGAAGTCCATCTCCTCGGGCAGCGTCTGGGCGGTGTCGCGCAGAATCAGCTGGCCGTCACGCTTGCGCCGGGCCAGGTGGCCACCCTTCTTGTCGTTGATGGTTCGCCGGCACAGCTCAGCCGCGTAGGGCGCGCCGGTGCTGGCAAACCAACCGGCAATGGTGGGGCTCGGGTAGGCCCCCAGGTTGTCCCCGTTGGAGACGCTGGCGTAGCGGTAGCCGGCCGCCAGCAGCTGATCCAGAATCCCGGAGCCGATCAGGGCGGTGTACAGGTCCCCGTGTCCGGGCGGGCACCACTCCAGGGTCGGGTCGGCCGGCCAGGAGACCGGGGTCAGGTCGTCGGCCCGCAGCTTCGGCTCCTGGTTCTGCACGAAGGTCAGCGGCAGGTCCCCGACCGCCAGTTCGGGGTAGCGCGCCAAATAGGATTGGGTGTCATCGTCCGTCCGGAAGGAAGTCATGAACAGCAGCGGCAGTTGGACGTCGTAGCGTTCCCGCACCGACTGCACCTGGCCGACGATCAGGTCCAGGAAGTTTTTTCCCTCCCGCACTTCCAGCAGCGTCTTGGCGCGATCCAACCCCATTGAGGTGCCGAGGCCCCCGTTGAGTTTGATGATGGCCGTCTGGGCGAGGGCCGCGCGGGCGGCTTCCTCCGACACGGTCAGGTCGGCCAGGAGCGGCGGATCCAGGTAGGGCTCAATCGTGTCTTCGGGAATCATGCCGGTGACGCCCTGTTCCAGCTGGTGGTAGTAGTGCGAGAACACCTCGATGGCAGCTTCGCTGACTCCGGCTGCTCGCATTTTCTCCTGCGCGGCCAACAGACCCGACATGGATTCCCCTTATTCGTTAGTTGGTTGGGTGCGATGCCCACGACCAGGCAGCGCTGACAACGGTGAGAAGGCCGATCGCCCAAACCAGCCAGGCGATCGAGCTGGCCGTAAAGCCCCCGATCCAGGGCAGGGCGAACACGAGGGCGCCGGCCACCGCCTCGGCCAGGACCGCCAGCGCGCTGGGTTGGAACATGTCGTAGCATCCGGCCACGACCACCACCAGGCCCACGACGATCCCCCAGGGAGTAGAGATGGTGTCGTTGACAAACGCCAAGACCGCGATGACAGCTCCGAAGGCGATAATCAGCCAATCGGGTGCCGAACCGCGATCAACAATGTTGGCATTCATTTCACGACCCATGACATCCCCTTTAATCTCTCCGCCTTAAGCCTACCGAGTTTTCTGGCGCCCACCTCGGTTTTATGTCCCGGTGGACGAGGCGAACCCACGCTGACATTAGAATGGCAGGAAACGGAAGGAGCGGACCCCATGGACAAGGAAATCCTCACCTGGACCGAGTTTGGCGCGGCCTCGCGCGAGTTGGCCCGGCAGGTGCGCGACTCCGGGTGGGAGCCGGACCTCCTGATTAGTCTGGCTCGGGGTGGCCTGATCCCCGGCGGGGCCCTCGCCTACGCCCTTGACCTGAAAACCATCGGCTCGATCAACGTCGAGTTCTACACCGGCGAGGGGACGACCCTGGCGGAGCCGCTGCTGCTGCCCCCGTTCATGGAGGTCAGCGCCGACCTGGGTGGGCAGGCCCTGATCATCGACGACGTGGCCGACTCTGGCAAGACGCTGAAACTGGTGGTGGACCTGCTGTCCAAGCAGGGGGTGCGCGACCCGGCCGGTGAGCTGGTTCGCTTCGAGGTCCGGACCGCGGTGCTGTACCGCAAATCCCGAACCATCATCGAGCCCGACTACTGCTGGCGCTCAACGGATCGTTGGATCAGCTTCCCCTGGTCCACTTTGCCCCCGGTGTGAAGAACCCGGAGGAGTCGCTCATCCGCCGCTGCGCGAAGAAGCCTTTCAGCTGAATGGAGGCCTGGTCTTCCAGCACGCCGGCGATCACTTCCACCTGGTGGTTTAGCCGCGAGTCCCGCACCACGTCGCGCAGGGATCCACAGGCCCCCGCCTTGGGATCCCAGGCGCCGAACACGAGGCGGTCGACCCGCGAGTGGACAATCGCCCCCGCGCACATGGTGCACGGTTCCAACGTGACCACCAGAGTGCACCCCTGCAGGTTCCAGTTTCCGCGGGCCACCCCGGCCGACCGGAGCGCCAAGATTTCGGCGTGAGCGGTCGGGTCGTTCAGCTCTTCGCGCCGGTTCCAGCCGCGCCCGATTACCTGCCCGTCCTCATCGAGGACCACCGCGCCCACCGGAACGTCGCCGGTGCGCGAACATTCGTGGGCGTATCGAAGCGCCCTCGACATCGCTGCTTCATATTCTTGCGGGGACCACACGCGACCAGGATAGCGGAAAAGCCCCCGCTGGGCCGGCGCTGGGGCCTGCACTTTTACCGGCCCTCGCGGGGAGAGCAAAAGCCTCCCCACCTGGGTGGGGAGGCCTGCTCACAGCGGGTTAGGCGGCGGGGATAACCGAGCCGTCAGGCCACTGCTGCTGAATGAACTCGGCTACCTCCGGGGAGTGCAGCAGCTCGTCCAGCTTCTTGATGGAGTCCTCCTTGGGCGAGCCCTTGGCCCACACCAGGACATTCAGGGCCGGGTTGTTCTCGGTGGACTCAATCGCCAGCGAGTCGGCGGGGGCCAGGCCCGCTTCCTGCGCGAAGTTGCCGTTGATCACGGCGATGTCCACGTCCGCCAGGGACCGGCCCAGCTGGGCGCCCTCGGTCTCAACGAAGGTGAAGTCCTTCTTCTTGGTCACGGTGTTGACGTTGACGTCACCGGAGGCGGGCAGCTCGACCAGGCCGTTTTCGGCCAGCAGCGCCAGGGCGCGGCCCTGGTTGGTCGGGTCGTTGATGATCCCGATCTTGGCGCCCTCGGGCAGGTCGTCCAGCGACTCGATCTTGTCGGAGTAGATCGCCAGCGGCTCCAGGTGGATTCCTTCCCCGGCGACAAAGTCGTAGCCGCGGGCTTCGGACTCTTCCTCCAGGTAGGGGATGGTCTGGAAGTAGTTGGCATCCAGGTCCCCGGCGGCCAGCGCCTCGTTCGGCTGGACGTAGTCGGTGTATTCAACGATCTTCAGGTCCAGGCCCGCATCGGCGGCCAGGTTGTCCTGCACGTACTGCAGGATGACAGCGTGCGGGCTGGGGGAGGCCCCCACGGTCAGGGTGACCGTCTCGCCGCTCGCCGCCGCATCGGACTGGCTGGTGGACTGATCGGCCGACTGGTCGGTGGACTGGTCGGACGTTCCGGTGGAGCAGCCGGCCAGGGCCAGGGCCCCCGCGGCGCCAATCAGAGCAAAATTACGGATCTTACGCATGGTTCTTTCTTCCTTCGATTTTTGGCCTAGTGGTGGCATGATTTTGGGGTTTGACTCCGGTTGGGGATTCCTTAGCGGTGATCCACCAACCGGCTGATCATGTCACCGACCATTTGGATCGCTTGGACCAGGATGATGATCAACACCACCGTGACCAGCATGACGTCGTTCTGGTAGCGGACGTAACCGTAGTTGATGGCCATCTGCCCCAGGCCCCCGCCCCCCACGGCGCCGGCCATGGCCGAGTATCCGACCAGGGTAATCAGCAGCACGGTGGTGGACTGAACCAACTGGGGCAACGCCTCGCGCACCTGCACACCCCACTGGATGCGCAGATGTGAGGCCCCCATCATCTGGGCAGCCTCAATTTTGCCCGGGTGGATCGAGGCGATGTTGGTTTCCACCAGGCGGGCAAAGAACGGAATGGCCCCGATGGTCAGGGGCACCACCACCGCTTTCCAGCCGAGCGTGGTTCCCACCAGCAGGCGGGTAAACGGCTGGATCGCGATGATCAGAATGATGAACGGGAAGGAGCGGCCAATGTTGACGATCAGGCCGACCGCCCGGTTCAGGGCTGGGCGCGGGCGCAGACCCGCCGGACTGGAGGACACCAGCAGCAGCCCGAGGGGCAGACCGAACAGCACGGTCAGGATCCCGGAGCTGAACACCATGTAGAGGGTGTCGCGCACCGCGGGCAACAGCTGGGTGGTCAGGGCCGGGTTGTCCAGCCAGGTGGGATCGTTCGGACCGAATGGAATCATTGGGTCCTCTCTTCCACCGCGACGTTGTTCCGGCGCAGCTCCTCGATAATCGAGGCCGCGCTGTAGGCTGGGACCGAAACCGCAAGGCGGCCCACCTGGAGTTCCCCAATTGACTCAAACCGGCCCGAGGCGATGTCGCCCCCCATGGAGGCAATCAGGTTCAGCATGGTGGCTCCGGTGGGAACCCCCGGCCGGGAAGTGAAGGCCACGTCCAGCAGCTTGGTGCCGGGACGCAGGTCAGCGTCATCCACCGAGGGCGGGGGAATCAGCGCTTCCGACAGGGGCGAGCCCACGTCGGAGAGCACCTGGTCCACCGAGCCGCTCTGGACCACGCGCCCGTTTTGCAGCAGGGTAACGGAGTCGCAGATTTCGGTGACCACGCTCATCTGGTGGGTGATGATCACCACGGTGACGCCCGAGGCGTCCCGCAGCTCTTTCAGCAGGGTCAAGATCTGGTCGGTGGACTCTTGGTCCAGGGCCGAAGTCGGCTCATCGCAGAGCAGCACCGGCGGGTTCGAGGCCATCCCGCGGGCAATCCCAACCCGCTGCTGCTGGCCCCCGGACAATTGCGCCGGGTAGGAGTCGCCGCGCCCGGCCAGGCCCACGAGGCCCAACAGTTCTTCGACCCGCGCCTTGATTTGGTCGGCGGGTTGCCGGGCAATCTTGAGGGGGTAGCCAATGTTGGCGGCGGCCGTCCGCGCGTCCAACAGGTTGGCCTGTTGGAACACCATGCCGATCCGGCGCCGCGCATCGCGCAGCTGAGACCGGGACAGGGCGGCCATGTCGAACCCGTCGACCAGCACCTGGCCGCTGGTGGGACGTTCGAGCGCGGTCAGACAGCGAATCAGGGTGGACTTGCCGGCCCCGGACTGTCCAACAATGCCGTGAATGGCTCCCTGTTCAACTTCCAGTGACACGTTGTCCAGGGCGACAACATTGGACCCACCAGGCATCTGGTAGATCTTGCTGACGTCCACAAGACTGATCAAAGTGTCACCTCCATCGACCCTGGCAGTAGCACCTGCCTGCGGAATCCCGGATCAGGTTGCTGCAGCTTCCTCGAGCCAGGACTCTCAGCTGCTCTAGATGGCCAACCACCAGCATAAGGGGCAAACCTGGAGCGGAACACTTTCAAAGCCAAATTTTGGACAATCCGGGGCAAACGTGACGTATTAGACTGAGTGCTCATGAGTGAAGGAGCTGGCCGCTACGCCCCGTCCCCCTCGGGTCCCCTGCACATTGGGAACCTGCGCACCGCCCTGGTGGCCTGGGTGATGGCGCGGCAAACCGGCCGTCACTTCTGGCTCCGAATTGAGGACATTGACCCGCACCGGACCGGGGCCGCCGACCAGCAAATTGCCGAGCTGGCCAGCCTGGGCCTGGACTGGGACGGCCCGGTCCTGACGCAGACTTCCCGCCTCGCCCGCTACGACGAGGTTCTGGCCGAGCTGGCGGAGCGGGACCAGCTGTTTGAGTGCTACTGCACCCGGCGGGAAATTGCCGAGGCGACCCGCGCGCCCCACACTCCCCCGCACCACTACCCGGGCACCTGCGCCCACCTGAGCGAGGCGGAGCGGCAGGAGCGCCGCGCCCAACTCGGGGATCGGGCCCCGGCCCTCCGGCTCCGCTCGCCCAAACGCGACTGGACCGTTCACGACGAGTTCTTCGGCGACTATTCGGGCCCGGTCGACTCGTTTGTCCTCCGCCGGGGCGACGGCGCCCCCGCCTACAACCTGGCCTGCGTGGTCGACGACGGTGAAACGGGGGTGGATCAGGTGGTCCGCGGGGCCGACCTGCTGCCCACCTCACCCGGGCAGGCCTACCTGGCGCAGCTGCTCGGCTACCGGACCCCGACCTACGCCCACGTGCCGCTGGTGGTGAACAGTGCGGGTCAACGCCTGGCCAAGCGGGACGGCGCGGTCACCCTGGAGGACCTGGGCTGGCCAACCGAGCGGGTGCTGGAGATGCTGACCGGATCCCTCGGCGGACCCGCGGTCACCAGCCTGGCGGAATTTCGCAACACTTTTACCCCCGCAGACCTGCCGCTGGTCCCCTATGAGTTTGGCGTCACAACGGGACTTCGGCCCCACCGGGGCGGTTGAGTTCGTACACTGGACGTATGTTATTTGCATTTTCGATTGCCCCCGCAACGTCCGACCAGCCCGACGGCTCCATGGCCCACATTGTGGCCCGGGCCGTGAAAGTCATCAACGACTCGGGCCTGCCCACCGAAACCAACTCGATGTTCACCATTGTGGAAGGCGAGTGGGATCAGGTGATGCCCGTGATCAAGCGCGCCTGCGACGCGGTGGCGGAAGTGTCGCCCCGGGTCTCGCTGGTGCTGAAAGCGGACCTGCGCCCCGGCCAGGTCGACGCCATGCACGGCAAAGTTGAGCGCCTGAACGCAGAGTTGGCCCAGCATGAGTGACTGCCCGATTCAGCTGGACGGGGACGGGACGGTTCAGGTCAACGACCACGCCCTGGTGACCGAGATTGCCCGGGACGACCGGACGTTCTCCAGCGCGGTTTCCCGCTTCCTGCAGGTCCCCAACGGGATGGATGGCAAATACCACACGGCGTTTCGCGCCCTGGTGGACCGGTACCTGAGCCCGCGGCGCGTCGCCGAACTGCAGGCCGGAACCCGCCAGCTGGCCGAGGAAGTGGTGGCGGAGGCGGTGGCCGGCTCCAACGCGATCGACGCGGTGGAACTGGGGGCCCAGTTTGCCGTTCGCGGCTCCTGCGCCTGGCTGGGTTGGCCGCGCGAACTGGAGGCGGAACTGCTCCGGTGGGTCCACGCCAACTTTGCGGCCACCCGCTCCGGGGAACTGGAGAAGACGGCCGAGGTGGCCCGCTGGTACAACGAAATCATCACCTCGCTGCTGAAATTCCGGCGCGAACACCCGACCGACGACGTTACCTCCGAGCTGATGCAGGACCGGTCGCTGGGGCGCGCACTCACCGACGAGGAAATCACCTCGATTCTGCGCAACTGGACCGGGGGCGACCTGGGCACCATGGCCCAGTGCGTCGGCGTGGTCGTCGCCTACCTGGCCGACAACCCGCACCTGCAGCAGCGTCTGCGCACCGGCGTTTCCGACGCGGAATGGCAGGCGGTGCTGGATGAGATTATGCGCCTGGACGATCCGTTTATGGCCAGTCGACGGGTGGCCACCCGCAACGTCACCGTGGGCGACACCCAGGTGCAGGCCGGCCAGCGGCTCCGGCTGAACTGGACGGCCGCCAACCAGGACCCAGAAGTGTTCGGCGAGCAGCGTTTCGACCCGGCCGGTCACGCCGAGTTCAACCTGGTGTGGGGCACCGGCCGCCACGCCTGCCCGGGACGGGATTTGGGCACCATGCAGCTGCGCGAGCTGATCCAAGCTTTGCTGGCCGCGACCCGAATAATTGAGCCGGCGATGGATGGGGCACGGGTGCGGTCCGAACCGCCAGCGGGCGGCTACGACTCGGTCCCGGTCTGGCTGAACTGAGGCAGCGGTTAAAGAGCGGAACCCCCGCACGGTGGGTCTCACCGGCAGGGGCTGCTGCGCGCCCGAAGGGACTCGAACCCCCAACCTTCTGATCCGTAGTCAGATGCTCTATCCATTGAGCTACGGGCGCATGGCCGCTAGGCCTCATCAAGAATAAGCAGATGCAGGCGCAGATGCCAAATCGCTGTTCTGCGATACGGATCACTGTAACGCGCCGGACAGAACCGCGACAACACGAAGGGTCCAAATTTCATAGACTGGGATCATGGCTAATCCTGTGGTTCCTGCCCGCGGCATGCGCGACATCATGCCCGCAGAGAAGAAAAAGCGCGATCGGGTGCTGGGCATCATTCGTGACGTGTACCGGCAAGCAGGCTTCGATGAGATCGAAACTCCGGCGGTGGAGCCGCTGACCCGCCTCCTGTCCAACCAGGGCGGCGAGAACGAAAAGATGATCTTTGAGATCATGCGGCGCGGCCTGCCCGCCGACGAACCGGTGATCGCCCGCGACGCCTCTGACCTGGGGCTGCGCTACGACCTGACGGTCCCGCTGACCCGCTTCTACGCCACCCACGCGGCGGAGCTGCCCCGCGTGTTCCGCGCCCTGCAGACCGGTCCCGTCTGGCGGGCCGAGCGTCCCCAAAAGGGACGGTTCCGCCAGTTCCGCCAGTGCGACATCGACATTATTGGGGACGAGCACATCACGGCCGAGGTGGACCTGCTGGTGACGACGCTGGCCGCTTTCTCTGCCCTGGGGATGGCCGAAGACATCCGGGTGCTGCTGGGGGATCGCCGCTTCCTGGTGGACCTGCTGACCGCCGTCGGGGTAGAGTCCGAACACCACGATGCGGCCCTGATCGCCCTGGATAAGAGCGACAAGATCGGCGCCGACGGGGTGCGGGCCGAGCTGCTGGAGCGGGGCCTGTGCACCCCGGACCAGGCCGACGAGCTGGTCTCGCTGAACATCGACGCCGAGTCGGCCCTGGCCGCGGGCGAGGTGAGCCTGCCCAGCGGGAAGACCGTCTCGCTGTACGACCTGCCCGCCATCGTGGCGGCGGTTCGCGCCCTGGACCCAACCTGCCAGATTGAGTTTGACCCGACCCTGGTTCGGGGGATGGGCTACTACACCGGGCCCATTTTCGAGGTGGCCCACCGGTACCGGAACTTTTCGGTGGCTGGCGGGGGCCGCTACGACCACGTGGTCGGCAAGTGGCTGGGCCGGGAGGTGCCCGCCTGCGGCTTCTCGATTGGGTTTGAGCGGATCATCGACCTGGTGGACCTGCCCGAAGAGCAGGAGGACCGGGTGGCGCTGCTGTACAAGCCGGGTTCGGACCCGGTGCCGGTCTACCGCCTGCGCGCGGAACTGCAGGCCAGCGGTCACGCCGTGGGCCTGGTGGTGCCGCCGCGGCGCCTGGGCGGGCAGTTCTTCGAGTCGTTGGCGGCCGACGGGTACTCTCACTTTGTCGACTCGCGCCGGGAGGACGCCACTTTGGACGATTTGCGCCCGGTCCAGCGCGACCAGGATTAGCCTGGCTTCGCCTCGTCCGGTGCCCGGGCAATTGTGAGCAGCGGTGACCGGCCGGCGCCGGTTTCCCTATACTGCCTGTCATGGAGCTAGTTCTGACCCTGACCTGTCCCGATCAGCCCGGCATTGTTCACGCGGTGACGGGGGCGATCGCCAACCATGGCGGCAACATTTTGGAGTCGCAGCAGTACGGCGATGCCACGTCGAAGCGTTTCCACATGCGGGTGGAGGCGGAAGGGGTGGGCGAGGTGGATCAGCTTCGCTCCCAGTTGGGTGAACTGGCCGCGAAGATGGACATGCGCTGGTCGCTGACGGAGGCGGGTCGGGCCGTTCCGACCATCATCATGGCCTCTAAGGAGGGGCACTGCCTGTCGGACCTGCTGTATCACACCCATGAGGGGCAGATCCCGATCGACGTGGTGGCCGTGGTGGCGAACCACGAGGATCTGCGGCCGCTGGCCGAGTTCTACCACACGCCATTCCATCACATCCCGGTGACGAAGGAAACGAAGCACCAGGCCGAGGACCAGCTGATGGCACTGCTGGAGGAAACCGGGGCGGAGCTGATTGTCCTAGCCCGGTACATGCAGATCCTGTCGGATCGAGTGTGCGAGGCGATGGCCGGCCGGATCATCAACATTCACCACTCATTCCTGCCGTCCTTTAAAGGCGCCCGCCCCTACCAGCAGGCCCACGCTCGCGGGGTGAAACTGATTGGGGCGACCGCCCACTACGTCACCCCCGACCTGGACGAGGGACCCATTATTGAGCAGGACGTCATCCGGGTCACCCACGCCGACTCGGTGCCGGAGCTGGTCTCGCAGGGCCAGGATGTGGAGCGCCGCGTCCTGTCCCGGGCCGTGCGCTGGCACGCGCAGAACCGGGTGCTGCTGAACGGGCACTCCACGGTCGTGTTCTCTTAGCCTTTCGGGGCGCCGGACGAACCTAACCCTTTGAAGCGTTCAACAAACTCGCTGAGCCGCTGAATCACCCGCTGTTTCAGCTTCAGGCGGGGGTTGCCTTTGGCGAAGCGGGAGACGGGCGGCAGCAGGTCGGAGATTTGGGTTCCGGTGGTGCGGAGCTCACCGTCACGGAACGACTCTTCGACCAGTCGCCGGGTCCGCTCTGGATCCAGTTTTTCTTCCGCAATGATTCCGGCCAGTTCTTCCTCACGTTGCCGGGAAACGTACTGCTGCCACTGAGCGTCGATCTCATCTGCCATTGAGACGGTGTCGACGAACCGTTCAATCAGGTCTTTCTTGTTCCGCAGGGACGGGCTGGAGTCAATGGCCCGGGTGATGTCGGCGCGGAACTCTTGGTCGTGCTGTTGACCGCGGTCTTCCTGGTGCTGGCGCACCAACCGCAAAATGTAGTCGACGTTGATTTCGACCTGTTTGATCAGCTCAATCTCAAAGACGACGTCGTCGATGATGTCTTCTTTTTCCAGCTCGGCGGTGCGTCGGCGCTCATTCCACAGGTCCAGGTAGGTGGACTGGTAGTCCTGCCGGTCCCTGGCTGTGAGGACCTCATCAGCTTCGAACTCATCAAAGGAGGTGAGGATGTTCCGCAGCTTCAGAATCGCACTGTAGAGCTGGATGAACTCTTTCTGGTTGTCCTCACCCACGATCCGCTCACCGGGCCGGTATCGCGCTAGCAGCTCCGCGACTTTTTGCTGGTAGTCGTCGAGGTATTCCCGGTAGGGCTTGAGCAGAACGACCCCTCTGGCGTTCTTATTGCCGAACAGAGCAATCGCGTCGTTGGTGGCCTGTTCCAGGTTCCGGAAGCTGACAATGTTGCCGTGGGATTTGACGGAGTTCAGGATCCGGTTGGTGCGCGAGTACGCCTGGATCAGGCCGTGCAGTTTGAGGTTCTTGTCCACCCACAGCGTGTTGAGGGTGGTGGCATCAAACCCGGTCAGGAACATGTTCACCACGATCACCAGGTCAACCTCGCGGGTTTTGAGCCTTTGGGACAGGTCCTTGTAGTAGTTCTGGAAGGAGTCTGAGCTGGTGTCGAAACTGGTCCCGAACGTGGCGTTGTAGTCGGCGATGGCCCGCTCAAGGAAGGAGCGGTCATCGTCTGAAAGTGCGTCTGGTTCGAAGCCTTCCTCGGGCAGTACTCCGTCTTCAATGTCAGGGTTTGGCGCGGAGGAGAAGATGGTGGCGACCTTTAGGCGCCGATCGGGCACCAGTTCTGCCTGTTGGCGTTTGAACTCCTGGTAGTACAACCGGGCGGCTTTGATGGAGGCGGTGGCGAAGATCGAGTTGAAGCCTTGGAGTCGACGCTCCCCCAGCTGGTATCCCTCGGAGCGTTTTGTTTTCTGGTCGAAGTGTTCCAGGATGTAGCCGGTGATTTTGGCGATCCGAGCCGGGGCCAGCAGTGCCTTTTCGGTGTCAATTGCCAAGACCTGCTTGTCCGCGGGGGAGCCAACTTTGATGGTGTCGACGTAGTCGATTCTGAACGGCAGGACGTTCTTGTCGGTGATGGCGTCCACGATCGTGTACGTGTGTAGCTTCTCTCCGAAGGCCTGCTCGGTGGTTTTGAACCGGGGGTTGTTGTTGCTTCCCGAGTTCTCGGTGAAGATGGGCGTGCCGGTGAATCCGAACAGGTTGTAGCGTTTGAAGGACCGGGTGATGGCCGCGTGCATATCGCCGAACTGGGAGCGGTGGCACTCGTCGAAAATCAGCACCACGTGGTCCTGGTAGACGGGGTGCTTCTTGTTGGCGCGGACGAAGTTGGAGAGTTTCTGGATCGTGGTGATGATGATTTTGGCGGAGGGGTCCTCTAGCTGCTGTTTGAGGACTGCAGTCGAAGTGTTGGAGTTGGCCGCGCCTTTTTCGAACCGGTCGTATTCCTTCATCGTCTGGTAGTCGAGGTCTTTCCGGTCGACCACGAAGAGCACCTTGTCGACGCTGTCCAGATTGGATGCGAGCCGCGCAGTTTTGAACGACGTCAGGGTCTTCCCGGACCCGGTGGTGTGCCAGATGTATCCGCCAGCCTCACGCTTGCCAAGCGTCTTGTAGTTGGTTGAGATTTGGATCTTTGACAGGATTCGTTCGGTGGCCACAATCTGGTAGGGGCGCATCACCAGTAGCAGTCTGTCGCTGGTGAGCACGCAGTAGCGCGTGAGGATGCTCAGCAGCGTGTGCTTGGCGAAAAAGGTCTTGGTGAAGTCCATCAGGTCGGGAATCGGCTGGTTGTGGGCATCAGCCCACCAGGAGGTGAACTCGAAACTGTTGGATGTCTTTTTGACGCGCCGGGAGCCCCGCTGTTCCTCCACGTGCTGGAGGCGGGTAGTGTTTGAGTAGTATTTGGTGTCGGTCCCGTTGGTGATCACGAACAGTTGCACGTAGTCAAAGAGTCCGCTTCCCGCCCAGAAGCTTTCACGCTGGTACCGGTCAATCTGGTTGAAGGCCTCTCTGATGGCAACCCCACGCCGTTTCAGCTCGATGTGGACCAGGGGCAACCCGTTGACCAGGATCGTGGTGTCGAACCGGTTGAAGCGGCCGGCCCCAGGATCATTTCGGTGGGACTTGTACTGGTTGATCACCTGCAGCCGATTGTTGTGGATCCGCTGTTTGTCCAGCAGCGCGATGTTCTTCGTTGAACCATCGTCCCGGATCAGGATCTGCCGATAGTCCTCTTGGATGCGAACCGTCTTCTCGGCGATGCCATCGTTTTTGGCCGCAATCTTCTCTTTGAAGAACCGGTCCCATTCGCTGTCCGAGAACTGGTAGTTGTTGAGCTTCTCAAGCTGAGTGCGCAGGTTGGCTATCAGGCTATCTTCATCTCTGATGGTTGCCCGCTCGTAACCCTGCCGCTCAAGCTGATCGATTAACGCGCCCTCGAGTTCCAGCTCTGACTGGTAATTGTCGTCCGTTCGAGGTCCCGGCTCATACTCGGCGACAACCGTGGACTCGCCCCCAGTCGCGATGAGCTC
>WPCI01329571.1_pt1 | contig 31882 bp, 42 predicted proteins | sample 5399871 | NCBI WGS metagenome assembly WPCI01 (sample SAMN12869469, study PRJNA574797) | sludge metagenome | isolation source: wastewater treatment of pH7 | place: China:Beijing | collected 2019-05-20 | reverse complement strand
CCCTCGACGTCAGGCAAGCCAAGGTACGTGCTGGCGACCGAACCTGCTACCAACACCGTGGGTGTAGGTGAGTCGACTCTACTTTCCGTGAACACGATCGCGACCCGGAACCTGGTTTGGCAGTCAGCCCCGGAAGACCTGGTTGTGGACGAGGACGCGCAGGAAGCGTTCGGGACGGCAATGGGGGCAAGGGCCCTGAGAGACGTCCCTGAGAACGTCTTCACGGTGCAGATTCGGGCCCACGGCACACCAACGGTAGTTTCTGCTCTGCAGATCGAATCGGGGCACGACGGCGACGCCTTCGAACACTTGGTCGTTAAGCTGGCGGAGCCGATCCGTGGGGTCGCGCCCGGCCAGTCCCTGGTGGTCTACAAGGGGCGACGGGTTGTTGCAGAGGGCACCATTGCGACCGCGGTGAGGACTGCGATGTCGGTCTCATCATCGCAGCGTACGAATGTGGCATAGTTTGTAATCAGCCGTGTTTTGGGGCCGCGACACGCCCGAAACGTGAGCATTGGAGCCGAAGTAGCCGACGGGGTGGTGTGTATCTCGTCCCAGGGAGTTGGCGTTGGGGGCCAAGGCATGCCAAACTATGCAAGCTGCCCTGCGCAAGCGGGGTGGTCCTGGACGCGGTAGACGCTGAAGGTTGAGGCACTTTTCGGTACTTCCTTCTTCAGTGTGTACTTGCAGAAAGGTAAGGCCCGGGCACCAGAGCCTGGCCGACGGGAATACCCCACAGCCCTAGTTTCCAAAGTGGAAGCAGGTCGGGGCTCAGTTCGCTGAGTTCCGATTCCGACAGGGTTCAAGACGTGGGAGAACAAGTCGGCACTAGCGGACCCCGGAGCCGTAGTTCTTTTGACAAGACATAGGCCCAACCAGAGCCGATCTGGTAGCCGCAACGGTGTGCGTCTCATCGCAGACACGCCCGAATGCGGGGGCCGGTGACGAATCTGTACGAGAAGAGGTAGACGGCATGGCGGCACAAAAAATCCGCATCCGGCTGAAGTCGTATGACCACGAGGTCATCGATAGCTCTGCGCGCAAGATTGTAGATACTGTGCAGCGTGCTGGTGCCACTGTCGTGGGCCCGGTGCCGCTTCCGACCGAGAAGAACGTGTTTGTCGTTATTCGGTCGCCGCACAAGTACAAGGACAGCCGCGAGCAGTTCGAGATGCGCACGCATAAGCGGCTCATCGACATCATTGATCCCACGCCCAAGGCCGTTGATTCGCTTATGCGTCTTGACCTGCCGGCAGACGTGAACATCGAGATTAAACTCTGAGGACATCGGAATGACTACTGACACCAAGACTGCGGCCCTACTCGGCCGCAAGCTCGGCATGACCCAGGTCTGGGACGAGGACGGAAAAGTTGTCCCCCTGACGGTCGTGCAGGTTGGCAAGAACGTCGTTACTCAGGTGCGTACCGAAGAGAACGACGGCTACTCTGCCGTCCAAATTGGATTTGAGGATATTGATCCTCGTCGCGTGACCAAGCCTCTGCTTGGCCACTTTGAGAAGGCAGGCGTTGCCCCTAAGCGTCACGTTGCGGAGTTCCGCACTTCGGACGCTGCTGATTACGCGCTCGGCCAGGAACTTGAGGCTTCGGTTTTCGAGGTTGGTCAGAATGTTGACGTAACCGGCACTACCAAGGGCAAGGGCTTCGCTGGCGTCATGAAGCGTCACGGCTTCAAGGGCGGCCCTGCCTCGCACGGTTCTCATAAGATCCACCGCAAGCCGGGTTCCATCGGTGCCTGTGCAACACCGGGTCGCATCTTCCGCGGTCAGCGCATGGCTGGCCGTATGGGTGGCGACAAGTGCACCATTCAGAACCTTGAAATCGTCGGCGCTGATACCGACAAGGGTCTGTTGCTGGTCAAGGGGGCAATCCCCGGCCCAGCCAAGGCTGTTGTCATGGTTCGCACCGCTGTGAAGGGGGCATGATGGCGACCAAGGCTATGTATAAGGACTCCCAGGTTGAGATCCTGACCCTTGAGGGCAAGGCAACCGGTCGCAAGGTGACTCTTCCCGGCAACCTGTTCGATGTTGATCTGAACATCCCGCTGATTCACCAGGTCGTTGAGGCTCAGATGGCCGCTGCCCGCCAGGGCACGCACGCCACCAAGACTCGCGGCATGGTTTCCGGCGGTGGCAAGAAGCCGTACCGCCAGAAGGGCACCGGCAATGCTCGCCAGGGTTCGATCCGCGCCCCTCACTACAAGGGTGGCGGTATCGTTCACGGGCCGCAGCCGCGCGACTACAGCCAGCGGACCCCCAAGAAGATGATCAGCGGCGCGCTGCGTTCGGCTCTTTCAGACCGCGCACGCAACGGCTCTCTGATCGTCCTTGAGGATCTGGTGGCCGAGGATGTTCCCTCGACCAAAGCAGCGCTCAAGACTCTGGCCGCAGTCACCAACGGTGGCAAGGTGCTAGTCGTCGTTGATCGTGGCGAGGATGGGGCAACCGCAGTAGTCAAGAGCTACGCTAACGCTCCGGCTACTCACACCGTGTGGGCCGATCAGCTCAACACCTACGACGTGGTTGACGCCGCGGAGGTTGTCTTCTCCGAGGGCGCCATCAACAGCTACATTGAGCGCGCTTCGGTGACTGCCCCGGCCCGCGAAGAGAAGGTCGCTTCGAAGGTGAAGGCAGTCGAGGAGAAGAAGGCCGACAAGACCACCAAGTCGAAGAAGGCTGACGAGGCCGGAACTGACAAGGCTCCGGCTAAGAAGCCCGCTGCGAAGGCTGATGAGGCGCCTGCGAAGAAGGCTCCCGCCAAGAAGGTTGCTAGAGCCGAAGTTGGCGAGGACGAGGCTCCCGCTAAGAAAGCCCCGGCTAAGAAGGCGACCAAGAAGGTAGAAGAAGTCATCGAGGATGTCGAGGGCGCCGCTAAGAAGGTTGCCAAGAAGGCTGAGTCTGTTGTCGAAGACATCGAGGCAGCAGTGAAGAAGCCCGCTAAGAAGGCGCCTGCCAAGAAGGCCGCTGCTAAGGAGGATGCCGAATGAGCACTCTGGAAGCTTCGAAGAATCCGCGCGACATCATCCTGCGCCCGGTCGTCACCGAAAAGACGTCACGTTTGCAGGACGAGGGTAAGTACACGTTCATCGTTGATCCTCGTGCCAACAAGACCGAAATCAAGAACGCCATTGAGGACATTTTTGGTGTGAAGGTTTCGAAGGTTGCCACGATGAACCGTCCTGGCAAGGCCTACCGTCGCCGGGATGGCGTTGGCAAGCGCCCCGACACTAAGCGTGCAATCGTTACGCTGCGTGAGGGTGCAATCGACGTCTTCGGCGAAACCGGGATTTAGGTCGGAGGGTAAAAGACACTATGGCTATTCGTAAGTACAAGCCGACGACACCGGGTCGTCGTCACGGGAGCGTCTCGGACTTTTCTGAGATCACCCGTTCGACCCCCGAGAAGTCGCTGGTTCGCCCGATTACCAAGACTGGCGGTCGCAACTCGTACGGTCGTGTTACCTCGCGTCGTCGTGGCGGCGGACACAAGCGTGCCTACCGCGTCATTGACTTCAAACGCAATGACAAAGACGGCATACCCGCAACCGTTGCTCACATTGAGTACGATCCGAACCGTACCGCGAACATCGCCCTGCTGCACTACGCGGACGGCGAGAAGCGCTACATTGTGGCCCCGGCAGGCATCAAGCAGGGAACCAAGATCGAGAACGGGCCGAAGGCTGACATCAAGGTTGGCAACAACCTTCCGATGCGCAACATCCCGCTTGGTACGGTCATCCACAACGTTGAACTGAATGCCGGACAGGGAGCCAAGATGGCTCGCTCGGCTGGCACCTCGGTTCAGTTGGTCGCTAAGGAGGGTCGCTTCGCTCAGTTGCGCCTCCCCTCGGGCGAAATCCGCAACGTTGACATCAACTGCCGCGCCACCATCGGCGAGGTTGGCAATGCCGAACAGGGCAACATTGACCTGGGCAAGGCCGGCCGCGCTCGTTGGAAGGGACGTCGTCCCAAGGTTCGCGGTGTTGCTATGAACCCTGTGGATCACCCGCACGGAGGTGGCGAGGGCCGCACCTCCGGTGGTCGTCACCCGGTCAGCCCCTGGGGCAAGCCAGAGGGTCGTACCCGGAGCAAGAACAACCCGAGCGATCAGTACATTGTTCGTCGTCGCCGCACTGGCAAGAAGCGCTGATAGGAAGCCTGGATTATGCCACGTAGTTTGAAGAAGGGCCCCTTCGTCGACGCCCACCTGCAGAAGAAGGTCGACGAGCAGCTTGCGTCCGGAGGCAAGCAGGTCATCAAGACCTGGTCACGCCGTTCCATGATCACGCCTGATTTCCTAGGCCTGACTTTCGCTGTTCACGACGGCCGCCGCCACGTGCCGGTCTTCGTGACTGAGTCGATGGTTGGTCACAAGCTCGGTGAGTTCGCCCCCACGCGCACTTTCCGTAGCCACGTGAAGGACGACCGTAAGGGACGCCGCCGCTAGGCGCGCCCGGGAATAGGAGGGACTGATGGAAGCCAAGGCGCAGGCGCGTTACGTACGCGTTACGCCCCAGAAGGCTCGCCGGGTCGTCAACGAGATCCGAAACAAGAGCTTTCTAGAGGCAGACGATCTATTGCAGTTCGCACCGCAGAAGGTTGCCCGCGACATCCGCAAGGTGCTGAACAGCGCCGTTGCGAATGCACACGTGCTTGCCGACAATGCGGGCGAGTCACTTCAGGACGCCGACCTTATGGTCCTCGAAACTTACGTTGACGAGGGACCGACCATGAAGCGCTACCGTCCGCGGGCACAGGGCCGCGCCGGACAGATCCTGACGCGCACCAGCCACATCACCGTGATTGTTGGCACCGATGAAGAAGAGGAGGGGGATCGCTAGATGGGCCAGAAGGTCAACCCCACTGGTTTCCGCCTGGGGATCACCACCGATCATCGCTCGCGTTGGTTCGCGGATTCGACGACTGAGAATCAGCGTTACCGCGACTACGTTGCGGAAGACGTGAAGATCCGCGAGGTACTTCAAGAGGGACTCGAGCGTGCGGGTATTTCCCGCGTCGAAATCGAGCGCACCCGCGACCGCGTTCGCGTGGACCTACACACCGCACGTCCGGGCATTGTTATTGGTCGTCGCGGAGCCGAGGCCGATCGCCTGCGCCAGGACCTTGAGAAGCTCACGGGCAAACAGGTTCAGCTGAACATTCTTGAGGTCAAGAACCCCGAGATTGACGCTCAGCTTGTCGCTCAGGGCGTTGCCGAGCAGCTTGCAGCACGTGTATCGTTCCGTCGCGCAATGCGCAAGGCGATGCAGTCGGCGCAGCGCGCTGGCGCGAAGGGTATTCGTGTCCAGTGCTCAGGTCGTTTGGGCGGCGCAGAAATGTCGCGTAGCGAGTTCTACCGTGAAGGTCGAGTTCCGCTGCAGACCCTGCGCGCGAACATTGACTACGGCTTCCACGAAGCCCGTACTACCTTCGGCCGCATTGGCGTGAAGGTTTGGATTTACAAGGGTGACATGACCGAACGTGAGTTCGCGCGTCAGCAGGCCGAGCAGTCTGGCCGCGGCGGAGCTCCTCGTCGTGGTGAGCGTCGTGGCGGACCCCGTCGTGACTCACGCGGCGGACAGCGCGGTCGTGACACCGAGAGCGTCGATAGCGCACCGGTTGCAGAAGATGCAGTGGTAGCAGTCGAGGCTCCGGTGGAGGCACCCTCAACTGCGACCAGCGGAACGGAGGCCTGAGTCCATGCTCATTCCCCGCCGAGTTAAGTACCGTAAGCAGCACCGTCCGAAGCGTGGCGGCATGGCTAAGGGCGGCACCGAACTTGCGTTCGGCGACTACGGCATCCAGGCACTTGAGCCCACTTACCTGACCAACCGTCAGATTGAGGCAGCTCGTATCGCCATGACCCGTCACATCAAGCGTGGCGGTAAGGTTTGGATCACCGTTTTCCCGGACCGTCCCCTGACCAAGAAGCCTGCCGAAACCCGCATGGGTAAAGGTAAAGGTTCACCAGAATGGTGGGTCGCACCGATCAAGCCCGGTCGAATCATTTTCGAACTGTCCGGTGTTGATGAGGATCTGGCTCGCGAGGCTATGCGCCGCGCACGCCACAAGCTCCCGATTAAGACCCGTTTCGTCGTGCGAGAGGGTGTTGAGAACTAATGGCCGACAACGTATTGAAGACGGCTGACCTCGATGCCATGGATGACGCTCAGCTCCGCAAGGAACTTGAGCGCGCGAAGGCCGAGCTGTTCAACCTCCGTTTCTCTCAGGCTGTTGGCAGCCTCGAAGACAGCGGTCGGATGAAGTCTGTTCGTCACAACATTGCCCGTATCTACACGATTGCGCGTGAAAGGGAGCTTGGCTTCCGTACCGCGCCCGGAACTGAGGACTGAGAATGACTGAAGTGGCCGCAGCGACGGAACGCAACCAGCGCAAGGTACGCCGTGGATACGTGACATCGGACAAGATGGACAAGACCGTGGTCGTTGTCCTTGAGGACCGAGTCAAGCACCCCCTATACGGCAAGGTCACGGTCAAGACCAAGAAGGTCAAGGCCCACGACGAAAACAATGAGTGCGGCGTAGGTGACTACGTCCTAATCATGGAAACCCGTCCTCTGTCGCGCACCAAGCACTGGCGCGTTGCAGAGATCCTGGAGAAGGCGAAGTAGTCCGGGTTCGGAACTACTAAGCATTCTTCAAACAAACAATCCGTTCGGCCAGGCTCTAGGGCGTAGGTCCAAAGAGAACCGGCACGACGACAGGAGTCATAAGACATGATCCAGCAGGAGTCGCGACTGAAGATCGCTGACAACACGGGGGCGAAGGAAATCCTCACCATCCGTGTTCTCGGTGGCTCAAAACGACGTTACGCGGGTATCGGCGACGTTATCGTCGCCACCGTGAAGGACGCCATCCCCGGCGGAAACGTGAAGAAGGGCGAAGTCGTAAAGGCTGTCGTTGTTCGCACGAAAAAGTCTTCACGTAGGCCCGATGGTTCTTACATTCGATTCGACGAGAATGCGGCCGTCATTTTGAAGAATGACGATGGTGACCCCCGCGGCACCCGTATTTTCGGCCCAGTTGGCCGCGAACTGCGTGACAAGCGCTTCATGCGCATCGTCTCGCTGGCACCGGAGGTGATCTGATGGCCGCCAAGATCAAGAAGGGCGACATCGTAGAGGTTGTTCGCGGTCGTTCCTCAGACCCCAAGAAGCTGGAAGCACGCAACCAGCGTCGCCTGGAAGAGGGCTACGAGCCCCTGGCTCCCGGCGACAAAGGCAAGCAGGGTCGCGTCATTAAGGTTCTTCCCGAAGAGCGCAAGGTTCTTGTCGAGGGAGTAAACCTGAAGACCCGCCACGTGCGCCAGGGACAGTCGGGCTCAGAGGGTGGCATTGTCACCACCGAGGCACCGATCGCGATCGAGAAGGTCGCCCTGGTTGACCCGGACACGAAGAAGCCGGTACGCGTTGGCTTCCGCGAGGACGTAGTAGAGCGTGACGGTCGCAAGCGCACCGTTCGTGTTCGCGTCGCCCGCGGTGGCAGTCGACGTGGCATCAAGCCCGGTAAGGAGCTGGACGCATGAGCCCCCGTCTGAAGGAAAAGTACAACGATCAGATCAAGACTGAGATGATCGAAGAGTTCAAACTACCGAACGTCATGATGACACCGAAGCCGGTCAAGGTTGTTGTCAACATGGGTGTCGGTGATGCGGCTCGTGATTCAAAGCTTCTTGACGGCGCTCTGAAGGACCTCGAAGCAATCACCGGTCAAAAGCCCCGCGTGAACCGTGCGAAGAAGTCGATCGCTCAGTTCAAGCTACGTGAGGGTCAGCCAATCGGCGCTTCGGTGACGATTCGTGGTGACCGGATGTGGGAGTTCCTCGACCGCCTAATGTCGACCGCGCTGCCACGTATTCGTGACTTCCGCGGTCTGTCACCCAAGCAGTTTGACGGACACGGCAACTACACCTTTGGACTGACCGAACAGGTCATGTTCAACGAAATCAACGTCGACAATGTCGACCGAGCTCGCGGCATGGACATCACTGTTGTCACTTCTGCTGATAACGATGAACAGGGTCGCGCACTACTTCGCAAGCTCGGCTTCCCCTTCAAAGAGGACTAAGAATGGCTAAGACATCTCTGAAGATCAAGGCAGCACGCAAGCCGAAGTATGCGGTCCGTGCTTACACAAGGTGCAACCGTTGCGGTCGCCCCCACTCGGTATACCGCAAGTTCGGTTTGTGCCGTATCTGCCTACGTGAGTTGGCCCTGAAGGGTGAACTCCCCGGCGTGACTAAGAGCAGCTGGTAACACTTACGACGCAGGTCCCCGGCGGCGATTGCCGAGGGAAACCACGCCGAGGAAGGGCTAAGGCCCAAAATGACAATGACTGATCCGGTCGCAGACATGCTTACGCGTCTGCGCAACGCAAACACGGCTCATCACGAGTCCGTGTCAATGCCTTACTCAAAGCTCAAGGACGGGATCGCGCAGATCCTGAAGAGCGAGGGGTACATCAAGGGCATCCGCATCGAAGATGCGCGCGTCGGTAAGACGCTGACCCTTGATTTGAAGTACGGCAACCGCCGTGAGCGTGCAATTACCGGCCTGAAGCGAGTTTCTAAGCCGGGTCTGCGTGTGTACGCGAAGTCAACTGAACTGCCTCAGGTCCGTGGTGGACTGGGCGTGGCGATCCTTTCGACCTCGTCCGGACTTCTCACTGACCGTCAGGCTTCCGACAAGGGTGTAGGTGGGGAAGTCCTCGCCTACGTCTGGTAAGAAGGAGGACGCGCAATGTCACGTATTGGCAGGCAGCCCGTCGTTCTTCCGCCAGCGGTGGAAGCCAAGATTGACGGACAGGATGTAACCGTGAAGGGCCCTAAGGGTGAGCTTTCACTTCAGGTCGCGTCGCCGATCAGCGTCAAGCTGGAAGGCAATGAGATCCTGGTGACTCGTCCGGACGACGAACGCGAAAACCGTTCGCTGCACGGCCTGACCCGGACACTTATCGCCAACATGGTTGAGGGCGTAACCAACGGCTACACGAAGAACCTTGAGATCGTCGGTACCGGTTACCGTGCGACCCAGAAGGGCAAGGCGATCGAGTTTGCTCTCGGTTACTCTCACACCATCACCTTCGAGCCGCCGGAAGGCATCGAGATAACTGCCGCCTCACAAACCAAGGTTGCTGTGAGCGGGATCGATAAGCAGAAGGTTGGCGAGGTCGCCGCAAACATCCGCAAACTGCGCAAGCCGGAACCCTACAAGGGTAAGGGCATTCGCTATGAGGGCGAAGTTGTGCGACGCAAGGTCGGAAAGGCTGGTAAGTAGTAATGGCTTACACGGTCAAAGGCAAAGGAAAGTTCGTTTCCCGCAGGCGCCGTCACCAGCGCGTACGTGCGAAGATTGCTGGAACCGCTACGCGGCCCCGTCTGGTAGTAACCAGGAGCAACCGTCACATGTTCGCTCAGGTTGTGAACGACGACGAGGGCAAGACGCTGGTTTGGGCCTCCACTATGGAACCCGAACTGCGAGCCTCGTCCGGGGACAAGACAGAGAAGGCCAGCAAGGTTGGCTCTCTGATCGCGGAACGTGCGAAGGAAGCCGGCATCGAAGAGGTCGTTTTCGACCGCGGTGGAAACAAGTATCACGGCCGCGTGGCGGCAGTAGCGGAAGGCGCCCGCGAGGGCGGCCTGAAGCTGTGAGCGCGAGTAAGGAAAGGGAGAGCATCTGATGGCTGAAAGAAGCCAAGCAAATACCGATCAGGACTCCGCGCGCCAGGGCCAAGGTGGAGACCGCCGTGGACGTGGTGGTCAGCGTGGAGAGGGACGCCAGCAGGGGCGCGGTCGTCAGGACGACCGCAACCAGTACCTGGAGCGCGTCGTCACTATCAACCGTGTTTCCAAGGTTGTGAAGGGTGGACGTAGGTTCAGCTTCACCGCTCTGGTCGTGGTTGGCGACGGTGAGGGCACCGTTGGCGTTGGCTACGGTAAGGCCAAGGAAGTTCCGGCAGCGATCGCAAAGGGTGTTGAGGAGGCGAAGAAGAACTTCTTCCGCGTCCCGATGATCCGTCGCACCATTCCGCACTTGGTTGAGGGTCGCGCATCGGCAGGCGTCGTCCTGTTGCGTCCGGCTTCACCCGGTACCGGTGTTATCGCTGGTGGTCCTGTTCGCGCCGTACTAGAGTGCGCTGGCATCCACGATGTGCTGACGAAGTCGCTCGGTTCCTCGAACGCGATCAACATTGTTCACGCAACTGTTGACGCGCTGAAGCAGCTTGAGGAGCCGGAGGAAGTGGCGGCACGCCGCGGGCTTCCCCTCGAACGCGTCGCACCGACCACCATGCTTGCGGCACGCGCCGCTGGCGAGGCGGAGCGCAAGGCTGAGGCTGAGAAGAAGGAAGCCGAGAAAGCCTCCGCAGGGGTGAGCGAGTAATGGCAAAGTTGAAGATCACTCTGACCAAGTCCGTTTCCGGTCAGAAGAAGAACATCGCCGATTCTGTGCGCTCCCTCGGACTGCGCAAGATCGGTCAGAGCACGGAACGCATGGATACCCCGGTTGTTCTGGGTCAGATCCACACAGCGAGGCACCTGCTTGACGTGGAAGAGGTTGACTGACAATGGCAAAGACCAAGAAGAACGTCAGCGTCCCCTCCGAGGGTGAGGTCGTAAGGCTTCACCACCTGGCTCCCGCTCCCGGCGCTAAGACCGCCAAGACCCGCATAGGTCGCGGTGAGGGTTCGAAGGGTAAGACGGCAGGGCGTGGCACCAAGGGCACCAAGGCGCGCAACACTGTTCGCATCGGCTTCGAAGGTGGCCAGATGCCGCTGCACATGCGTCTGCCGAAGCTTCGCGGCTTCAAGAACCCGTTCCGGGTTGAGTACCAGGTGGTAAACCTCGACAGGCTGCAGGAGCTGTTCCCCGAAGGTGGCACCGTCACCGTTGAGGATCTGGTTGCAAAGAACGCAGTCCGTAAGGGTGAACCCGTCAAGGTCCTTGGAAGCGGAGACGTTACCGCAAAGTTCGATGTGGTTGCTGACAAGTGGTCAGCTACCGCTGAGGAAAAAATCAAGAACGCTGGCGGCAGCCTATCTGTTCGATAAGCTGTAGCTATTATGGCCTAGGGGAGGGCACCACTTTGGCGCCCTCCCTTTGGTCGCGTTACAACAGTTATTCTTTATAGCCAGAGGTATCTCTGGTCGACAGTCCAGGAGGAAGCTTGCTAAGCGCATTCGCCCAGGCCTTCCGCACGCCGGAGCTTCGTAAGAAGATCCTATTCTCGCTACTGATCATGGCGCTTTACCGGCTGGGAGTCTTCATCCCAACCCCGGGTGTCTCAGCAGCGGCAATCAGTGAGTGCTCGGCCATGCAGGACCAATCGTCCCTGCTGGACATGTTCAACCTGTTCTCCGGTGGTGCGCTGAAGTCACTTTCGATCTTCGCGCTGGGGATCATGCCGTACATTACCGCGTCGATCATCATCCAGGTGTTACGGGTTGCGGTGCCAAGGTTTGAGGACCTGCATAAAGAGGGCCAGTCGGGTCAGTCAAAGCTGACACAGTACACCCGCTACTTGACTATCTTCCTTGCGGTTCTGCAGTCGACAACCATGATTTCGATGGCTGCTTCGGGTCAGATGTTCCCCGGATGCACCACCGACGTCATTCCTAACGCTAGCTTTATTACCTATCTGTTCATGGTCTTGGTTATGACCGCGGGCACCGCCGTCATCATGTGGTTCGGTGAACTCATCACCGAGCGCGGTGTCGGTAACGGAATGTCACTGCTGATCTTCACCGGTATCGTTTCGACGATGCCGATGAGCCTCATCGACATCGGTCGTACTCGCGGTTGGGGGATCGTGCTAATGATCCTCGCGATCATCCTGCTGGTCACCGTTGCGGTTGTCTACGTTGAGCAGGCGCAACGCCGTATTCCGGTTCAGTACGCAAAGCGGATGGTTGGGCGTCGCACCTACGGCGGAACTACCACCTACATTCCGCTGAAGATCAACATGGCTGGTGTTATCCCGGTCATCTTCTCGACCTCGATCCTGGGTCTACCTCCGCTGATCGCACAGTTCGGGGATCCGATGTCCGGCTGGGTGCAGTGGATCAACTTCAACTTCCGCCCCCAGGGCCTGTGGTACATGCTCACAAACGCGCTACTGATCTTCGCGTTCGCGTACTTCTACACCTCGATCACGTTCAACCCGGATGAGGTCGCTGACAACATGAAGCGCTACGGAGGCTTCATCCCCGGATACCGCGCCGGTCGTCCGACTGCCGAGTACCTCAGCTATGTAGTGAACCGTCTAACCTTCGCCGGCGGCATCTATCTGGTTGTCATCGCCATCATTCCTTCACTGATAATGATTCCAATGAAGCTCGCTTCGAACCAGATGCCGTTCGGAGGTACTACGCTATTGATCATGGTTGGTGTCGGTCTCCAGACCGTCAAAGAAATCAACTCCCAATTGCAGCAGCATCATTATGAGGGATTCTTGAAGTGACAGCGATTATCCTCTTTGGCCCTCCCGGAGTCGGGAAGGGAACGCAGGCGGCGTGGCTTGCAGAGTTCCTGGGGGTTCCTGCGATTTCGACAGGACAGATCTTCCGGGCGAACATTGAGGATAAGACTGAACTGGGGAAACTGGCGGCACGCTACATTGAGCACGGGGAACTGGTTCCTGACTCGGTGACTAACCCGATGGTGCAGGCGAGGCTCTCTGCACCCGATGTTAAGGGCGGATTTGTGCTGGACGGGTACCCTCGTTCACTTGAGCAAACCTATATTCTGCGGGATGCCCTGGCGAAAGAGGGCATCGAGATCGACGCCGTTCTGGAACTGGTTGCCGATGAGGACAAGCTGATTCAGCGCCTCATGACCCGCGCAGCTGAGGAGAACCGGAGCGATGACCGTGAGGATGTGTTCCGGCATCGCCTGGAGGTATACGCCGAGCGGACGGAACCTCTTGCGACCTACTACGCGGACCAGGACCTACTGGATGTCGTGGATGCCTCGGGCAATAAGGAACAGGTAGCTGCGGAGATGCTGAAGGCGTTGAAGGCCCGCAAACTGGCTTAGACCAACGTCTGCGAGCACTCCCAGTATCCTGGAGGCTCTAGTTGCCCCGAGTGTGACTAGAAACGAAGGATAAGGGGCGCTCAGTATTCGCGGAGCGGGGATCCTCGTCTTTTCAACGGGTAGATTGAACTAGGTTCGAGAAACAGAGCGAAGGAATAATCGTGGCGTTCGGTCATACCGGTGGAAAGACCCCCCAGCAGTTGGAATACATGCGTGAGGCTGGACTGGTGGTCGCCGCTGTTCACACAGCATTGCGTGAGGCAGCAAAGCCGGGACTAACCACCAAGGAACTGGACCAGTTGGTCTACGATGTCACCCTCGCACACGACGCAAAACCCAACTTCTTGAACTACAACGGCTTCTCCGGGTCGGTCTGTATCTCGGTGAACGAGGAGATTGTTCATGGCATTCCTGGACCCAGGGTTCTGGAACCCGGGGACATCGTCTCCTTCGATTGCGGCGCGGTGATCGAACGAGGCGGCTTGCCGTGGCACGGAGACGCTGCATTCACCGTGGTCTTGGACGGTCCGGACGAGGAGCAGAACAAGAAACGTCGTGAACTCTCTGCCATTACCGAACACTCGATGTGGGCAGGGATTGCGGCAGCGGTGAGCGCCAAACGAATCGGTGACATCAGTGCCGCGATCGAGGACGATGTCGAGGCGCAGGGCCTGGAATACGGCTGGACCCCAGAGTTGCTTGAGGGGTACACCGGGCACGGGATTGGGAATCATCTGCATGAGGACCCGACGGTCTACAACTACCGCACCCGAAACAGGGGTCCAAAGATCGGGTCGGGCACGACAATCTGCATTGAGCCGATGCTGACGGAGGGGGATCAGACGTCGGCGACCCTCGCGGATGATTGGACGGTTGTCACTGTCAACGGTCTGGCTTCGGCGCACTGGGAGCACACAATCGCGATCACGAACGAGGGGATCTCGGTGCTAACGGCCCCGGACGCGGGAAAGGCAGGCTTGACACCCTGGGGGATAACCCCAATAAGATCCTTCGTCTAGAACCTGTCCGTCGTATCCAGATAAGTGATTTCGCCAGCCGCTCTGCGGAAACGATCGGGGAGCGATTTTCACCCTCGCGCAGCGCGGGTCAATTAAGAGCCCGCAGACGTTCTGAAGAGCGGATGGCACAATACGCACGGCGTGTTTGCGTGAGTTCGCTAACCATTGCCCCTGCGGGGTTTCGTGCCAGGTTAGGCCTGTATTAGGGTTATCTGTCGGGCATACTCACGTCCACTAACACGCACCAGAAGAAGGATTAGCAGAGTTTTATGGCGAAAAAGGACGGCGTAATCGAGGTCGAGGGAAGCGTTGTTGAAGCGCTCCCCAACGCGATGTTCCGTGTCGAACTTGAGAACGGTCACCTGGTCTTGGCTCATATCTCGGGCAAGATGCGCCAGCACTACATCCGCATCCTTCCCGAAGACCGTGTGGTTGTTGAACTGAGCCCCTACGACCTGTCTCGCGGACGGATCGTCTACCGATACAGGTGATCGCCTTGGCCGCCTCGGGTAACCGGTGGTGGTGAAGACCCACTCCTAGTGGAAACAGGAACAGTAATGAAAGTAAAGCCAAGCGTCAAGAAGATCTGTGACAAGTGCAAGGTGATTCGTCGCCACGGCAACGTCATGGTGATTTGCGAGAACCCTCGGCACAAGCAGCGTCAGGGCTAGCTCTACGCAAAAGTAAGCGTCTGTCGACCGGGCATGAATTGCCCGGACCCCTGGTCCGAAGGCCAGGGCCACAGAAGTGGTAGGCAGGCGACGACCTTCGGAACTAAATATGGAGCAGCAGTAATGGCACGTATTGCAGGCGTAGACCTCCCCCGCGAAAAGCGGATGGAAGTTGCGCTCACTTACATTTTCGGTGTGGGCAAGACCCGCGCTAAAGAAACGCTGGAAGCAACAGGTGTTAGCCCTGACCTTCGCGTCAAGGATGCCTCGGAAGAGGACCTGGTTAAGCTTCGTCAGTACATCGACTCGAACTACAAGGTTGAAGGTGACCTGCGCCGTGAGGTTCAGGCAGATATTCGCCGCAAGATCGAAATCGGTAGCTACCAGGGTCGCCGCCACCGCGCCGGATTGCCGGTCCGTGGTCAGCGCACCAAGACCAACGCTCGCACCCGCAAGGGCCCAAAGCGCACGGTTGCCGGTAAGAAGAAGGCCAAGTAGAGGTAGTTACTCGGTAACCCGGGTGCCCCAGGAATCTTGTAGGAGAGAAAGAAAAGATGGCTGTAAAGTCTCAATCTTCCGCGCGGAAGCCGCGTAGGAAGGAAAAGCGCAACGTCGCTCAGGGGAACGCTTACATTCGTTCCACCTTCAACAACACAATCGTTTCTATCACGGACCCGACCGGTGCGGTGATTGCATCGTCCTCGTCCGGACAGGTGGGCTTCAAGGGCTCGCGTAAGTCGACCCCGTTCGCTGCGCAACTCGCTGCTGAAGCTGCTGCTCGTCGCGCCCAAGACCAGGGCATGAAAAAGGTTGACGTTTACGTGAAGGGCCCGGGTTCTGGTCGTGAGACCGCGATTCGTGCACTCCAGGCTGCCGGACTTGAGGTTGGCTCCATTCAGGATGTCACCCCTCAGGCTCACAACGGCTGCCGTCCTCCGAAGCGTCGCCGCGGTTAATTGCTTTTCACCGACCCGACGTGGAGGCCATCTGCGTCGGGCTGGTAACAACCAGGAATCCTCCCTCTTCCGCCTCGGCGGAGTCCTAAAATCGGCGTCATATGGCGGGCGTCGAGAAGAAAGGAACCGAACGTGCTGATTGCACAGCGACCCATCCTGACTGAAGAAGTCGTTTCGGACAACCGTTCCCGTTTCACCCTTGAGCCCCTTGAGCCCGGCTTCGGATACACCCTTGGTAACTCCCTTCGTCGTACCCTGCTGTCGTCGATCCCCGGTGCAGCTGTCACCTCGGTTCGCATCGAAGGTGTGCCGCACGAGTTCGAGACCATCGAGGGTGTCAAGGAAGACGTCTCCGAGATCATTCTGAACGTGAAGCAGCTGGTTCTCTCATCTGAGAATGACGAACCCGTTGACATGTACGTTCGCAAGTCTGGCCCCGGTGAGGTGCTGGCGGGCGACATCGTTCCTCCGGCAGGCATCGAGATCCACAATCCGGACCTGCGGATTGCCACCCTCAACGAGCACGGCAAGCTTGAGCTTGAACTGACCGTTGAGCGCGGCCGTGGCTACGTCTCCGCGGCCCAGAACAAGCACTCGGACGACGATTACGATGCGATTCCGGTCGACTCGATCTACTCCCCGGTTCTCAAGGTCACCTACCGCGTTGAAGCAACTCGCGTTGAGCAGCGCACCGACTTTGACCGGCTGATCCTGGATGTCGAAACGAAGCCTTCGATTCTGCCGCGCGACGCTGTTGCATCCGCTGGTAAGACCCTGGTTGAGTTGTTCGGCCTGGCCCGTGACCTGAACGTCGAGGCCGAGGGCATCGAGATTGGCACGACCACCACGGATGAGACTCTTGCTGCTGATCTGGCGTTGCCGATCGAGAGCCTGAACCTTCAGTCTCGCTCATACAACGCTTTGCGTCGTCGTGGGATCCTGACGGTTGGCGAACTGGTTGCTCACTCTGAGGCTGACCTTCTCGACATTCGCAACTTCGGTACCAAGTCGATTGAAGAGATCAAGGTTTCCCTGGCTGGCCTAGGCATGGCTCTCAAGGACTCGCAGATGCCGACTGGCATCTCGGTCGATGATTCCATCTTCAGCGATAACCAGGAATTCTGAGCGTCCGGGCAGATCGCCCGGCACAAACTTTAAGACTCAAAACACTAAACAGGAGCACAAATGCCCACTCCGAAAAAGGGCCCCCGTCTGGGTGGCAGCGCAGCACACCAGCGCAAGATTCTCTCGAATCTTGCTACCCAGCTGATCGAGAACGGCTCGATCACCACTACCGAGGCGAAGGCGAAGCTGCTGCAACCCTACTTCGAGAAGCTGGTGACCAAGGCCAGGAGCGGAACCATCCACGACCGTCGTATCGTGGCGCGGAAGATCCGTTCGAAGGACGCCATCTACCAGTTGTTCGATGAGATCGTTCCTGAAATCGATTCGGAGCGTAACGGCGGCTACACCCGCATTACTCGCATCGGAAACCGTAAGGGTGACAACGCTCCTATGGCCGTTATCGAGATCATTACCGAGCCGGTGATGAAGAAGGCGACCGTCAAGGCAGCTGAGGCTCCGGCGAAGAAAGCTGCTGCGAAGAAGAGCAAAAAGGTTGAAGAAGCTCCGGTTGAGGCCGAGGAGACCGTCGCCGAGGATCTTGAGTCCGCGGCCGGTTCCGAGGAAGTAGCTGAAGAGGCTGCCGAGGCCGTCGTTGAAGAGGGCGACGCTTCTGCGGTCGAGGAAGAAGTCGCGGAGGAAGAGGCTAAGTAGCCCCACCTCTGCGGTGTACTGCCCTCGTGGCAAGCGCTGACTTCACTGAAATGAGTGGGTGCCAGTCCAGTTGATTCTGGATCGGGACCCACTCGTTCTTTTCGGCTTTTTGGGGTCGAGTTCGCCCGACGGACTCAAGAGCTCTGCGTGCACGTTGTGTCAGGCCAAAACCTGAGGCCTCGGCGACGACTTGCTCGCCGACACCCCCAGTTTTGGCCTGCATGCCCCGGCGCCAGCACGGCCTTCGTCCATGTGCGGCACAACGCGCAACCCAAACTACGAACAGCTACCTGGACTCTCTGAGTACTTCATTTCTCTGTGAGGAACTGCAGTGTTGACCCTCCGTCGGTAAGCTCCGTGAGCTTGCCATTCAAGACCTCGTTCTCCGGGTCAGCCAGGTGTTCCGCGAATGCCTCGTCATCGCGGTAGCGCTCAATTACGACGATCTGGAGCGCGTTGTCCCTGTCGCGGTATACCTCGAACCGCTGTGAGCCGTCCATAGTCAGCACGTGCTTTCCGTACTCGACCAAGAGATGGTGGACTCTGTCGGCCGTGTCCTCGTATGCGTCGATCCTTGCAATTAGGTTGATTGCTCCCATGATCTCCCCTTTCTGAAATGCTGAATACAACCATATTCCCTGGCAGAGAAGCCGGTGGTCGACAACGGGGCTCAACACATGCAGTTTGGCTCGCGCCCCCTAGACGTGGCGAGGGCTCGTTGAGAGCGTACTGTCATCCTGGTTGCGCCCCTCATCTGGGGTGCGCAACGCGTCTGGATTGGTTCCGTGCCTCTCATTTGGGGTGCCCGACGCCGTAGAGGGTCCGGTAGATTTGGGACATGCCAGACTCAGCGCCGCTCACCCTCTGCATTGACTGCGGGGGAGGAGGCATTAAAGCCTCCGTCCTAGGACCCGACGGCGTGAACATCGAAGGGCCGATTCGGACGCCCACGCCATACCCTCTGCCGCCCGAGCTACTGGTATCCACCTTTGTCGATCTTGCCCGCCAGCTCCCCAAAGCCGACCGTGTCACGGTTGGCATGCCCGGCATGATCCGAAATGGCGAGGTGATTGCAACCCCGCACTACGTCACCAAGCAGGGACCTCGTTCGAAGATCGTGCCGCGACTTGAGCGTGCGTGGTCCGGATTCAAGATGAGAGAGGCCGCATCGCAAGCACTCGGGTTACCAGTCCTCGTCCTCAACGACGCCGAGGTTGCAGGTGCCGCTTCCGTTGAGGGAGTGGGCCTCGAAATGATCATCACCCTGGGAACGGGGCTGGGGAACGCGATTTTTCTCGACGGAATTCTATCCCCACATGCTGAGCTTTCTCAGGGACTGGTTCGCTGGGGACTGACTTACGACGATTACCTGGGGGAGCACGAGCGCCTTCGCCTGGGTGACGCCCACTGGTCCCGCCGTGTCCGCCGCGTGATCGAGGGATTCGAACCTGTCTACCGTTGGGACCGCCTCTACATCGGTGGCGGCAATGCCCGTTGCATCACCGAGTACCAGCGTTCCAAAATGCCCGCCGAGGTGGAGTACGTGGGGAACGAGGCCGGTATGACCGGTGGCGTCCGCGCCTGGGACCTGGCGGGGCGCAAGTGAGCGGCGCGGCTACTTCCGACAAACAGACTACCGGCGCTCGTGAAGTTGGCCGCGACGATCCGCGCCGTGTTCGGGCGGGCGTGGATACCGCGCCTTCATGTAGCCCTGAAGCCGATACGGGTGTAACGATGGACTCCGCGCCCATGTGCGACACTCAGCGGGTTCGTTTTGATCTTTCGTACGAGGGGAGTGGGTTCCACGGGTGGGCCACCCAGGATGGGCTTCGCACAGTTCAAGGGGAGATCGAGGAAGCCCTAGCGACCGTGTTCCGTGAACCGATCCGGCTGACTGTCGCGGGTCGCACAGACGCCGGAGTGCATGCCGCGCACCAGGTTGCTCACACCGACATTCCTTCGGGTGCGCCAGCTGCCGCAGATCTCAATCGTCTTTGCGACCGTCTGAATCGACTGCTTTCGGCGAGGTACTCCGGCCTGGCCCGTGGGGAAGACCCGGCCGTCGGGAGTCCGCCCGCTGCGAATTCTGTCGCTCACGTTCATGAGGGATCAGGCCGCAGATCCTGGACCGGCGCTCCTGCACCATTCCGCGACAGGGGGGTGTCCGACCTGGTCATCCATCGGCTTGTCCCGGTGTTAGATGACTTCGATGCGAGGTTCTCCGCCCTCGCTCGACACTACGTCTACAAGATTGTGGACCGGAGGGAGGCTCGGAACCCAATCGGCCGCGCTGATACCTGGTGGAGTCCATACTCCGACCTGGACGCCGTCGCGATGCAGGCTGCGGCGGAGGCGCTCCTCGGCACTCACGACTTCCTCTCCTTCTGCAAGCCGCGCGAAGGAGCGACAACTATTCGCTCGCTCACTCAGCTGGACGTTACCCGCCGGGAAGGCTCCATTCAGATCGAAGTCTCGGCGGACGCGTTCTGCCACTCGATGGTGAGATCCCTCGTCGGAGCCTTAGTCGATGTAGGTCGAGGGGCGCGGGACTTGGATTGGGTAGAGACCCTCGTGCAACGCCCAAGTCGGAGTCACGGAGTGCCGATAGCACCGGCCCGGGGACTCACCCTGGTTCGCGTGGACTATCCGCCGGAAGAGGAATGGGCGAAGCGTTCACAGCAGGCGCGAAGGGTCCGCGATGTCTCAGAGACCTGCTGCGGGTGAGTCGAGAGTTGGGCACGACGAATGTCCGAGTGACCGGGTTCAGTCAGTAGGTCCTACCAACGTGGAGCCAGGGACCCACATAGGTTCGAGGAGATCAACGTCGCCAGGAACCATCTTGTCAGGGGCATCTTCGATCACCTGGATGAGTCGGGCCACGGACTGTTGCGCTAGTTCGGTGGAGTTGAGCATCACGTGAGCCACCGTAATACCCTCCGGAACATCGTGGAGCGTCAATCCGTCATCGAGTCCAACGAGGGAGACATCCGGACCGGGGGTACATCCGTGAAGGAGCAGGGACTCAATTACGGCTGAAGTGTCCACCGCGGGGCTGGTGATTATCCCGTCGGGAGCTCGTAGGTCGCCGACGAACTCGCCAACTGTCCGATGGATCTCGAGGAAGCTTCTGCTGACAGTCCGCTCGGAGAGACGAACGCCCTGGGCTTGAGTTCCTCTCTGGATACCCCGAACGAATCGCTGGTGCATATTGAGGGACGAGGCGTAGGAGCTGGCGGGCGAAAGGACCACTATGTGCCGTGCTCCGGTCTCCATCAGCTTCGCCGCAGCAAGGGAGCCAGCGACCTCATAGTCGCGAGCCACACAGATCACGCTGTCGTGCGGCTTTGGGACTCCAACAAAGACTGTCGGTACCCGCAGGTCCGACGTGGCTTGCGTCAGAGGCTCCTCATCCTTCAACTCCATGACCAGTAGCCCATCACAAAGAGCAGTATCTGCGAGTCGGCGGAGTCCATCGGCTCCCTCATCGGCTGTCACAACGAGTGCGTCGTAGCCCTGGGCTCTACAGGCGGCAACGATGCCCGCGAGGAACCGCATTCGTCCAGCCTGGTCTCCGGTGTTTCGGACCGGAAACATAAGCCCAAGAACTTTGGATTTGCGGCTCCGTAGAGCCTGGGCACCAGCGTTCGGTTGGTAATTCAGTTCGGCCGCCACGCGCAGCACACGTTGGCGTGTTTCCTCGGATACTCTTCCTTTTCCAGTTAGGACGTATGAGACCGTTGATTGGGCCACGCCGGCAAGGCGAGCCACGTCGATGCTAGTTGGTGGTGAGTTCATGAGTGCACCCCTCCGAAGTTCCTGGCAACAAGTGTCATGCTGAGTCCCTCAGTCGTTGCCCGCTTTGTTTAGTTGTCTTCTTGACAACTTCCAACCTCAAGCATAATCTGTAGATACGTATCACTGATACGTATAATCAATGAGAATTGACGAACTATCACCGCTCAATGAGGAGGTGTGAATGAGCATCGCTGAACTGCGGCAAATGTCGCGTGACCGCGGCAAGGGGGGTAGCAGGGAGACTCCGGACAATAAGGCAGCTCTCCTATTCCTGGCACCCTGGATAATCGGGGCTATCTTCCTGATGATCGGGCCAATCCTTGCCTCGCTGGTGCTGGCGTTCACCAACTACAACCTGTTGGAGGCTCCCGACTTCGTTGGGCTTGCGAACTTCCAGCGAATGCTCACGGATACGAGGCTCCACAAGGCACTAGTGGTTACCTTCACCTACGTGATCGTATCTGTGCCATTACAACAGGCCGCGGCCCTAGCGCTGGCGGCGCTTCTGGACCGTGGTATGCGAGGACTCGCCTTCTATCGGTCTGCATTCTACTTGCCAAGCATGCTCGGGACTTCGGTTGCAATAGCTGTTCTCTGGCGTTTGATTTTCGGGGCTGATGGGCTCTTCAACTCGATCTTGGGTCTGGTTGGAATAGAGTCAAGCACCAGTTGGATCGGTAGTCCGGACACCGCGCTTACGACGATCATTTTGTTGCACGTGTGGACGTTTGGCTCACCCATGGTCATCTTCCTGGCGGGCCTCCGCCAGATTCCAAAGGAATATTACGAGGCCGCCTCGGTTGATGGTGCGGGTCCATGGCGTCAGTTCCGCGCCATAACCCTTCCGCTACTCACACCGATCATCTTCTTCAATCTTGTGCTTGCAATAATCAACTCTTTCTCCACATTCACCCAGGCGTTCATCATCTCGGGCGGTACAGGTGCCCCGGCGGACTCGTTACTCTTCTACACGCTCTACCTGTATCAGGAAGGCTTCAATGCATTCCGCATGGGCTACGCGTCCGCACTCGCTTGGTTGCTCGTTCTGATCATAGGTGTCATTACCGCCGTCACCTTCTGGCTTTCGAAGTATTGGGTCCACTATGAAGACTAAATCTGATTCTGCACCTGACGTCGGAGGAACCCGCATAAGTCTGTGGATGAGGACGCGACGAGTCATTCGACAGGTAATGTTGTTTGCTCTGCTTGCTCTCTGCCTCTACCCCATCATCTGGATGGTCGTATCATCACTGCGGCCCGACGGACAAATCTTTGGCAACGCGTCGATCATCCCGACGACGTTTCACTGGGAGAACTACACGTATGGCTGGACGGCGCTCGGACGTCCGTTCTCGACATTCCTCATCAACTCGGCAATTGTGGTTGCAGGTTCAATTCTCGGAAACCTCGTTAGTTGCTCCCTAGCCGCCTATGCCTTCGCAAGACTAAGGTTCAAGTTCCGCGGACCCGCGTTTGCCTTCATGCTCGTGACGATCATGTTGCCGATCCACGTGCTTATTGTTCCTCAGTACATCCTGTGGTCACAGCTGGGCCTGGTGAACAGCTTCTGGCCGCTGATCGTCCCCAAGATGCTCGCCACCGACGGCTTCTTCGTCTTCCTCATGGTCCAGTTCATTCGAGGTCTTCCCAAGGATCTTGACGAAGCTGCGAGGCTTGACGGCTGTGGCCATGGGCGCATCTTCCTTCAGGTGCTCATGCCACTGATGACACCTGCACTGGCCACCGTAGCCATCTTCACGTTCATCTGGACGTGGAATGACTTCTTCACCCAGCTGATCTACCTCACCAATCCCAAGCTCTACACCACCTCGATTGCACTGCGCTCATTCATCGATGCGCAAAGTAACTCGAGCTTCGGAGCTCTTTTTGCAATGAGCGTTGTCGCTGTAATCCCTCTTCTTCTAGTCTTTGCCTTCGGTCAGAAATACCTGGTCCAGGGCATCGCCACTACCGGGCTGAAGTAATGCTGCTTCACCCACCTATCGAAAGGAACACCATGAAAATTGCCCGCATAATGGGGGTAGGAGTCGCAGCCGTAATGGCGCTCAGTTTGACGGCGTGCGGCGGCAACAGTGCCCCCGACAAGGAAGCCGAGTCAGCCGGGAGCGCCAGCACGGACACATCCGAGCCAGTTACCCTGAGGATGACGTGGTGGGGTGGAGATGGTCGCCACGAGCGGACCCAGGAAGCCCTCGATCTATTCCACGAAAAGTACCCGAACATCACAGTAGAGCCTGAGTTCAGCGATTGGAGCGGGTACTGGGACAAGCTCGCGACATCGACCGCGGGAGGCAATGCCCCTGACGTTATCCAAATGGATCAGGTGTATCTAGCCTCTTATGCTGAGCGCGGGACTCTTGCTGACTTGAGCACCCTGAGTGGAATCGACACAAGTGGAATAAACCCGTCTGTCTTGGACATGGGCAAGACGGACGGCGGATTGTACGGTCTGCCAATCTCCGTGACAGGCCTTGGCGTCCTAGTGAACCTGGACAAGTTGCAAGAACTTGGTGTCGAGGTGCCAGACGATAACACCTGGACCTGGGATGACTACGGCGCGTGGACCAAGTCCATAACTGACGCTTCAGGCGGCAAAGTGTACGGATCATCAATCGGATGGATTGAGTTCCAACTTCAGTTGTTTGCTCGGCAAAACGGAGATCAGCTCTTTGATGCCGGCAACATTGTGATCAAACCCGAGACACTGGAGAAGTTCTTCCAGTACAACCTTGATTGGGTAGAGAGTGGGGCGGCACCAAATGGCACCGTCCTGGCCGAACGCATCAACCTCCCCACGGATCAGCTCGACTTCTCGATTGGAAACGCCGCAACGATCTTCGTTCCTTCCACGACGATCACCACATACACAAAGGCGATGAACGATGCCAATTTGGCGTTGCTCAAGTTGCCCACGAACGCGGGGACTTCCTCCGGCTGGGAATACCTAAAGCCGGGCATGTACTGGTCGGCTTCCGCCAAGTCAGAGCACCCTGAAGAAGCGGCTCTTCTTATCAACTTCATGGTAAATGACCCCGACGCTGCGAAGATCCTTGGCGTTGAACGTGGCATCCCCTCAAACTCGTCGGCGCTTGACGCGGTACGCGACACCTTGACGGAGTCCGAGCTGAAGGCGGTTGACTTCGCTGAGTCCCTTGAACTCGGTCCAGCTCCGTCAATCGTTCCAAATGGCGCATCTGAAATCCAGGATGTGTTGCAGCGCTACGCACTCGAAGTGGTGCTTGGTAGCAAAACGCCTGCTGAGGCTGCCGCGGCACTGATCGCCGAGATCGAAACTTCGATCGAAAGTTCCTGAGTCGATATTTGGTCTTGCCGCTTGTGCGGGCCCGGAACATTGGTTCGTACAAGCGGCAATGCCGGAAAGGCATTGCAATGCTAAAGGTTGGGATAATCGGGGCAGGCGGGATCGCCAAGGCACACTTGGAGGGCTATCTTTCGTTTCCTGAGCAGTGCGAGGTGGTCGCACTTTGCGACATTGATCTGAGCGCCGCGGAAGCCAGGAAAAAGGAGTTCGGGCTTGACTCGGCCCGAGTCTATGACAATGTCGAAGAGCTTCTGGCGGATGGGACGCTGGACTTAGTGAGCATAACAACGCCGCCTTCTGCCCACGCAGCCAACACAGTGGCAGCACTCGAAGCTGGGGTGAACGTGCTGGTCGAGAAACCAATGGCACCTTCTCTTGAGGAGTGCGACAGGATGATTGCTGCTCGGGACGCCTCGGGGAAGTTGCTGGGGGTCGTCGCACAGAATCGCTTCCGCGACGATATGACCACGCTTAAGGAAGCTCTGGACTCGGGGCTTATTGGCTCAATCTCCCATATTTCTGTGAACTCGGCATGGTCGCGATCCCTTCCCTATTACGACCTTTGGTGGAGAGGAACGTGGCAGTCAGAGGGCGGAGGGTGCACGCTCAATCACGCCATTCATCACCTCGACCTGACAATGTGGCTGGCGGGGCGACCGAATTCTGTGACGGCGGTTCTCACGAATGCCCAGCACGGCAACGCAGAAGTTGAGGATTTGTCGGTGGCGATCCTCGCTTATGATCGCGCACTTGGAGAGATCACGAGCTCAGTTGACCACCACGGTGAGGATCAGTACATCGTTGTTCAAGGTGAAAGGGCCCGCGTTTCGCAACCGTGGAAGGCAGTGGCAGACTCATTCTTGCCAAATGGGTTCCCTTCCGGATCAAATGACGAACTCGTGGCCGAACTGGACGCATTGGCTGAGGCTCACGTGCCACTTGAGTACGTTGGTCACACCGGTCAGATTAGCGACTTCCTTGACGCATTGGAGAACAGTCGGGAGCCGGCGATCACAGCAGAAGACGGTCGCAACGCGATCGAGTTGGTGACAGCAATCTATGAGTCCGGCATCGAAGGTCGAACCGTGGCTCTACCACTTAGCAATGAGGACCCCTACTACTATTCGGGGGCCCTCGTCGAGCGAGCTCCGCATTTCTTCGAGAAGACCGCAGCAGTTCGCAAACAAGAAGGCGAGATTGTTGTGGGAGCGAGTTCCGACCACTAAGGAATGCCACGAATAGAACAAGCTAGAGAGATTAGGACGATGCAGGCCTCAGACGGATCAAAGTACGCACCTACCCCCATGCCCAGGCCGGTCGTGGAGCCAGGCGAATTCGCATTCAGCGCCACTCACCTTGACCATGGGCACATTTTTGGAATGTGCGAAGGATTGGTTGGAGCGGGAGGAACGCTCAAATGGGTGTACGACCCGGACCTCGCGAAAGTCGATGAGTTTCGGCAGAAGTTCCCAGAAGTCAAAGTCGCGAGATCGGAGGATGAGGTTCTGGATGACGCAGAGGTTCGTCTTGTTGCCAGCGCTGCAGTGACATCCGAGCGAGCGGGTGTCGGCATCCGAGCCATGCACGCAGGCAAGGACTACTTCACTGACAAAGCTCCTTTGACTACCCTTGACCAGCTCGCAGCGGTGCGTGAGACGATTGCCGAAACAGACAAGAAATATTCGGTCTACTATTCGGAGCGTATTCACGTCGAGTCTGCCGTCCTGGCTGGACAACTTGTGGAGCAAGGGGCAATAGGTAGAGTTCTTCAGTTCATCGGTCTCGGCCCCCACCGGCTACGTCCAGAAACTCGTCCCGACTGGTTTTGGGTCAAGAGCCTCTACGGCGGGATCCTCTGCGATATCGGGTCCCACAACTTCGAACAGATGCTCTATTACACCGGAGGGAAGGACGCGACGGTGACGGATGCCGCCATCGCCAACTTCGCACACCCAGATTGGCCCGAACTGGATGACTTTGGCGAGGCACACATAGTGATGGACAACGGAACCACCGGTTATTGCCGGGTTGACTGGTTCACCCCGGATGGACTGAGCACCTGGGGTGACGGTCGCGCGTTCATTCTTGGGACAGATGGATACATTGAGCTCCGCAAGTACTTGAACGTGGGCACCGATGAAGGCCCAGACCAGGTGTACCTGGTCAACCAGGACGGGGAGCACCACATTAATGCGCATGGGACCGTCGGATATCCGTTCTTTGGGCAACTGATTAACGACTGCATTAACCGGACCGAGACCGCAATGTCGCAGGAACATGCGCTGAAAGCCGCAGAACTGAGCGTCTTGGCTCAGCAACAGGCTCGTATCCTCACTGTGAACTGATTCAGAGGGAGGCAAGTGGTTTGGCTAACCGGGCACTACCGAGGATTTCACGTGCGGCAGATGGAGGCTCGTCGTCCGTTCCTCCACCGCGCATCGTGCACCTAGGACTCGGAGCCTTCGCAAGAGCTCACCAGGCCTGGTACACAGCGAACGCAAGCGACGCTGACAGATGGGGAATCGTCGCGTTCACAGGACGACGACCAGACATGGTGAGTCTGCTGGGACCACAGCAGGGCGTCTACACGCTTGTGGTGCGGGCGCCGGAAGGCGACAGCCTTTCCCTGATTAGCTCCATAAGCGAGGTCCACAACGGCTCTGATATCAATACTCTCATCTCAAGAATCAGTTCTCCGCAGACTGCAGTCGTCACGATAACCGTGACTGAGGCTCCCTATCTTGAGTCGAGAGAATCCCTGAATATGCAGGTTCTAAGGGGCCTCGAGGATCTGGATGGGGTCGCGGGCGACCTGAGTGTCTTCGTTCGTTTAGCGTTCGCTCTGCGTGAGCGCGCGGCCATCGACGCGGGTCCTCTCGCAATCGTCAGTTGTGACAATCTCGAGCGTAACGGCGCGTTACTCGAGGAAATAATGGGAGACATCGCATCGCAAATCAATCCTGAGCTCTCCGCATGGATCTCAGAGAATGTCTCCTTCGTGTCAACGTCTGTTGACCGAATTACTCCTCGTACCACTGAGGCTTTGATTGACGAAGTGGCAGAAGAAAGAGGATATTTTGACGCTGCGCCCGTGGTGACTGAACCTTTCAGCAGTTGGATTCTCTCCGGCAAGTTCCCCGCGGGGCGGCCGGCGTGGGAAGACAGTGGCGCTCAGTTTGTTGAGCGCATTGAACCGTATGAGCGACGGAAACTCTGGTTGCTCAACGGGTCTCACAGCCTTCTGGCTTACCTGGGACTACTGCTTGGACATCGGACGATTGCGGAGGCTATCGACGATCCTGACTGTCTTTCCGCTGTTCAGAGCTGGTGGGCGGAAGCTTCCTGCCATCTGCCGAATTGGGCGGACCCGGAGGGTTACACCGTTCAGTTGTTGTCCCGATTCAAGAATGCCCGGATCGAGCATCGACTTGAACAGATCGCGAACGATGGATTGTCGAAACTCCGCCAACGGATCGTGCCGGTTGCGAAGAAGGATTTGGCGGCAGGGGCATCTACGGGGGCAGCAGCGACGATCATTGCTGCTTGGATCGTTGCTTCAAAGGGTCGTTTAGGCTTCAAAGACGCCCTTTTAGAGTCCCACGAACAAAGTTTCATGAAGATAGCCGTTGCTGATGCGGTGGCTCTCATTGACAGAGATTTAGGCGAAAACGCCGCGTTTCTTTCGCTGGTGGACAGCGAAGTGAATCGACTAGAGGAAGTGTCACGGAATGCGAATCGATAAGGCAGAGGTCATTGTTACGAGTCCAGACAGGAATTTCGTTACCCTCAAGATAACTACCGAGGACGGAATCACAGGTCTGGGAGATGCAACCCTTAACGGGAGAGAACTTGCGGTCGTCGCCTACCTAAGCGAGCACGTGGCACCACTGCTGATCGGCGCTGACGCCTCGCGGATTGAAGACACTTGGCAGTTCCTCTATCGGGGTGCCTATTGGCGTCGAGGGCCTGTGACGATGGCATCGATTGCTGCCGTTGACATGGCGCTCTGGGACATAAAGGGCAAGGCTGCGGGAATGCCCGTGTACCAGCTTCTCGGCGGGGCCTCAAGAAAGGGTTTGCTTGCCTACGGACATGCGTCCGGGAAAGACATTCCTGAACTCTTTGATTCAGTTAACCAACACCTGGACGAGGGCTTTCGGGCAGTGCGGATACAGTCGGGCGTTCCTGGCTTGCACGCGATCTATGGAATAGCGTCGCAATCCGACGATGTTGGCGGCGGAGAGAGTCGCTACGACCACGAGCCTGCACGTCGGGGCTCCAAGCCCGTTGAGGAGGATTGGGATACAGAGTCCTATTTGCGCTATATTCCGACCGTCTTCGAAGCAGTACGAAATGAGTTCGGTCCTGCGCTCCCGCTGCTCCATGATGGCCATCACCGCATGACTCCCATACAAGCTGCACAACTGGGCAAGAGCCTCGAGCCATACCATCTCTTCTGGCTTGAAGACTGCACCCCCGCAGAGAATCAGGAGGCCCTTCGCCTCGTTCGTCAACACACGACGACGCCACTTGCTATCGGCGAAGTATTCAACACGATCTGGGATTTCAAGGATCTGATCCGCGAACAGCTAATCGACTACGTCCGTGGTGCCGTGACTCACATGGGTGGGATCACCGCGCTTAAGAAGACTTTGGACTACGCGGCGATGTACCAGGTCAGTTCAGGCATGCACGGCCCTACTGATGTCTCGCCGGTGGGAATGGCCGCCGCCCTTCACTTAGGCTTGGCGATTCACAACTTCGGGATCCAGGAATACATGACGCATGGATCTAGGACGAACCAAGTCTTCGAGCAGTCGTTTGCATGGAACGAGGGACTGCTTCATCCCGGCAACAAGCCGGGATTAGGAGTCGAACTGAACGTGGATGAGGCGGGCAAGTATCCATATGAGCGGGCGTACTTGCCATACAACCGACTGGCGGACGGAACGGTCCACGACTGGTAGGACCAAGATGCTGGGGGATGAGCCGTGGTTAATGTCGGCGTTTGAGAAGGAGGCACAGTGGGAAAAGTTCCAGCCCTGGTAGTGATGGGTGTGTCTGGAGCAGGAAAGTCCCTGGTGGGTGAGAAGGTGGCGCAGCGGATTGGCGGAGCCTTTCTCGACGCCGATGGCCTGCATCCTCGCAGCAATGTCGAGAAGATGGCTTCGGGACAGCCACTTGACGATACCGACCGCCTTCCCTGGCTCAAGCGGGTGGCGCAGCGGATCGACTCCGAACCGGGCCCCCTCGTCGTAGCCTGCTCAGCGCTGAAGCGCTCATATCGTGACATCCTCTCTGAGGGAGATGACGTGGTGTTTGTACTACTTGATGGCGACCGGGACATCCTTCTCGAGCGCTTGAACCAGCGCGAGGGTCACTTCATGCCTGCAAGTCTGCTGGCGTCACAGTTGGACACACTTGAGCCGCTAGAAATTGACGAACCCGGAATTCTGGTGGATGTCGCGACGCCGCTGGAACACAAAGTCGACCTGATATCAGAGTTCTGGCTGCAGGCCCTTAAAAGCGAATTGAGGTAGAGGTGACGGTGGATAGTGTGATAAAAGATTCGTTTGCATCCGGCTCGGTCCTGCGCCCCGACAGGGCGCTGCCGGTAGATCCTAAGGTGAGGTCGACTGCTCGCGAGATTTATGACGAGGTTAAGGATTTGCCGATCATATCGATGCATGGGCACGTCCCGGTCGAAACATTTCTGGAGAACAGTCCCTTTGCGGGCCCCTCGCAACTATTGATCACGCCAGATCACTACCTTTGTCGAATGCTCTATTCGCAGGGCTACAAACCGGAGGATTTGGGTGTCGGTATCGGTAGCTACTCAGATGAGGAGGGGCGGGCGATCTGGCGCCGGTTCTGCGAAAACTGGAAACTATTCCGGGGAACACCGACGCGCTATTGGCTAGAAGACGAGTTGGCAACCGCTTTTGGGATAACAGAGGCACCTTCGGCTGAATCGGCCGGCCGGTTGTATGAGCAGATCAGCGCTACGCTGGCGAAGCCGAGTTTCCGCCCTCGTGAACTGCTCGATACCTTCAACATTGAAACCATCTCGACGACGGACCCAGCCTCTTGCGACCTTAAGAAGCACGCTGAACTACGCAGACAAGGGTGGGGAGACAGGATACTTCCAACCCTCAGGCCGGATGCCGTAATCGATCTCAACCATGCGAGTTGGTCCGGGGAAATTGAAACCATTGGGGTCTTGAGTGGGGAGGACTCGACAACCTATGGGGGATACCTAGCCGCTCTCCGAGAGCGTCGGCAAGCCTTCAAGGAAACGGGGGCGCTCGCGACAGATCACGGCCCATACTCTCCTAACACAACTCCTCTTTCACCAGCAGAAGCGGAGAGAATTTTCGGTAAGAGGATGACGGAAGGGTCTGTTACTTCAGAAGAGAACGACGCCTTTGGTGCTCACATGCTGTTCAAAATGGCAGAGATGGCTTGTGATGACGGCTTGGTGATGCAGATTCACCCGGGAGTGCTTCGCAACCAGAATCGGTCTTGGCTCGCCCGCTATGGTGGAGACCTAGGATACGACATCCCCGTAAACGTTGAGTTCACAACTGCGCTAACCCCACTGCTTCAGGCATTTGGTTCTGATCCAAGGTTCAGGTGCGTGGTGTTCACCATCAATGAGACAGCCTATTCGAGAGAACTCGCACCGATGGCCGGCGCCTACGCCGCGATGAAGCTTGGCGCCCCCTGGTGGTTTATCGATTCTCCTGACGGAATGTCACGGTTCCTGAGTTCCGCGACTGAAACGGCTGGGTTCTACAACCTTTCTGGTTTTGTCGATGACACGCGTGCGTTCTGCTCGATTCCCGCCAGGCACGACCTATTCCGTCGCGCAGTCTCAGGCTATCTAGCTCGGCTTGTTGAGGAACGTAGACTATTGGTTGGTGAAGCCGTAGAGACGGCGCGAGATCTTGCGTACCGAATTCCGCAAGAGGCATATGCACCCCGTTGAGCTCCGGCGGGTTCGTTCTTGCTCTGTGTCCGACCTGGACCTGCCGAAAGGATCATCTAGCTAAACATTGGGCTTGAGACTCCGGAGTGGGACTTCGGAGAACTTGCTTTTGTCCGGTGTGAAGTCCCGCGGATGAGGGCGTGAGGACTCGCGCACACTTTGCCCTCCGACTTTGGTCTTGACGACACCACATCTGTAAACTCAAGGAGTTGTGCGTGAGCTCTGCTGACTCAATCCCACTCGTTGGCAGCGCGACCCGCAGGGGTAT
>WPCI01413274.1_pt1 | contig 31942 bp, 27 predicted proteins | sample 5399871 | NCBI WGS metagenome assembly WPCI01 (sample SAMN12869469, study PRJNA574797) | sludge metagenome | isolation source: wastewater treatment of pH7 | place: China:Beijing | collected 2019-05-20 | reverse complement strand
GTCGAAACGGTGACGTTTCTGGCGCTCATTCCAAAGCCCTCAGGCGCAGGATCGAGAAGGCGGTGAAGCGTCTGAGTCAGGGCCTTCCAGTTCGCTAGCGGCTCCCCCATCCCCATAAACACCACGTTCGTGAGGTTCGTTGGGCCTCCTGGTAGCTCTCCGCTCTCACAGGTCAGCCGAGCCTGGCGGACCTGCTCAACGATCTCTGCGGCGGAGAGGTTTCTGGTAAGCCCCATCTGTCCGGTCGCACAGAAGGGACAGGCCATACCGCACCCAGCCTGCGACGAGATGCAGAGAGTGGTCCGGCCCGGATACCGCATTAGCACGGATTCGACATTGACACCGTCGTGGAGTTGCCAGAGGTTTTTGACAGTGGTTCCTTCGTCAGCGGTCTGCTTGCTTATCTCCGTGACCAACGGGGGAAGCATTGTGGTTGCTACCCCGACCCTGTCCGCTGGGGCTAGGTCAGTCATTTCGAGGGGGTCGCCCTCGTTCCGAGCAAAATAGTGGCGGGAGATCTGGTCGGCCCTAAAAGCAGGACTGCCCATTTCCTTCGCCCATTTGCGTCTATCAGGCGCCGGGAGGTCAGCGAGGTGTGTCGGAGCCTTGCCGCGTCGTGGAGCCGCAAACTGCAACACCGGCCGCGCATCAGGAGTTACTGCTCCCTCGGGTGGCTGGTCGGTTGGGCGCACCTCGCGGCGATGTGGCCGGGTGGCTGACTGCTGGGAAGTCATATCACCAACCAAATGCAAGGGTGTAAATCAGAAAGAATGCCGGGGCTGCGAAAAGAATGGAGTCGACGCGGTCCATGATTCCCCCGTGTCCAGGCAAAATCCCCGACATGTCCTTGAGTCCCACATCTCGCTTAATCAGTGACTCTGTGAGATCGCCAAGAGTGCCAATCACCGCACCCACGACCGCCATGACCAGTGCCCACCACCAAGGGATGTCCATTACAAAGGTACCGATGACTCCAGCAACCAGGCATAGGGCGACCGACCCTGCGAACCCCTCCCATGACTTCTTCGGCGAGAGCTTAGGTGCCATCGGATGCTTGCCGAAAAGCACCCCGGCCATCCAACCACCAAGGTCGTTGCAGACCACCACCACGATGAAAAACACCAGGGGCCACGGGGTCGGCGTGTATGCCGAGATCAGTGCCACAAAAGATGCGAGAAACGGGACATAAACTGCGGTGAACACACTCGCGAGGACATCAGGCACCGGACGAGTTGGCAGTGAACTCCACGTCATTCGGTTTACGACGATCATGATTAGCGTCAAGTAGAGGGAGATCATGAGCCACCCGACAGAGCCGAATGCACCGGCCACCAGCATCGCTACGCCACCCAGGTAAACGGGGACCAACATGACTGTCATTTCCCGCCTGGCGAGCGCCCCGGCAATCTCCCATGAGGCCAGCCAAACCAGTATCCCAACTATCACCAGGAAAACTGGGCGGGCTAAGAACAGTGCTGCCGCAACGACAACGATCAGTACAACGCCTGATGCGATCGCTGCGGGAAGGTTGCGTCCGGCACGACCCGACGAGGGTAGGGGTTTATGGTCGACCGTGGGATTCGGCCTGATAACTGTGTGCAGGCGCGAAGCCTTATCTGTGCCCATGGGATGTGGATCGACTTCTGCTGCTAGACGGCCAGCAGTTCTTCTTCCTTGGAGGCCAGAGCCGCATCAACCATATCGACGTGTTCTTTAGTGGTGATCTCAAGCGCCTTCTCTGCCCGATCCGCCTCGTCCTCGCCGACATCGCCGTCCTTCTTGGCGGTCTCAATCTGATCCTTTGCCTTGCGGCGGGCTCCGCGAATTGCGATTCGACCGTCCTCGGCCCGGTTCTTCGCCTGCTTCACGTATTCGCGACGGCGCTCCTCCGTCAGCGCAGGTAGCACAACACGAATGACCTTGCCGTCATCATTGGGGTTGACCCCAAGATCGGATTCGCGAATCGCCTGGATGATCTCATTGGTCGCGTTACGGTCAAAGGGGGAAATCAGTACGGTGCGCGCCTCAGGAATATTGATTGAGGCGAGCTGTTGCAGCGGGGTCGGTGCGCCGTAATACTCAACTGTCAACTGGTTGAACATACCCGGATTCGCACGCCCTGTACGGATGTTCTGGAAGTCGTCTTGCGTCGCCTGGACTGCCTTGTCCATGCGCTCTTCGGCTTCCAACAGAATGTCGTCGATCATTGGTTTTCCTAATCTTCCTTGGCCTGAACCGTAACCAGTGTTCCGATTGTCTCACCGATTAGGGCTCTAGTTACGTTTCCCGGCTCATTCATGCCGAAGACCCTCATGGTAAGTCCGTTCTCCTGGCCAAGAGCAAAGGCGGCCGCGTCCACGACCTTGAGTCGCTTTGCCAGAGCCTCACTGTAGGTAACGTTCCTCAGTAGCTTTGCATCTGGATCCTTATGAGGATCTGCGGTGTAAACCCCGTCAACCCCGTTCTTCGCAATAAGGAGTTCGTCGCAGTGAGTCTCGAGGGCACGTTGCGCAGCGACCGTGTCGGTGGAGAAGTAGGGCATTCCTGAACCGGCACCAAAAATGACGACCTTGCCTCGTTCCATATGTGCCATGGCTCGAAGTGGCAGATATGGTTCAGCTATCTGTGTCATGGTTATCGCCGTCTGCACCCGGGTTTCGATTCCCTGCCTCTCTAGGAAATCTTGCAGGGCTAGGGCGTTAACCACCGTCCCGAGCATTCCCATGTAGTCGGCGCGGGCCCGGTCCAGACCGTTGGCTGCTAGCTCTGCACCGCGGTAGAAGTTTCCTCCTCCCACAACCACTGCTACCTCGACACCCTGATCGACTGCTGCTGCGATCTGAGCTGCGACTCCCTCAAGAACCTCTGGGTCGAGTCCGATTTCCCCACCGCCGAAAACTTCACCGGAGAGCTTTAATAGGACTCTTCTATTCGTCTTGCTTTGCGCTTCGGGCACGTGCACCTCCGTGAGGGATAACTAGGAAGAGTTTACGCGAAAGCCCTCGTCCCGAAGAACGAGGGCTCTGCGCGATTGAAACTGGCGGGTTGTCTTATGCGCCGACCTGGAAACGGACGAACTCCGTTACCTCACCGCCCTTGGACTCAAGAATCTTACCGACCGTGGTCGAAGGGTCCTTAGCGAAGTCCTGATCGACCAGAGCGTTGTCCTTGTAGAAGGCATTGAGGCGCCCCTCAACGATCTTCTCAACGATCTTCTCCGGCTTGCCTTCCTTCAGAGTGATCTCAGTAAGGGTTTGGCGCTCATTGTCGAGGACGTCCACGGGAATCACGTGGCGGGAGATCCACTGGGGCTTGAAAGCAGCCACGTGCATCGCGATGTCGTGGGCAAGGTCCTTACCGGCCTCGTTCGTCACCACGAATACCCCAACCTGCGGTGGTAGGTCGGGATTGGTCTGGTGCAGGTACAGGTCCACATAGTCACCCTGAACGCGGGCGATGCGACCGATTTCGGTCTTCTCACCAACGGTGGCTCCCATACTGTCTACCAGGTCCTTGACCGTTCCTTCACCCGCAGGCGCGGCAAGCAGCGAATCGATGTCAGCGACATCGGCAGCGACTGCAGCAGCGAGAACCTCGTTCGCGAAGTCGATAAACTTCTGATTCTTCGCAACGAAATCGGTCTCAGAGTTGACCTCAACCATGATTCCGGTCTTCGCGTCGTCGGAAACGGAAGCAACGATGAGGCCAGCGCTTGCATCGCGGCCCTCGCGCTTCGAGAGCGACTTGAGGCCCTTCATGCGAATGATCTTCATTGCCGCAGCTTTGTCCCCGTCAGCCTCGACCAGAGCGTTCTTGACGTCCATCATGCCGGCGCCGGTCTGCTCGCGAAGTTCCTTCACGTCAGCCATTGTGTAGTTAGCCATCTTTGTGGCTCCTTTCAGTCGGTCAGTGGTCGTTACTTGTCAGCCTTGGCCTCTTCGGCCTCTACGGCGACATTCGAGTCAGCAGCGTTTTTCATCATCTCTGCATTAGGGGAGCCCTGAATCTCGTCATCGGCGGCCTGATCCTCAATCGCCTCCACAGCCTCCACGGTCACAGGGACGTCAGCGACCTCTTCAGTAGCTGCCGCTTCGTCAGCGGAGGTCTCAAGCAACTCGCGTTCCCACTCGGCCAACGGCTCCGATTCAGCGGCTTCGGTCTCGCCCTTCTTCGGTGCCGAGCGTTCAATAACGCCCTCGGCGACAGCGTCTGCAATAACGCGGGTCAGCAGTCCGACGGAACGAATCGCGTCGTCGTTCGCGGGGATACCGTAGTCGACCTCTTCGGGGTCCGAGTTGGTGTCCAGCATCGCGATTACCGGGATCTTCAGCTTGCGGGCCTCGGTGACAGCCAAGTGCTCTTTGATGGTGTCAACAACCCAAACGGCCGAGGGAACCTTCTGCATGTCACGGATACCGCCAAGGGTGCGCTGAAGCTTATCCTTCTCGCGGCGCTTCATCAGCAGTTCCTTCTTGGTGAGGCCTGACGCGGCCGCGTCCTCGAAGTCGAGTTGTTCAAGTTCCTTGAGGGTCTGGAGACGCTTAGAGACGGTCTGGAAGTTGGTTAGCATGCCACCCAGCCAACGCTGGTTGACGTACGGCATGCCGACACGCGACGCCTGCTCAGCAATAGCTTCCTGAGCCTGCTTCTTCGTTCCAACAAACAGAATCGATCCACCGCGGGCGACAGTCTGCTTCACGAACTCATAGGCAATGTCGATATCAGCAAGAGTCTGCTGAAGGTCAATGATGTAGATGCCGTTACGTTCCGTGAGGATGTAAGGCTCCATCTTCGGGTTCCAGCGACGTGTCTGGTGTCCGAAGTGCACTCCGCTTTCGAGGAGTTGACGCATGGTTACAACAGCCATGATCGTCCTTTCAACTGCTTGCGCAGTCTAGGGGGCTTTAGTGCGTCAAAGACCCGAGGCGTTTCGCCCCGAATCCCTGGTTCCGAAGCCCAGATTTCGGTTGTCTATTCGGGTACCCAAACAGGTCCCAAACCCTGGTGTCACGGTCGGAGGCTCTCAGAACCGGATGGAACCAAGACCATCGCCCCGTACCCCGAACCTCGGTTCGGTAGTGACACGCGAAGTCACCCCCAAAGGGGTGCTCCGAATAGTTTAGTTCAGTCCGTCTTCTTCAAAGCACTCAGAAAATGAGCATTGGCGCACGTTGGAAGTTCTCCACAGGCCCGCGAGAGGCTTGTTTCGTGGGCGTCGATCTTGCGCCACTGTGGGTTCATGAAGGAAGAATCCAAGCGTTTCAGGGCTACGGTCTTCGGCCCGATCAGACCGTTCATCTTACTGATCGTCATGGCCTTGGCGTCGATATCGTTCAGTGTGATCCCTGCGGTAGCAACCAACCAGAAGGCAACCGGCTACTGGGTCTGGCCGACAGGGGTGCCGGTTCAGGTGACAGCTCCATTTGATCCTCCTCCAGAGCCGTGGAATTCGGGCCACCGAGGGGTGGACTTAAATGTAGCTATCGGAGAAACGATAGCTTCTCCGGCACCGGGCACAGTCGTCTACGCGGGAGTCCTCGCGGACCGGCCCGTCATCTCGATTCTCCACGCTGGGGGTCTTCGTTCAACCTATGAGCCGGTTGATCCCTTAGTCGTCGCCGGAGACACCGTCGAAGCTGGTACACCCATTGGATTGGTGTCCGAAGAAGGGGCGGGCAACCACCTGGGCCTTCACTGGGGAGCTCGATTCGGGAAGAACGAGTACATCGATCCCCTCCGAATGCTGGTCGGCCCGTCAATCCTGAAACCCTGGGATTAAGAAGTTTCCTCAGCTAAGCCCTGGGGTGGGCTCTCTTGTAGGTCTCAGCCAGCCGGCGGGCATCCACGTGGGTGTATCTCTCGGTCGTCCCCAATGAGGAATGGCCGAGATACTCCTGCACGAAACGCAGATCAGCCCCGTTTTCCAACATGTGAGTCGCGGAAGAGTGCCGCAACCCGTGGGGAGAAACCCTCTTGACCCCAGCCCTCGCGGTCAGGCGTTCAAGACTGGTCCGCACCGTGCGAGGATCCAGACGGCCGCCGCGCACCCCCAAAAAGAGCGCGTCGTTTCTTTCGTGGGCGTCTGGCAACAGTAGGTCTCGAACGTCAAGCCACTCCGAGATAGCGTCTGCTGCGGGCCGACCGAACGGAACAACCCGTTCCTTTCCTCCTTTGCCCCAGACGCGAACCCGGAGGTTAGCCCTGTCTAGGTCGCCGATGTTCAACGAAGTAAGCTCGGAGACTCGGATAGCGCTGGAATAGAGCAGTTCGAAGACGGCCCAGTCGCGCACCGCGACGGCGTGCTTCTTGCTTTTCGCCTCGTCTGCCGTAGCCAACCCACCCTCTTCCGCCTCCTCGCGCGCCTGTTCTAGCAGGTCGCTCACTGCTTCCCGCTGGAGCACCGACGGGAGTACAGAGTCGGGGGAGGCCGTTTCAAGGGCGGTTGAGGGATCAGATTCGATCACTCCCTGAGCCACGAGGTAGGCGCAGAAACTGCGAATGGAGGCGGCATTGCGTGCCACGGTCGAACGCGATTTGCCCTGCTGGACTCGAACCGCCAACCACAAACGTAGTGCACGGTAACTCAGGAGTCGATCAAGGGCAGCCGCTGGAGTCAAGTCCCAGGAATCCCGAGCCAGACCAAGGTGCTCCAGCAGTTGGTCGACGTCGGATGAGTACGACGTTGCGGTCTTCTCGGAATGGCCGCGCCGAACCACGATCTCCCGCTCCCACTGCTTAAGTGCCTGCGCTACCGTCAAGTCGGTCGATTGCTGTTCCACATCTCGATGCTACGCGGGATGGGATCGCGCCCATCCCCCTGCCGCGCTGCGCGTCACCAATCCAAGGCCCTGAAGCCCTAGCAAGCCGCCATTAACCTCGTAAACCGACAATCCTGCTTCACTTGCTACTAGCTCTGGTTTTGCTTCCCCGTCACGGGGTAACGCGTCCCAGGTCCTTCGCTCTATCGGATCTGCGCGAGCCAGCGCGATAGGAAGCTTGCCCCCTGATCGACTCCGCTCAGTGAAGAGCGACTGCTGATACCCCTCCTGGTTTTCAGAAACATCGAACCCTGAGCCGGTCATAGTCATCACATCACTAACTGACGCGAGGAGGTTCGCACCGTCTGCGATCAGTCGATTAGTTCCGGTTGAGGCTCCTGAGGTAATCGGACCGGGGACCGCGCCCACCTCCTTACCCAGTTCAGCCGCACGATTTGCTGTCGCCAGAGCGCCAGAGCGGGAGCTGGCCTCCACCACGACCGTGGCGTCTGCGAGCGCCGCAATAATCCGATTCCGTTCAATAAAGCGCCACCTTGCGGGACGAAAGGAAGGCGGCATTTCGGAAACCAACCCACCACCACAGTCGAGCATCTGTTTAAACATGGAGTGGTTGCCGGCTGGATATAGGTTGTCGAGTCCTCCGCAAAGGACGGCAACTGTTGGGCAGAGTTGATTAGACAAGTTATCGGGTTGTTGTCGACCGCGGATCGCACCGCGGTGAGCAGCCGCATCAATTCCGTATGCACCCCCGGAGATCACGGCGCATCCTGCGGTGGCGAGGTCGAAAGCAAAGTCGGTGGCTATGGCGTTCCCGTAGGCCGTCGAGGCCCGGGCCCCAACCATCGCAACCGCGATTTGCGTCTCCGTTGGGAGTTTCCCGAGCACCCACAGCGCATGGGGTCGCCCCACTCCCAAATGTTCTAGCCGGGAAGGCCACTGCGGGTCCGAGGGGATAATGATTCGTCCTCCCAGCTTCTCTATCCGGCTCAACTCATCGGTAAGCATCAACTGAGAGATCCTCAGATGCACTCTTTCGTGCACCACGCCCCAGGACCCCGGTTCTCCGACCTGAGGATCGGCGTACGGAGTCGTTGCCCACGCTAGTGCTCGGTTCGGACCTAGCTTCTCTACCAACTGACCCACGCGGTGGTCCGCCGGTTCCGCGATGCCGCTCCACGCAGCCCGTGCCATTCGCTCGTCGAGCGCAAGGGCCTCGTTCGCAGTCAGATCCATGATGGAACTCCCTCCGCCATGCCCCTCAGCTTCATTGCGAGTGAGAAGTCATCTGTGTTTGGTTTGGCTCGACCAAAGAAATCAGAGCTCGACCAGGCCATTCGCAGGACACGATCAGCTCCTCGAAGCGAGAGGATTCCTCGTTCAACTAAACGTTCGAGTTCTCGCGTGTAGGAACTCGATAGCTGTTCACTCTGTCGGATGAACCTACCGGGAACCTCTCCGTTTATGTTCCAGGGCGTCTCTCTGAGTCGATACGCGCTTCTCTCCCGCGCCAAGGCCACCATTCCCGCGACCGTTTCCGTATCCGTCGGGGCCGAATGAATCAAATCCAGACGTTGCGGCCGATCCACGTGCACCTGGAGATCGACGCGGTCCAAAAGAGGACCGGAGAGTCGGGATCGGTAGAGCCCGATACGGTGCGGAGAGCAGTGGCAAGCTTCTGCTTCTCCCGATAGCGCGCCACCGCAGGGACAGGGATTGGCCGTCATCACCAGTTGAAACCTGGCGGGGAACGTCACCTGGGCCTTGGCTCGATGGACGGTGACCTGGGACTGTTCGATCGGCTGCCGTAGCGCATCGAGGGTCCGCTGCGAGAATTCGGGGGCCTCATCTAGGAGCAGGACACCCGCGTGAGCGAGGGAAACCGCACCCGGACGAATTGGGTTGCCTCCACCGATCAGGGAGATCATCGTCGCGGAGTGATGTGGCGCCTCAAGTGGTGGCCGACGTACCAGGGATAAGGGACGCTCCCCCAGAGTCGAGACTATCTCTCCCCCGATTGTTCCTCCCAAAGCGGATCCGACTGAACGAAGCGCTGTTGCTACCAGGGCATCGGAAGGGCTTAGGTCCGGGAGAATGCCCGGCAGTCTTCTGGCCAGCATTGTCTTACCGGCACCCGGTGGCCCGTGGAAAAGTAGATGATGTCCACCGACCGCCGCCATGGTCAACGCAAGCACAGCGTCTTCCTGACCGCGAACGTCCGCAAGATCAGGCTCCTCGCTATTCCGATCGAGTCGGGCCTCTGACGCCAAAGAAGTCTCCGAACCACTATCTTGGGCTCGATGAGCACCAAGTGCCTTCAGGTTCTCCCACGGAATAGTGCCCTCCCCGCGACTTTCCCGCTGGCCGTCTGCGCTCGGGCTGAAGGCCGCCAGAAGCTCGTCAAGATGGGCGCAACCAACTACTTCGAGTTCTTCCAATAGTCTCGCTTCTGCTTCGTTCTCCGGGGCGACAACAATGCGCCCGAAGCCGTTCGCTACTGCGGCGGCGGACACCGGTAGCACCCCGGAGACGGGAAGCAGTGAGCCATCAAGCCCCAGTTCAGCCATGTAGACGGTGTCAATCCCAGCCACCTCGGGCAGTATCCTCCGGGCGATGAGCATCGACACAGCAATGGCCAGGTCAAAACCTGAACCGGCTTTTGGCAGGTCAGCGGGGGTGAGGTTTACGGTGACGCGCTCGTTGACCGCGCCTATTCCACAACTGAAAAGTGCCGCCCGAACCCTCTCTTTAGCCTCGCGTAATGAAGCGTCAGGTAACCCGACCAGAGTGGTCCCAACCAGACCTGGACCGATGTGCGTCTGCACTTCTATCGGAACGCCCGCCAAACCTTCAAGAGCGACTCCGTAAGAGCGTGCCAGCCCACTCATTGCGCGACATCCTGTAGCCAAGCGAAGAGGGGTTCGCGTCCCTCTCGCAGTCCGACTCCCAGTACGTCAAAGCGGCAGGTGCGCCAGCCGCCGTGGGATCGCATCCACGCTAGAGCGAGGCGGCGAAGCCGATCAAGCTTTTGCCGATCGACCGCAGCGAGCGCCGACTCCGGCGGTAGCCACCGCCTCGTCTTAACTTCGACGAAGACAACAACTCCGTCGCACTCAACGACCAGATCCAGTTCACCGTGCCTGCCGTCGTGCCAGTTCTGATCGAGGACCGCGTATCCCTGGGAGACCAGGAAAACGGCGGCGGCCCGCTCCCCTGCCCGACCAACGCTCTTCCGGTCGGGCTTCTCCCGCTGTCTAGTTGCTGTCTCTGAGGTGCTCACCCAGAAAGAATGCCCGGACAACTAGGGAGCCACGAGACACCCTGTGCAGAACCCCCAAGACTCAAACCAGAAGAATAACCCCTGTGGAAAAGTGATCGGCACGCCCGACGGAAACGATCGAGGAGCGATTATCGACCTCGCGAAGCGCGGAAGATCTAGGAACCTTGGCGAAGTGCCACGCCCGAAAGAAACGATCGAGGAGCGATTATCGACCTCGCGAAGCGCGGGAGATTTAAGAGCCCGCAGACGTTCCGGCGGGCGCGGCACGATGACAGCGGGCGCGGCGCTATGGCGGCAGGCGTTTCGTCAGGCGTGGCCCGAAAACTATGGGTTCGGGATCTCCAAATCCGGCTTTGAGAGCTCCTCGACGTTCACGTCTTTGAACGTCACTATCCGCACAGACTTCACGAACCGTGAGGGCCGGTAGATATCCCAGACCCACGCATCGGTCAGGGTGATATCAAAGAAGATGTCGTTGCCAATCGGCCGCGCTTGCAACTCCACTGCGTTACACAGATAGAAGCGCCGCTCGGTCTCAACCACGTAGTTGAATAGCTGGACGACGTCGCGGTACTCGCGGAACAACGCAAGTTCAGAGTCGTTCTCATAACTCTCTAGTTCCTCGGCGCTCACGACCCACCTTCATTCGTCAAACTGTTCTCACCCGCTAGTCCGGGAAGGTTCCATCCCAATCGGTGCCGTCTTGAAGGGCCCATAGCCCGCAACGCCTCAATGTGGGACGGGGATGCGTATCCCTTGTTCCGCGCCCAATCGTACCCGGGATCGGCAATGGTCCCCATGTATCGGTCACGCGAGACCTTCGCTAGCACCGACGCTGCTGAGACCACCGACGCATCGCGGTCAGCCTTGATCCGAATGGCCACATCTATGCCCAAGGCTTCGATGCTTGAGCAACCTTCGATGGACGAGTCAAGCGTCGAGAAGAGGTCCGGTTCAGGGGTTTTCAACCAGTTGTAGTTGCCGTCCAAGAGGATACAGATGCGCTCAGTTCCGCTAATCGGAGGAAGGAGTGTGGCGATGGCGCGTAGGCCCGCAAGCCGAAGAGCCCACGTCAAACCTTGTTTGCTCACCTCATTTGGACTCGACCAGCCCACGGCTCCAGAGACAATCCACTCACGGATTGAAGGGACGAGGGCTTGACGTTTAGCCGCGTTCAATAGCTTTGAGTCAGCGAGTCCTGCCGGGGCCGTGCCCGTGCCCCGCGAGACGACTGCGGCACCCACAGCAACCGGCCCGGCGAGGGCACCGCGCCCCACCTCGTCCATCCCGATTACCACGTCGTACCGTTCGAGCAGTTCTATCTCGATCTGACGGGTTGGTAGGACCGGACTCACGGCTCTGGCACCGCCGCAAACACGTCACGATTACCGAGTGAAGACCACTCGCTGACGGGCCATATTTCGGCCCAGGCACGCCCAATGACGGCGCTCTGATCGATGGTGGCCTCGTCGCCCTTGAAGTAGTGATAGACGGAGTCTGCAGAGTTGCTGCGGTTGTCTCCCATCACCCACAGTCTGCCCTCGGGCACCACAACCGAGAACTCCGGTGCGCTTCTAGTTTCAGGTTCAAGCAGATAGGGCTCGTCAATCGAAACCCCGTTCACCTGCAAACGCCCATCGGCGTCGCAGCAGGAAACCGTGTCACCACCGGTGCCGATGATCCTCTTGACCAGGACCTGTTCGCCGTCGGGGGGAACGAGTCCCAAGAACTCGCCGATTGCCCTGATGGGGTTCGACCCTCCCGCAGGAACCTGTTCCATCCAGCCTTCCGTGTCTTCGAACACGACGACATCGCCCCGCTCGACCTCTTTTCCCAGAACTGGGATGCGGTTCACGGCGATGCGCGAGCCGGACTGCAGGGTGTTGTTCATTGACTCCGACGGAATCTGGTACACCTGCACAACAAACATTCGTAGCAGGACCGCGATAACTGCGGCTCCCGCAAAAATGATCAGCAGTTCCAACAGCCAACTAAACGGGCGCGAGCGCTCGTGAGGAACATCCTGCTTCTTCATAGACTGGCGTGAAGGGAAAGCTCCCTCAGGTTCAGTCAAGCCGCCCTCGATGGGTATAGCAAACCCCCCGTGACTAGGCGACGAATGGAGAGGATGGAACGAGGAAGCTGTCGTCTCCTCGTCCTCTGTATTTCGCACGCTATCCAGTCTATCGGGGGGTGGCTCAGGTGACCGGCTACTTGGCTTCGCCGACTCGCTTCTCGCGAATCTTGGCGGCCTTACCCTGTCGATCGCGCAGGTAGTAGAGCTTTGCACGGCGCACGTCACCGCGCTGCGCTACCTCGATCTGCTCAATCGTCGGTGCGTGCACAGGGAATGTGCGCTCAACGCCAACGCCGAAAGAAACCTTACGAACGGTGAACGTTTCAGTGAGACCGCGGCCTTTACGAGCGATAACGACGCCCTGGAAGATCTGGACACGGCTGCGATTGCCTTCCGTGACCTTGACGTGCACCTTTACGGTGTCACCGGCACGGAACTTGGGGATATCGTCGCGCAGTGAGGCGGCGTCAACTGCATCAAGCTTCTGCATGATTACTCCTTGTCACCGGCGCCGCAGGTCGAGGCGACAAATCTCGAACTCCACTGCCCAGGCAACAGGTTCGACTTCTGTTTGTGGGCCACTTCAGTGGCGTCCCCCTGCGGCAGGATTCGCCGAAGTGCCCGGTGATCAAGTTTGCCACAGAGCCGATCAGGCAACCAGCGCGAAAGCCCGGAACACGGGACTATACCGAGGTGAGATCAAGCACGAAGACGTCGTCCAGGTGTTCGCGGCCGCCAACTATGAACGTCCGCTTCCCCGCCTTGACGAAGCCGTGGTGTCTATAGAACTTAGCGGCCCGGTAGTTGCCTCGATTGGTCCCCAGGACGATGGCTTCCGGATTCCATGTTGTGAGCGCATCTTCGATCGCGAACTCAAGCACTGCTCCGGAGATGCCCGACCCGTGCCAGTCTGGGTCGGTGTAGCACTTTGACAGGTAAGCGGAGCGCTCTGGAATCTCAGTTCCGCCCACCTCGTCCAAATCGACCTCGGGCAAGGTCAGGGTGTACGCGACCATCTGCTTGTTCACCTCAGCCACGCAGATCCGTGCCCCTTCGGCGACCATCGCGGCAATCGCTTCCGGGCTCAAACTCGTTCGAACAAAGTCTTCAATCTCCTCGTCCGGAGTTCCAGGCGGACATGCCAGTGGGAACGTTCGCCCAGCCAGGTCAGACACCCGTTGAATCTCTGCTTCAGACGGCTCCAGCACCCGAAAACTCACGGATGCCCTGCGAGGTTGGAGCAGAATTCCTTCGCGTGCCAGCACTTCCCGGTCGCGCTTGTCCAGCGAGCTCGGCTGCTCCAGGAGTTTTTCGATCATGTCAGGCCTGCGCTGTGCCGTCTTCTCCAATGCCCGATCCCTCCGCCATCTTGCAATGCGCCCGTGATCACCACTGAAGAGAACGCCCGGGATCTCACGGTCCCTCCACTGCTTCGGTCTGGTATATGCCGGATACTCCAGCAGCCCCGCTTCCGAGTGAGACTCTTCGACGAGGGAATCCGGGTTTCCAACGACCCCGTCAATTAGCCGCGAGACTCCTTCAACCAGAGCCAGGGCAGCCACCTCTCCCCCATTTAGAACGTAGTCACCAAGGGAGAACTCGAGTACCTCCACACTCTCCATTCCACCTGCGTAGTGCTCGGCCACCCGGGCGTCAACACCCTCGTACCTGCCGCAGGCAACGATTATTTGGTCCGCGGAAGTGAGGTCCTCAAGAAGACGCTGGTTTAGGGAGATGCCGCTGGGAGTCGGAATCGCGAGGACCACCCGGAACGGGCTTGGAGATTCGCCCTCGTCCGCCGCGGCCTCCTTTATCGAAGCGTCGATTGCTTCACCCCAAACATCGGGGCGCATGACCATCCCCGCACCGCCACCCGCGGGGGTGTCGTCAACTGCGAGGTGTTTCCCGATCGCGTGATCACGCAGATTATGAACGTGGATCTGCAGGGCACCGTCCTGCTGGGCTTTTCCGAGGAGGGAAAGCGACAGGGGGGCGAAATACTCCGGGAATATGGTGATCAGGTCGAAGCGCATTGCCCTAGTCGAACAGCCCTTCTGGGGCGTCAACGACGACGCGCCTGTCCGTTATGGAGACCTCCGGGACTATCTCAAGCACGAAGGGGACCATCACGTCAGTGCCGGAATGATCAACCAACAGGAAGTCGTGCGCCGTGCCCTGGGCTAGTCCGGAGATCGTTCCCAGGGGTTCACCGTCCGGAGTCACTACTTCAAGACCAACAAGTTGATAGGGATACCAGGCGTCTTCTTCCTCGACCTCGGGTGTCATGAGGTGTGCCCCTCGCAGGGCTTCTGCCTGCTCGCGAGTCTGGACCTCTGCGAAGTGGAGTATCTGCCGTCCTGAATGAACGTGGGATGCGTCTATTGTTAGGGTGCTCGGAACGCGCGCAAAAGCGCCCGGGGATACAGCTGGCACTGCATCTCCACGGGCGCTTCGCAGATATAACTGTGAACCCACTTCAAAGACCTCGTCAGCGCGGTCTGTGCGAACCTCGACGAATACTTCGCCCTTTAGTCCGCGCGCTGCGCCGATGATTCCGGCCAGAACTAGGTTGTCGCTCACTGGCCCGAGTATTACTCGACTACGTCGACTCGAACCGAACCCGAACCCTTGATCGCCGACATCACAGTGCGGAGTGCACGTGCGGTGCGGCCCCCGCGCCCAATGACGCGTCCCAGGTCATCCGGGTTCACGCGGATCTCAAGCAACTCACCGCGTCGAGTGTTCCGCGAAGTCACGCGTACATCCTCGGGATTATCAACAATCCCGCCGACCAGGTGCTCAAGTGCGTCAGCAAGCATGCTTACTCAGCATCCTTAGGGAACTCTTCCGGGGTTGCTTCGTTGGCGGCCTCCTCGGCTGCCAGGGTAGCGGCGGTGTCCTCGGCAGCGGCAGCCTCATCAGCCTTGACTGCGGCGTCCGCAGACTCTTCGGCCTTCACTGCGGCTTCCTTGGCCTTGGACTCAGCAGCCTTTGCCTTGGTCTTCTGCGCCTTGTCCTCGGCGGCCTTGATAGCTGCCTGACGTTCCGCTTCCTTATCCTCGTCCGCAACCTTGATGCGTGAGACGACGTTCTCCTTGCCCGCAGCGCGAGCCAGGTCACCGTTTAGGGAAAGTAGACGACGAGCGGTGTCGGACGGCTGTGCACCAACACCCAACCAGTAGACGGCACGCTCTGAGTCAATCTCGATCTTCGAGGGATTCGGCTTCGGATCGTAAGTTCCGATTTCCTCAATCACACGACCGTCACGCTTCTTGCGTGAATCGACGACAACAACGCGGTAGTAGGGGTTGTGGATGGAACCCATCCGCTTCAAACGAATTCGAACTGCCACTTGAGTGGTATCTCCAAATCTAGAAATTTTGAGTCCGGGCGGTTCCCGGTGGGTCACGGTACCGACAGGCCTCGGCTGGACAAGCTCAAAGCGGAAAGAGAGGGGTCCACTCAGCGCAAGTACAAGTGACAAGTGTAGCTAGCCCGAGAGGAGGCAAGCCACCTGAGGCAGGTTTTCCCCCGTGGAATCGGTCACCAGCGAGACTTCTCAAGACCCTACATCCCCGAGAGGAGTCGCTTCAGGTCATCCGGAAGTGAGTCCAACGTCTCACGCGAAGGCGGTTCAGGTTCGGGCTGCTGCAAACCAAAAGCTGAACCCTTGACCTGCGGCTCGGCGGCGCTCTTCCTCTGTGAAGGCGGCAGAAGGGCCTCAAGCTCTTGTTGCTTCCGCTTCGCTGGATTTCCCGAACGGGCCTTCTTTGCGACCTTACGCTTCTGAGCCTGAGCTTTCCTGGCCTGCTCCCGCTGCTTTGCGCGTCCACCGCCTCCACCGCGAGCCATCGCGGCAAAGTCGGGCGCGCCTCCGGGACCCATGGCTCCGCCCATTTGAGCCATCATTGTCTTTGCACCCTCAAAGCGTTTGACCAGGCCGTTGACATCAGTAACGGTGGTGCCGGAACCCTTCGCGATTCTCGCTCGACGCGAACCATTGAGGATCTTCACATCCTGGCGCTCGGCCGGGGTCATTGATCGGACAATGGCCTCGACCTTATCAACCTCACGCTCATCAAAGCTCTCTAGTTGGCTGCGCATCTGGCCCATCCCGGGCATCATGCCCAGGACCTTCTTCATTGAGCCGAGTTTCTTCACCTGTTGCAGTTGCGCAAGGAAATCATCCAGGGTGAGTTCACCGGACATGACCTTAGCGGCCATCTTCTCGGTTTCTTCCTGGTCAAACTTGCGTTCAGCCTGCTCGATCAGGGTGAGAACATCACCCATATCGAGAATGCGCCCGGCCATTCGATCCGCGTGGAAACGCTCGAAGTCATCCAGACCTTCACCCGTTGAGGCAAAAAGGATCGGAGCGCCCGTGACACCTCGCACCGACAGCGCAGCGCCACCGCGGGCGTCACCGTCCAGCTTCGACATGACAACGCCGGTAAAGCCAACGCCATCGCGGAATGCCATCGAGGTTTGGACGGCATCCTGGCCCACCATGGCGTCAAGGACGAACATGATCTCGTGAGGATTGACGGCGTCCCGAATCTGACGGGCCTGTTCCATCATCTCCTGGTCGACACCCAGTCGCCCGGCGGTGTCAACGATTACGACGTCAATCCCGTTTTCGATTGCGTACTGGAGGCCGCTGCGAGCCACCTGAACCGGGTCACCCACACCGTTGCCAGGCTCGGGAGCCCAAACCTGAACCCCAGCTCGCTCACCAACAACCTGTAGCTGATTCACTGCATTCGGGCGCTGCAGGTCGGAAGCAACTAAGAGAACCGACTTGTCGTTCTCGCGGAGCCACTTTCCGAGCTTCCCAGCGAGTGTGGTCTTACCTGCTCCCTGAAGGCCCGCCAGCATGAAGACAGTGGGCCCGCGCTGAGCAAATACCAGCTCGCGGGTTTCACCGCCAAGGATTTCTACCAGTTGGTCATGAACCACCTGGACGACCTGCTGGCCGGGGTTCAGCGCCTTTGATCGGGTCGCTCCGTATGCCTGTTCCCTCACCTGAGAGATGAAATCGCGAACAACCGGAAGCGCCACGTCCGCGTCAAGTAGCGCTCGGCGAATCTCACTTAGGGTTTCGTCTACGTCGGCCTCGCTGAGGATACCCTTTCCGCGCAGGCGCTTGAAAGAGTCACTCAGACGGTCTGAAAGCGTGTTGAACACAGTTCTCCTCTTAGGTTTCGACTAGAGACTACCGCAGACTAATCCCCGATAATCGCGTCAACGAATCCTTCCGGGTCAAAGGGTGCTAGGTCATCAGGCCCCTCGCCCAGGCCCACCAGTTTCACCGGAACCCCAAGTTCTCGCTGAACAGAGACGACGATCCCGCCCTTCGCCGAACCGTCAAGCTTCGTCAAGACGATGCCGGTTATCCCAACAACCTCGCTAAAGACCTGCGCCTGCCTCATCCCGTTTTGCCCGGTGGTCGCGTCGAGAACCAGCAAAACTTCCTCAACGGGAGCCTGCTTCTCCATGACCCGGCGAATCTTGCCGAGCTCGTCCATGAGTGTGGCCTTGGTCTGGAGTCGACCGGCAGTGTCGACAATGACCACGTCAGCGTCGGTATCAACGGCTTCCTTCACTGCCTCGAACGCGACCGAGGCCGGGTCGCCGCCCTCGCGGTCTGAGGATATGACCGGCACCCCGACCCGGTCACCCCAGGTCGTCAACTGCTCAGCTGCGGCAGCCCTGAAGGTGTCGGCTGCCCCGAGGACGACCGACTTGTCTTCGGCTCGCAACAGGCGAGCCAATTTGCCGATAGTGGTGGTTTTACCAGTACCGTTTACGCCTACCACCAGCACCGCCGCAGGTAGTTCTTCACCGCTGTTGGACGAGGGCTTCGCGAGGTTCAGCGAGCGATCTGTGTCAGTTCCAACCAGCGCAAGCAGTTCCTCCCTCAGTACCGCCTTCGCTTCGCCTGAGGAAAGATTCCCGCGCACCTTCGCTTCGGTCCGCAGTCGGGTCATTATCTCTTCAGTTGGCCCCATGCCAACGTCCGCCAGAAGTAGGGTCTCCTCGATTTCTTCCCAGTCAGACGCTGAAAGATCGCCGCGGGAGAAGACAGAAAGTAGCGCGTTTCCAATGGATCCAGACTTCGCCATACGGGAGCGAAGTCGCTGCATTCGGCTGGTTACTGACTCCGGAACCTCAAGTTTCTCGGCTTCTTCAGCTGGTGTCTCTGCCTCTTCTTTGGCCGCCTCCGGTTTCTCAGATACTGGCGGCTTGGTCTCGACCTCGACTGAAGAAACACCCTCTGGGACAGATCCGCCACGCTTTCCTCTGGAGACAATGAACCAAACGATGAAGGCAACCAGCAGTAGCACCAAGACGACGACAAGGATGCCAACTGGTGTCTGCAGGAACTGGGCGAAATCGTTCAAGACAATTCCTTTCAGTCTTCAGGAGGGAGAGAGTCCCTGAAGTCTTTAATCCGGGGAACGTACTTGCGCCACTCCCCCTCTGGACGTGGTTCTGACAGGTAGCGCAATCCGCCGATCCACTCGCCCAGTTGCTCCGGCTCAGAGGCGACAGGTACGGCGGTGGTGGGCTCAATATCCTCGTCGTACTCATCGAAGATCCGCATGCTTTCCGCAGGCGATTCTTCCTCGACCAGGTCTTCCTGGGTCTCAACGATTGCCACACTGGGAGAGGGCGGCGGAGGAGGAAACTCCACGGCGAACTTGGGCTCGGGTCCTACCGACGTCTCAGGTTCGACTTCAATCCCCGACTCCGCCACACTCAACGACTCAGGCATAGGTTCAGACTCGAACGCGGCCTCAATCTCAGGCTCCCCCGCAACCACAGACTCGGCCACTATCGCGATCTCGGATTCGGGCTCAATCTCCGGCTCCGTGACACTCGCAGATTCGAGCGGCTCAGCTTCGGCGCTTTCAGCCGCCTCACGTTCGGCCTGTTCCCTTGCCGCCTCTTCCGCGGCGAGCTTTCGCTCGCTGCGCTGGGCGTTCCAATCCCCGTAACGCGTCTGAAGTGTCGCCCATGTGCCGGCAAGCGTCTTCGCTACCGTGGCCCAGAACTGCCCCGGCTCAATCTCGGGGACCGGACTAACTTCGGCTGGCCCGGGGTTCCAACTGCCGATCAGGCCCAGGTCCTGCTTCTCATCAAAGGTGAGCTGAGGTTCCTCGGGCTTCTCCGGTTGGTAGCCAGAGTTCTCGAAGTAGTTGTAGCTCCCGTCGAAGTCTTCCCACACGACCTCTGCCTGTTCGAGATCTTGGAGGGACTCATCGTGAGCCAAGACCGAGACGCGCTCCGGCATAAAGCCAGCCTCTGCCACCGGCCGTGTCAGCTGCGCCTGGGTTGGTCGATACGTCTCTGGTGCGGGACTGTAGTAGGTGACATAGGGGTCGTCCATTAGCTCACTGAATGAGACCACGCGAGGCTGTACCGGCTCACCCTTGAGCGTCTTCATTCCCGCTCGCTTCAGGTCATAAGCGTTCTCTTGCCACTGAAGGCGCCAGGCGCGGGTCGGCTTTTGCATCAAAGCGGCACCGACGATTATGACCATTGCAACGAGCAACAGCACCACAATCACCAGTAGCACGAGTGCGCGACCACTAACCACAGCTGTACCGTCCAACCCTTCTTTCAGCGAACGAGAACTAACCCGCCCCTATTATCCCCGGCAGACAGGCTATCGGGAAAGACGACCTTTTCACCCTGGAAGACTGAGATCAGTCATCCATTCGGTGTGACACCACTGCCGTGACGCCACCCTTCATTGAAACACCGTAGAGCGCATCAGCGATTTCCATCGTCCGTTTCTGGTGTGTGATTATCAGCAACTGGCTCTCGTCACGCAGGTCTTCGAACAAGCTCAGAACCCGCGAGAGGTTCATATCATCCAGTGCGGCCTCGACCTCATCCATCACATAGAACGGGGAGGGACGCGCCAGGAAGATGGCGATCAGGTACGCGAGAGCGGCAAGTGACCGTTCCCCACCGCTGAGTAGCGAAAGACGGGTCACCTTCTTTCCAGAGGGACGCGCGTAGATCTCAACGCCGGTAGCCAGAGGGTCCTCGGGGTCCGTGAGTTCCAGTCGTCCCGTACCACCGGGAAACAGGCGCTCAAACACTTTGGAGTACTGCTCTGAAGTGTCCTCAAACGCGGAGTTGAAAGAGGCCTTGACCTGTGTGTCGACGTCGCGAATCAACTCCAGTAGATCAGCCTTCGAACGGTTCAGGTCCTCAATCTGCTCAAGTAAGAAATCCAGCCTGGACTGTAGTGCTGCGTGCTCCTCAACGGCGAGCGGATTGACAACCCCGAGGCGCTGCAGTTCCCTTTCAGCGCGGCGCAGTTGCTCGGCGGCGGTGGCCCTATTGAAGGGAACATCCTCCGAGTCTTCTTGCTCACTCGACCAAGGGTGTTGCGGACCGAAGTCACGAATAAAGTTCTGGACTTCCTCAGGGAGCTCGTCCGTGGGCCGCCCAGTCTCCTCGCCGCCGATTGCTGCATCCAAACGGAGAAAGCCAAGCACTTGTCCGACCAGGTTCATGTGCGATCCCTGGAACTGAGCAAAAGCAACCTCGCTTTGCAAAAGGTGTTCCCGGGCACCACCACGAGCGGCTTCCAAACCTTGCAGTTGATTACGTGCAGCGTTTGCCTCCGACTCCGCGACCTGGCGGGCTTGCATGACCTTTTCCCTCGCACTCGCGCAGCGATCAGCCCCAGCTTCGCTGGTGCGCGATGCTTCGCGGGCGCGCTCGGAGATCTGCTCGCCGCGCTCCACTATGACCTTCGCCTTCGACTCTCTCCTCAGTTGGCGCTCACGGTCCTCCCGAAGTCGTACCGCCTGAGTTTGAAATGCCCGCACCTGGCGTTCCATTGCGCTACTGCGTTCTGCTGCGACGTGTGCTGTCATTCGGGCATTGCTGTCGGCTTCGCGCGCCCGTTCCAGGGCGTCCTCTTTTTGCGCTAGCTCGGCCCTTGCCTCGGAAAGAAACACCTCGGCGGATTGCGGCTGAGCCGGAGCGTCGCCCCCGGTCAGGCTCTGATACTGCGACTCTGCCGCCTGCTGAGCGGTAACTGCGCGCGCGACGGACTGGGTTGCTCGCTCAAGGTCTTGCGCTGCAGCGTGGTGCAGAGCAGAGACCCTGGCGCGCTCCTGGGCTTCCTCCGCCCTTTGCGCATCGCTGGCGCGGAGCGTCTCTAGAGCCGACTCGCGGGCGGCGCGTGCTTCAGACAAAGCTCCCCGTGCGGTAGCTGCAATGACAGAGACCCGCTCTAACTCCTTTTGTGCGCGATCCGCGTCGGCGTATGCGTCCTCGTAGTCAGCTCGCAGTCGAAGAGTCGAGGTTCCAGTCTGTCCGGGGAGCTTGACCGAATGCTTCGTAAAAATCATTCCGTCGGGGGTGGCGGCTCTGCGCGCACCCGCTGCCTGCTCCGTTAAGACTTCGGCAACTGCATCGAGGCTCTCGCAAAGCCAGCAGTCGCCAAGAAGTTCATGAACAGTAGCGATCAAGTCTGCGGGGGCTTCTATCACCGAGAATACCGGAACGGCACCCTCTCGCCGAGGTGCAACCTCGAGCTCATCCTCAGCCGCTGTCGATGAAGACGGCTGGACCATGCCCGGTACCGGTTGTTCATCTCCCTCACCGAATGAGAAGTCAGAGGGCAACATCGAGCGTAACGGTCCACCCGCGCTCATGACGCGCGCCTCAGCCATCGGCCCTAGAAGCGCGGTCACAGCATCTTCCCAACCGCGTTCAACTCGGATCTGAGATGAGAGTGTTCCCTGGGACGAGGACAGAACCCGCTTAGTCCAATCGGCCCGCGGCGAGCCTGCCGCGCCCTCGGAAACACTTTCAACCCGGTTAAGTGATCGGGCGAGTGTTTCCCGTCTTGAGATCTGGGAAGAGAGTTCCTCACCCGCAGTTCGTTCGTCGCGTTCGGCTATCTGCCCTGCGTCACGCGCCTTCTGCTCGGCTTCCGCCGCCGCTTGATACTGGGCCTGGGCTCCCTGGCTTGACTCCGTGATTGAGTCCTGTTCCCCTTCAGGCTCAGGGACACCAGCCAGGCGCTGCTCGGCGGAGCCCTGAGAAGCTCGCGCCTGCTTCAGTTGCTCCTCTGCTGCTGCCAGAGCCGCGGAAGCTCGTTCAATCCGTCCCTGGTGCTCCCCAAAGGCCCGCTGAATTCTCTCCAGTTCGAGCTGTTGCTGGTAGAGGTCCTTCCTCGCCTGCTCAGCCTCGATTTGCCGGGCGCGACGTTCCGTCTCAACCTGCGCTGCTGCGGTAGCCGCCTCGGTCGCCTTTTGCTTGGCTTCAACTGCCTCAGCCTCTGCCTCACCCGCCCGCTTAGCTGCGATCTGGACTGCGTCGTCAGTTATGGCGGAGGGCACCCTCCCGGCGCTGGCGGCGCGCTCAGTAGCGATTTCTGCTAGTGCTGTGAGCCGCCCAGACAGTTCTCGGTAGTCACGGTAGTGGTCGGCAATGACCTGAACCTCTGCGGAAAGCCTATCCACCTCAGACTGTTTCGTGTCGGCCTGTTGTTGGAGGACGCGAATCTGTCGTTCCATGTCCCCGCTGGATTCTCGAAGATTGTTCAGCGCGGCCCGTTCACGTTCGAGGCGTTCGCCCGAGTCGACCAGGTCAGCTGCTAGTAGCCGCGCACGAGCGTAATCCAAGCGCTCTCTGACGCCCGCGGCCTCGCGCGCGGCCTTCGCCTGTCTTGCTAGGGGGCGTAGTTGGCGGCGGATTTCCTCGGTTAGGTCAAGGACACGAACCAGGTTCCCGTCCATTGTCTCTAGCTTGCGCAGAGCCCGTTCTTTGCGTCGCCGGTGCTTGGCGACCCCGGCAGCCTCGTCAATGAAGGCTCGTCTGTCCTGCGGGGTTGCGGTCAGTACCGTATCCAGCTGGCCCTGACCCACGATCACGTGCATCTGGCGTCCCAGGCCGGTGTCAGAAAGCAACTCTTGGACGTCAAGGAGGCGTACCTGCTGTCCGTTGATTGCGTACTCCGAACCACCGGAACGGAACATGGTCCGTGAAATCGTCACCTCGGAATACGAAATCGGGAGTTTACCATCCGAGTTATCAATCGTTAGTTCAACCTGAGCCCTACCAAGTGCGGGTCGCCCCGCCGAACCAGCGAAGATAACGTCTGCCATGTTGCCGCCACGCAACGACTTTGCGCCCTGCTCTCCCATAACCCAGGCGAGTGCGTCAACGACATTTGATTTACCCGAACCGTTCGGACCAACCACCGCCGTGATACCCGGTTCGAAGCGGAACCGGGTAGCGGAAGCGAAAGACTTGAAGCCACGAAGCGTCAGGTCCTTCAGGTACATGGAAGATCCTCAGGGCGTGTTGAGCAGGGAAAATAAACGGCGTCTAGTGGTACTGAAGCTCAGGAAACCACAGGGCGATCTCACGGATCGCCGAAGTCTCAGAGTCTGAGGCATGCACCAGATTCTTCACCGCTTCGGTTGCCCAGTCCCTTCCAAGATCCCCGCGGATGGTTCCCGCTGCCGCAAGAGTTGGGTTAGTGGCTCCGACGATATTACGGATTCCCTCGATCACTCGGTCGCCCTCAACAACCACGGCAACAACGGGACCCTCCATCATGTACTTAATCATCGACGGGAAGAACGGACGCTCCGCGTGTTCCGCATAGTGCTCGCTCAGCAGTTCCTCACTCGCGAACTTGATTTTGAGGCCCTTGAGGACATAGCCCTTAGCTTCGATTCGACGCAGCACCTCGCCCGTGAGGCCGCGCGCAAAACCGTCTGGCTTAACCAAAACCAGGGTGTGCTCCTTATCAGAGTCCAGTAGATCAGGGGTCGGCATTGATACTCCTTTGGGATGAACTAACTGTGGTAATCATAAGTCCCGGTTACCACAGACAGTCCATTACGGGCCTAACCGGGGCGTGTCTGCCAGATCATGCTCAAGCGAGGATGCCGGAGAAGCTCGTGGTTGCAAGGCGGAAGAGGAGACTTTGCTGGTGGCAAAGCCGACGATGACAACGCAGCAAACGCGGGTTTCTCGGGCACCACAGCGAGCAGGATGTGGCAGGGACGCCCGAACCTATTCGTCAAATCCAGCGTTGATGCCGTCGGCAATCTCACGGGCAGCACGGCCCGCGTCAGGCCCCTCGGCACGAACGGTAACCTCTTGCCCAAACTCGATACCTGCGCCCATAAGCTCCATTGCCGAAGCGCAGTCAGCCTCATCAATCCACACTTCGGCATCGAACCCAGCAATGATCGTGGCGATCTTCGCGGCGGGCCGCGCATGGAGCCCAGCCTTGTCAGCAACAACCGCCTTGATCTCTACGACTCCTTCACCCTCTGGTGCGGTCGAGGACTCTGACGATGAAGAAGGCAGTTCCTGGCACATCGACCGGGCCGCGTCCGCCACAGCAGACACCACCTTATCCAGATCCCCGCCTACCTCGGCCGCCACCGCTGCCGCAACAGCGCCCTCGACCAACGGTCCCGGTGCATACCGAACCAGGTCAGGGTCGTCAGCAAACTCGATGACCGAGTCGACCGTCAGCGTTGCCGAACCCAGATCCGTAAGAACAACGACTCCGCGTCCCCCAGCCCCTTCCTGAGCCTGGGAAACCTGCGACTCAATCAAGTCAAAAGAAGACCCAAGACCGCCAGCGGGATCACCGCCAGCGGCGCCGATATGCACGTTCGGAGCCATTGCCAAAGCCAGCTCCCGAGTTCCATCCGCAATCAGCTTCGAATGAGAAACCACCACCAGAGAGACACGCGACGGCGAAACTTCACCCATCGTTTGAATCCCCGTACACTTCCTCAGCAGCGTCCGCAGCGGCCCTGAGTATGAGCGCTGACGAAACCGCACCGGGATCAAGGTGACCGCGAGAACGCTCCCCCAAGTAAGAGGCACGACCCTTCGTCGCTTTCAGCGGCTTCGTTGCCTCAGCACCATCGTTAGCTGCGCTTGCAGCCGCCTCAAGTGCCGAGACAACGTCACCACCGTCGGCGCTCGCGGCCTGCGCCGCGGGCAACCAGGCGTCCACCATCGTCTTTTCTCCGGCTTCTGCCTTGCCACGAGCCTGGATTCCCTGGACCGCTCCGGTAAGAATCTGCCCAACCGCAGCGGCGTCTAGTTCACCGTCCGGGAACTGCTGTGCTGCCTTGAGGAACGCCGTTCCGTAAAGCGGTCCGGCGGCTCCCCCCACAGTTGAAAGCAGAGTCTTGGCAACATACTTCAGTACGTCAGCGCCGCTCTCCGCACTCTCAAGACCGTCGCCGCGAATCACGGCTGTGAATCCCCGGTCGAGATTCTCACCGTGGTCACCGTCACCGATCTGCCGATCCAGATCAATGAGCAGTTCGCGGTTGTCTGCGACTACGACAGCGGAATTCTGAATCCACTTTCGGGCCCAGTCCAGGCTCTGTGTCATATTGCTATCTCCTAGTTAGTCCACGCGACGGTGTCTACGTGAGCGTCGAACAGTTCGAGCATCTCATCATCCACGCGTAGCAGCGAGAGTGAAACGCCCGGCATCTCAAGGCTGGTAACAAAGTTTCCAACCATTTGACGTTCCCGAACAATCAGGTCTTCTGTCAGCAGCGACGCCAGCCTTCGGAAGACGATGTAGAGCTCAGACTCGGGGGTTCCGCCCATGCCATTAACCATGGCGATTACCCGATCCCCCTCCTTCAATCCCAGGTCGTCGCGGATCTGCTGGTAGAGCTCGACCGTTAACGCATCGGCCTCTTCCATGGGACCACGGCGATATCCGGGTTCACCGTGAATTCCGATGCCTAGCTCAATCTCATTTTCTCCTAGGTCGAACGAGGGCTTACCGGCGTGCGGAACCGTGCAGGGTCCAAGCGCCAGACCCATTGAACGCATGTTTTGATTGACGCGCCTGGCTATCTCAGTGACTTCTTCCAGGGACTTTCCCTGTTCGGCAGCCGCACCAGCAATTTTCTCGACGAAAACTGTGCCGGCCACACCGCGACGTCCCGCAGTGTACAGCGAATCCTCCACGGCGCAGTCGTCATTAACGATGACCGACGAAACCTTGATGTCCTCCATTTCAGACAGGTCCGCCGCAGTCTCAAAGTTCAGCACGTCACCCGTGTAGTTCTTGATGATGTACAGCACTCCAGCACCGCGGTCAACGGCAGCGGTTGCAGCGGCGATCGGATCGGGGGTTGGTGAAGTGAAAACCGGACCCGGGACGGCGGCGTCCAGCATGCCCTCGCCCACGTACCCTGCGTGCAGCGGTTCGTGCCCTGATCCGCCACCGGACACCAGAGCTACTTTTCCTTCTGCCTTGGGCACAGCACGCTCAACCCAGTCAGGGCCCAGGTGGACTACGACCTTCTCGGGATGTGCAAGCGCAAGGCCCTCCAGTGTCTCTGTTACCACGTCGTGTGGATCATTAATCAGCTTCTTCATTGACGCTACCTCTCGCATTTTCAGTGGCTGCTTCGCGACCAGTTCAACTTCGATGGCCACGTAGCGGAACCTCCATGACCAGGGCGGACTCGAATACCTGAGCCGACGCTGGACAGGGCGTTCGCTTCCAATCTTGCCATCCCATGATGGCGTTGTCAGCGGCCTGAAACAGGCATCGGAACCAACTATCGCTGGAACAGCGCCTTCACATCACCAGCAAGCATGATGGAACCGAAGGCGACGACCGCCCTTTGAAGGCTTGGATCGCTTGGGGCGTCCATTAGTCTCACGGCCTCTTCCAACGCATCAGCCAGCTCAGGCTTGATATGAACGCGGTCCTCCCCAAATACTCCCACCGCAATTTCCGTCAGGTCCTCAATGTCAATGGGTCGTGCCCCCTGCATCTGAGTGAGCACTATTTGGTCCATGGCTGGCTCAATTTCAACCAGCATGGCCTCGATGTTCTTATCAGCCATTGCGGAGAACACCCCGACTAAGTAGTCGAGTTGGAATGCCTCCGCGAGACCCGCTCGCATGGCAACTACTCCTGCTGGGTTGTGTGCAGCGTCGACAATTACGGTCGGTGAGCGACGGACAATCTCAAGTCTGCCGGGAGAACGAGCCTGGAGGAATCCGGCCTCGACTACCTCCGGGGGCAGCGCCTTCCCGCCCATGATGGCCTCAACGGCGACCAACGCGGCAGCCGCGTTTTGGGCCTGGTGTTCTCCGTGAAGCGGAATGAACAAATCCTCGTACAGCGCCGCAGGGCTGCGAACGGAAATCATCTGTCCGCCCACCCCTGGCTGCCTGGATTCAACAGCCCAGTCGCGATCTTGCAGACGCATGATCGAGTCGGTTGCCTCCACCTGTTCCTCGATCACCGCGAGCGCTGCCGGGTCCTGGCTCGAAACTACGACGATCGACCCCGGCTTGATGATCTGCGCCTTCTCCCCCGCAATCTCGGCGATGGTGTTTCCCAGGTACTTCTGGTGATCAAAGGAGATCGGGGTGATGATTTGGACGCCAGAGTTCACGACATTGGTTGCGTCAAAGCGGCCTCCCAGTCCCACCTCGATGACCGCAGCATCAACCGGAATGTCAGCAAATGCCGCCAGAGCGGTGACCGCCAGCGCCTCGAAGTACGAGATCTTTGGGGTTCCTGCCTCTTCAGCCTTCTCGTCGACCATGTCGATGTAAGGGGAGACGTCCTGCCAGGCAGAGAGGAACTCACGAGCCGAGAGAGGCTTGCCGTTCACTTGGATCCGCTCACGCACGCTGATCAGGTGGGGCGAAGTAAACGTTCCGGTTCGCAGGCCAAATCCGCTAAGCAGAGCGGCAGAAAGACGAGTGGTTGAGGTCTTTCCGTTGGTTCCCGCGATATGGAGTATCGGATATGCGTCCTGGGGATCGCCGAGAATGTAGAGCACCTGTTGTACTCGATCCAGGGTCGGATCAAAGTCGTGTTCAGGGGTCCTAGTGATGAGGTCCTCGTAGACGACGTTTAGCTCCGCCTCCGCTTCCGCCTCGTCCAACAGGGCTTCGTGTTCGGCGACCTGTAGTACCTCAGGATCGGCTTCTTCCCCGTCCGCATCGCCATCTTCCTCAAGGATGGACGCAATCAACTCGGGGTCAGCCCCAGCTAGCAGCGTCTCTTTGACTATCCGTCGAAGCTGTTCGAGGTCGCTCTGGTCCTCTTCCTCTGAAGACCCACCGCGATCGTCGTCACCGTCTTCATCATCGTCTGACTCGTCATCCTCGTCAGCAGCGATCAGGTACGGGATCAGTTCGGGGTCAACGCCCTGAGGAATCTCAAATCCCCCAGAGTCATTCCGGTCCCGCCCGTCGAAGTTACGTCCAGTTGAGTCTGTCATGGGTCAAACTCTAGTCACCAAGACCGACAGTTCATCACCAGCGGCGACATTCAGCGCGGTCGCGAGCGTCTCGCGGGCGATCATGTCGCCGTGGGCGTCAAGCGCAACAAGGCGCTCCTCGGGCACAACCAGTTCGACGGTGATCCGATCGGAAACGTGGAAGTCGGCTTCCTTTCGGGCGTCCTGGATGACGCGAACCAGGTCACGGGCGTAACCTTCTTGTTCCAGTTCTTCTGAAACCGCGGTATCCAGGATGACGAACGCACCGGAGTCCAGCACTGCGGCAACCTCGTCCCCCGTCGCCTCCACGCCAATGGTGAGCGTGAACTGGTCGCCGGAGAGTTCCACCGGCGCCCCGTCGAGCGTCACTCCCGGGAAACGGACGGTGTCGGCGTCTCCAACCACTTCCCACTGGTCGCTCTTCGCAGCGGCAAACAGTTTGGAGGTGAGCGGGCGAACCGTGCCGGGGAATTCCCTTGGGTTCAGGCCCAGCGAGCGCTTGACTTCAAAACCCGACTCCTCGGGTGCTTCGAAGTCAACCTCTTTCACGTTGACTTCCTGTGCGATGATCGGCGAGAACTGTACGAGGGAATCCGGGTCGCTCGCCACAACAGTCAGGCGGCCGAGGGGCTGGCGCACCCGAACGTTGTTCGTCTTACGTAGGCTGTGGGCCGCAGAGACGATCTCCTGCACCTCGTCCATATTGGCAACCAGTGTAGCGTCCACCCACGTTTCAGGAAGTTGCGGGAAGTCGGCCAGGTGGACGGATTCGCCGCCGGTGAGTCCCCTCCAGATTTCCTCAGTCACCAGGGGAAGCAGCGGTGCAGCGGCCTCGGCGAAAACGACCAATGCCGTGTACAGCGTGTCGAACGCGTCTCGGTCCTCGTCCCAGAATCGGTCGCGCTGGGTGCGGATGTACCAGTTGGTGATCACTTCTAGGTGGTCACGCAGTCGGGCGGCGGCACGGGCGATGTCGTATTCGTCCATCGCCGCACGAACCTCGTTCGTCACCTCATAGGTACGTGCCAGCAGATAGCGGTCCATCTCCGGTAGCGGAGAAATGTCATCGCACTCCATGTCTAGGCGTCTGGGGGTGATTCCCGCGCCCCCATCACAGGCGTTGCCGTAGAGAGTCAGGAAGTAATAGGCGTTCCAGAGGGGAAGGACCACCTGACGAACCGCGTCGCGCACGCCGTCTGCAGTAACGATCAGGTTACCGCCGCGCACCACCGGCGAGGCCAGCAGGAACCAGCGCATCGCGTCCGAGCCGTAGTCGTCGAAAACCCCGGTAACGTCCGGGTAGTTACGCAGGGATTTACTCATCTTGCGTCCATCGTCACCAAGGACGATTCCGTGCGAGATGACGTTAAGGAACGCGGGGCGATCAAAGAGTGCGGCGGCCAGGACGTGCAGCAGGTAGAACCAGCCGCGAGTTTGGCCGATGTACTCGACGATGAAGTCGCCCGGGTAGTGGTCCTCGAACCAGTCCTGATTCTCAAATGGGTAGTGAACCTGGGCGAACGGCATCGAACCGGACTCGAACCAGCAGTCTAGGACCTCGGGAACGCGATGCATCATCGAGTTACCCGTTGGGTCGTCCGGGTTCGGCCTAACCAGGTCGTCAACGTCGGGACGGTGCAGGTTGATGCTGTCGGCGTCCACCCCGAAGTCATCGGCAATCTGCTGGTATGAACCGTAAACGTCCACCCGTGGATATTCGGGGTTATCGGATTTCCATACCGGGATCGGTGCGCCCCAGAAGCGGTTGCGGCTGATGGACCAGTCGCGCGCACCCTCAAGCCACTTGCCGAACTGGCCGTCCTTGATGTGGTCGGGAACCCAGTTGATCTGCTGGTTTAGCTCCACCATGCGGTCACGGAACTTGGTGACCTCAACAAACCAGGAAGACACCGCCCGGTAGATCAGGGGCTGACGGCAGCGCCAGCAGTGCGGGTAAGAGTGCAGATACGAGGCTTGGCGGACCAGGACGGGACGGCGTCCCTCGTCCTCGCGAGCTATCGGACCTTCCTGCTCGCGTAGATCTGAGAGGATCAGTCGGTTGGCGTCGAAGACCTGAACGCCCTGGTAATCAGAGACTTCGGCGGTGAAACGGCCACGCTCATCGACAGGCACCACTGCCTTGATTCCGGCCGTGAGACAAACGTTCATGTCGTCCTCACCAAAGGCCGGGGCGATGTGTACCAGACCGGTTCCGTCTTCCGTGGTCACGAAGTCGCCCGCGATGATCCGAAAGGCGTTCGGGCCAGGAGCGCCTTCTTCACGCCCCTCAAAATAGGGGAACATCGGAGCGTACCGACGGCCGAGAAGGTGGGCGCCCTTGATGCGCGCCACCACGAGGTCCTGGGCAGCGGGAAGGTCTACTTCTTCCTCGTCCTTCTTTTTGGGCGAGGGATCCTTTGCGCCAAGTTCTGGTGCATAGTCGGCCAGCAGTTGCTCGGCGAGAATGACCCTCTTGCCCGCTAGCGGACCGCTAGTGGGCTCCACCGCCACGTAGTCGATGTCCGGGCCGACGGCGATGGCCAAGTTCGACGGAAGTGTCCACGGAGTCGTTGTCCAGATGAGGGCGACTTCTCCGGTTGTCTCCCCGTCCTCATCCAAGAGTTGGACGCCTATCGTGGCCGTCTGGTCTTGACGATCTTGATAGATGTCGTCGTCCATCTTGAGTTCGTGGTTCGACAGCGGAGTCTCGTCGTTCCAGCAGTAGGGCAGTACGCGGTAACCCTCGTAGATGTAGCCCTTGTCGTACAGGGTCTTGAACGCCCAGATCACTGACTCCATGTATTCGGGGTCCAGGGTCTTGTAGTCGTTCTTGAAGTCGACCCAGCGTGCCTGACGGGTGACGTAGTCCTCCCACTCGGAGGTATAGCGAAGGACGGACGCAGCGCAGGCGTCATTGAAGGCTTTGATGCCGATACCTGTGGGCCCCTCGACCTGGGACTTATCGACGATGCCAAGCTGCTTCTCAGTCTCAAGTTCGGCGGGAAGGCCGTGAGTGTCCCAACCGAAGCGGCGCTCAACGTGGCGGCCGATCATGGTCTGGTATCGACCGACAACGTCCTTGACGTAACCGGTCAGGAGGTGGCCGTAATGTGGAAGCCCGTTGGCGAATGGCGGGCCGTCGTAGAAGACGAACTCGTTGGAACCTCGTTCACCGGTGTCACGGAAGTCAACGGACTTCTGGAAGGTATTGTCTTCCTTCCAGTATTGGAGGATCTGCTTCTCGATTTCTGGGAACGACGGCTTGGCGCTGACCTCGCGGTCATCGCGGTGTAGCGGAAATCGCTTTGAACTGTCCATGGCGGCCACTGTGGTTCCTCTCGTGTCCTAGCTTCCTTGCGTAGGACGAGGTTCCTGCTTCTCGGCAGACTCCCCGCGGTACCACCCCGCTTGCGCCCTGTGCGAGCGCCTCTCGATTACGGCTGTCTCGGGCCTACCCGTCCGGTTCTAGTGAGAGGAGCGACCCTGTCGCCCTCCGTTCTTCCGGATGCTCCCCGGTGAT